>Ga0302319_10005180_pt1 | contig 26319 bp, 20 predicted proteins | sample Bog_T0_2_FD_203319 | JGI IMG/M metagenome (GOLD analysis project Ga0302319, IMG submission 203319) | Peat permafrost microbial communities from Stordalen Mire near Abisko, Sweden - Bog_T0_2 | ecosystem: Environmental > Terrestrial > Soil > Wetlands > Peat | place: Sweden: Abisko, Stordalen Mire... | reverse complement strand
CAGTAGGGCGACGGTTTCTCGAATCACCTCAGTGCCATCAAGAGCTTCTTGTCTTGGAGCGCTCTTCTCGAATTGTGAGCGGAGCCTGGCAATGATCCCAGCAGCCCGTTGTGCATCTCTTGCAATTCTGGTGACAGCCGCGCGCACCAGGTCGAGATCGGGCTTATCGCTCCCTAGGCTTCGAAGGCAGACGGTGGCATTGGTCATAGCGCCACTGATCGGTTGACTGACTTCGTGAGCCAGGGAGGCTGCTAACTCTCCCATGGTCGTCACCCGATTGATGCGAGCGAGATCGCCCTGCGCCTGGCGTAAAGCCTCTTCGATACGCTTTTGGTCGTCGATGTCGGTTGTCGTTCCGACGAATTTGAGGACCTTTCCCTCGGAATCGCGTAAGACAACGGCTTGTTGAAGGTGCCAGCGATAGGTCCCGTCCTGTTTGCGGAGAGACCTTGTTTCGAACGCGAAACCCCGCCCGGAATGCACGCCCTCCCAAAAGCTCTTGGCAGCTAACTCGCGATCCTCAGGGTGGACGGCGGTCATCCAGGCCTCGGGGTGCGACCGGATGAAGTCGGGAGTCTGACCCGCAAAATCAAGCCAAACCTGATTCACGAAATCCGGTGTTCCATCAGGCTTGAGCGTCCAGGCGGACACAGGAAGAAGTTGCAACAGTCCAACTTGCAGTTGCAGATCCGAATAGAGGATGGCGTTCTCCGCGATTTGCGTCTCCAATGTCGCGTTGATCGCAGCCAGCTGTTTCGAACGCCGCTGAATGCTGCGCACGCGGAGTTGATAAACCGCCCACAACAATCCAGCAAAAAGAACTACACACAAAACCCGGAACCAGGTTGTCTGATACCACGCCGGCAAGATCGTGAAATCGACGTTTGCAACCTTGCCTGACCACACGCCGTCGGTATCGGACGCTTCAACGCTGAAGTGATAGTGGCCGGGCGCAAGGTTGCGGTATACAACGGGACCGGATGCCGTTACCTCGTGCCAGTCAGTGTCCGTTTCGTGCAAACGGACCCGCGAGCGGACTGCCTCTGGATCAGACAGGCTTATCGCCGAGTAGCGGATGCCTACGCTTGAGGTACGCGCGGGAAAGGTCAGTGACGAGCCCGCCTCATGGGTCTCATCGTCTGCTGACACCGATTGAATGTTTATGGGAGGGACGATGGCTTGATGCTGCGCGCGATTTGGATCCAGCCACACCAGACCGGATGTCTCGGAAAACCAAAGTCGACCATCGCTCCCTTCGATCGCCGTCGGTATCGGCCGCATCTGATTCGCAATACCCGGTAATCCCTCGCGGCCTCCGAGGTGCTCCCCTTTAACGCGATAGGAGGGATCCTTGAGAGCTTCGGCAATCTCGGACTGGCTGATATGAAAGATTCCAGAAACGCCGTTCAGCCACAAATCGCCCTTTGCTCCTTCCACGATTCCGGAGATTCCAAGCAGCCAGTCGTCATCCACAGCGTGGACGGCGTAGAACCGCTCGCCGTCAAACTTCCCCAGCCCGAATTCACCACCTATCCAGACGCCGGGCCCGCGCCCGGAAATTGCAGTGACATTACCCACAGGCGCGCCATCACTGGAACTGAATGTGCGGACTTTATCTCCATCCAGGATGGCAAGCCGGACCTTCGGGAACCCGGAGTAGCCAAACCATACGCGCCCTTGCTTGTCAGTGAACTCAACCAGGGGGCCTGACCTCGGTAAGCTTTTGCGTTGACCAAAGCTTGTCCAGACACCGTCCGCCAATCGGTAGAGGCCGAACCGCCCGAACGAGATCCAAAGTCCGCCGGCGCGGTCCTCCGTAATCGCCTGCAAGTAGGAGGCCCGGCTGGCCACTTCCATGGGAAGTGTAACTCGGAGACGCTTACCGTGGCTGATGTGCCAGAGACCGTCACTCCCTCCAAACCAGAACGTCTTGTCGTTGGCACGATAGGCCACGCCCCAGTCGATCTTATTGCGGAAATCAAGGGTCTCAATCTGTCCCTTTTTCAACCGACAGAGCTTGTTGAATGCTCCGGATGTCCAAAAACCAATCCAGACGGCCCCGTCATCATCCGCCACTATCGCTGCGCTTTTCCTCACGGGAAGCGCCTGTTCATAAAATGGGACGTAGAAGAATCGATGAAGCCCGACCCCGTCGGCAAACCAGACGTTACCTTCGCGATCGACAGCTGCCTGCATACGCCTGCGCGGGGAATCATACGCATCAGTTTTTTCTATGTTTCCCTCGGCAATCACATCCTTGACCCGAGGGGCAGCCCCAATACGCGTCAATTCGCCGGCTTCACTGATCGTCCAGACAGAGTTCGTTCGGTCAACAATTTGTCGGAATTTCGTTCCGAAGACTGGATACGCACGCAAATTACCCGAGGGGGTGGCGCTCTTGAGATTCGGCGCTAGTTTCGGTGCCTCCGAGCTCGTTAAAACCTTTTGGTCGGCGTCAAGGGTAAATCCGTAAACATCGAGTTTTGGGATTGCCAGTTGAAACCGCTTGCTGCCGGGAAGCAGATAGAGCAACATCTGATTATTCGAAAAGCCGTTTATTACCCAGACCGTGTCAGTTCGATCAACCCCAACGGTCCGGCTAGTCGTCGGGACCCCCCACTCGGCTCCGAGATGCTCCCATTCCGACCCCTCGAATCTCCACACTCCGCTGCCAGTTCCGGCCCACATCGTCCCTTTGGAATCCTCAGCCAGCGTATACACAGTCCCGCTCGATGAGGCGGTCATTCCGCCGTAGTTGGTCACCCGCCCATTATTCACAAAGCTGAAGCCACCAAAAAAATACCCCACCCAAAGTCCGCCGGTCGGAGGTGCGAACAGGGCAAACACATTGGAAGAAAGCAGTCGATCACCCGAGGACGGGCGAAAGCGCTCGAAGCGGGTGCCGTCAAAACGATACAGTCCTCCGGGAGCACCGAGCCAAAGAAAACCGTCTGCCGTCTGTGCGATGGTTCGAATGTCTGGCGGTGCACCCTGCTGAACTCCCCAGGATTGCTCCATGACATGCTGGCCGTCCGTTTGTGCTGTCTCGGCAATGTCTCGAGAAGAACGCTCAACCGCTGCTTGGGCATGCGGGCTGGCGTTGAGATCTGGGTTCAGCGCAAAAGTGCAAACGCACCACATCAGTGCGACCAAGGACAGAGTAGTCGTCAGCGCGAATGGTCGCCGCACTCACCCTCCACAATTGCTCGGCATCTCAAAATCGGGCGCCGGCGAGTATTCGTGTTCAAACTGGCAGGGATTATGAGGCTACGGCCGTTCAGCAGCGACCACCGCCGCCGAACCGGCATCTGATTGCCGCGCTCTCTGCCGCGATAGGGACAGAAGTCCGCCCCCCTCGCGAAGTGGTTCCAATATCTATTCGGAACGCTCTGCCATTGAGAACACTCTTGTTGTCAGGACCGAATGGCCCAAAATCTTGAAACACGTCCAGGATTTTCAAATAGATGGAACTCGGTGCGCATCATCGACCAGGTGCACTTACAAGGGAAAGCTAAGGTTTCACGCCGATCATCCGAAGAAAGCCATTATATCTAAGGGACTGTACCAAATCGAGCGCCTGAACAAGCCACTTACTTCACCGAGAGAGGAATGAGCGCCCGGAATTTCGCCATCGTGTGCCATCCCAGTTGCCCCCTTCAGCGAAGCGCCGAAACCGGATGGAATGTTCTCCTGCAGCCAGCAAATGGAGCAGAGGATGCCTTGCTCATGAACGCGCGTTGAAGGACGGAAATATTTGGAGGCGTCTCTCGTTCTTAATTGAGGATGTTCCCGCCAATTACCTACGCAATCTTCATCGAGATTGCTATTCGGCGGGAACGCTCCTGCTTTCATCCCTTCATCTGTTTAGCGAATGGAAGGCATGGATTCTATCCTCATTCCCGATCCAGAGTTCCAGGGGCCAGTTGTTCAATCCACTCCGCCATCGATTTCTTCGGCTCGCCCATCGCCGCATTCGATACGTCTTCCCACCCTTCCCACGTTTTCAGTCGCTCGGCATATGCGGCACGGGCTCTGGGCAGAATCGAATTGCCCAGGCCAAGTCGCAGCGGCGGATTCTCCGCGTCCACAAGCTTCAGTATGGCTTCTGAAGTCGCCTCCGGATCGCCGCGTTCAACATTCGCCAGGTGCTTCAGGAACTGCTTCCGGAATTCCGTGTATGGTTCCAGCGCATCCGCGATCTGTGAGGACTTTCCGAAGTCGGTTGCGTAGGCTCCGGGTTCAACAAGCGTCACCTTCAAGCCGAACGCCCTCACCTCCTGCGCGAGGGATTCGTGGAGCGCTTCGACAGCCCATTTCGTGGCGCTATAAAAGCCGATGAGCGGCAATGCCGCTATCCCCAGCCCGCTCGAGACACCTAGAATGTGACCGGTCCCTTGTTTCCGCATCAAAGGCAGAGCCGCTCGGAGCACTCGGACCATGCCCAGATAGTTCGCATCGAACAGCCCGCGGATCTGCTCGTCGCTCGCTTCCTCTGTAGCCGCGAACAGGCTCGCGCCGGCATTGTTGACAAGCACGTCCATCCGGCCGAAGTGCGCGTAAGCCTGATGAACTGCCTGCTGCACCTGTGCAGAGTCAGTGACGTCGAGGGCGAGGGGCAGCACCGTGTCGCCGAAGCGTTCCGCGAGATCGGCTACGTCTGCCAGCTTGCGGGCGGTTGCTGCAACCCGATCGCCGCGTTTTAGAGCAGCCTCAGCCCAGATGCGGCCGAATCCGCGCGAGGCGCCCGTGATGAACCATGTCTTTTGCATTTCGATTCCTCCGTAATTGTGGGCTTAAGTTCAGACCTCGGAATAGCGCATGTTCCCGAGATCGGTGAGAAGCGAGGGGCCTGTGGGATTCCATCCGAGCTTGGCGCGGGTCTGCGCACTGGAGACGTGGGCATCCCTCCCCGCGAAGAACCCGAAGAAGCCGAAATGTTCCTGGGCCTGTTCCTGCGAAATGGAAAGGACGGGCACATTCAGGCCGAGGCCGATAGCTGTGGCGATGTCCTTGAGCGCCACTCCCTCTTCGGCGACGGCGTTGTACCGGGCTCCCGCTGTCCCCTTCTCCAGAGCAAGCAAGTAGAGGCGGGCGACATCCGACACATGCGCGGCAGGCCAGCGGTTTTGACCATCGCCAATGTACGCCGAGACTCCCTTTGCGCGTGCCACCGCAATCAGGGGAGTGATGAGGCCCTGCTTTACCGTGTCATGCACCTGCGGCAGGCGCATCACAATTGCGTGGACTCCGCGCTCCATCAGTGCCACAGCCGTCACCTCCGAAACGCGAGGAATGGATGGGGAAGATAGCGGTGGATCGTCCTCGGTAGCGGCGCGGCCCTGAGCCACGCCGACTCCGGAGCTGACGATGAAGGGACGGCTGGAGCCCTGGAGCACGGCTCCGATGGTCTCGATGGCGCGCTTGTCCAGCTCGCAGCTCTCCGCGAACCTCGACCAGTCATGCCGGAAGGCTGTGTGGATGACGGCATCTGTCGCGGCTGCTCCTCTGCGCAGACTTTCCAGGTCCTCCAGATCGCCTCGATGCGCCTGGGCGCCAGCGGCAGCAAGCGAATTTGCGCCCGCATCAGACCGCGCTAGTCCAAGGACATCATGGCCTGCGCCGACGAGTTCTTTGACGATGGCGGAACCGATAAATCCGGTAGCGCCGGTAACGAATACACGCATATGTGCCTCCCTGATCTCATTCCAGCTAAGATTGACGAAAGGATGCCGCTCTGGCTAAAACGGAGACAGCCTCCGAATGAACAGATAAACGGAGACAGTCTCCGGATGCAAGAAATTTGCCGATGACTGAGGAACGTTCCAAGACCGCCCGCAAACCGCGCGCCGACGCGCTGCGCAACCGCGAGCGTATTCTTGAAGTCGCGAAGGAAGCCTTTACCCAACAAGGCGCCAATGCCAGTCTGGACGAGATTGCGAAGCAGGCGGGCGTTGGAGCAGGTACCTTGTATCGCCATTTCCCCACGCGAGATGAGCTGATTGAAGGTGTCTACCGGAATGAAGTGGAAAAACTCGCGGCTGCCGCGCCCCGCTTCGCCGAGACCATGTCTCCTCTGGAAGCGCTCCGAGCCTGGATGCTCCTGCTGGTCGATTACATCGCGGCAAAGCACATCATTGCATCCGCTCTCAATAGCGTAGTCGGAGGCCCGTCCAGGCTCTATGAAGGTTCACGCACGACGATCCATGGCGCGATCGATCAACTGGTCAAACGTGCCAAGAAGAGTGGCGAACTGCAAAAGGATCTGGATGCATCCGACCTGCTGCGAGCATTGATTGGAGTCTCGCATGTGGGCTCCGGCGCTGACTGGCAGCAGAGCGCCAAAAGACTGGTTGACATCCTCATCGCAGGTTCTCGCCCGCTTCAATAGACCCCGCATCTCAGCACCCGGTTTCTGGCAGTGGAGATTCATGCCTTTCCCATATCACTGCAAATCAAGTGCCGGCCGGTCCCGCGTTTTCGACTTGGCAAACAGCCAGCGGATGTCGAGAAACTTGCTTTGGAGAAGTGCTCAGGAAATTGATGGCTTCAGAATGCCCAGCAAACGACCTGTTGGGGTCACGTGGAGATGATCGATCTTCGAACTTGCAGTGGTTTTCCGAGATTTTGAATTTTTCAACACACGCAGCAGTCAAGCAGTCTTTGAGCTTGCTTTGTCCTTCGAAACAGGAATCAATCCTCGAAAACGCCGAAGAAAGTACGCTGATGCCTGTCAAGTATTCTCTTCGTTCGGTAGTGGTCAATTTTGAAATCTGTCCTGCTTGCGGTCGATTCCCGCTAGGCCGAGAATGGACGCATGGACGTAAACACGCTGGCATTCAAAATAGTTCAGCAGTCGATAGGCGAACTTCCCCAGAAGAAGAAACAGCCCGCTACGGCCCAAAGGGGCTTGAAGCGGGCTGCTGCGTTGACCAAGGACCAGAGAATTGCCATTGCTAGGAAGGCCGCTGCGAAGCGTTGGTCGAAAAAATCGTCGGGCTCAGAGTCCGTTGAAAGCTCTTAAGCCTCCACCCGTCTCCCACTTTCTCTACCTCGCCAGCTTGGGCCAACTGTCTCAACGTCGAGGACAATACCGTTCCCGGTCGTACAGCTTCACTGGCCCATCCTCGCGCTTTCAATGCGTCGTAGATTTCTCTCACTGTCACCGCAATCTCTACGCCCTTTAGATACTCCCGGATTGCCTGAGACGGACCCATTCCTGCCATTGATCCAGGGTCAGACGGGGCTGAATCTCTTTTTCTGGATGGGTCGGCCACAGGGACAGGAGCTGTGGCTCTGTTGCGGTTGCGGAGAGCAACCATAGCAGGAATCGCTAGGCGAACCTGCCGGAGTTCTTCGGACAGACGCTTTTCTTCTGCTCGCAATTCAGCAACAGCCTCTTCATAATCGAGTGGCACGGTTCCCTCCTCCTGTGTTAAAGTTGAGGGGCGGGGGTATGTGTCAGCATACCCCTCACCTTGGATTGGGCTACCTCATAGCCCGGCGGTTAATATTTTCATTACGAGCCGCATTTCTGAGGACCTCACAATCACCCGACAATTTGAGCCAAAAGCCCATCGCGAGGTCGGGTGTTCTTAGTCTAGCTAATATCAACACGAAATTGCAAATATTTTCAATATTGCATTTATATACTTTACTAAATGCTTGATAATAGATGCATGAACCGGTTGAGTATTAACGACAGAGCACGCATCGTATCGGCCTTGGTAGAGGGTAACGGAATCAACTCCACTTGCCGCATGACGGGCATTTCCAAGCCAACGGTGCTCAAGCTGTTGGCCGATCTGGGAAAAGCTTGCTACGAATATCACGACGCGCATGTACGCGGCCTGAGTTGCAAGCGTATCCAGTGCGATGAAATCTGGTCCTTCGTTGGAGCGAAGCAGAAGAACGTGACGATTGAGCAGATGGAGGGTGGCTGGGGCGATGTGTGGACGTGGACGGCGTTGGATTCCGATACAAAGCTGATGGTCTCGTATCTGGTAGGGCAGCGCGGAGCAAGCTGGGCGAAAGTCTTTATGGGGGATGTAGCACTGCGAATCGACAGCCGGGTACAGATCACGACTGACGGCCACCGCGCATACGTGGAAGCCATCGAAGGCGTTTTCGGCATGGATGTAGATTATGCGGCGCTGATAAAGCTGTACGGAAATGCGTCGAATCCCGAGACGCGGAACAGCCAAGGTGAGGTCATCGGAACGGAAACCATGTACGTGACTGGCTCTCCCGATCCTAAGCACATCAGCACTTCATATGTTGAGCGCCAGAACCTCACCATGCGTATGTCCATGCGGCGCTTCACTCGCCCTACCAATGCCTTCTCAAAGAGGTTGGCAAACCATGAAGCGGCTATTGCGCTCCACTACATGCATTACAACTTCTGCCGGATTCACAAGACTCTACGCGTCACCCCGGCAATGGAAGCTGGCATCGCAAACCATGTTTGGAGTATCGAAGAGCTGGTAAGCGTTTTGCCAATCGTAGCGCCAAAACCGCGTGGACCCTACAAGAAAAGGGCCAAGGCGTAAGCCGAAGCCCATATAATTCTCCGCACTATGGCCTATATGTGGTGGACTGCTGTTTGTCGTTCTTGCGGTGTGCGCCTGACCCTCGAATATGCCGGAGAATTCGAAACGGGCAAGGTGCTTGCTATTCCCGATTATCCGTCTGCTCTTGAGGGAGTGTGTCCAAGATGCGCTCACGCGGAGACATATGGTGGCCAAGATTTAGGGATGGCACCCGGCCCTTCTCCTTACAAGAAATAATCGCCAACGAATCATATCCAATCACCTTGCACGACATTTCGCCCATGCGAATTCGCGGAAGATAGTCGCGCAAAAACCGAAGGATCGGGGCACCTCTGCGGAGATAAGCCCAACTGACTTTTTAGATTTCATTACCCATTCCCCTAATTTTCAAAATTGACCACTACCCTTCGTTCCAGGATCTCAATAGGCTGACTCAGGGAATGTTGTATCGCGTCCGCTAATTCATCCATGCGCGATCCCGAGCTCACGACCGGACTCCCAAACCTCACACAAATCACCTTCGATTCCAATTCGTCACTCCTCTGTCAACCCCCTATCGCATCAGATATTCGCTAACTCCAGTCGTAACCACAACTTCCAGCCGAGCCCAATTTGCGCGGATTTATTTCCCAAAAGCGCACAATAGAAACGGCGACAGTCCAGGCGTCCTTCAGCCCAACTCACGCCGCTCAAGGAGGAGCCATCATGGCGAAAAGCTCCATCGCAGCTCTCTCGCAAAAGCGCCCCTGACCCGGCGCATCCAAGGCCAAATGGAATGCAGTTACCGCACCTTAAATCGCATAAAATCAGCAATTACTGAACACGCAAATCCAACTTATCTCTCTTATTATCATTGCGATACAGCCAAAAATACAGACACCCTACCCCCCCCACAATCTTTATCTCGTTTTCTTCGCCCTTTTGAAACTGCTCTTCGCCGCGCTCACACTGCCGCACAATCTTCCACATCTCCAATTCTGCTAGCCTCAAGCAATGGGCTTCCAACAATTCCTAGGCAACCCGCACACCGTCGAGCGCCTGCGCGAGAGCGTCCTGCACCAGCGCATCCCGCAGGCCATCATCCTCGCCGGACCCCGCGGAGCAGGCAAATACACGCTGGCCCTGATGTTCATCCGGCTCATCAACTGCCTCGCCCCCGTCGAATCCGACGGCCTGCCTGACTACTGCGGAGTCTGCCGCAACTGCGAACGCATCGGCCAGGCCGCCGACCTCGAATCCCGCATCACCGATGCCCTCAGCGCCCGCGACGACCTCCGCGAAACCGATAAGCGCGAAACCCGCATCCTCATCCAACCCCACCCCGACATCCTCATCATCCCGCCCGACCCGCCGCAAAATCTCATCAAAATCGGCCAGGTCCGCCAGGTGATCCACAACGCCTACTACCGTCAGCCCGTCGAAGCCAAACGCTCGATCTTCCTCTTCACCTCATCCGCCTTCATGAAAGAAGCAGCCAATAGCCTCCTCAAAGTCCTCGAAGAGCCGCCGCCCAACTGCACCCTGATCCTGCTCACCGAAAACCCGGCAGAGATGCTGCCCACCATCCGCTCCCGCGCGATGATCTTCCGCCTCGGCGCCATCCCAGTCGATACTCTGGAGCAACTCATCGCCACGCGCCGCCCTGAGCTCAAAGGCCCACGCCGCGCCCTTGTCGCCCGCATGGCCGAGGGAGCCGTCGGCCGCGCCCTTGGCTTCGACGTCGAGACCTACCTCGCCAGTCGCCAGGACGCAATCGTCATCCTGCGCTCAGCCCTGCGCGACCCCGATTTCTCCTCACTCTTCCGCACCACGGACAGCTACCGCGGCGGCGCCGACGGCCAGGAAAAAACCCTCAATCTCCTCCGCGCTACAAACGCCCTCATCGAAGACCTGCTCATGCTCGTCGCCGGCACACCCCAACTCATCCGCAACCAGGACATCTCCGCCGAACTAACCCAACTCGCCGCCGGAGTAACCCTCGACTGGATCGACTACGCCGCACGCTCCCTCGCCGATGTGGAAAAAGGCATGCGGCGCAACCTCCTCCGCTCTCTCTCACTCGACGCCATGGCACTGGCGCTCGAACGAGGCTGACAAAGGCCTTTTGAGGGCTGAAAATCACCCGTCCGAATTCTGAAACCGCCAACTTCAGGCGAAATGACTCCGCATGCAACCACGATGGCACCTGGAGCATCTCTATTGGCAGATATTCAGTTCTGCAGAGGCTGTTGTTTCTGGGTAATCGCGCCCATTGGAATCCAGCAATCCTGTGCGTCCTCTTTGTCCCATTTTCGTCGGGAACCGCATGCCGACGAAAAGCGTAAGGGACTTTCATAGCCCTCCCCAGCTGTTCGGCAGTTGTTTCAGCCACGCATTACAGCATCACGGGCCTAATCATGCGCGAGGAGTTGATCACCGTGACGAAACGCATAGCCCGGGAAGTTTCCCCTCCCCTGCACTCCACGAATCCAGGCGCTGATTCCTTGGCCGTGCTGGAACCAACTTTGGAGCCAACTTCTCCAACCGAATCGGTCGCGTCTGCCGAAAGCGGATTGAAGAGTGGGGCGTCGATCAGAAAAACCCGTAAGCTCACCACCAATGGCGCACCTCATCACTTCGCCCCTTTACCTCACGATGAGCATGGCTCCAACAACCAGGCTGAGCTGTTCTACCTGCAAAAGCAGATCCAACTTCAGACACAGATGGTATTCATCCTGGAAGACGGCGTGCGCATCCAGGGAGTCATCGAGTGGTACGACCGCAATTCCATCAAGGTGCGCGGAAAATCGCGCGTGCTGCTCTACAAATCCGCCGTCAAGTATCTGTTCAAAGCCGGAGAAGTTGGTTCCGCACCCGAATAACTTACTCGACCTTCCACGCGGCTTTCCGAAGGCGGTCCCGAATGGCATCGCCGATCCCTCCGCCAGTCGGCAAGGGGCATAAAATCACGGCGCATCCCGCCGCATCCAATTGGCGCAGACCGGCAAACAATCGCTGCGCCAGTCCCTCCGGCTCCGACCATTTTCCCCACCAGAAGACCTCGGCGAAGCCCGCGAATCTACCCTTCAATTCTTCACGAGATTCCTCCCCCGACAGCCCATAGGGCAACATCACACCCACCCGCTCCTTCGAATAAGCGACTGCTTCCTCATGTAAGCGTGAAGTCATATCCGTATTCTGCTCGTCGTCCCCCGCCTCCACCAATATCAGTCGCGCTCTCGGCGCATAATGCCGCAGCCCCACTCCCGGAGACGGCAGCGACTCCCGAGGCTCGACTGCCAAAGTCTCCCGCTCTGCAAACATCTCAGCAGCCCCTGCGATCTCGCGAATCTGCTCCAGCGTCACAGCTCCCGGTCGGTACACAACAATTGGCGACCCATTCGGATCGACCACAGTCGATTCCACTCCAAACGCCGTCGGCCCGGCGTCGAGCACCGCATCGATCCGGCCATCCAGATCCTCGAGCACATGCTCCGCCGTCGTCGGACTGGTATGCCCAAACCGGTTCGCACTCGGAGCAGCCACCGGCAAGCCCGCCCGACGAATCACCTCCAGCGCCACCGGATGCCCCGGCATGCGCACCCCGACCAAATCCCGCCCCGCAGTCACCGCATCCGGCACCGCCGCAGATCGTGGCAATAACATCGTCAACGGCCCAGGCCAATACGCCTTCATCAATTTCCGAGCAGCCTCCGGCACTTCACGAACAATCGTTGCCAGCATCGCCTCATTCGCCACATGCACAATCAGCGGATCCCATCCTGGCCGCTCCTTGGCCGCAAAGATCGACGCCACTGCCGCCGCATCCAATGCGTTCGCACCCAGTCCGTACACCGTCTCCGTCGGCAGCGCCACCGTACCGCCTCGCCGCAGAATCGCTGCCGCTTCATCCAGCGCCTGCTGCGATTCGAGTTCATGAACGCGCTTTGGATCAATCTTCAGGCGCAACGTACGCATTTATTCATTATCAACTCTGCGCTGCGTACGCCCGTGACCGCCCCTTGTCGTATACTCCGGGCAATGGGAGCGCCACGGTATTGATTGAGACAGAGATCAAATTTCGCGTCGCCAAGACTCAGGAGTTGGAGTCAAAGCTGTCTTCGATCGGCTTCAATCTCATCACACCCCGCAGCTTCGAGAGCAACACCCTCTACGACACTCCCGGCCGCACCCTCCGCATGAAACGCGAACTGGTCCGCATCCGCCAATACAACGGCAAATGGCTCCTGACCCACAAGCGCATCCCGGACTCCGGAATCGGAGAGGACCGCCACAAGCATCGCGTCGAAACCGAAACCGAACTCTCAAACGGCATCGCTCTCGCCGAAGTATTTGCCTCCATCGGATTCGTCCCTGTCTTCCGCTATGAAAAGTGGCGCACTGAATGGTCAGACGATACAGGCCACTGCGTAATCGACGAAACCCCGCTCGGGGTCTTCGCCGAACTCGAAGGCGCGCCCGAGTGGATCGATCAGATTGCGCAGGAGTTGGGGGTTGCTCAGGAAGACAGAATGACCTTAAGCTACGGCCGCCTCTTCGAAATATGGCGGGAGCAAACCGGCAGCAGCGCCCAGGACTTGACCTTCGCCGCCGTCACCGGCGCTGCCGTCTGATTCTTGAAACCCGATCTCAGGCTTCGACCCCGTGGCACTTCTTGTATTTCTTCCCCGACCCACAAGGGCAAGGATCGTTGCGTCCCACCTTGCTGCCTGCGTGGCGCTGCGCCGGTTCGCTGCTCGCTCCCGCACCTGCCATGCGCGCGGCGCTGAGCTCCCGCTGCTTCTTTCGCTCGAATTCCTTCTCCAGCGCATCAATCGTCGTCGTAGGAATCCGCGTGGGCACCGGAATCTCCCTCACAGGTGCCTGCGGCGGAGGCGGTGGAGGAAGCGCTGCGCTATCGACCGGAGGCGCAGCCGGAACCGTCCGGTCCAGCTCCGGCGCTTCCGTAAACGGCTGCCCGTCCGGCCCGACAATCTGCATCCGGAACAGATACCGCGCCGTATCTTCCTGGAACCGCGTCATCATCGCCTCGAACATATCGAAGGACTCTTTCTTGTAAGCCACCAGCGGATCTTGCTGCGCATACCCGCGCATTCCGATGCCTTCCTTCAAATGGTCCATCGACAGAAGATGATCCTTCCAAAGGCCATCCAGCACAGACAGCATCACCATTCGCTCGTGATATCGCATCGCCTCCGCGCCAAGAATCTTCTCCTTCGACTCGTAATCGGATCGAAGCTTGTTATAGATCGCCTCGCCCAACTCATGCCGCGTCAGTTCCAATGGATCGAGCTTCTGCGCATCTAGATCAAAGCCAAACTGCGCAATCAACCTTTCCTTCAAACCCTTGAGATTCCATTGCTCCGGATGTGCCGTCTCCGGTGCAAACTCATCCAGAATCAGGCTCAGAATGTTCGAAAGGTAGTCTTCAAGAATCAATTCCCGCTGCTCGACAGCCATCAGTAGCGAACGACGCAGCCCGTAAACCGCCTCGCGCTGCTTGTTCATCACGTCGTCATACTCAAGCAGGTGCTTGCGCGACTCGAAGTTCTGAGATTCCACGGCCTTCTGCGCGCCTTCAATTCGCTTCGAAATCATCCTCGACTCGATCGGCACTCCCTCTTCCATGCCCAGGCGTTCGAGAAGCGTCGAAACCCACGCCTTGGCGAAGATGCGCATCAGGTCATCTTCAAGCGACAAGTAGAATCGCGAAGCACCCGGATCACCCTGGCGACCGGCGCGTCCACGAAGCTGGTTGTCGATGCGCCGTGACTCGTGGCGCTCCGTACCCAGAATGAACAACCCACCTGCCTCAATCACTTTTTCGTGCTCCGCCTCGACCGCAGCCGCGTGAACATAATTCACTTCCAGCCACTGCTGCTCCGGCGTCTCAAACTCCTGGCCCTGGTAGTAGAAGCGCAGGAAACCCGCCGGAGCCATCGGATTGATCGCGCCTTCTGCCGCGCTGATTGCCCGCGCCAGCCCCTTCTTCACCAGCTCCTGCCGCGTCATGAAGTCCGGATTGCCACCCAGGATAATGTCCGTACCACGCCCGGCCATGTTGGTCGCAATGGTCACCATCCCCAGTCGTCCGGCCTGCGCCACAATCTCCGCCTCGCGCTCGTGGAACTTGGCATTCAGTACTACGTGCTTTACGCCCTTGCGCTGCAACGTTTGCGAGAGCAGTTCGCTCTTTTCGATCGAAGTCGTTCCTACCAGCACCGGCTGACCGGTCTCATGCAGCGTGGCAATATCGTCCGCAACAGCCTTGTACTTCTCCTTGATCGTCCGGTACACAATATCCGAGCCATCCTCGCGCAGCATCGGCTTGTTGGTCGGAATCACCGTAATATCGAGCTTGTAAATCTTGTCGAACTCGGCCGCTTCCGTCTCTGCCGTTCCCGTCATGCCCGAGAGCTTCTTGTACAACCGGAAGTAGTTCTGGAAGGTAATCGTCGCCAGCGTCTGATCTTCCTTGCGAATAACGACGCCTTCCTTCGCTTCCACCGACTGGTGCAGCCCGTCCGACCACCGCCGCCCTGGCATCAGGCGTCCCGTGAAGGTGTCAACGATGATCACCTCGCCGTCCTTCACCACGTAATCCACGTCGCGCTTGTACAGCGAATGCGCCTTGATCGCCGTTTCCACGTAATGCTTCAGATCCCAGTTCTCGGGGTCGGCAATATTGGTGATGCCCAGCAGCTCTTCAATCTTGAACCAGCCTTCGTCCGTGACGCCGATCGTCCGGTGCTTCTCATCCACCACATAATCGCCGGTAAAGATCTTGGCCTCGCCCTGCCCCGGATCGGTCTCCTCGCCCAGCTCAAGCTTCGGAATGATCTTCTTCACGCGCTCATACTTGTCCGTCGTCTGGTCCGTCGGGCCGGAAATAATCAGTGGCGTACGCGACTCGTCAATCAGGATCGAGTCGACTTCATCGACGATCGCGTAATAATGCCCGCGCTGAACACAATCCTTGATCTCGAACTTCATGTTGTCGCGCAGGTAGTCAAAACCAAACTCGTTGTTCGTTCCGTAGGTGATATCCGCCGCGTAGGCCTCACGCCTCTGATCGTCGCTCAGATCATGCACGATCACGCCGACCGTCATTCCCAGGAACTCGTAGATCTTGCCCATCCACTCGGCGTCGCGCTTGGCCAGGTAATCATTCACCGTGACCACATGCACCCCATGGCCTGCCAGCGCATTCAGATAGCAGGAGAGTGTCGCAACCAGCGTCTTGCCTTCACCAGTGCGCATTTCCGCGATCTTGCCCTGGTGCAGCACCATGCCGCCGATCATCTGCACATCAAAGTGCCGCATCTTCACTGCGCGCTTGCCCGCCTCGCGCACCACGGCAAACGCCTCGGGCAGCAATTCTTCCAATGCCGCATTTTCAGCCGCCCGGATCTCGTCCTCGTCCGTCAAGCCCTTGATTCGCTCCGCAATGCGCGCCCGAAACTCGACCGTCTTGCCCCGCAACTGCTCATCCGTCAGCGGAAGAATCTGGGGCTCAAGGGCGTTGATCTGATCGACCAGGGGCAGCAGGCGCTTGATGACGCGCTCATTATTGGTACCAAAAATCTTAGTAAGCAGCTTACCGAACACGGCAAATTCTCCATCTGAAAGTCTAAACGCTGCGCATTAGCGAAGCATGGATTGAGAGCTTGTGAGCAACACCTGGAAATTCCGGCTTCCACTTTCGCAACCATCCGCAGCCAAATCGGGAAGAATTGGCATCCGAAATCGGTTTGGAATGCGGAATTGTGCTCGCATCCGGACGAGAGTGCGTCCGCTTAAGGAGCGGGACTCCCCGAATGCTCAAAGACCGCCAGCGATGGAGACGCCGACTGAGAGATCGAATCGAACCGTGAACCGGTCGTGACACCGTGCCCGAAAGATGCCGTTGCCAACACAACCGAAGTCGAAGGATGATTCCGCTGCGAGAGAATTTTTGCCCATCGCGAAAGCGCCGAGCTGCCGCGTCTAACCCCATTTGCAGCAAACGAACCATTCGCGCGCCGGCGCGCCAGAACAGCCCCGCCAGCCACTCCGCCACGAAGCTGCCCCGCAGAGCTCAAAATCAAGCCCCCCGCAGGTTCGCCCCCAACAGATACCGGAACATTCGCCCGGGCAAAATCCGCCAGCAACGCCAGCAGAAAGAACGCATACATCGCCCGGTCAAATCTCTTCATAGTCCCAATTCTAGCCGGAATCGGCCCCTAAGTCTCGCAGTTATCCGCGACGCCGCAAAACTTCCTCGTACACTTCCACATACTCCCGCGCCGGATGCTCCCACGAAAAGTCCTTCTCCATCCCATTCCACATCAGCTTCTTCCAGCCTGGCTTGTCCTCGTAAGCCGCCAGCGCCCGGTCGATCGCCGCCATCAGATCCTGCGCCTGGTATCCATAAAACCGGAATCCAGTCCCTGTGCCCGTCGCCGGATCCCACTCCTGCACCGAGTCCGCCAGCCCGCCCGTGGCGCGCACCACCGTGACAGCTCCATATTTCAGCGCATACATCTGGTTCAGCCCACCCGGCTCAAACCGCGAAGGCATCAGAAAAATATCCGACCCCGCCTGCACCTTGTGCGCCAGGGCTTCGTCGAACTTGACCCTCGCTGCAACTTTCTGTGGACTGCGCGCGGCGAGACTACAAAAGAAATTCTCGTAATACGGTTCGCCTTCCCCGATCGCCACCAGCACCATCTTCCGTTCCAGAAGCTGATCGGCGATCTGCGCGACAAAGTCCATCCCCTTCTGCGTCGAAAGCCGCGACATAATCCCGATCACCGGCGTCGTATCCGGCACATTTTCCAATCCAAACGCATGCAACAGATCGTGGCGGCACTCCAGCTTTCCTGCCAGGTTCTCAGGCGAATAGTGCGCCGCCAGCCGCCGGTCACGCGCCGGATCCCACTGCGAGTAATCCACACCGTTCAGAATTCCCCGCAAATCCCCGCTCCGCCGCTGAAAGATCCCTTCCAGTCCCGCGCCGTATTCGTCTGTCTTGATCTCCTCGGCATATGTCTTGCTCACCGTCGTCAGGTAGTCCGAAAACACAATCCCGCCTTTGAGAAAGTTGAAAGCATCTTTCATCTCCACCTTGTCATGGGTAAACAGGTCCCAGGGCAAAAGCAGTTGCTCGATCGTCTTCTTCGGATACCAACCCTGATACATCGCATTGTGGACGGTCAGCACAACAGCAGCTGAATTCAGCGCCGGATCGAAGTAATACACCGACCGCAGCATCACCGGCAGCAGCGAAGTCGGCCAGTCATGCACGTGGAAAATCTCCGGCACTCCCAACTGCTTCGTCGCCTCCAGCACTGCCCGGCAAAAAAGCCCAAACCGCTCGGCATTATCCGAAAATTCGCCGACCCCCGTCGTCGGACCATAAATGCCGTCACGGTCAAAGAGCTCAGGGCAATCCACAAAATAGTGCCGCACCCCGTCCTTGACTCCGCCATCGACAATCCCCGCAAAGCGGTTGTAATACGGAAACGGAATCGTAATCGAACGAACCGCAAACTCAAGCTCCTCGGGTAAATGGGACCTTGCCGACTTGTATAACGGGAGATACACCGTAACCTGGTGGCCCAGTTTGACCAGCGCCTTGGGCAGCGCCCCAATCACATCCGCCAGTCCACCCGTCATCGCAAACGGCTCACATTCCGAAGCAGCAAATACAATATGCATTTGGTATCTCTCCTCGTCCTGAACGCGCCGGCTAAGCCTTGTTCAACTCTTGTGCCGCCGATGCCGGACGATAACTTTTTGTCGCTTACTAACCCTAACCACCGGGGCTGAATCAGGCCTGACCCGCCAAGTCTACTACGGCCTTCCGTTGGACTTCGTGAGCAGAAAGAGCAACCATGGCCGCAAAACCTAAGCTGGGGCAGAACTTCCTGCGAGACCCCCAGGCAATTCAACGAATCATCGCCGCACTCGGCCCCCTCGAATCCCGCACAGTTGTGGAAATCGGCCCCGGCAAAGGCGCCATCACCGAGGGCCTCGCCGCCCGCGCAAAGCAGTTAATCACCATCGAACTCGATCGCGAACTAGCCTGGAATCTTCAGGAGCGTTTCTCTCCCGAAAAAGGCATCCACAACGTCTCGGTCCGCCGTCAGGACGTACTGGAGTTTGATTTCTCCGCCGCTGCAAATGATGCGGGAGAGTCACTTCTCGTTGTTGGAAATCTGCCGTATTACATCACCTCGCCAATCCTGCTGCGCCTCGCCGCCAACGCCGGGTCCCTCGATCGAGCCGTCCTGATGGTCCAGCGCGAGGTAGCCGATCGCGTCACCGCCAGACCCGAATCCCGCGACTACGGCCTACTTTCCGTCACACTGCAGCTCTATGGGAGCGCCGAACCGCTCTTCACCCTGCCGCCTGAGGCCTTCACCCCGCCGCCCGAGGTCCACTCCACCGTCTTCCGCTGGAAATTTGCTCAACGTTTCGCCGAGCTGAACATCGAGGAGGCTCCATTCATCACCTTCCTCAAGCAATGCTTTGCGCAAAAGCGAAAGACCCTCAGCAACAACCTCCGCGCCGCCGGCCTCCCGGCATCCAAAGTAGCCGAAGCCTTCACCTCCTCCGGCATCCCGCCCCAGATCCGGGCTGAGGCCTTACCGCTGGAGCAATTGGCCGCAATCTGGCGGGCATTGGCAAACTGACCGCCACGTCATCCCCAAAAACAAAGGTGCCGACCCCAAAATGAGATCGGCACCATTTTTCAAATTGACGGAAGCTCTTCTGCGGCCTTACTTGTGAGTTCCACCACCACCGCCGCCTCCACCGCCACCTCCGGACGAAACGTGTCCACCTCCACCGCCCATGCTCCCTCCGCCACCGGAGAACGAAGAGTGCGAAGCAGGAGCCGAGCTCTGAGAGTGGCCCGCTGATTGTGACGCTGTCGAAGGGTGATAGGACGAGTACCCTGGCCCAGGACGGGCATACGACGACGCGGGACGCGTAGGAGCAGGATAGTATCCTCCCTGCTGGCGATTGGCGTAAGCCACCCCGCGGTCATAAGCCTGTCGCGGAGCCACCGGCCTCAACGGTTCCACCGTATGGCCGCCAATTGTAACCGGCTGTGTTGGACGCGCATACTGCGCAAGGCCGACCGGCCTGGTCGTTCGTCGATCGACCGGAACAACCGCAGCCACCAATGGTCGTGAACCTGCCACGGGATGCGGATGACCCGGGCCTACCGGCCGTCGCGGTGGCAGATATCCTCGAGGAGACGAACCTATGTTGTAGCCCCAGCCGCCGCCGCCCAGTCCCCACCACGGATTGCAGCCGAGACCCGGCGCCCAACCCCAACCAAAGTTGTCATAGTAGTTCCAGAGACCGCACTGGTAAGGCGCATATCCCCAGTCGTAACCCGAATTCCAGACATAGCCAAATCGGGGATAGTAGACCCACCTTCCAAATCCATACGGATCCCAGGCGGCGCCTATGGCCTGCGCATCAAACGGCGACCACACATACCCCTGCCCAGGAACGTCGTACCAGTTCCCGTTGGCATCCAGATCGCTCATTCCAGGTACTTGCGAACTCACATAGCTTCCCGAAGCCGCCGTTTTTTCTCCAGCCGCTTCGTTCAAAACCTGGTCACGATCGGCATTCCAGCGATCCCATGAATCGGGAGCAATCGTTTCAGCCAGGTTGTACCGCGTCTGGTCATTGGCATCCAGACTGAGACTTTCTCCGCCATGCAAATCAAGTTGGACCGAGTCGCCCCGGTCAAGATGAACATTGCCGGAAAACACCGCCAGGTCCCCCGGAGGATCATCCAGCGAAACGCGCACAACCGAAAAGCTGCTCGAAGTAAACGACGCCGGTCCGTAATTGACCTGAAGGCTATGCTCAGCAGTACTTGGCTGCAACTCAAAATACGCAAGACCGCCGTTCACCACAATATCTGTGCGAGAGCCTGTCCCCTGGTGCTGCAATACAGTGAAAGTCAGCGTTGAGTTCGGCGACAGACGGGCAACGCTTCCGTTTTCCAGTTGCACCTCGGCCCGGCCATCGTTGCCCGTAATGATCTGCGCACCTTCGAAGATCGGTAGATTGGCGTAGGCAGGGTCGGCAATCACCTGTCCATCCTGAACAACCTTGACCTGTCCATCCACACTGCTCAACCGCACCGCTCTGGAATCGTTGTTTGGGCCGGCATCTGGCGCATCGTCGCTGAATGTCGCAGTGGACGTTCCCAAAGCCCAGACAGGGCAACTCGCAACCATACAAGCAGCAGCCACGCAGGGAAGCAGTATCCGCAAAACACGTCTAAACTCATGAGCCTTCGAGAGCTTTGATTGCGCCGGTCCCGATTCCGGCTCACTCTGAGAACCACTGGCGATGTTCATTTTCAATGAAATCATGGAGATACTCTCCTTTGTCCAACCCCGTAAGCCCCTTTGCACTCACTGCACCAACTGAAGCCAAGCCGAAGTCAGAGACCTTCGTCCCGGTTTGAGAGACGCAACCTAACCCCTTTAGGACCCCAATTCCTTATTAAAGTCGCAAAGAATTGAAAATATTTTTGCGACTTAAGTAAACCCTGTCAGGGAACTTGCGTCAAGAGCGCCTTGGCTCTCCGTCGCGCCCGATCCATTACCTGTTCGTCGGACGCAATTCGAGTAAGAGTCTCCCGAATAGCTCCAACTTCGAATGCATTTCCTTCATGAATTGCAGTTGCAAGATTATCCAGTTCCGCGTCAAGGCCAAGTCGGTCATGCTGCAGCAACTTCTCCATGCGCGCACCGCTCAAAATCGTATATTCGACTCCAAGAAGCGAGTTCCCGAGCGCTTCAATCTCTTTGTCCTTGGAATAGTTGTACTCGCATGCTCCGCTTCCATCCGGACCCGAATAACTCAGCCGTTTGATGCCTTGAAAGGCCACTTTCAGATGGCTCTCGCATGGATAGGCGAACCACTTGCGCAAGCGGGCCGTCGAAAACACGTGTTCGGTAAACGCCGCACTCAGTTGAACCGGCCGATGCACGTCCCCGGGCCAGATTTGCTTCGACGCCTCTTCTGAGAGGTGGCCGCCATCCGCGTCAAACTGCCCGCTCCCGTCTGGATTCAGCTTCAGTTGCCAATGCGATGGCGCCAGTTGCTCATTCGTATAGTCAATCTGAAAAATGGCACTTTGTTGCCCTTGGAGCACCAGTCCGGAAAGAACTATCCCCGAGATGCCCCCAAAAATCGCCGTCTTCATCCACCCAAGAGACTTACCCCTCATCCGCGAGTCTCCTGCATAGCCAGCGTCTGCGCTGTATGAATATGACAAATTGCGATCGCCAAAGCATCCGCGGCATCCGCTGGTTCCGGCGGCTCGGCGAGACCCAGCAGCCGCGCAACCATAAATTGAACCTGCTCTTTCCCGGCAAGCCCATAGCCCACAACTGACGATTTGATCTTGAGGGGCGCGTATTCGGCCAGCGGCACGCCCACCTGAGCAATTGTCAGTAGCGCCACTCCTCGCACCTGTCCCAGTTTCAACGCAGATTTTGCATTCACCGAGTAAAAAACCTCTTCCACCGCAACCACATCAGGCCGCCACTCTTCCAAGGCCGAACTCAACTCGTCAAATACCTGCTTCAACCGCAACGGCATGGTCTTTTGCTTCGCCAATCGAATCGCTCCAAAAGCCAGGCAAACCAACCGTGGATTCCGGCTTTCGTCATCAGACTCAACCACTCCGTATCCGGTGATCTCCGTACCGCAATCGATTCCAAGGACGCGCATCACCCTGAGTGTAACCCACCCGCAGTTCGCCCCGTTTTCCGAACCCGCTGAGAGCTATTCCATTGCCGTTTCCACAATTGACCATGTCAAATTGGAAACGTCCTCTTCCATCAGCAGACGCATCACAACCTGCTCCACAGCCTCATTATTGCGCCCCGCCGTCGTCAGTTCCGCCCGGATCTCCGTCTTTCCACGCTCGTCATCCTGCTCCGCATGAACAGCATGGAGAGTCACCGGCAAAGTCCTCACCGTCGAAAGAAGCAGCGTGCGGATATGAATCGCTACCGATAAGCTGCATGCAAGCTGAATTTCATAACGCGTCTCTGCAGGCGTCGCCTCCGGCAAGACCGGATGCACCCGGTAAGCGAGCGGTCGAAGCACAAGATTGGTGAAGAGAACCGCGACCGCGAGGATCACAGCCTGGTTCATTGCGCCCAGACCGCAAAGAGCGCCGATCGCAGCCGAGCACCATAGCGTGGCAGCAGTATTCAATCCGCGGACATTCGCCCCGTCCTTGAAGATCACTCCGGCGCCAAGAAAACCCACCCCTGAGACGACATAAGAAACAATCCGACCCTGTGCGGAAGGATCATTTCCGAGCAGCAGGCCGCACATCACAAATGCCGCCGCTCCCGCAGCGACAAGAGCATTGGTGCGGGTCCCCGCCAGTCGTTGCCGCCATTGGCGCTCCAAACCCACCGTCGCTCCCAGCAACAGGGCAACCAGCAGGTGCACGCTGAATGGGAGCGTTTCTGCGCCACTCATGCCGTTCACCACCCTCCAATCGTAGTCAAAAAAGACTCAGCAATCTCAGCCACGAGCGCCCCGAATGATGAAAATCTCAAGTTGATCTCGAGTCGAACCAAAGCAAATCATTCGTCACGCGCAGAGCCGCAAACTTCCCGGCTCCTCATTCGCCTTGGCCGGCTCTACCTGAGGCTTCCAAACCTCCACCCAGACACACTCCAGCGGCTGCCGCGTGTCCAGCGTCGGTACCCACACGCGATTAAGGCGCACGGTTTTCGGCACCACAAATAGTCTTGGCATAGAACAAATCTGCGGCCCAAGTTGCGATTTCGAGAGGAGCTTCAGCTTCATCATCTTGATTTCTCCTAATGCCGCCTCGCGGGCCCCCTTTCCCGCTTCCGCGAAAAGCAGACATGCTGGGCGTTCAGTTCGAGAGGAGTGAGTAAATTCTTGCGACCACTCGCCCACGCTCAATTCAAAGGTCAAATGCCGTGAAGATCAGCGAGCGAATCGTCTTTCGCAAACTCAAGACGGCTGCTCCAGCGCTCATCGCGGCACCAGAAGGAGTTCCCGTTATTCGGGGGTTCTTGTGCGATTTCGAAGATCATGCATTCTTTCGTATCTCCCGTTTGAGGAAGAATATTTACCGCTGGAAGATACTATACCCCACTATGGTATAGTCCGTATAACAAATCGAACCCGCCAGTCTTGGAGCTCTCCCCTTTCCCGCTCCCGCCAACAACGCTTATACTCGGAGCGCAATCGAAGTTCTCCTTCAGCCAGCCCCAGAAAATCGATTTATAGGAGCATCAGACAATGCCTCTGTCCCGCCGCGACTTTACCCGCCTCAGCGCGATCGGCCTCGCCGCCCAATTCGCCCCGAAACTGGGAGCGCAATCATCTGACCGCAAAGTGGGTTACGCCATCATCGGCCTGGGACGAATCGCCGACCACTTCATGCGCGGCATCCAGAACACGCAAAACTCCAAGGTCACCGCACTCGTCTCCGGCCATCCCGATAAAGCCGCTCGCATCGCCGCCCAGTATGGCGTTCCCAAGTCCAGTATCTACAACTACGAAAATATGGACGCCTTCCGCGACAATCACGAAGTCGACGCCGTCTACGTCGCCCTTCCCAACTCGATGCACTCCGAATACACAATCCGCTCCGCCAAGGCCGGCAAACACGTCCTCTGCGAAAAACCCATGTCGGCCACCGTCCCCGAAGCCCAGGCCATGATCGACGCCTGCAAAGCCGCAAACGTCAAGCTGATGATCGCCTACCGCTGCCATTACGAGCCCACCAACCTCCGCGCCGTCAAACTCATCCGCGACGGAGCCATCGGCAAGATCCAGGTCATCCAGAGCGCTTTCGGCTTCAACTGCGACCCCAAGGACTGGCGCGTCAACAAGCCTCTCTCCGGCGGCGGCCCACTCTTTGACGTAGGCATCTACTGCCTCAACGCCACCCGCTACCTCACCGGCGAAGAACCGACGAGTTTTTCCGCTTACGCATACAGCGATCGCAGCGATCCCCGCTTTCGCGAAATCGAAGCCTCCATCTCCTGGGTTTCCAAATTTCCTTCCGGAGCGATCGCCAACTGCAGCACCACCTACAGCGCGCCCATGGACGGATATTTCAGGGTCCACGGCTCCCAGGGCTGGATCGAAGTCAACCCCGCATTCGTCTACGACGGACTCGTGCTCAAAGGCCAGTCTTTCGCCGACGGCAAGTACGTCGAATGGAACGAACCCAACCCGGAAAAGGACCCGATCCACTTTCAGCGAGAAGCCAACCACTTCTCCGACTGCATTCTTCACAACAAAACGCCCCAAAGCCCCGGCGAAGAAGGCCTCCGCGATATGCAATACATCCGGGAAATCTATCGCACCGCTGGAATCACCATGGCCTGAGACCGATCCAGGTAACAGTAAAGTGCCGCGACAGTACCTTCGACCCAATGGATGGGAACCGTTGTCCCATGCATCGGATCCAGGGCAGAACCTCCAACTCTCCGACTCAGGTATCTATGTCCTCGAAGCCCGTTTCACCGAATTACGGCAGGCCATCACACTATTTCCTCGCCTAAGAACAAGGACCGGCGCCAGAAACCTGCCTTCTCTCACTTGCAAAATTGGAAGCAGGATCACTCAATACTGTCGCAGCCATGTTCCTCAATCGCATACATAGCAATTGGCAGTCCCCTGCCCTCCAGTGCCCCGGACGGGCGCCCTTGCCGTGCTATGCCTGATAGCTCTTAAGTGCTCACATTGTTCCCTTAGTACTATTCCTTAGTAACAGTTACCTAAGTGATGATGAGGGTGCCATCGAAGAATGGCTAAACCATAAGAAAAGGTTGGATTGCAATGCGTGATCTCATCACCGTCGCCGTATACGCCACTCTCTTGTTTGCACCTTGTGTTGTTGCAGCATTTTGCGCCAGCGAACGCCGAATATTCAAAAAAGGACCGAACCGCTGTCCGCCCACTGACCGCCGTGACCATCGCTGAAATGTCGTAGAAAGCAATCCCGACGAACGGCCCATCCCTGTCTGAGTTCCGTTCTCCACATTTCGGATCAACCGCTTCAGTTCAGAAACTGACTTTCCGATCCGGATACCAGGTAAGCTGGAAGCTCGTATTCGTGACAGTCTGCTTGTTGGTCAGATAAATCGGCGCAAGATACTGCTCATAAGTGAAGTTTCCTTTCACCTCAAGCTCATGACCGATACGCTTGACAACCTGCGCACTCACGTCGTTGATCGTCGTACCACCGGCAATGAAATCTTTGGCCGCCTTCTGGCCTCGCCAGCTCACCTGGATCCACTCGTTACCGCTCAGGTGGTAAGTTGCCCAGGCCTGTCCACCCTTGGCCTCACGTCCCATCCAGTCGCCGAATATCTGTCCGGCATTGGTGTAACCCTGCGGTTGTTCACCCTCGTAGTAAGTAAACCCACCTCGCAAGCTGCGCGTCGTGGATTGATCGTCCATCACTGCCTCAACCCGCAGGTCCAGTTTAGGGATTGCCGGCACATGCGATAGATACAACCCCGTCCGGAAGTCAGCGCGCCGCGGCGCCGAGATAGGCGAGACATCGTCATGCGCCTCTGAATCCACAAGGAACGTAAGCCAGTTTCGTAGATACGGCAAACGATAACTTAGATCAAACGCTCCAAATCGCGCGCCTGGATCTCCACGGCCAGTCTTCTCCGCCTCCGAGACATTCTGGAAGCTGAAAAAGCTCTTCAAAAAGGAGTGAATTGTAATTGGC
>Ga0302319_10005179_pt1 | contig 26324 bp, 26 predicted proteins | sample Bog_T0_2_FD_203319 | JGI IMG/M metagenome (GOLD analysis project Ga0302319, IMG submission 203319) | Peat permafrost microbial communities from Stordalen Mire near Abisko, Sweden - Bog_T0_2 | ecosystem: Environmental > Terrestrial > Soil > Wetlands > Peat | place: Sweden: Abisko, Stordalen Mire... | reverse complement strand
CTGTGGAGCGATGATCTTTATCGACACTGCCCGTCAAACCCGGACATGCATAAAATACCTCCCAGCCGTCTGTTCCGAATGGCTCAGGCCCTTTGCTTCGCCGCATAATGTACAAAGTCGAGCTCAGTACGATGATCGGTAAACCGGTCACTGATCACAGCCCGGGCGCCTGGGTGCCGATATGCTCCTCTCGCGACGGCCCCTTTACCTGTTCTTGTTCACCGGCTTACGCTTCTCGATGAACGCTGCCATACCTTCGGCACGGTCTTCCAGCGCGAAGGTCGCGTGAAACAGGTTGCGCTCGATGTTGAGGCCCTCCGACAGCGGGGTCTCGAACGCGCGGTTGATGGCTTGCTTGGCCATTTCGGCCGCGGGATGTGACATCGAGGCGATCTTTTCCGCCGCCGCCAGCGCCTCGCCCATTAATTTGTCTGCGGGCACCACCCGGCTGACCAGCCCCGAGCGTTCCGCCTCGGCGGCGTCCATCATGCGGCCGGTCAGGCAAAGGTCCATCGCCTTGGATTTACCGATCGCGCGAGTCAAACGCTGCGTTCCGCCGATGCCGGGGATGGTGCCGAGCGTGATCTCCGGCTGGCCAAATTTCGCGGTGTCGGCGGCGATGATGATATCGCACATCATCGCCAGCTCGCAGCCGCCGCCGAGCGCATAGCCGCTGACCGCGGCGATGGTCGGCTTGCGGCATCTGGCGACGCGGTCGCCGCCGATCGCGGCGAAATCGCTGGAAAACATATCGATGAAGGTCTTCGGCTGCATTTCCTTGATGTCGGCGCCCGCTGCGAAGGCCTTTTCGCCGCCGGCCAGCAGGATACAGCCGATCCCGTCGTCGGCCTCCAGGTCGTCGATCGCAGCGGCGATCTCTTTGAAGACGGCGAACGACAGCGCGTTGAGCAGCTTCGGGCGATTGAGCGTAATAATGCCGACCGCACCCTTGCTATCGACGATAATGTGTTCGAAGGAACTCATGATTTCACCCCTGATGCACCCCTGGCGCCGGCAATGTGCCCGCTGGCAGGGGTAGCATCAAGTGGGTGATTTCGCCCCCCGTGACAACGCAAGGCGTTCTCGTGGGCTGGCGGCTGCAATGCCGTCTAGGCCATGAACATGCGCGCGGCGGAGGCCATCGTCAGCAGGGCGCCGAAGCCGATAAAGATCTTGCCGATCAACGAGGTCTGGTCCCAGGTGGAGTTGTCGCTGCCGGCGGAGGCGGCCGCCGCTGCAGGAGCGCCCGGTGTCTCGGCCGCGGCCATCGTCAGGGTCGCTGCGGCGGGTGCGCTCGCCGGCGGCGTCTCGCGCAGCGCGCGATCGACGTCGTTAAGCTGGTCGGCGGCCACGAACTGGTCGGCGGCGGCCGGCTGGGCAGGCGGGGCCTGTATAATGTCGCTGGCGCGCGCGGACATAGCCTTGGCAACATTGCCAGCCGGCTTATCGGCGGCCGCCAGTTGGGCATTGGCGTTGGCCACCGAGGGCGTAAGCGCCGAACGATCGTCGCCATTGGCCGCGTCCGCAGCGCTGTCAGAATCCGACCTCTGCGCGACCTTGCCCGATTTGCGATGCGCGTATTTTTTCCAGTGGTGTGTACCGAGCCTGGCGTATTTGTGCATTGTCACCGGCACCCCCGCGTTTTCCGATTTTGCCGTCGCGGCGGCGTTGTCCGCGCCCGCCGTCGCGTGCGAGGGGCCGGCGAAACACACAAAAAGGCCCATCGCTAGCATCATGGCCGAGCGCCCACTGGCTTTGAAAGTCATTCGATAATCTCTCCATTTTGCCAGCTCCCGCGGAGCGAAATGAGACCTTTCCGCGTGTCCGCAGCGCGGCAAAAAAAGGGAATCTTTGGGCTGCACCGGGCGAAAGCAGGGCGGAATCATCGGGGCAAAGCGAGCGGATCTTGTCTCCAAATCGATTGCTTTGGATGTCATCGGGACCGATCGATGTTATGAGCCTGAGGGCCGCCCATCTGCGGCCGCGATTTACCGACCTGGCGCGGTCGTTGCGGGGCTTGCGGGTTTCTCCGATCACGACTTCGTGATCTGTTCTTTCCAGCGTAACAAATTGAAAGATCGAGCGAATTGTTTTGTAGGAGCGCGCGTGCGCAAACGTGAAGATGAATGGACGGGCCTGATGCGGTCGGCCATGGCAGGCGATAGTGCAGCCTATGATCGACTGCTGAAGTCAGTCACGCCCGTGCTGCGGGCCGCGGCGCGCGGCGGTCTGGCACGGGCAGGGCAGCCGGTCGATCAATCCGAGGACATCGTGCAGGATATCTTGTTGGCGGTCCATCTGAAGCGGCATACCTGGGACGCAAACGCGCCGTTCGCGCCGTGGCTGTTTGCGATCGCGCGCAACAAGCTGATCGATTCGTTGCGCCGCCGGGGCCGACGGATCTTCGTCAACATCGAGGATTTCGCCGAGACGCTGCCGGGCGAACCCGTCACCGAGAACGCGCCGGCCAGCGAGGTCGCAGCCCAGCTGCAGTCGTTGCCGACGCGCCAGCGTGAGGTGCTGCAATCGATCGCGGTCGACAGCGCGTCGATCAAGGCCACCGCGGCAAAATTTTCGATGACCGAGGGCGCGGTGCGGGTGGCGCTGCATCGCGCTCTTGCCAGCCTCACCGCCAAGGTACGGGAGCAGTGAGCATGGAAACCGATCAACTGATTCGAACGCTCGCCGCCGACAGCGCCTACCGTGCCCGGCCGGTCGGGATGGTGCTGGCCTTGGCGCTGCTGGCCGCGGCCCCGGTCTCGATGGCGATCTTCTTCGCGAGCCTCGGTGTCCGTCCGGACCTCATGAGCGCGATGCACAATCCGTTCTTCGACCTAAAATTTGCCGTGACGCTGGCGCTGGCGATCTCGGCCATCGCCGTCGGCCTGCATCTGTCGCGGCCCCAAGCTTCGCTGCGCGGCTGGGCTTGGCTGCTGCTGATTCCGGCCGGACTTCTGGCTGGCGGGATCGCAAGCGAAATGATGCTGCCGCAGCGGCTACCGATGATGACGCGCCTGATCGGCAGCAATTCGCGGGTCTGCCTGACTGCCATCCCGCTGATATCGCTGCCGCTGCTGGCGGCGGCGCTGATCGGCCTGCGCCACGGCGCTCCGACGCGGCCCGCAGTTACCGGCGCAATCGCCGGACTGTTGTCGGCGGGCCTTGCGGCTACGCTGTACGCCTCGCACTGCACCGACGATTCACCGCTGTTCGTGGCGACCTGGTACACGATAGGAGCTGCGCTGGTTGCCGCCATCGGCGCGCTGGCGGGGTCACGGATGCTGAGGTTTTAGAGCGTTTTCAAGCGAAGTGGGCCTTGGATCGCCTTAAGAAAAACGCGTCAAATCAACAATCTAAAGTGGCTTTGATTAAAAGTGGAAAGGCCTCTGGAGCGAAAGCCGTCTCATTACGCAGCTGGGTTGTTCTTTTGCTGCATGCGGTGGAAGCGCAAGACCTGCTGGGCGGTCGAGGGACGCAGCCGTTCGTAGGTGGCCTTGCAGGCCCCAAGATCGGTCGGCTCGCCGCCGGAGAGACGGTCGCGCATTTCGATGATGGTCTTGACCGTCGACCACGACATTGCAGAGACCTTGGCCAGAATCATCACGCCTTCGGCGTGCGTCTCCACCATCATGTTCTCGGCGATCGTTACCGGGACATTGGCGAGTGCTGCGATCGACGCATTGGTTTCGTCGAACTTGCCGGCCTCCGCAAACGTCGTCACCTGGTGTTCGTCGAGCCTACCGTCCTCGTGCAGTGATTTCACCAACGCGTGGGCGATCTCGGATTCGCGGGTAATGGCCGAGGGCACGGAGCGCACGCGCCGCGTCGCTTCGCGCACAGCGGTGGGCACGTCCTCTGCCTGCTGCGGATTGGCGGCCGCGAGACGCTCCCGTACCGTCGCCGAGGCCTTGGCGAGCAGTTTTAGGTAAACATGCCGCGGAAGTGTCGGACGCCTGCCGAGGCAGGTCGCAAGGGTGTCGTCCGTTTCGGCGCGGTCGACCAGCCGGTTGAAGCCGCTCTCGGAAAATTCCGCGCCAAGATTGTTTACGGTACTCTGTACCACCTCGTCGTTGCCGCGCATTACCAGCACGTCGGTGACGGCGCCGCTCAGGACCCGTCGCGTCGAGATTGCCATCAGGTGCGCCTGGCTCTTGTTGCGCGCGGTTTCGATCAGGGCCTCGTCGTCGAGCCGCTCGGATTTCGACAGCACCGGTGCCGCAACCTGGATAAGGTCGTCGAATGCCAGCGCGCGAATGGTGAGCGGGGGCGCGGTGTCGATCACCGCGAGACGATTGGCGAGCAGCGCCTTGGCGGAGGTTTCGATGTGCGCCATCAGGCACTGGAAGACGTCGTCGAACAGCCCGATCTGGTCATCTGAAAAGTCAACAGCGCCGTTGACGAACAGGTCAGTGACGCGGCGCAGGGTTTCTACCCTTCGTGCGACGGTTCCATGCGCCAGCGTGGTCTGCAGGTCGTCGAGAAGGCTTACGGGGGCCGCAACGGATTTGGAACTCATGGCGATTCTCTGTCCTGGAGTATTTTATATCGGCGGCGGTTTCTCCGCCCCGAAAAACAGGCTGATCGAAGTCAGGCGCTGGCGACGCGGTTGCGCCCCAGTGCCTTGGCTGCATAGAGCGCGCTGTCGGCGCGCGCGAGAAAGGTGTCGGGGGTTTCCTGCGGTCCAAGCGTGGTGACGCCGGCGGAAATCGTCACCCTCATTTCCGGCGAAAACGCGCTCCAGTCGAGATCGGCGATGATCGCTCGCAGCCGGTCCATGATGCGTGCGGCCGCATCCTTCGGTGTATCGGGAAGCACCAGCAGGAATTCCTCGCCGCCGTAGCGTCCGAACCTGTCAATGCTGCGGATGTTTGCGAAAACCGTTATGGCGAACGTCCTGAGCACTTCGTCGCCGGTGGGATGACCGTAGACGTCGTTGATGCGCTTGAACCAGTCGAGATCGATCAGCGCGATCGAGCAGGGTGTTTTGCTCCGATGCGCGCGGGCGACCTCGTCATCCAGCATCCGCATGATGCAGCGGCGGTTGAACGAGCCGGTCAGCTCGTCAAGTTCGGCGAGCTCCTCGATGCGCTGGTAGGCTTCCCTGAGCTTGAGGCCGCTCTCGTAGAGCGATTGGCGCATCGTCGAGGAAAAAATTCCGAGAAACATGCAGCGGCCGATGGTCAGGACGAACACCGACATCGTCGCGAAACGCTCCAGCAGGGTGCCGTGCGGCATCGAAATGGGCTTGTCGCTCAGAAGAAACAGGGCGGCCAGCCCGAAGACCGTCGCGGTCCAGACCAGCGCCGTTTGGCGCGGGTTCGTGCGCAGCGAGCCGAAGTTGAACACCACGAACAGAGTGCAGAGAAACATCACGCCGACCTCGGGCGCGATGTAGGTGAAGGCCAGCATCAATGCGACGCTGCCCACCAGCTGCGGCGCGACGAGATAGTGATCCTTGAAACGTTCGGTGATCCCCGTCTCCGACAGCACCAGATAGAAGGCCACGCAGAGCAGGCCGCTGGCGGCGTAGGCCGGGCCGACCGTTGCCGGGATCGTTCCGGCATGGGCGTAGATCAAGAGGACCAGGGCATCGATCAGGTAGCTTCCGGCGACCATCGCCTGAATCTGGCGGCGCTGTCTGGCCCGGCGTGACAGCGCCTCCGCCGTCGGCCCGCGGCGCGCGTCCTCCCGTTCAGGCGCAATCGGATTCAGGAACGGGGACGCAGCGCTGCCCATGATCTCGCCCGTTATTGGAATTCGGTCCCAAAAATCTACGTGGGAAAGCCTTTAGGTTTGGTATCTTTTGGAACCGAATCCGGGTCGCTGAGGCTGCTGTTTGCCTTGTTTTGCAATGGAAATTAGCCGGTCGGGCTCGGGCGCGCGGTGCTCCCGAAGTCGGGAGGCGGTGCCCGGCAAGTGCTGTTTTGTTGACCAAGCCTTGCTATGGTCAACGGGCAGCCCGCGTGGCTGGGAAGAAAGTATACTGTAATATGATACCACTTTGCGACCTCAGTTCATTTACCCGCACCCGGCGGTCGTCTCAGGACGGCCATCTGTGGCGTACATCACAGATGCCGCCGGGTTTCTGCGATAATTTCGCAAATTTTGCCTTTGCCGTCGAACCGGCAGGCCGCCCGGTCCGACCAACCCTGCGAGACGGCCATTGAGTGTGACACAGGCGGCCTCGGACGATGTTCTGATCGCTCGGATCGCCCAGGGCGACCGCCTCGCCATGCAGGTGCTTTACGGAAGGCACCATGTCAGGGTGTTTCGCTTCGGGCTTCGGCTCGTGCGGGATGAGCAAGTCGCGGAAGACCTCATCAGCGAGGTTTTCCTCGATGTGTGGCGTCAGGCCGGCAAGTTCGAAGGACGATCCGCCGTTTCCACCTGGCTCCTGGCGATCACGCGATTCAAGGCCCTGTCCGCGCTGCGGCGCAGGAAGGACGTTGAACTGGACGACGAGGCCGCTAACGCGATCGAGGATGCATCCGACGATCCGGAAGTGGCGGTGCAGAAGAAGGATACCAGTCTGGCGTTGCGCAAGTGCCTGACGGCGCTTTCGCCGGATCATCGGGAGATTATCGACCTTGTATACTACCACGAGAAGTCCGTGGAGGAGGTCGCTGAAATCGTCGGTATTCCGGAGAACACCGTGAAGACGCGCTTGTTTTACGCGCGCAAGAAATTAGCCGAACTGCTCAAGGCAGCCGGCTTGGAACGAGGGTGGCCATGACGGCAGCGAGCAAAAAAATGCTGGAGCAAGAGCCTGGTGAAATGGAAATGCTGTTGCCATTTCATGCGGCAGGCACCCTGAATGCGCGCGACGCCCGCCGCGTCGAGGAAGCGCTCGCCCGCGATCCCGGCCTGGCGCGGCAATATGCCGTGATCCAGGAGGAATACGCCGAGACCATTCATCACAACGAGAGCCTCGGCGCGCCGTCGGTGCGCGCGATGCAGAAGCTGTTCGCGGCGATCGACGCCGAGCCGGCGCGCAAGCCGGGGGCGGCGTTGAATTTGTCCGCAGCGATTGCCGGGTTCTTCGCGAAGCTGTCGCCGCGGACGCTGGCCTGGTCGGCAAGCCTCGGTGCACTGGCGCTGCTGCTGCAGGCCGGCGTGATCGGCGCGGTGCTGGTGAAGAACCAGAGCTCCACCTTCCAGACGGCGTCGTTGAGCACGGGCGCGCCCATCACCCGGGACCTCGGAGCCGGAGCGCCGCCGCGCGCGCTGGTGCGTTTCGCGCCGGAAGCGCGTGTGGCTGACATCACGGCGCTGCTCGACCATTACCAGGCCTCGATCGTCGACGGCGCCAGGGGTGGCATGTTTCGGCTGCAATTCGGCAGTACGCCGATGACGAAGGATGAAGTCGCCGCCCTGATGAGCAAGCTGCAGGGCGAGAAGATCGTCAGTCTCGCGGTGTCGACGCCTTGAAGCTGCGCGGCGTTTCGCTTTTGCGCGTAAGTCCGAGGTCCCATGCCCCATGATCCTGCGAAACCACGGATGACGCCGCCGCGCGCGGCGCTGGCGTTGATGGCAGCGGCCGTGGTGCTGGGCTATCTCGGCGTTCCGGCAGTTCGGGCCCAATCGATCATGCGCTCGCCCAGCATCAACATCGGCTCGCGCATCCCAAGCTACAATCCGACGGTGGGTCCGCGGGTCGGTCCGAACATCGCCGGCAGGGTGGTCACCAATGCGGATCGAGGGCCCAGGATCAGCGCGGCGGCGCGGGCGGCGGCGGCCTCCCGGATCGGGGTGCGGACGCTTCCCTATGTGCGCTATTCTCCCAACCTCTATCCCGCCTGCAGCTACGCCTATCGCGACGGCGGCGGCGAATGCCGGGATCTGCCGGTGCTATCGTCCGATGGCGGCGGAAGCGGCGGCCCGCCCGGCAGGAAAGCCAATGGCCCGCGCCGCGACGCCTCGCAGGCGGCGGCCGCCGGCGCGCTCACGGTCGTGGACGAAATCGTGGCCGAGATCGATGGCTCGCTGACCCAGGCGCAGACCGATGAACTGGCGCGGCGTCACGGCGTTGCCCGCCTGCAATCGCAGGATTTCCCGCTCATCGGCGCCAGCATCGGCCTGTTCCGCGTCGCCGACCGCCGCTCGGTGGAAACCGCAAGCCGCGAACTCGCCACCGATGCCAGCGTTCGATCGGTGCAGCCGAATTTCCGTTATGTGCTGCAGGACCAGAAGGCAGCCCCGGCCGAGGGCGATCCCGCGCAATACGCGCTGGCAAAACTTCGTTTGCCGGAAGCGCACATGCTGGCGCATGGCGCCAACGTCACCATCGCCGTGATCGATTCCGGAATCGACGCCAAGCATCCGGAACTCGCGAATGCGATCGCCGACAGCTTCGATGCGCTCGGCAGCAAGGAAGGCCCGCACGTCCATGGCACCGGCGTCGCCGGCGCCATCGCAGCCCATGCGCGGCTGATGGGAAGCGCGCCGGCGGCGCGGATTCTGGCGATCCGCGCCTTCGGTTCGTCGCCGGGCGGCGCGGAAAGCACGTCGTTCATCGTGCTGAAGGGGCTCGACTATGCCGCGGCGCATGGCGCGCAGATCGTCAATATGAGCTTTGCCGGTCCGAAGGATGCTTTGGTCGAACGCGGCATCGCCGCGGCCGCCGCCAAGGGCATCGTGATGGTCGCGGCCAGCGGCAACGCCGGCCCGAAATCGCCGCCATTGTATCCCGCCGCCAATCCGGACGTGATCGCGGTCGGCGCCACCGATGCCCAGGACAGGCTGTTCGCCGCGTCCAACCGCGGCAGTTACGTCGCGGTCGCGGCTCCCGGCGTCGATGTCTTCCTGCCGGCACCGGACGAAAAATACCAGATGACGTCGGGCACCTCGTTTTCGGCGGCCTATGTCAGCGGCCTCGTGGCCCTGATGCTGGAGCGCAATCCTGCGCTGCGACCCGACGAGGTGCGCGCCATCCTGATGAAGACCGCCCGCGATCTCGGCGTCCCGGGCCGTGACGATCTGTTCGGGGCGGGGGAGGCGGACGCCTATGCGGCGGTCTCGGCCGCGACCCAGGCGCCCGCGATGCCGCTCGCCACGGCATCCGGCGCGGCCGCCGCGGAAAAGGTTTCGGATCGGCAGGGCGCGCCCGCGACCAGAGGCCTGGGCGTGCCGGGAGCGGCGACCATGGCGTCCGACAAGCCGGCGGTGGGGGAGGCCGAACGCCCTCCTGCGCAATGATTGTGCGGTAGGCTCGGCCCGGTTTCGGCCAAATTGAAACCGGGATTGCCGATCCCTGACCCGAACCGCCGCCATATCGACCGCAAGGGTTCTCAAAAATGCTCTCAAAGATTCCTGCCAAAGAGTTAAAAAAACCGCCGGCCGGTTTGAACGTGCGGCCACCCTTATGCGACCAATCGATGTGGGAGCGGTAATCCCTCCCCATCGAGGGCTGTATACGGCGCGAGCGCCCATCCACCCCAAGCGCCCATATGGCTTGACCCGTCCGGTTGTCCCCCCGGACGGGTCTTTCGTTTGCGGCGGCGTGGTTCGGGCGCTTCGGTACACGCGACGACGTCCGCGCAACTCCCCGCGTTTCGAATTCGCGAGCCGCGCAACTCCGCCATGCTGCAGTGCGGGTTGACTGCAGTTAGGTCGTAAAACTCCGCATGACTACGGTTTTTCGTTCATGGGCGGCGTCCATGGGGGGGCCTTCGCTAGACTTTGTTAAGCTTTTCCACAAAATATATCCGTCACGTTTGATTGATTCGTCCCTGTTGCGTCAGCGTCCGTTTTCCTCCTTACGGGCTGATTCATGACCCATCAACATGACGTGGCACGGGGCCGTGACGTGGTCGCGCGCTGGTGTGCCCTTGCCGAGCAACGGCTTGAATACCTCACCGAACTGTTCGAGACCGGCCGCTGGCGTCGCTATCACAGCGAACTGGCGTTTCTCGAGAATATCCAGGAAGCCAAAGCCGCAGTGGAAACCTGGCGCGGTCTGTCGATGCGCGAGGCTTCGCTGAACAATTCCGCCCTGGACATGTCCTGGCTTGGTCGCACCATAGCGCCGCCGCAGCGCGGCGAAGCATCGCGCGATCGGGTTCATCGGCTGTCGCCGCAACCGAAGGAGATCCCGGCTGAACCGCTGCCATCGGCGATTTCGATCGTTCCGGCAACTGATCTTGCTTGTTCGGACGAAGCGCCTTCCGCCCCCGCCAGCGACGACGCTTTGGAACTCACGCCGGACATGCCCGGAATCGCGGAACGCTATCCGCTGCTGCACAACGCGCTGTAGCGGTCATCGCCGGACCGCATTCGTGCCCATCACGACCTGGGCGAAGCGTTGCGCGCCCTCGGCCGAAAGATCGGGGGTGACCGGGCGGGCGTGGTCGAGCCCGACCACGGCGCCGCGCGGCGTCTCCGCGATCATGTTGTTGTCGACCAGCGCCGTGCCTGCGCCCGCGGTCACCGACACGCCGATGCCGACGAAGGCCTTGCGGATCACATTGCCCGAGATCACGACATCGCGCAGATATTTGCCCCAGCCGGCGACGATTCCGAACGAGGGCGCGTTCTCGATCACATTGCCCGACACCGAGGTGTCGGCCTCGACATAGATGCCGATGCCGGCATCGTCATCCGGCGCGGTGCCGATCGGGCGCTTCGGCAACAGGTTGCGGATGATGTTGCCCTGCACCACGGCGAGGCGTCCACCCTCGTTGAAATTGCAGACGGAGACGCCGACCGCGGCGCCATCCACGGTATTATTGGCTATCACCGCGCCCTCGAACGCGAATTCGGAATACAGCGCGACCTCGCGGACGTCGCTGACGCTGTTGCCCGTGATCTGGATGTTGGACGCGGAATTGCCGCGTACTGCGGAATAATCGCAGTTGCGGATGCGGTTGCCCCGCACGACCACATTGCAAGCGCGAAACGCGTTGATGGCATTGCCATATTGCCCGGAGCCGCCGGGGCCGGCCTTGATGTCCTCGATGCGGTTGTCCGTAACCAGCGTGCCGTCGTCGCCGATCGCGGTGCGCAGGATCTCGATGCCGTTGTCGCTGGTGCCGATGATGGTGTTGCGCGAAACCGACAGGCCCTGCGCGTCGAACGACAGGATGGCGGTGGCCGCCGACCTCGTAATGATGTTGCCGCTGATGTCGCCGGAGACATTCTCGAACCAGACGCCGTTGCCGCCGCTGCCGGTGATTTCGCAATCGGTGATGCGGATGTCGCGCCCGCCGATGCAGTGGACGAGGCCGCGCCGCGACGGCAGCGGAATGCCGCTGCCGTCAAGGGTGATGTTGATGAGGCCGATGCTGCCGGCGCCTTCGGCCGACAGCATCGACGGGCCGCCATTGAAGATCAATTGGGTGGCGCCGCGCACCCCGACCAGTTGCGTGCCGCTCTGCAGGCGGAGCATCCCGGTGCGATAGACGCCCGGCGGCAGCGCCAGCTGAACCCGCGCACGGGCGGCATCGTCGATCGCGCGCTGCAAGCTCCTCGTCTGATCATCGGGGCTGCCGGGCCGGACGCCATATTGCGTGATGTCGCGCCCGAGCGCCGAGGTCAACGGCGCGGCGCGCGCGGCATCGGGCGACATCGCGAGCGCGCCGGCAATGCCGGCGGTGGATGCGCCGATGAGATGGCGGCGATTGACGTCCATGGTCGCGTCTTCCTCCGGCGGCGTGCGAAGCGCGCCCCGCAATGCTGGAGTAACGCAAAAATGCCTGGCGCGCGGCGCGGAGGAGGGCGGGGACGGCCGATTGTTGGGGGTACGGTTAATGGAGCGGCGCCGCGCCGCTCACCATCATGGATACGGCGTGCCGTCCTTGTGAAAATATCCCGCGGCCGATGCCTCGAGATCGACATCGGGATAATGGGCCCTGTCGTTTCGCAGGCCAGCCGATCCGATTTCGAGAACGCGCGCGGGCGCGCCGGACCGGTTCTGCAGGTGATGTCCGTCGCGATTGCCGGGAAGGAAGGCGGCGCATTCCCCCGCCCGGAGAATTTCCTCGCCACCGTCCGTCACGAGCACGACCTCTCCGGCGAGGACGTAGACGAATTCCTCCGCCTCGGTGTGCCAGTGGCGCTGGGTCGACCACGCGCCCGGGTTCAGTTCGAGCAGGTTGATGCCGACATGCTTGAGCCCAGCCGCTACCGCCAGCCGGCGCCTGAGCTTGTTCCGGCACGGCGCGTCGAACGGCGCGGGATATCGCGAGCCCGCTGAAATGGGCGCGCTTGCGATGTCGATTTTCTTCGTCATCAGGACCTCCCGCGCTCGCCGTCGTCAATTCCCGCGATGCCTCGCCGTTCTCTGTCGGCGGTACCTCAGGTCTCGATGCCGAGCATGATGCCGATGTTCTGCACGGCCGCCCCTGAGGCACCTTTGCCCAGATTGTCCAGCCTGGCGACGAGGACCGCGTGACCGTAGGTCTCGTTGCTGAACACACGCAGTTCCAACAGATTGGTGTCGTTGAGGGCCAGTGCGTCAAGCTTCCCGGCCTTCACCGAGGGGTCGTCGGCGCCGATCACCTTCACCCATTGGGAGCCCTTGTAATGCGCCGCCATCGCCGCCTCCAGATCGCGGGCGCTCAGCTTGCCGGGCAGGGTATCGAGATGCAGCGGTACCGAGACCAGCATGCCCTTGAGGAAATTGCCAACCGACGGCACGAAGATCGGCCGTCGGGCCAGCTTGCCGTATTTTTGCAGCTCGGGAACATGCTTGTGTTCGAGGCCGAGACCATAGAGCTCGAAAGCCGGCGCCTTGCCCGATTGATGGGCCTCGATCATCGACTTGCCGCCGCCGGAATAGCCGGACACGGCGTTGACGGTCACCGGATAGTCGGCGGGCATCAGCCCGGCTTCGACCAGCGGACGGATCAGCGCGATGGCGCCGGTCGGATAGCAGCCGGGATTGGAGACGAGCCGCGCCTTTGCGATCGCGTCGGGCTGTGCGGCGTCCATCTCGGGCCAACCGTAGGTCCAGCCTGCGGAAACCCGGTGGGCGGAGGAGGCGTCGAGGATCCGCGGGGCGCTCGCACCGAGCTCGTCGGCAAGCGCGACGGCCTCCTTTGCCGCCTCGTCGGGCAGGCAGAGAACCACGAGGTCGGCCTCCGACATCAGCGCCTTCCGTGCCGACGGGTCCTTGCGCTTCTCGGGGGTAATGCCGAGCACCTCGACGCCGGCGACCTTGGCTAGCCGGTCGCGGATCTCGATCCCGGTGGTGCCGGCCTCGCCATCGATGAAGATCGCCGGCTTGAGCCGGCTGTGGCCGGCGGTTCCCGGGTTGCCAGAAGTGGTGATGTCCATGTGCATCTTCCCCGTAGGTGACGATGTGGCGTTGAGACTGGTCGGCGGCAATGAAAAAAGCCGCGCTTTGAGAGGCGCGGCTTCAAGCGAACTCGGATGCATTCATGCAGCCGTCATCGCTCCCGCGCGTAGAGGGCCGGGCGGCGACGTCGGAGGATGGTTCTGCCAAATGCCATGGCGGGCTATATGCTCGGATTTGCGCGGGCCGTCAAGATATCTGGCGACCGCCGGAGCCGCATTTTGGGCGGGTGTGAGGGGTCGTAACCGCGAATTAGCGGTCGCGCATAGCGCTTCGCGTCAGCCTCACCACCTCCATCAGCATCGCTTCGCCGGCATCGACCAGCTGTTCCAGCGTCATGCGGTGCGATGCCCCCTTGCGCTGCTGGGCGATGCCGCGCGCGAGCAGCGGCACATGGATGAAGGCGGCAAGACGGGGGCCGTCGTCGCGGCAGGTCGCTTCGATCGCGCGCCAGCTCAGATAGTTGCAGAGGTAGCTTCCGGCGTCACGCGAGGCCCTCGCGTCGACTCCGGTAGCATCGGCCGCGCGCAGCAGTTTTGCGGTGTGCGGACCGAACATCGTGGCGTCGGCGGAGCCCGATATCGATCCCTTGCGTACCCGCGTGTGGTCGGCGTCGGGCCACAGCGTGGTGACGGCGTTGCGGGCACGCGTCTCGATCCGCAGGTAGGACGTGCGGGAGGCCAGCCCGAACATCAGCAGCGCCTGCGGCCGATATCCGGCGAGCAGTTCCGACAATTCGCGATCGACGGCCCGGTACGTCACCGGGAAGATGTGGCCGGTCAGTTCGACCTCGCTCAAAGCCGGACGGCGCAGGCGCAACAGCCGCGCCACCAGCGGCCCGGTCGGATTGAACGGCGCCCCGGGGAACGGACCGAAACCGGTGACGAGGATGCGCAGTTTTCCACTCATGTTACCCCAGCATCTCCGCGATCTGGTCGGCCGCCAGCGCCGGCGTGACACGGCCCTCGGCCACCTCGGCCTCGATCTTCTTCACTTTGGCACGGATGGCCGGTTCCGAGCGCAGCCGCGCCATCATCCGCAGCTCCAGCATCGACCACATCCATTTGATCTGCTGTTGGCGCCGCCGTGCGGCGAACTCGCCTGATGCATTCATCGCGGTGCGGTGATCCAGAATTTTCCGCCACAGCGTGTCGATGCCCGCGCCGGTCAACGCCGAATAGGTCTCGACCGGCGGATGCCAGTGCTCCGAGTGCGGGGTGAGGATATGCAGCGCGCCGCGGTATTCGGCCGCCGCGAGATTGGCGCGCTTGATATTGTCGCCGTCGGCCTTGTTGATCGCGATCATGTCGGCGAGTTCGACCAGGCCCTTCTTGATACCCTGCAACTCGTCGCCGGCGCCCGGCAGCATCAGTGCCAGGAAGAAATCGGTCATGTCGCAGACCGCGGTCTCGGATTGGCCGATGCCGACGGTCTCCACCAGCACCACGTCGAACCCGGCGGCCTCGCACAACAGCATCGCCTCGCGGGTTTTCGCGGCGACCCCGCCGAGCCTGCCGGAAGCCGGCGAGGGCCGGATATAAGCGCGTTCCGAAGCGGATAGCCGCGCCATCCGGGTTTTGTCGCCGAGGATCGAGCCGCCGGTTCGCGCCGAAGAGGGGTCCACCGCGAGCACCGCGACCTTGTGACCATGTTCGATCAGGTACATCCCGAGCGCATCGATGGTGGTGGATTTGCCGACCCCGGGCGAGCCGGTGATGCCGACGCGGACGGCCTTGCCGGTGTCGGGCAGCAGTGTCTGCACCAGCTCGCGGGCCGCCGCCTGATGGTCGCCGCGCCGGCTCTCGATCAACGTAATGGCGCGGGCCAGCACCGCGCGGTGCCCGGCGCGGAGGTCCATCGTCAATGCCTCGATATCGATCGCTTTGCTGCTGGTCATCGTCGCCTTCGGATGGACGTCCGTCATCGGTCGGACGCACGAATGCGGCGTTCGACGAAGGCCTTCAAGGGGGGCAGGCGGTTCTGAACGATATCCCAGGTTACTTCGGCTTTGGTCGTATGGTAGGCATGCCGCAACAGATTTCCAAAATCGATCATTGCTCGCCAGTCGATACCGGGTTCATCTTGCTTCACCTCGTCGGGGATTGTTCGCGTCGCCTCGCAGACAATTTCCAGCAACCGCTCAATCAAGAGTCGGGAACGGCGGTCGGATGCAAATTGAAGGAAGTTCGCACCCCGCATCACATCTTCAATTTCCGCGATAGCCTCGAAAATGTCTCGCAGCCGGTCTTCGACGGTTGGCGGCATTCAGAACACCTCGACCAAATCGTCGGCGATGCGATCGGTGATGCGCGGTTTCAACAGGTCCCGAATGGAAATCTGGGTTTGAAGACCGGTGGCGTCCTCGATCAGATGCATCACCTTGAACAGATCAAACGCCGGTGTGGCTCCGCGGGCGACCGTATCGACGAGAATATCGAGATCGCTGTCAGGTCGCGCGTCACCGCGCGCCCGCGATCCAAAGACGGCGAGCCTGGTCACGCCCTCGGCCTTGATCGCAGGCGCGATCCCGCGCAGCCGGGCAATGATTTCTTCCAGTGTGATGTCTTTGACGTCGCTCATGCGGGGATACTATCACATCGGCGCCGGCCTGGAAAATCGGCCCGGCCGGTCAACGCGTGCCGTCGTCGTCGCCCTTCGGCCGGGCGCCGCCGAAAATCCTCGCGCCTTCCGGCGTCAGGTAAGGCTTCAGGGTTTCCCACGGCACGAACGCGACATACTGGCCCTCGACATAGGCGCCGACCGCGTAGGGCGGATAGTGGAAGGTCAGGCCCGAACTCTTGCCGGCTTCCGTCGACGGCGCCAGCGTCACCGCGCCGATCTTCAGCAGTTTCGGCTCGAGGCCCTTGTACCACTCGGCGGTGGCGGTCTCGCTCGAATCGCGTTTCTTCTTTTCGAGGTTGAGCGAAGCGATCACGCCCTTCAGCATCGCCTTCATGGTCGGGCCGTTGTCGGTGGTCTCGGTGAAGAACGGCCGGATGCTGATGCGTTTGCTCGCGCTTGCGTCCCACAGGACGGTGTCTACGTCCGTATTGGGATGCGCGCCGCCGGTGTTCATGTAGTCGTCCCGGAGGATGCTCACATAATGCCCGTCGACCACCGAGCGGACGGCATACTTGCGCTCGTAGGTCCAGGCGCCGTCTTGAAACATCACGGGGTCCTGCTTGCGCGCAGCCTCCGCCTCCGCGGCATTCTTGTCGATCCACTTCCTGCCTTCGGCGAGGCAGTCGGCGGCCAGCGCCGGATCGGTCTTGATCCTGTCGTCGAGGAAGACGCCGGCGTCGATGGTCTTGTTCTTGATCGCGGCGTCGGGCTTGGGCCCGGCGGCAAAAGCCGTGGCGGCCGCGAAGCAGGCGACCGCACCGATCAGGCCTGTCCGGCGGGCGAACGTGACGAATGCTGCGGAGCGCACGGGATATCCTTGTGACGGGAATTGAGCTGCGGCGGAGTTACTCCGCCGCTTCGCTGTGGCCGAGCCGCGCATTGAGCTTGTGGATGAGCTCTTCGGCGGCGTCGGCGATCACGGTGCCGGGCGGGAAAATCGCCTCAGCGCCGGCCTTGTACAGCGCGTCGTAATCCTGCGGCGGCACCACGCCGCCGACGATGATCATGATGTCCTCGCGGCCCTGCTTCTTCAGCGCGGCCTTCAGTTCCGGCACTGCGGTGAGATGGGCCGCCGCCAGCGACGACACGCCGAGAATGTGCACGTCGTTCTCGACCGCCTGGCGCGCCGCTTCCTCGGCGGTGGCGAACAAGGGCCCGATGTCGACGTCGAAGCCGACATCGGCGAACGCCGATGCGATCACCTTCTGGCCGCGGTCGTGGCCGTCCTGGCCGATCTTGGCCACCAGGATCCGCGGCCGGCGGCCCTCAGCGTCCTCGAACGCATCGATCAGCGCCTGCACTTTTTCGACCCGGTTGGACATCGTGGCGGCCTCCCGCTTGTAGACACCGGTGATGGACTTGATCTCGGCGCGGTGCCGTCCGAAGACTTTTTCCAGCGCATCGGAAATCTCGCCGACGGTGGCTTTGGCGCGCGCGGCGTCGATCCCCAGCGCCAGCAGGTTGCCATTGCCTTCGCCGGCCGAGCGGGTCAGTGCCGCCAGCGCGGCGTCGACCTCCTTCTGGTTGCGCTCGGACCTGAGCCGCGACAGCTTGTCGATCTGCAGCCGCCGCACCGTGGCGTTCTCCACCTTGAGCACGTCGATCGGCGCCTCGTTGACCGGCTTGAACTTGTTGACGCCGATCACCGCCTGCTTGCCGGCGTCGATCCGCGCCTGCGTCTTGGCGGAAGCTTCCTCGATCCGCAATTTGGGAACGCCGGCCTCGATCGCCTTCGCCATGCCGCCGAGCGCCTCGACTTCCTGGATATGGCCCCAGGCCTTCGCCGCGAGGTCGCGGGTCAACCGCTCGACATAATAGGAGCCGCCCCAGGGATCGATGATGCGGGTGGTGCCGCTTTCCTGCTGCAGGAACAATTGCGTGTTGCGCGCGATCCGGGCCGAGAAATCGGTCGGCAGCGCCAGCGCCTCGTCGAGCGCGTTGGTGTGCAGCGACTGGGTGTGGCCCTGGGTGGCCGCCATCGCCTCGATGGTGGTGCGCATCACGTTGTTGTAGACGTCCTGCGCGGTCAGCGACCAACCCGAGGTCTGGCAATGCGTGCGCAGGGACAGCGAGCGGGCGTCCTTCGGATTGAACTGCTTCAGCAGCTTGGCCCACAACAGCCGCGCTGCGCGCATCTTTGCCACCTCCATGAAGAAATTCATGCCGATGGCCCAGAAGAACGACAGCCTCGGTGCGAAACGGTCGACGTCGAGGCCGGCGGCCAGGCCAGCACGCAGATATTCGACGCCGTCGGCCAGCGTATAGGCGAGTTCGAGGTCCTGCGTCGCGCCGGCCTCCTGCATGTGATAGCCGGAAATGGAGATCGAGTTGTATTTCGGCATCTTCTGCGAGGTATAGGCGAAGATGTCGGAGATGATCCGCATCGATGGCGTCGGCGGATAGATGTAGGTGTTGCGCACCATGAACTCTTTCAGGATGTCGTTCTGGATCGTCCCTGAGAGTTTTTCCGGCGGCACGCCCTGTTCCTCGGCGGCCGCCACGAACAGCGCCAGGATCGGCAGCACCGCGCCGTTCATGGTCATCGACACGCTCATCTGGTCGAGCGGGATGCCGGCGAATAGCGTGCGCATGTCGTAGATCGAATCGATCGCCACGCCGGCCATGCCGACGTCGCCGGACACCCGCGGATGATCGGAATCGTAACCGCGGTGGGTGGCGAGATCGAACGCCACCGAAAGGCCCTTTTGCCCGGCGGCGAGATTGCGGCGGTAGAACGCGTTGGAATCCTCCGCCGTGGAGAATCCGGCATATTGCCGGACCGTCCAGGGCTGGTTGACATACATCGTGGGGTAGGGGCCGCGCAGATAGGGCGCGATGCCCGGCCAGGTCTCGAGGAAATCGATGCCTTCGAGATCGCTTTCCGAATAGCTCGACTTTACCAGAATGCCTTCTGGCGTGAGCCAGGGCTCGGCTGCGCTGGGCGGAGCAGCGCCGGCCGTCTCTTCAAAGGCGATATTCGCGAAGTTCGGTATGCGGCTCATGGTTTCCATCATAGCACATGCGATCCCCGGGGGGCTCTACCTCTAGTCATGGTCCGGATGCTGGTGGTTGACGATGCCGGAGGCCTTTTCCGGGCCGTAGTTCTGCAGCGTGGTCTGGCTCGGCAGGTTGGATATGCCCACCACCCAGCCGAGCCGGGATTCGGTGCCGTATTGCCGGGTCGGCACCAGGCGGTCCGGCCGGTCGAACGCGCCGGTCATGATCTCGATCGAGGGGCCGTCGATGCGGCGAAAGCCCAGCGGCGTGCCGCAATCAGCGCAAAAGTCGCGCATCGCGATCGAGGAGGAGCGGAACGCGGCCGGCTTGCCGCGGGTCCAGGCGAAGTCCGCATGATCGATATCGGCGAAGGAGGCGAACGGCGCGCCGGCCGCCTTCTGGCACATCCGGCAATGGCAGATGCTGACCTTCTTCGGCGGCGCCGACACCGCAAACCGGATGGCGCCGCATTGGCAGCCGCCGGTCAGGACGGGTCTTGTTTCGGCGGTCATGCTCACTCCGTCAACCGATGGGCTTCCTGCAGGGTCGCCAGCGCATCGCCGCCGGCAAAGACAAAATCGTTGACGCCGGCGGCGCGCAGCACGGCTTCCTGCTCGCCGGGGCGGCCCGCCAGATAGATATGTCTTGCCCCGGCGGCTTGAAGGGCCTGCGCCGCAGCGGCGGCGTGGGCGGCATAGACCTTGTCGTGCGAGCACAGGCAGCAAAGCCGGGCGCCGGACGCCTTGAAGGCCGTAGCGAGCGCCGCCGGATCATTGAATCCCTCGGTGTCGATGGCCTCGATCCCGCCGGTCTCGAAGAAGCTCTTCGCGAACGTGGCCCGGGCGGTGAAGTCGGCGGCAGTGCCGAGATTGGCGAGGAAGACCCTTGGCCGCGCACCCCTGTCTTTCAGGATCTGGTCCGAACGGTCGCGTAGGGCTTCGAACGGGGCCGCCAGCCGCATCGGCGCCAGCGCGTCGAATTTGAATTTCGGTTCCCCGTAAGGCGCAAGCGCTACCGGCTTTGCCTGCAGCACCGCGACGTGCGCCTCGTGCAGATTGGGGAATTCGGTGGCGCCGGTCAGCACCTCCTTGCGTCGGGCGATGTTCTGTTCGCGCAACGCGCGCGTCGCCGTGACCTTGCGCTGGATCAGGTTCTGCTCGAGTGCCGCGAAGACGCCGCCGGCCCGCTCGATTTCCTGGAACAGGGCCCACGCCGCCTCGCACAGCGCTTGCGTCAGGGATTCGATGCCGCCGGACCCGGCGGCCGGATCGGACACTCTGGCGAGATTGGATTCTTCCAGCAGCACCAGCTGGGTGTTGCGCGCCACGCGCCGGGCGAACGGATCGGGCAATCCGAGCGCCAGCGTATGCGGCAGCACGGTGACGGCATTGGCGCCGCCGAGGCCGGCGGAGAAAGTCGCGATCGTCGCGCGCAGCATGTTCACATAGGGATCGCGCTGCGTCAGCATCCGAAAGGCCGTTTCGGCGGCGACGAACAGCGGCTTGGGTGTCAGGCCGCAGGCCTGCTCGATCCGGGCCCACAACAGGCGCAGCGCGCGGAATTTCGCCAGCGTCAGGAACTGGTCGGCATCGGCGGAAAGCCGCGCATAGACCATGCCGCGGGCATCCTCGAGCTCCACGCCGCCGCCCCCCAGCGCCCGCAGATAGGCGATGCCGGCCGCCAGCACGAAAGCCAGCTCCTGCACTTCCGATCCGCCGGCGTCGTGGATCACCCGCCCATCGGCAGCCGCGAACGGCCCCTCGAATCCCATGGCGGCGAGGCCCTTGATGGCCCCGGTGACGGCCGGCACGATCTCGGCCCAGGCATAGGGACTGGATCCCCAGACCGCGCATGCGCCGATCGGGTCGAGGCCGAAACGGATATCGCAGGCGGCGGGATCGAGCCCCCTGCGCTTGACATATTCCGCGAGGCGAATGGCAGCCATGCGCGACTGCGGTCCGACCTGAAGTTCGATCGATATTCCGGCATCGACGAAAACACCGTCGAGGACTTTTTCGACTGCTTCGGCTGTCGGCTCCAGACCAAAGCCGTGCGCGCCATTGGCACCCGAGAAGCTCAGTGTCAGCCCGGTGGCGCCGTTCTCCAGATCGTGCAGCGCCTGCGCGTTGGCCTCTCCGGCGTCCGGATGATCGATCCGCTGCACGATCTGCCAGGGCGCGGCCGCGGGCCGCCCGGCGATCGCAGCGGCGCCGCGGGCACGTGGATAGATCGGCTCGATCTTCAGGCCGTCCGGGGTCTTGCCGACCAGTTTTTCGAACGGCGCGCCCTTCAGCACGCCATCGACCAGCTTGCGCCAGTCGTCATAGGTCGCCGGCGCGAAATCCGCGGCCAGCCGCAGGTCTTCAGTTACAGATGTCATTCGGCGGGTCGCTCCCGGGAGCCTTTGCTGTGTTGGCCGGAAATTGCCACGTACTGATAGCCAAGCCAAACGGTTGTTTTCGGTTCGAAACAGCCATTTTCGGTCAATCCAGGTCCGGCAACCGCTCGATTCCCTTTGTCGAGAGCTGGGCCAGCGCCGACTTGACGCTGTGTCCCGCAATGACACGGTCGGGTACAATCTCGGCGAGCGGCACCAGCACGAAGGCGCGCTCGAATGCCCGCGGGTGCGGCAGCGTCAGTTCGGGCGTCTGGATCGAAACATCGTCATAGGCGATCAGGTCGAGGTCGAGCGTACGCGGGCCCCAGCGTGTCTCCCTGGTGCGGTCGCGGCCGAATTTGTGTTCGATCTTGTGCAGCGTGAACAGCAGCGCATGCGGATCTAGCGCGGTTTCGATCTCGATGCAGGCATTGATGAAGCGGGCCTGCTGCTCACCGCCCCAAGGCGGCGTGGCATAGTCGGACGAGCGCGACAGCAGCGCGGCTTGCGTCATGCCGCAGATATTGGCGATCGCCTTCTGAAACGTCGCGCGGACGTCGCCGACATTGCCGCCCAGCGCGATCAGGACGTCAGCCACGCGCCGGCTCTTGCCGCCTGCGCGTCAGCACCACGCCGACATCCTCGAAGATCGCCGCGATCGGCGCGTGCGGCTTGTGGACGGTGATCTTGACTGCGCTGATGCGGGGAAATGCCGCCAGGACGGCGTCGGCAACGGCGCCGGCCGCGCGCTCCAGCAGCTTGTAATTGGCATTCTTGAAAGCCGCGGTCGCGGTTGCGACCACGTTGGAATAGGACACGGTGTCGGCGAGCCGATCGGTGCGCGAGGATTCCGACAGATCGGTGGACAGTTCGAGATCGATGACAAAACGCTGGCCGACCTCGGTCTCGTGTTCCATGACGCCGTGGCGTGCATGAATGACGACGCCGGTGATGAAGATCCTGTCGGTCATTGCCTGTCCCGGATTGCCGCCGCCACGCGCAGCGCCTGAACGGTTTCCGCGACGTCGTGGGTGCGGATGATCCGCGCGCCGCCCTTTGCCGCCGCCAGATGCGCGGCGATCGAGCCGCCGAGGCGCTGATGCGGCTCCGACGGTACGACCGAACTGATGAAGCGCTTGCGTGACGCGCCGACCAGGAGCGGCAGGCCGAATACGCCGAGTTCGTCCAGCCGGGCCAGCGCGGTCATGCTCTGCTCGGGCGTCTTGCCGAAGCCGATGCCGGGGTCGAGCACGATGTCGTGACGTGAAATGCCCGCTTTGTCGGCGATCGCGAGCGAGCGGGTGAAGAAGTCGGCAATATCCCGCATGATGTCGAGGCCGGAATCGGCGCGGTCGCGATTGTGCATGACGATCACGGGCGAATGGCGCGCCGCCAGGAGCGGCGCCATGTCGGGATCGCGCTGCAGGCCCCAGACGTCGTTGGCGATGGATGCACCTGCATCGAGCGCCCAGGCGACGACCGCCGATTTCGTGCTGTCGATGGAGACGGGAACACCGAGGCAAACGATGTCGGGCAGGATCGGCTTCAGACGCCGCAGTTCTTCATCGGCCGAGACCGGCTCGGCGCCATAGGGCCGGGTCGATTCCCCGCCGATGTCGATGATGTCGGCGCCCTCGGCGATCATCGCCCGGGCTTGCGCCAAGGCGCGCTCCGGCGCGGTGAACCGCCCGCCGTCGGAAAATGAATCCGGCGTGACGTTCAGGACGCCCATCACCGCCGGATATGGCCTGGACAACAGCGCCGGCAACACCGGATGATCTGCCGCGGCGGCCGCCGGGCCGGGTCTAGAGGAGGTCGCGATCATGGAGTCGCTTTGGGCGGTCCTTGATTGGGAGTCAAGATACGTGGCGCGCGCGCGGCCGCCGGATCTCGTTCCATCGTCGCGCCGCCACCGCCGCCGCTGGATGCGTCTCCGGCCCCCGATTCTGGCGCCTTTTTCGAACACGCTTTTCTAAAAGTGAGGCGGCAGCACTTTTGCGAAGGCCCCCCGTTACATACCTGGAAAAGTAACGTTTAATTTGGTTTTTGTAACGCTTAATTTGAAATTATTTTCGCCTGATTTTTCGAGTCTGAAAATGTCGAATTAAGCGTTACTTTTCTCAATATAAGCGTTACATGATTCCCGCAAAGCACGCTGTTTCGGGTCTCGAAACGAGGATTTGGGCCTCAATCAAAATGGCTCGTCATCGAATCCTTGGATGTCGCCGACGAGCCGGTCCCGGCCACCTCCTGTGACGCCGTCAGGCGGCCGTCTGGACCGTTCGAATCTCGAAACCAGCCGACACCGCACCGCCTTTGGGGGTCTGATCGGCCTGGGTGGGTCCGCCTCGGGCCACGCCGAAACGCCGCGTGCTAGCGGGTGGGGGCGGGACGGCCAAAATCAAAGATTTTTTTTGCAAAATGGCGACCCCCCCACGGTCTCCCGGGGGCATGTAACGCTTAATTGGATTTTGAGTTTTGCAGGATTTCGGCCAAGTGTTTGGCACATCTCACAATTCTGCGAGTCTTGTAACGCTTATTTCGAGTCTTGTAACGTTTATATCGGGAAAAGTAGCGCTTATTTTGAAAATTGTAACGCGAATTTGGGGGAAAAGTAACGCTTAATTCGAGTTTTGTAACGTTTAATTTAGGGAGATGTAACGGTCAACTTCTATTCACTTCGATTTAAGCTACACGTAAAGTGCTGGTAAAATACATGAAATTAATTTGTGCGGCGGCGGCGCCCCGCCGGCATCACCTTCATCGCCCTGCGCCGGCGTGCACCAAAGCTGCAACCGAAATCGCCGGGCTGCCGCCATCCGCTTGGCGCACCTGACCCGCCCCTGAACTTTCATCCAGATTAGAGTCTCGGCGGATGTTACGCCGTTTGGCGCGGGGTGAGCAAAGTGCGATCGGCGGAGCTGGTCGGGGTTGCGCAGCCGATCGCACGTTGCGGTGAGGTTGGCGGCATAGGCCGCAGGCGTCAGGTAGCCCAGCGAAGAATGCGGGCGTTGGCTGTTGTAGTCGTTGGCCCAGGCCGCAATTCTGGCCCGGGCGTGATCGAGGCCGAAGAACAGGGTTTCGTTGAGGAGCTCGTCCCGCATCCGGCCATTGAAGCTTTCACAGAAGCCGTTCTGCATCGGCTTTCCCGGTGCGATGAAGTGCCAGGCGATCTGCTGGTCTTCCGACCAGGCCAGCATGGCGTTGCAGGTGAATTCGGTGCCGTTGTCCGAGACGATCATGCCAGGCTTGCCGCGGCGAGCGATCAGCGCCGTCAGTTCGCGCGCCACCCGCCGTCCCGGGATCGAGGTGTCGGGGATCGCCGCCAGGCACTCCCGGGTCACGTCATCGACGATGTTCAGGATCCGGAAGCGGCGACCATTGGCAAACTGGTCATGGACAAAATCCAGCGACCAACGGGCATTCGGCCGGGCCTCGACCAGGATCGGCGCCCGGGTGCCGACCGCACGGCGGCGAGCCCGGCGTTTACGCACGCTGAGGCCTTCCTCCCGGTAGAGCCGGTAGATTCGGTTTAGTCCGGACGGCTCGCCATGCTGCCTCAGCAGGACAAACAGTCGGCGATAGCCGAAGCGCCTGCGGGCATTGGCAAGCTCGCGCAATTGGACGCGCAGTTCGATATCCGGCGGGCGGCATGACCGATAGCGGATCATCTTGCGGTCGGCGCTGACGATTTTAGAAGGCCCGCCGTTCTGACAGGCCCAGTTCGGCCTGCAGATGCGCGACAGCCTCGCGCTTGGCGGCGGGCACTACCATTTTTTTGACAGAAGCTCGCGCAACGCCGCGGCATCCAGCATCTGCTCGGCCAACAGCTTCTTCAGCTTGGCGTTCTCGTCCTCAAGCTGCCGCAGCCGCTTGGCCTCCGAGACGTCCATCCCGCCGAATTTGGCCTTCCAATTGTACAGCGTCGCTTCCGAGACGCCGTGCTTGCGTGCCAAATCGGTCGTCTTCGCACCGGCCTCGTGCTCGCGTAGAACTCCAATAATCTGCTCTTCCGTAAACCTGGCTCGCTTCATATGTCCGTCCTTCAGAAGGCCGGACTCTAACTTCAAATGGAGGAGATCGGCAGGGGCAGGTCACACCGTCAAGCTCGATATCTCCAGCCGCAAGCACCACGCCTCGGAAATCTAGACGATCGATTCCATGAATCTTGTTCTATTGTTCGGGGATTCATCTGAGGAAGGAAGCCTTGTAGCCTGACTGGGTTTGATTCGTGGAATGAGGCAAAGGTCATGGCGACATCGCGACGTTCGATCAAGTTGACGATCAACAAGACGGATTTGGCGCAACTCGAGTCGATTGCGCGGTCGCGGACGGAGCCTGCTGGCCGGGTTGAACGGTCGCGGATTCTGCTGGCTTACCGGCAAGACCCTTCGTTCTATGCGGTTGGCCAGACCATGGGACTGCACGCTCAAACGGTCCAACGCTGCGTTGAGCGAGCCAAGGCCGAGGGTGCGCTGGCGGCGCTGGACGAGCGTGCCCGCCCGGGCAAGGAGCCGACGATCACCGTCGAGGCCAAAACGTGGGTGGTGGCGCTGGCCTGCCGAAAGGCGAAGGAACTGGGCTATCCGCATGAGGTGTGGACAACGCGGCTTCTGGCCGATCATGCCCGCGCGCACGGGCCGGCAGAGGGACATTCGTGCCTGAGCGAGTTGGCCCAGGGCACGGTCTGCAAGATCCTCGACGCGCAAGAGGTGAAGCCGCACAAGGTGCGCTACTACCTCGAACGCCGGGATCCGCAGTTCAAGGCCAAGATGGCGCGGGTGCTGTGTGTCTACAGCAAGGTGAACGTCCTGAAGAAGGCGGCGGCCGCGGCGACGAAGAAAAACAGGAAGCCGAGCGAGGCGGTGACGGTCATCTCCTTTGACGAGAAGCCCGGCATTCAAGCGATTGCAACGACCGCCCCGGACTTGCCGCCCGAGCCTGGCGTGCACTCGACCTTCACCCGCGAGTTTGAATACAAGCGCCATGGCACGGTCAGCTTGCTGGCCGGGATCGATCTCGTCACCGGCAAAGTTC
>Ga0302319_10005177_pt1 | contig 26327 bp, 14 predicted proteins | sample Bog_T0_2_FD_203319 | JGI IMG/M metagenome (GOLD analysis project Ga0302319, IMG submission 203319) | Peat permafrost microbial communities from Stordalen Mire near Abisko, Sweden - Bog_T0_2 | ecosystem: Environmental > Terrestrial > Soil > Wetlands > Peat | place: Sweden: Abisko, Stordalen Mire... | reverse complement strand
GGCAGTTCCGGCCCACCGCAACCCACACGATGGATGGCGGTCCCCCGGAGAACACCCGCCACCAGCGGCCAACACCGTTCGGGCCGCAACCGAGCAGAACTCACACCTGCTCACCCATGAGGAACAGTTCCCCGAGCATGCGCTGCGAATTCGAGATGGCTGACGACCATGACCACGATCTTGGTGCGCGCATGGCCGGCGCGTCGCGGATGGTCAACGCCATCCCCGCGGTGTGCGCGGCCCGGTCCGGGCTGTTGTCCGCACTGGACCTCCCGTTGGTTACTGGGGCCGGTCTGGTCCGTCCGGTGGACGGGCCGTCGCCGGACAGCCGCCTATTTTGATCGAGGCTCGGGGGTACCCCGGGAATACCCGGCGCCGGCGAGCTGCAGGATCTCTGCCCGATCAGCCGGCAGGATAAAGCCGGATTGGATCGCGGTGTCCAGTGCCGCCGTGAAGCTTTTCAGGTACTGCGTGCTCCCGCCAGGGTAGAGCCGGGCCAACGTGGCGGCGTCGAAGGGTTCGCCGGAGCCGAAGAGCATGGACATAATGCTCTCTACAGCGCCGGCACCGGATGTCCGTGCCGTCGGCACGTCCACCCACGGGGTCCGCACGCCACCTTGGGCAACGCCGTTGGAATCCAGAATCAGCTGGGGCGCATCGGTTTCGCGTACTTCGATAGGTGGCCCCGTGGGCGCCGGCTCGCCGGTCCGGACCCAGGCGTCCAGCGCGGCGACTGCCGCCTGCAGCACGTAGTGGTGCTGGGGCGCGAAGTTGATGAAATGCCCAAGTTCCTGACCCATCAGGGTGTTGGTCGGCGCATACGCTGCCACGATGTCTTCGAGCGGCGCCGAGCCGGTGTCGATCGGCGCCACCTGGATCGTGTAGTTGTCGGCGTGCGCCGTGCCGGGAATCTCCCAGACGCGTAGCCACTGGTTGTCGGGCTGCCTAGCGAAGTAATAGCCGTGTCGCACGCCGCCGATCAGGTCGGTTTCGGTGATGACCGAGACCAGTGGGACGCGTAGATCCGCTCGGAACGGGATCGCTTGCGGCGTGTTGGTTTGCGGATCGTCGAATATCGAAACGCCGTCCAGCGGCGCGGCCGGACCGAATCGGGAATGCACCAGGAAGCCGTCGTATGTTCGGGCGAGCGGATCGACGGCGTTGACGTAGGTGGTCAGGAACATGGCCGATTGGGACTCGCCCACGGCGACCACGTGTCGCACGCTGAGCTCGCTCAGAACGCTGTTGCGCTCGGCATTTTTGATCAGCCCGCCGACCTGCGAGTAGATGTCGTAGGCGAAGGCGTCGCCCGGATGCGACAGGGACGCATATCGCGTCGGATTCTGGCTCTTCAGCGACATATCTGCGCCGAGCATGCTCGCACCGCCCTGCACGCCCACCCGTTGGGCCGAGACCGCCACGTACGCGTAGCCGGCGCGCACTATTTCGCGATGCGCCATCATCCACACGGCCGGAGCGTCGATCCCGCCGCTCACGTTCAGCCACTCGACCAGCACTGTCCCATTGAAATCGGGGCACTGCGGCCCATCGCCAGGCGTCAGCACCACAATCCGGGTCGTGTAATCGGCGGTGCCCGATGGCGTTACATTCCATCGGCCGTCTGGGCTCAGCTGTGTTGCCGAGCTGAAGGACGAGGCCGTTCCGGAAACGAAGAACTCTTCGGCGACATACCCCACACTGCCAATGTCAAAGGCACCCAGCAGCAGACTCGGCTTTCCGGGTACATGTTCGACGAGCAGGGTATCCGTCATTTGCCACACCTTCCTGGGCCCAGCCGGCTCAACCAGCCAACTCATCGCGAGCGGGCAGCTCCCCCCGAGCGAGCCTACGCAGCGCCTCCGGCCGCCTTCCGCCCAAGGAGCCATTACGCTGCCCGTAGTGACTACCACCCGGACTGAACGGAATTTCGACGGCGTCGGCGGCGTGCGGATCGTCTACGACGTCTGGACCCCGGATACCCCGCCGCAGGCGGTCGTGGTGCTGTCGCACGGTTTCGGCGAGCACGCCGGCCGCTACCACCACGTTGCGCGGCGGTTCGGCGAGGCAGGGCTGGTCAGCTACGCGCTCGACCACCGTGGCCACGGCCGCTCGGGCGGCAAGCGGGTGCTGGTGCGGGATATCACCGAGTACACCGGAGACTTCGCCACCCTGGTCGGCATCGCCGCCCGGGAACATCCCGGCCTGAAGCGCATCGTGCTCGGGCACAGCATGGGCGGGGGGATCGTCTTCGCCTATGGCGTCGAGCGCCCGGACGACTACGAGCTTATGGTGCTTTCGGGGCCGGCGGTGGCGGCCCAAGACCAGGTGTCGCGGGTCCTGGCGTTTGCCGCCAAAATCCTCGGAGTTGTCGTACCCGGCCTGCCGGCGCAGCAACTCGACGTCAATGCCATATCCCGGGACCCCGCGGTGGTGGCCGCCTACAACGCCGACCCGCTGGTGTACCACGGCAAAGTCCCGGCCGGCGTTGGCCGTGCCCTGCTGCAGGTGGGTGAGACGATGCCTCAGCGGGCACCCGCGCTGACCGCACCGCTGCTGGTGGTGCACGGTTCCGACGACGGGCTGATCCCTGTTGCCGGGAGCCGTCGGCTGGTCGAGTGTGTCGGGTCCGCCGACGTCGAGCTGAAGGTTTACCCCGGGCTGTACCACGAGGTCTTCAACGAACCGGAGCGCGACCAGGTGCTCGACGATGTGGTCTCCTGGATCCTGAAACGACTGTGAGCGGCTGTAAGCGAAGTGTCATACCTCTCAAGTAGTTTGGCGTCATGACCGACGACAAAATGCTGTCGCGTATCGCCGCGCTGCTGCGTCAGGCCGAAGGAACCGACAACGCTCACGAGGCTGACGCGTTCATGAGCGCGGCGCAACGGTTGGCAACGACGGCTTCGATCGACTTGGCAGTGGCCCGGTCGCACGCGGCTCAGCGTTCCGCCGTGCAGACCCCGATCCAGCGCACCATCACTATCGGGACCGCGGGCGCCCGGGGGTTGCGGACATACGCGCAGCTGTTCGTAGTGATCGCCCATGCAAACGACGTGCGATGTGACATCGCGTCGAATTCGACCTTCCTCTATGCGTACGGGTTCGCCGAGGATATCGACGCGAGCCACGCCCTGTACGCCAGCCTGGTGGTCCAGATGGTGCGGGCGTCCGATGCCTACCTCTCCTCGGGCGCGCACCGGCCCACGCCGACGATCACCGCCCGGCTCAACTTTCAGCTCGCTTTCGGAGCCCGCGTCGGGCAGCGCCTGGCCGAGGCGCGCGACCAGACCAGGAGCGAGGCCACCAAGGACCGCGGTCGGGCGCCGGGTACCGCTATTGCCTTGCGTGACAAGGATGTCGAGTTGCGCGACTACTATCGCAGCGCATCGAAAGCGCGCGGTACTTGGCGGGCCACCAGTGCGACGGCGGGCTATTCGTCGGCGGCGCGCCGCGCCGGTGACCGGGCCGGTAGGCGAGCCCGCCTCGGTAATAGCCCCGAGCTGCCCGGGGCGCGAACCGCTCTGGGCCGGTGACTCCGGGGGTTTCCTCTGGAGATTCCCGCAAGCGGGACTCCCAGCGCTCCAAGGTTTATGCGGCTGAGGAATTCGTCCGGACGTTGTTCGACCGCGCAGCCGAGCACGGATCGCCCACCGTGGAGTTCTTCGGTGCGCAGTTGACGCTGCCGCCGGAGGGGCGGTTCGCGTCGGTCGAATCCGTCCAGCGCTACGTCGACGACGTACTTGCGCTACCGGCGGTACAGCAACACTGGCCGGAGGTGTCGCGGGCCATGGTGCGGGCCAGGCGGGCGGCCACCGCGGCGCACTATGAGAACCGTGACGGCGTCGGCGTTATCGCGGTTCCCGACCGTGACACGGCTGATTGGGCGATGCGCGAGCTGGTAGTGCTGCACGAGGTGGCGCATCACCTTTGCCGAGCGCTGCCTCCGCATGGTCCGGAGTTCGTCGCGACGATCTGTACGCTGTCCGAGCTGGTCATGGGACCAGAAGTCGGGCACGTGCTGCGTGTTGTCTACGCCAAAGAGGGGGTGCTTTGGACGAGCTAGGCGAGTTGGAAGCCGATGTCCGCGCGCGCGACGTCGAGGCCCGGATGACCGATGACGAGCGTTTCTCGCTGCTGCTCGGCGTGATGGGGGGCGGCGAAATGTGGCCGCTGCGGGATGAGCGGATCCCGTCGGGCGTTCCGATGAGCGCGGGGTATGTGCCCGGGGTTCCCCGGCTGGGTTTGCCGGCGCTGCTGATGAGTGATGCCGGCCTCGGCGTGACCAACCCCGGCTTCCGGCCGGGTGACACCGCCACCGCGTTGCCGGCCGGTCTGGCGCTGGCCGCCAGCTTCAACCCCGCGCTGGCCCGCTCCGCGGGTGAGCTGATTGGCCGGGAGGCGCGCAGCCGCGGGTTCAACGTGCAGCTGGCGGGCGCGATGAACCTGGCGCGTGACCCGCGTAACGGCCGCAACTTCGAATACCTTTCCGAAGACCCGCTTTTGAGCGCCATGATTGCCGCCGAGTCGGTCAACGGAATACAGCAGCAAGGTGTGATCTCGACGGTCAAGCACTTCTCGCTGAACTGCAACGAGACCAACCGGCACTGGCTGGACGCGGTCATCGATCCCGATGCGCATCGCGAATCGGACCTGCTGGCGTTCGAGATCGCCATCGAGCGGTCCCAACCCGGCGCCGTGATGACGGCGTACAACAAGGTCAACGGCGACTATTCGGGCGGGAACGCCGTCTTGATCAATGACGTTTTGAAGGGTGCCTGGGGATACCGAGGCTGGGTCATGTCCGATTGGGGCGCCACGCCAAGCTGGGAGTTCGCCCTGCACGGCCTCGACCAAGAGTGCGGTGCACAGATCGATGCCGTGCTGTGGGGGTCGGAGGCGTTCGGCGATCGCTTGCGGGCCGCCTACTCCGATGGCAGGTTGCCCAAAGAGCGTCTGTCGGACATGGTCCGGCGGATATTGTGGTCGGTGTTCGCTGTCGGAATCGACCGGTGGGATGCCGTGCCCGCGCCGGACCTGGCTGCGCACCAAGAGATTGCGTTGCGGGTCGCACGGCAGGGGATCGTACTGCTGAAGAACCGCGGGGTATTGCCCCTGCCGCCCGAATCGTCCGCTCGTATTGCCGTCATCGGTGGCTATGCGCAAGTCGGTGTGCCGGCCGGTTGCGGTTCGAGTGCCGTGGTTCCCCCGGGTGGCTACGCGGCGGTGATCCCGATCGGCGGGCCTGGCCTCACCGCGTCCTTGCGCAATGTGTACCTACTGCCGTCGAGCCCGCTGGACGCGCTGAGACAGCAATTCCCGCACGCTCAAATCGAATTCGATCCCGGTATCAGCCCCGGCGAGGCGGTGTTGGCGGCCCGGCGAGCCGATGTTGTGATCGTGTTCGGGATCCGCGTCGAGGGGGAGGGGTTCGACAGCGCCGACCTGTCGTTGCCGTGGGGCCAGGACGCGGTGATTGCGGCCGTCGCGGCCGCCAATCCGAACACGGTCGTCGTGCTCGAGACCGGCAACCCGGTGGTCATGCCCTGGCGAGATTCGGTGAACGCCATCGTGCAGGCCTGGTATCCGGGCCAGGCCGGTGGTCAGGCCATCGCGGAAGTTATTTCCGGCCAAGTGAATCCGTCGGGCAGGCTGCCGATCACTTTCCCGGTCGACCTCGCTCAGACTCCACGCCCAGAGCTGCCTGACCTCGGCGCACCGTTGGGGACGTCGACCACCATCCGCTACTCCGAGGGAGCCGACGTCGGCTACCGCTGGTTCGGGAAAACGGGCGAGGACCCGATGTTCGCCTTCGGACACGGCTTGTCCTACACCAGCTTCGATTACCGGGACTTGGTGGTCACTGGCGGACACACGGTGCATGCCAGCTTCAACGTCGTCAACATCGGCGACCGCGGCGGGGCAGACGTTCCGCAGCTGTATCTGACGGCAGCGCCCGATGGACAGCGGTTGCGGCTGCTCGGATTTGAGCGGGTCGAACTCGAGCCCGGCGCACTTCGCCGGGTGACCATCGAGGCCGATCCGCGCCTGCTTGCCCGCTATGACGGCAACGCCGGAGCCTGGCGTATCCAGCCGGGAAGCTATGCGGTGGCAGTGGGTGCTTCGGCGGTGGCCCAACGGTTGTCGGCCGAGGTCGAGGTGGGGGGGCGTACGTTCGCGCGCTGATTGGCTTTCGGGTCGAAGGCGCGGCCCGCAGCCTGCAGCCGAACGTCGTCAGTCGCTGGCCGGCAGCGGCTTGACCTCTTTGAGCTGCAGCGCGGACCCACCAACGCTGAGGCTTCCGGTGCCCGGCTTGGTCACCAGCACCTCGGCGCCGGTTTCGTCGACGTAGCGCTTGCCCATCACGGTGCCTCCGGCGAACGCCGGGTCGAGTTGACCGGATCGGTCGGCGCCGACCGCCACCATCGGCACGCCGCCGCAGCGCAGGTCGTCGAGGCTGTCGGAACTTCTGACGACAATCACCTGGGTGTCACACACCTGGCTGGCGAGACGGGTTCCGTTCTTGATCATGCGTGTAGTTCCTTTAGCGTCTCGATGATCTCCCGGCGAAGTACTTTGCCGGTAGGAGTCGTTGGCAGCTCGTCGCGAAACACTACCCGGTCGGGGGTACGCGACCCGCGCAAGTTCTTGCGGACGTGCTCGCGCAGTTCCTCGGGATCGGGATCGATACCTGCCGCGGGCACCACCACGGCGACAATCGCCTGGCCCCACTGCGGATCCTCGACTCCGACGACGGCGACGTCGCGAACATGGGAGTGCTCGATCAGCACCTCCTCCAGCTCGGCGGGAGCGATGTTCTCGCCACCGCGGATGATGGTGTCGTCGCTGCGTCCGCCGATAAACAGGTAGCCGTCCTCGTCGAGGATGGCGATGTCCCTGGTCGGGAACCAACCGTGTTCATCGAGCACCGAGCCGACTCCGGTGTAGCGACCGGAGACCTGCTCGCCGCGCACGAATAACTCGCCGGTCTCGCCCGGGCCGACCACGTTGCCGTCCTCGTCACGGATCTGCAACTCGATGCCGGGCACCGGCTGTCCAACCGATCCCAGCCGCTTGGCCACGGTGGCGTCCTTAGTGGATAACGCCGCGTGCGCCGCCCGGTGGTCGTCGGGGCTGAGCACCGCGATCGTCGAACTGGTCTCGGTCAGGCCGTAGGCGTTGACAAAACCCACATCCGGCAGCAGTTCCAGCGCCCGGCGGACCAGCGGCAAACCCACCTTGGAGCCGCCATAAGCGAGGTTGCGCAGCGACGGCAGATTCGAAGCGGCGCCGCCCGCCTCGAGCACGGTGACGATCCGGTCCAGCATGGTCGGGACCACGGTGGCGGTGGTGACCTGTTCGTCGTTGACCAGTCGCACCCACTCCTGCGCGTCGAAGTTGGGCAGGTAGACCATCTTTCGGCCGGCGTACAGGTTCGACAGCGCCGCGCCGACCCCGGCGATGTGATAGGGCGGCACGCAGATCAGCGCGGCATCGGCCGGCGCGGCCGACTCGAATTCGACCGTGCCGGTGACGTAGCTGGTCAGGTTGTTGTGGGTGAGTTCGACGGCCTTGGGTTGCGACGTGGTGCCCGAGGTGAACAGCACGATGGCCAACGCATCCGGGTCGGCGAACTCGGCGGCCGGCTCCGCGGTTTGGGCCGCTGCCAGGAATTCATCGGAGGTCATCAGCCGCTTGGAAGTGTCCCCGATCATGTCCTGGTAGCGGCCGTCGACGATCACCAACGGCTCGGGCAGCCGGTGGATCAGGGTCTGGATGCCGTCCGCGGACAGGCGGTAGTTGATCGGGGTGAAGGCCAGCCCGGCGCGCGCCGTCGCGAAGATCAGCGCCGGCAGCATCGCCCCGCCGGTGCCGACGTAGACGACGTGCTGGGCGCCCGATCCCGCGATCACACCCGCGCCGCCGTCGGCCAGATCGCTGAGTTGCTGCGTCGTCAGCCGCAGGTCTCCGGAGACGATTGCGGTGCGATCCGGATTGCTCGACGCAGCCATCTCGAGAAGCAACGAAATGCTCACGCTTCAACTTTCTGTGGTCAACACGTTACGAAGGCCGCGAAAATTGTCATGCTGCGCCCGGTTGTAGTTTAGATCACCCCGGTGTCGGGTGGCCCAGTGCCGTCGGGCGGCCTCAGGTACCTGTCCAGTGCGCCGGGCGCTTCTCCGCGAAGGCGATGGCTCCTTCTTTGGCATCGTTCGAGGAGAACACCGGCATCAGGATCTTGTTCTGCTCGGCGAACATCGTCTCCGGGCTCCAGCCGCGGGACTCGACGATGATCCGCTTGGTGGCGGCCACCGCTAGCGGACCGTTTGCGGCGATCTTCTCCGCCAGCGCGATCGCGGCCTCCAGCGCCTTTCCCGGCTCGGCCAACACACTCACCAGCCCAAGCTGGTGAGCGCGCTCGGCCGACAGGTTCTCGCCGGTCAGCGCCAGCTCCATGGCAATGGCAGACGGTATGCGTTGCGGCAGCCGCAAAAGTCCGCCGCCTCCCGCCACCAGCCCGCGTTTGACTTCGGGAATGCCGAACGCGGAGTCCTTCGATGCCACGATCAGGTCGGTGGCCAGCGCCAGTTCGGTGCCGCCGGCCAGCGCGTAGCCTTCGACGGCGGCGATGAGCGGCTTGACCGGCGGACGTTCGGTGAAGCCCATACCGCGGCCCTCGACGATGGGGAGCTCGCCGCGGGCGAACGCCTTGAGGTCCATGCCCGCGCAGAACGAGCCGCCCGCCCCGGTCACGATCCCCACCGAGAGACCGGGGTCGTCGTCGAGGCGGTCGACCGCGGCGGCCAGGCCATTGGCCACCGCGGAGTTGACCGCATTTTTGGCCTTCGGCCGGTTGATGGTGATGATCAGGATCCGGTCGCGCTGTTCGACCAAGACCTCGGGTTCGTTGTTGCCAGCTTCGTCGCTACCAGTCACAGTGCTGATGGTAACGGCCTGGAATCAAGCCTTAGACAAAGCCTTAGCTCAAGCCTTAGCCATCGCCGTCTCAACGACCGTTAGCTCTTCGGAAAGCCCTGCGGCCCGACGTATTTCGATGAAGTCGGCGACCATCGCCTCGGTGACCTCGTGCGGGTCCTTGACGGTGGCGCCGTCGGACAGCACCGAGATGTTGAGCTGATCGACGTAACTCCACACGGTGATGTTGAGGCCGCTGCCAGTGGTCAGCGGTCCCACCGAATAGATCTCGGTGACCATGGCACCACCGACCCGGCCGCGCTCTCGGGGCCCGGGGACATTCGAGATCGGGAGGTTGAGCACCTTGTTCAGCTCGCGGCCGGCTGCCCACCGGAAGAAGGACTGGCTGGCCACCGGCGGCATATAGTTCGACCAGCGGCTGATCAGTTCGGGCCCGACCAGGTTGTAGCCCTCCTTCGCGGAGTTGGCGTTGCCGCGACAGGCCCGCAGCCGCTCCAGCGGATCGTCAAGATCGGCCGGCAGGGCCACCATCATCCCGGTGAAGTAGTTGCCCGAGATCCGCTCCGGCGAGAAGTCGAAACTCACCGGGACGGAGGCCAGCAGCGGATCGGCCTTGCCGTCATAGCGCAGCAGCAACGTGCGCAACGCCCCGGTGGAGATGGCCAGCACCACATCGTTGATCGTCGCCCCGAGCAACTTGGCGGTCTCCTTGACATCGGCGAGGGCCAGTGTGGCCGTGGCGAACCTACGCTCTGGGGTGAGCTTGTGATTGATGAAGGTTGGCGGCGGTGTGAACGGCATGGTCAGTTCGGGTGAGAGCTTGCGCGAGCTGCGTCGGACCCGGCCAATGCCCCGGGTGGTGTAACGCATCGTCGCCGGGAGTTTCCCGATCTGCCGCAAGTGGTCGCTGAATGCCGACGTCAACAACTCCCGCTTGGAGGGAGCCGGGTCGGTGACTTGTGGGCCGCTCTCCGGCGTAGGCAACAGGTCCATGCCGCGCGCCATCAAGTTTGCTGAAGCGATGCCATCGGCAAGCGCGTGGTGGATCTTGCCGACCACCGCGACCCGATTGTTGGCAAGTCCTTCGACGAAATACATCTCCCACAGCGGGCGGCTCCGGTCCAGCTGGGTGCTGGCGATCCGCCCGATCGCCTCGTCCAACTCGCGTCGACCACCGGGCGTGGGTAGCTGCCACGGGCGAATGTGGTAGTTGAGATCGACCTCGCAGTGCTCACGCCACATCGGGTGGTGGAACTTGAACGGGATATCGACGAGTTGGTAGCAGAACGGGTCCAGCTTATTCAGACGAGCCCCGATGACCTGGCGAAATGAGTCGAGATCGAAGCCACGCCTTTCCTCGTCCAGCTCGATCACCGCGACTTTGAGGGTGTGCATATGCACGTTCGGCGCTTCGCTGTACAGAAGTACCGCGTCCCACCCGCTAAGCCGCTTCACCGCTTCCCCTTACCCATGGGGCGACCTTACTCAGCGATGTGGCTCAGATCACCTCTTTCGCGCCGATCTGCGTCTTGGTGCGATAGACGTGGTTGAGGAACAGCGACGTCGCGTGGGCCGCCACGCCGGCGCGTTCACCGTCGATGAGGTCGAAGCCATGGCCCGCGCCGGGCAACTCCAGGTAGCCCACCGTCGAACGCGAAACCGCCCGCAGCCGCTGCACAAAGCTTTGCGCCTGCTCGACCGGGATGACACTGTCTTTGCTGCCATGAATCACCAAGAACGGTGGCGCATTCCGGTGCACGCGCGCGACCGGCGACGCGTCGTGGAACACGTCCGGATGGCGGGCAATCGTCCGTTTGACGACCACCCGTTCCAGGAAATCGACGAATCGAGCACGCTCGGTAGTGGAGCGGTCCTCCCAGTCGTAGCGGCCGTAGATCCCGACCACCGCGTCCACCGAACTGTCGGCGCGTTCGGGCAACTTTGCCTGGAATTGGGGATCGTCGGGGGTGAGCCCGGCCAGCGCGGCCAGGTGGCCGCCCGCCGAACAACCTGCCACCGCAACGAAATTGCGGTCACCACCGAACTTGTCGACATTGGCCCGCGCCCACGCGATGGCGGCCTTGACGTCGGTGATGTGACGCGGCCAGCGGTGGTGCGGCGCGACCCGATAGTCGATCGCCAGACACACCCAGCCTTGCTCGGCCAGCTTTGACATCAGCGCCGAGCCTTGCCCGATGCTGCTGCCGTGCACCCAGGCGCCGCCCGGGACGAAGATCAGCACGGGCGCTGGCTGAGCAGGCAGATCCTTGCGGCGCCAGACGTCGAGCAGCTGGGCGGGGCTGTCCCCGTAGTGGACGCCGCGTCGGTGGATGTATCGACGCTGACGCATCGCATCCAAAATCGGTGGGGTCTTCTCTGCCACCGGCCATTCGAGATCTAGATCTGCGGCGGACACGACATCGCGCAAGGCGGCGACGGACACGTCCTGCGTGCTCTCCCGATCGCGGCGGCGCGCGGCGTTGATGCCCGGCGTCAGCAAGTCCTTCGTCATCGCGGACAGGGCTTCCGGCGCCATCCGGGCGCCCCAGACTCCCATCGCGGTTACCCCGCCGAGGGGCTCCAGGTGCTTGCCAACCACCGGCAGCGAAGCTCCGGCGACGCTTAGGGCCAGCGCATAATCGGCCGGTCGGGCGCGCAGCAACCATTTCATCCAGGGTGTCACGCTCGGTGCCCTCGCCGTCATGTTGGGGAGCGTACCCCTGCGCGGTTGGCGAAATCTGACGATTCTGTAACGGCCACCGGCGATACCCGGGAAGGCGGAATGGTTCATCCGAGTGATTCGGTGCCCAACCAAGCCGGGATGGATACTGGACCGATGCCGAACATGGACGTTCACCCCGATCTGCGTCGATTCGCCCGATTCGCCCCGCGGCACACGATCGGACCCCGGACGTTACCGGTGATCCGGGCGTTGACTGGACTGACGGGGCGTCGCAGCGCGCCCAGCGATGTGGAAGTGATCACCCTGGCATCTGGCGTCGGCGTTCGACTGTTCCGTCCCGCCGGCGTCCCCGAACCGGCGCCGGCGATGCTGTGGATCCACGGCGGCGGTTACGTGATCGGCACCGCGCAACAGGACGACGCGCTGTGCCGACGGTTCAGCAGAAAGCTGGGCATCGTCGTCGCGTCAGTGGAATACCGGTTGGCACCGGAACATCCCTATCCCGCGTCGCTGGAGGACTGCTACTCCGCGCTGACCTGGCTGACCGGCCTGCCCGCGGTGGACTCGGACCGGGTGGCGATCGGCGGAGCCAGCGCCGGCGGCGGCCTGGCGGCGGCGCTGGCCCTGCTGGCCCGCGACCGTGGCGAGGTCGCTCCGGCATTTCAGCTGCTGGTTTACCCCATGCTCGACGACCGGAGTACTAGCGCTTTTGGGGTTGCCGCCAACCCGAACCACCGGATGTGGAGCGCGCGGTCGAATCATTTCGGCTGGGCGGCCTACCTCGGTAATGCGGACCCGCAAGTCGCCGTCCCGGCCAGGAACGAAGACCTGAGCGGGTTGCCGCCGGCGTGGATCGGCGTCGGCAGCCACGACCTGTTCCACGACGAGGATCTCGCCTACGCGGAACGTCTGAAGGATGCCGGTGTGCCAGCCGAAGTCGAAGTAGTCCCCGGCGCCTTTCACGGCTTCGACCTGGTGGTGCCGAAAGCCCGAGTCTCACGGCGGTTCTTCGCGAGCCAGTGCGACGTGTTGCGCTCTGCGCTGCAGACGGTCGGTTGATCGCCCACGCTACGTGGCCGTGTAGACGACCTCGCCGCCGATGACCGTCGCGGCGACCATGCCTGCGTCGAGTTCGGCCAGCACCGCCCCGGGCGGTTGCGTCAGCACGCACAGGTCCCCCGGCTGTCCGGGTCCGACGGCCCGCGGCTGGCCGGGCCGGTCGGGCCACCCCAGAAACATCCTCAGAGCCTCATCCGCCGAAATGCGTTCGCTTGCATTGAGAACGGCGCCGCTGGGGGTGACCCGGTGCACCGCGGCGCGCATCGCCGCCCACGGGTCGCCCTGGCCGAACGGCATATCGGTGGACAGCCCGACCTGAATATTCGCTTTCAGCAGGGATCCGGCCCGCCACAGCTGAGCATGCTCGGCGGCGGGAACCTCGGCAAGATATTGATCACCGCGCTCGGCGACGAAGTTGGGTTGCGTCACGACGGTGAGCGCGAGGTCGGCGAGGTCGGCGAGGTTGTCGTCGGGCACCACTGCGGCGTGCTCGATGCGATCGAGCGGATGGCTGCCCGCCGCGCGCAACGCCGCGATGGTCACTACGAGTTGGGCCGTGGTCACGCAGTGCACGGCCACCGGCCGGTCGGCACTGTGTTGCTCGATGATCCAGTCCGTCAGCGCGTCCAGGTCGAGTCGGTCGTCGTGCAGGATCTTCTTGCCCGGTGACAGGAAATGCAGCCGCGGTCGGAAATCGCCACGCTGGTGCGCCGCTTGCAGCGCGACCATGTCGCCGGCATCGAGGTCGGGCGTGGCGTCGGTGACACCGGTGACGCCGACCGCGGTGAGCCGTCGGCTCAGCTGCGCGAGGTCGGACTCGTGCCGCTCTAGGGCGTCCGACCAGCCGCGATCGGCACTGCGCAAGCGCCCGTCCGGGTGGGCGGCCATCCCGACGCGGTCCAGCGCCGCGGAGTTGAGTATCCACAACGCGCCGCTGCGGTGCTGGACGCGGATCGGATTGCCCGGCAGCACAGCATCGAGGGCGGCCCGATCCAACTCGCCGGCGACCGATTCGTGATACCCGACGGCGCGGATCCACCCTTCGGAGCCGGGAATGGCACTCGACAGGGTCTGTGCCAGTTGTTCTTTGGTACTAACATCCGGAGGGCCGACGGAAACCGATGTCAAAGCGGAGGCCGCCGAGCGCACATGCACGTGGTGATCGTGCAGGCCGGGCAGCACGGTTCCGCCGCCGGCGTCGAACATGTTCTCCCTTTGTCGGGCAACGAGATTACCGCCCACCTCTTCGATCCGCGGGCCGAGCCGGATATCGGTGACCGTGCCGTCGAGCAACGTCGCTCGCTGAATCAACATGACAGACAGCGCCTTTCGGCGACCAACCGACGAACGTGGTCGTTATCCGCGCCGAGTCCGGCCGCGGGTGTGGTTGTGGATGGAGCCGGTGGGGCCGGGGCCGGGTGCGGTGAAGCCGATGCCGCCGTCGGCAGCGCCGCGTAGGTCGCGGCGACGGCGGCCATGGACAGCTGGATCACCTCGCCGCCGCCGCGGCTCAGCGATTCGACCACCGCCAGGGTTGCCTCCAGCCCGGTCAGCGGGTCCGCGATGGCGTCGCCGCAGAACACCGGTCCGTCAAACCCGGCACCAATGCCGGAACCGACAAGCCCACCTGCCACCGCGGCATCATCGCCAAACGCGGGCCGCCCGGAGTGCTCGTCATGGCCGGTGATCCGCAGCCAGATGCGGCCCGTGCGTGGAGCAACGTCGTCCGGTCCCAGCCGGCGTCGCGCCAGTGCGGCCGGTCGCGAGCCTTCGATCACCACATCGGACACTGCGAGCAGCTCCCGCAACTCGTCGGCTTGGCGATCAAAATCGATGCAGTAGGCGAGTTTTGCACTGTTCATCCAGTCGAAGAAGGCGCGGTTGCCGCCCCGGGTGCCGTCGGGCCGACGCGGACTTTCGACTTTGACGACGGTGGCGCCGGCGCGGGCCAGCAGCTGCCCGCACAACGGACCCGCCCACATCGACGACAGGTCGGCGACAAGCAAACCGGCCGGCGCACGCGTGGGTGAACGGGACCCGGTCTGGCGGATCCGGACCGGCGCGGCCGCAGTCTCGCCCAGGGCGGCCACCGGAATGTCGAGCAGGCCGGCCCGTTCTGTGATCTCGGACACCGGGCGGGGCGCCGCCCAAAGCTGCAGTGCTGACCACGGGTCGACGGGCACTTCGTCGACGAGCAGCAGCGCGGGCAGGGCGGCGACATCGTCGGGGCGCGACAGCGTCAGTGCGCACCAACCATCCCGGGACGCCAGCAACCGGGTGGCGCCACCGGCCGAGATCTGGCCACCGCGGGTCAATCCAAGCAGTCCGGCTCGCCCGGCGAGCAGGGTGGCGGCGCTGGTCTCGGTGCCGGCGGCGGTCGCGATCCGCTCGGCGCGATCCAATATGTTGGCGCGGGAGAAGTCGGGCGGCCCGTCTCGCGGACCAGTCAGGCAGGCCAGCCCGCTGCTACCCCACTGGGCCACGACCGAGGTCACGGGCACCATTGTGCTCGTCGCTGCACACCGGGTCGGCGGCTCCCGTCCGCGCTGGTCGGGAAAAAGTCGCACAGCGTTTTTTCCGGAAATGGGGTTCTCGGTAGCGTGGTACCGTCTATCTTCGTTTGGAGCCGACATGTCGGCGTGCCGCGGGGGCCATTTGCACGATGCGTAATCGTGACTGACTAGTTGGGCGGACTCTGCTGTGTCGTACCTGTTTTTGACGCCCGACGCTGTGACGTCGGCGACTTCGGATCTGGCGAACATCGGTTCGTCTATCCAGACGGCCAACGCAGCCGCCGCCGCCCAGACCACCAGCGTGTTGGCAGCGGGTGAAGATGAGGTTTCCGCTGCCATCGCCGCGTTGTTCACTAACCATGGTCAGGCGTATCAGGCCCTCAGCGCGCAAGCCGAGGCGTTTCACAACCAGTTCATCCAGACAATGTCTGCAGGTGCGAACGCCTATAGCAGCGCCGAGGCCGCCAACGCCGCGCCGATGCAGAGCGTCGCGCAGGCAGTTGTCGGTGCGGCGAACTCGCCCGCCGAGGCGCTGTTCGGCCGTCCGATAATAGGTAACGGCGCCAACGGGGCCGCGGGAACGGGGCAGGCGGGTGGGGCCGGCGGATTTCTGTACGGAAACGGCGGTAACGGCGGCTCAGGCGCGGCCGGCCAAGCCGGCGGGGCCGGCGGATCTGCGGGGTTGATCGGTAACGGTGGCTTTGGCGGCGCCGGCGGGGCCTCTGCGACCGGCGGTGCCGCGGGTGCCGGTGGCGCCGGCGGCAGCGGTGGCTGGTTGTTTGGCAATGGCGGGACGGGTGGCGCCGGCGGAGCCAACACCGGCGGTGGGGTCGGCGGCATCGGCGGGGCCGGCGGACATTCCTGGTTTATCGGAAGCGGCGGCGCCGGCGGCGCCGGCGGCGCGACTAGCACCGGCGATGGCAGCGTTGGTGGGGCCGGCGGGGCCGGCGGATTCCTCTACGGCAACGGCGGGACCGGTGGCGCCGGCGGCGCAAGCACCGGTGCCCTCGGCGCCGGCGGGGCCGGCGGGGTTGGCGGCCACAGCTTCTTGTTGGGCGACGGTGGGGCCGGTGGCGCCGGTGGCGCCAGCGTCAGCGGCGCCGGTGGGGCCGGCGCGGAAGGTTCCTCCGGCGGGTTGTTGTTCGGCAGCGGCGGGGCCGGTGGCGCTGGCGGCGCCAACACCGTTGGCCTCGGCGCCGGTGGGGCCGGTGGGGCCGGCGGCCAGAGCTTCTTGATCGGCAACGGCGGGGCGGCCGGGGCCGGCGGAGCCAGCGTCAGCGCCCAGGGCGGGGCCGGCGGGACGGGTGGAGTCGCCGGGTTCTTGATCGGCAGTGGCGGGGCCGGCGGGGCCGGCGGCGCCAACACCGGTGGCCTCGGCAACGGTGGAGCCGGCGGGGCCGGCGGCCACGCCGGGCTGCTCGGCAACGGCGGACGCGGGGGGATTGGTGGCGCCAGCGCCACCGGCGACGGTGGCTCCGGCGGAACGGGTGCCAGCAGCGGGCTGTTGCTCGGCTGGGGCGGCGACGGTGGGGCCGGCGGCTCGACAAGCGCGCTGAACACGAGCGCGGGTAACGGCGGGGCCGGCGGATATTCCTGGCTGCTGGGCAACGGTGGCGTCGGCGGTAACGGCGGGAGCAGTACCAACGTCACAGCCGGCGAAGGCGCTAACGGCGGGGCCGGCGGTAACGGCGGGTGGCTGCTGGGCAGCGGCGGGCTCGGCGGTTCCGGGGGCGCCGGCGTCTCGTTGGAGGGCAACGGCGCAGACGGCGGGAACGCCATATTCTTTGGCATCGGCGGCAACGGAGGGAATGGCCTTGTCGGCGGTGCGGCCGGCAATGCCGGGCTGCTGATCGGCAACGGCGGCGATGGAGGAACCGGGCGTGGCGGCGCCAACGGTGGGTTGCTCCTCGGCAACGGCGGCAACGGCGGCAACGGTAGTAACTACGTAGGCCTGGGCGGCGTCAGCCACCCCACCGCCGGCGGTAGCGGTGGCAGTGCATACCTGTTTGGCAGCGGTGGCCACGGTGGCGCCGGCAGCAACGGCGTGGCCGGCGTAAACGGCTCCCACGGGGGTGTGGGCGGAAACGGGGCGTTGCTGTTCGGTAGCGGTGGGGCTGGCGGCGCCGGCGGCGAGGGCGGGGCGGGCACAGCCACGGCGCCCGCCGGTATCGGCGGCGCCGGCGGCGCCGGCGGGTTTGCACAGTTGGCCGGTCATGCTGGCGCGGGCGGGGCCGGTGGAGCTGGCGGTGCGGCCGGGGGTGGCGCGTCGGGCGGAGCCGGTGGTCACGGCGGTAGTGCCGGCAGGGCCGGGTTCTTCTTCGGCAATGGTGCGAACGGCGGTTCCGGTGGCGCCGGTGGGGCTGGCGGGCTCACCAGCACCGGCGGTGTGGGCGGCAACGGCGGTGGCGGCGCCTCTGGCGTCCTGATCGGCAGCGGCGGGGCCGGCGGTGTTGGCGGTGCCGGTGGCGAAGGCGGCGACGCCGGTGCGGCCGGTGCCGGTGGCGGTCACGGAGGTGCTGGGGGCAGGAGCGGGCTGATCTGGGGCAATGGTGGCTCGGGCGGTGGCGGCGGCAACGGCGGCACCAACCTTGCCGTCGGCCCAGGCGGCGCCGGCGGTACGGGTGCTGCTGGCGGTAACTCCAGCTTCATCGGCAACGGCGGAAATGGTGGCGGCGGCGGCGGCGGCGGGGACGGCCAACCGCCTGGCGCCGGGGGCAACGGCGGCCCGGGCGGCAGGGGCGGGCTCCTCGGTACCGCTGGGACTCCCGGCGCGACCGGCTAACGGAACAATGCTGTCGCTGGATTCTTCGCATAGCCGCGGGTCGGAAAACCGGCTGGTCACAGTACGCGGCGGCCCGGCGCGCCCAGATGTTCTGCCGGCCCTGGCAACCTCTGGCGGCGTCCCGACGTCCTGCGCGAAGCCGTCGTCACTACCCACGGGGTGCACCGAAATTGTGAATCGAGACACACAGGCATCGATGCGCCGGAGCCCTGTCCGCCCGCGAACGCGCCGGCGATCCGGCCTGCACGCTCCCAGGCAGCCGGACGCATCTGATTTGCCGACATGGATAGTTTCCGGTGTTAGCCGCGGTCGCCGTGCGGCCAGCAGTTTGCCGGCCTGCCGCGCGACCTCCGCTGCCGAGTGGGTGACGTCGCCCGGCGTCGGCCCGGTGTTTGCGCTGGTCGTGAAGAAATTCTGGGACCGTTTTCCGGAAACGGGGTTCTCGGTAACGCCAGACCGTCTATCTTCTATGCGGGCCGATACGTCGGCATGCACGGGGGCCATGCGCAAGATTCTGTAGTCGCGATTGAACTATTAGTTGGGTGGTCTCTGCCATGTCGTATTTGTTCTTGGCGCCCGATGCGCTGACTTCGGCGACTTCAGATCTAGCCGGTCTCGGTTCGACCATTCAGACGGCCAACGCAGCCGCAGCAGCCCAGACCACCAACCTGGTGGCTGCAGCCCAGGACGAGGTCTCCACGGCCATCGCGGCGTTGTTCGGTAGCCATGCTCAGGAATTCCAGGCCCTCAGTTCCGAAGCGGAGGCATTTCACAGCCAGTTCGTGCACGCCTTATCTGCGGGTGCTGGCGCGTACGCCAGCGCCGAGGCCGCCGGCGTGTCGCCGTTGCAGACGTTCGAGCAGGATCTGCTCGGCGCGATCAATACACCGACCGAGGCGCTATTTAGCCGTGCGCTGATCGGTAACGGTGCCAATGGGGCCGCTGGGACCGGACAAGCCGGCGGGGCCGGCGGACTGTTGTGGGGCAATGGCGGCACCGGCGGGTCAGGCGCAGCCGGTTCAGCCGGTGGGGCCGGTGGCTCTGCGGGATTGTTCGGCAGCGGCGGTGCCGGTGGAGCGGGCGGGGGCTCTGCGACTGGCAATGCCGGGGCCGGCGGTGCGGGTGGCAACGGCGGATGGCTGTTCGGCAACGCCGGGTCCGGCGGGGCCGGCGGAAGCAACACCAGCGGTACCGGGTTGGGCGGGGCCGGCGGGGCGTCGGGCGCTGTCCGGCTGTTCGGCACCGGCGGAGTGGGCGGGGCCGGCGGTGCTGGGACCAGCGGCGGATCCGGCGCGGCGGGCAGCAACGGCGGTCTGCTTTGGGGCAGCGCTGGCGCAGGCGGCGCTGGCGGCGCCGACACCAGCGCAAACGGTGGTGGGACCGCGGGTGCCGGCGGGGCCGGCGGCAACGCCTGGCTGTTCGGCGGCGGCGGGACGGGCGGTGCCGGCGGTGCCGGCGGTGGTGGAGGTGCCGGCGCGGCGGGCGGCAACGGTGGGCTGCTTTGGGGTAGCGGCGCTGCAGGCGGGGCTGGGGGTGCCGGCACCGGTGCGACCGGAACCGGCGGCATCGGCGGAGCCGGCGGCCACGCCTGGCTGCTGGGCGCGGGCGGGTCCGGCGGGGCAGGTGGCGCAGGCCTATCCGTCGGGGCGCACGGCGGCACGGGAGGCCACGGCGGATTCCTCGGCGGTGCCGGCGGCACCGGCGGTGCCGGCGGTATCGGGGCAGTCGGGGGTTACGGCGGCGCCGGCGGCCACACCGGGTTCCTGTCCGGCGGTGCCGGCGGTGCCGGCGGTGCCGGCGGTGCCGGCGGGATTGGCCAGGACGGCAACGGGGGTGTCGGCGGCCGCGGCGGGTCTGCCGGACTATGGGGCGCCGGCGGAGCTGGCGGCAGCGGCGGAGTGGGCGAGAACGGCTCGGGCGGTACGGGCGGGTTCGGTGGTAACGGCGGGCTACTGTTCGGCGCCGGCGGTGCCGGCGGCAACGGCGGAACCTCGTCGATTGGCAACGGCGGACAAGGTGGGACAGGCGGCAACGCCGGATTCCTCCTTGGCACCGGCGGGGCAGGCGGCAACGGCGGCAACGGCGGGACTGGCACCACTGGCCCGGTCGGCGGCAACGGGGCAACGGGCGGCAACGGCGGCAACGGTGGGGTCGGCGGTCGTGGCGGGCTGCTGTTCGGTAACGGCGGCGACGGCGGCAATGGTGGCGTCGGTGGCACCGGCGGTGCTGGGGGCGCGGGTCTCAACGGCGCGGACGGGACCTTCCCGAGCGGGAACGGCGGTAACGGCGGTACCGGCGGCGGCGGCGGGGCCGGCGGCAACGGCGGGAACGGCGGTGGTGCCGGCCAAGGTGGCCTATTCGGTCACGACGGCGTCGGCGGCGCCGGCAGGAACGGCGGGGCCGGCGGCGAGAGCGGCGTCGGCGGTAACGGCGGCAATGGCGCGGCGGGTGACGCAGCCAGCCTCGACGGCGGCAACGGCGGCAATGGCGGCGATCCCGGTACCGGTGGTGGTGTCGGCGGCAACGGTGGCCACGGCTCCACCAACGGCGCCCAGGGCGCGTCCGGTACCGCAGCGACCACGGGTGGCAACGGCGGTAACGGCGGCAACGGCTTCAGCCAGCCCGCCAGCGCGGCAGGTACCGGCGCCAGCGGCGGTACCGGCGGTACCGGCGGCAACGGCGGCGCGGTCGGGACCGGCGGGCTCGGCGGTAACGGGGGTAACGCCGCTACCGGCACGGCCGGCATCACTTCTACTACCCCCGGTGCCAGTGGCACTGATGGTGGCGCGGGTGGTTCTGGTGGCACGGGTGGTCAGGGCGGTAATGGTGGCTCGATCTCGGGTGCCGCTGGTGTCGGTGGTAACGGTGGGTCCGGCGCGAACGGTGGTGTCGGTGGCGATGGGACCGATGGTGCTGGCGGCGTCATCGGGACGAACAACGGTGCTGGTCAGGCCGGCGGTAACGGTGGTCAGGGCGGTGCCGGCGGTAGCGGGGGCAACGGCGGCGTCGGCGGTACGACGCTGGCCGGGACGGGCACCCAGGCCGCGACTGGGACCGGCGGCGACGCCGGTAGCGGCGGTAACGCCGGGTCCGGCGGGCTCGGCGGCAATGGTGCGGCTGGGGTCGCCGGCACCAACAGCGGTGCCGGTGGTGACGGCGCCAATGGCGGCAATGGTGGTAGCGGGGGCACCGGCGGTAACGGTGGCACCGGTTCGACCGTCGGCCTCGCGGGTAGCGCGGGTAATGGCGGTAATAGCGGGGTCGGTGGCAACGGCGGCAATGGTGCGGATGGCACCGCCGGCAACATCAACGGCGGGCTCGGCGGCAATGGTGGCGACCGCGGTACGGCCGGTCTCGCCGGTGGCGTGGGCACCGGCTCGGGTACTCCGGGCACGGGCACCAATGGTGTCGCACCCACCTTGGGTGGCAACGGCGGCAACGGTGGGACGGGCTTCACCTCGACGGTCGCCGGCACTTCCGGCGGTAACGGCGGTAATGCTGGTAACGGCGGCGACGTCGGCGCTGGTGGCCAAGGTGGTGCCGGCGGTAACGGCGTGGCTGGCACGGCTGGCGTCAACGGGATCAACCCCGGTGCCAGTGGCACCGATGGTGGCGCGGGTGGTTCTGGTGGCACGGGTGGTCAGGGCGGCAATGGCGGCTCGATCTCGGGTGCCGCCGGTGTCGGTGGGGCCGGTGGGTCTGGCGCCGATGGTGGTGCCGGTGGAACCGGCGTCGATGGTGCGCCCGGGACGCTCGGGACGAACAACGGTGCTGGTCAGGCCGGTGGTAATGGTGGTCAGGGTGGGGCCGGTGGTAGCGGCGGTAACGCCGGTGTCGGCGGTAAGACGCTGGCCGGGACGGGTACTCAGGCCGCCAGTGGTGCCGGCGGCAACGCCGGTAATGGCGGCGTCGGTGGAGTCGGTGGGGCCGGCGGGTTGGGCGCGGCCGGACAGGCCGGTACCAACAGTGGCGCCGGTGGTGACGGCGCCAATGGCGGCAATGGTGGTAGCGGTGGCACCGGTGGTAACGGCGGCACCGGTTCGACCATTGGCACTGCAGGTAGCGCGGGCAATGGCGGCAACAGCGGGGTCGGTGGCAACGGCGGCAGTGGCGCCGATGGCACCGCCGGCAACATCAACGGCGGGCTCGGCGGCAACGGTGGCGACCGCGGCACGGCCGGTTTGGCCGGTGGTGTGGGTACCGGTTCGGGCACCCCGAGCGCGGGCACTGATGGTGTGGCACCCACCTCGGGCGGCAACGGCGGCAACGGTGGTGCGGGCTTCACCTCGACCGTCGCCGGCAGTTCCGGCGGTAATGGCGGTAACGCTGGTAACGGCGGCGACGTCGGTATCGGCGGCCAGGGCGGCAATGGCGGCAACGGTGTGGCCGGCACGGTCGGCGTCAACGGGATCAACCCCGGCGACAGTGGCACGAACGGTGGCGCCGGTGGTTCCGGTGGCACCGGTGGCCAGGGCGGTAGCGGCGGCTCGATCTCCGGCGCCGGTGGTGTCGGTGGTAACGGCGGCACCGGCGCGGCCGGCGGTAATGGCGGCACCGGTGTGGACGGCAACGATGGTGTGCCGGGCTCGAGCCAATACAACAACGGCGTCGGCGGCGGCCAGAACGGCGGCAGCGGCGGTAACGGCGGAACCGGCGGCGCCGGTGGTGCCGGTGGGGCCGGCGGTAAGGCCCTGGCCGGGACAGGCACTCAATCCGCTAACGGCGTCGGCGGCAACGGCGGCGTGGGCGGCAACGCCGGCACGCCTGGCGACGGCGGCAACGGCGCGCCCGGTGTAACCGGCGTCAACGCCGGCAGCGGCGGTAACGGCGGTAACGGCGGCAACGCGGGCACTGTGGGTAGCGGTGGCGCGGGCGGGGCCAACGGCGGCAACGCGGGCAACGCGGGCACCGCGGTCACGTCGGGCGGCAACGGCGGTAACGGTGGTACGGGCTACACGTCGACCGTTGCGGGCACATCGGGCGGTACCGGTGGCAACGGTGGTAACGGTGGCAGTGTCGGTAACGGCGGTGTCGGTGGGGCCGGCGGTAACGGCGTCGCGGGTTCGACCGGCGTCAACGGGGTCAACCCCGGTAGCAGCGGCACCGATGGTGGCGTGGGTGGTTCCGGTGGTCAGGGTGGCCAGGGCGGTAGCGGTGGCTCGATCTCCGGCGCCGGTGGTGTCGGTGGTGCCGGCGGTACGGGCGCCAACGGTGGTGCCGGTGGCACCGGTGTAGGCGGCTCGACTGGCACGGTCGGGACGAACAACGGCGCTGGTGAGGCCGGCGGCAACGGCGGTTCCGGTGGTGCCGGCGGCAGCGGCGGCAACGCCGGGGTCGGCGGTAAGTCTTTGGCTGGTACTGGCACGCAAGCCGCCAGTGGCACCGGCGGCAACGCCGGTAGCGGCGGCAATGCCGGTTCCGGCGGGGTCGGCGGTAACGGCGCGACCGGGGTGTCCAGTACGAACGGCGGGGCCGGCGGTAACGGCGCCAACGGCGGAAATGGCGGGACAGGCGGCACCGGCGGCAACGGCGGCACCGGTGCGACCATCGGCACCGCGGGCAGCGCGGGCAATGGCGGCAACAGTGGTGTCGGCGGCAACGGTGGCTACGGGGCCGATGGCACCACCGGCAACATCAACGGCGGGCTCGGCGGTAACGGTGGCGACCGCGGCACGGCGGGCAACGCCGGTGGCGTGGGCACCGGCTCGGGTACTCCGGGCACGGGCACCAATGGTGTCGCACCCACCTCGGGTGGCAACGGCGGTAACGGTGGTGCGGGCTTCACCTCGACGGTTGCGGGCGCCTCGGGCGGTAATGGCGGTAATGCTGGTAACGGCGGCGACGTCGGCGCTGGTGGCCAAGGTGGGGTCGGCGGTAACGGCGTGGCGGGCGCGGCCGGCGTCAACGGGGTGAACCCCGGTGACAGTGGCACCGATGGCAGTGCTGGTGGTTCCGGTGGCACCGGTGGGACCGGCGGTAACGGTGGCTCGATCTCCGGCGCGGCTGGCGTCGGTGGGGCCGGCGGGTCTGGCGCCAGTGGTGGTGCCGGCGGTGCCGGCGTCAACGGTGCGCCCGGGACGCTCGGGACGAACAGCGGTGCTGGCCAGGTCGGCGGTAATGGTGGTCAGGGTGGGGCCGGTGGTAGCGGCGGCAACGCCGGTGTCGGCGGTAAGACGCTGGCCGGGACAGGTACTCAGGCCGCCAGTGGTGCGGGCGGCAACGCCGGTAGCGGTGGCGCGGGCGGTGTTGCTGGGGCCGGCGGGCTCGGCGCGGCCGGACAGGCCGGCACCAACAGCGGCGCCGGTGGTAACGGCGCGAACGGTGGCAACGGTGGTAGCGGGGGCACCGGCGGTAACGGTGGCACCGGTTCGACCGTCGGCCTCGCGGGTAGCGCGGGTAATGGCGGTAATAGCGGGGCCGGTGGCAACGGCGGCAATGGTGCGGATGGCACCGCCGGCAACATCAACGGCGGGCTCGGCGGCAACGGTGGCGACCGCGGTACGGCCGGTCTCGCCGGTGGCGTGGGCACCGGCTCGGGTACCCCGGGCACGGGCACCAATGGTGTCGCACCCACCTCGGGCGGCAACGGCGGCAACGGTGGCACGGGTTACACCGCCACCGGCACCGATGGAAGCGGCAATGGTCTGGCCGGCGGGGTCGGCGGCAACGGCGGCAACGGCGGCAACGTCGGCGTCGGTGGCCAAGGTGGCGCCGGCGGCAGTGGCTCTAACGGCGTGGTCGGCCATGACGGCGTCAACCCCGGCGACAGCGGTACCAATGGAGGAAACGGCGGCGCGGCGGGCGCCGGCGGTCAGGGCGGTAACGGTGGCTCGATCTCCGGTGCCGGCGGGGCCGGTGGTACCGGCGGAATCGGTGGCACCGCCGGCAACGGCGGGGCGGGCGTCAATGGCGCCAATGGCGTGGACGACGTCAATGACATCCCCCAAGCCGGCGGCAACGGCGGCAACGGCGGCAACGGAGGAACCGGCGGCGCCGGTGGTGCCGGCGGGGCCGGCGGCAAAGCCTTGGCCGGGACAGGCACCCAAGCGACGAACGGCGTCGGCGGCAACGGCGGGGTCGGCGGCAATGCCGGCACGCCCGGCAACGGCGGGACCGGCGCTGCCGGCACCATCGCCAGCGCCAACGGCTCCGCTGGCGGTAACGGCGGCAACCCCGGCACCGCCGGTAGCGGTGGCGCCGGTGGAGCCAACGGTGGCACCAGCGGCAACGGCGGCAGCACGGTCACGTCGGGTGGTAACGGCGGCAATGGCGGGGCGGGCTATACCTCCGCGGTTGCGGGCACGTCGGGTGGTAACGGCGGCGCCGGTGGTAACGGCGGCAGTGTCGGTAACGGAGGTGTCGGTGGATCCGGCGGCAACGGCGTGGCCGGCACGGCCGGCGTCAATGGCTTTAACCCCGGCGATAGTGGTGGCGTGGGTCAGGCCGGCGGTTCCGGTGGTCAGGGTGGTCAGGGCGGTAATGGTGGCTCGATCTCCGGCGTCGGTGGTGTCGGCGGTGCCGGTGGTACCGGCGCCAACGGTGGTGTCGGTGGCAACGGTGTGGGCGGCGCTGTCGGGACAGTCGGCACGAACAATGGCGCTGGCCAGCTCGGCGGCAACGGTGGCCAGGGTGGGGCCGGCGGTAGCGGCGGCAATGCCGGTGTCGGCGGTAAGGCTTCGGCCGGGAATGGTGCGCAGGCGGCTAGTGGTGCTGGCGGCAACGCCGGTAGTGGCGCCGCTGGCGGCAACGCCAGCTCTGGCGGTAACGGTGCGGGCGGCGTAGCAGGCACCAACAGCGGCGCCGGCGGTAACGGCGCCAACGGCGGCAACGGCGGTCTCGGCGGTAACGGCGGCAGCGGCGGTACCGGTGCGACCACCGGGACTGCGGGTAGCGCGGGCAATGGCGGCAACAGTGGCGTCGGCGGTAACGGCGGCAATGGTGCCGATGGCACCGTCGCCAACCCGAACGCGGGCGTCGGCGGCAACGGCGGCGACCGCGGCACGGCGGGAACACACGGCACTGTCGGCACCGGTACGGGCTCCCCGAGCGCCGGTAGCAACGGCAGCGCACCCAACTCGGGCGGCAACGGCGGCAACGGTGGGGTGGGCTATACCTCCGCCGTCGCGGGCGCTTCGGGTGGTAACGGCGGAGCCGGTGGTAACGGCGGCAATGTCGGTGTCGGTGGTGTCGGCGGGGCCGGTGGTAACGGCGTGGCCGGCACCGCCGGCGTCAACGGGGTGAACCCCGGTGACAGTGGCACCAATGGCACCGTGGGTGGTTCCGGTGGCACGGGTGGCCAGGGCGGCAATGGCGGTTCGATCTCGGGTGCCGGTGGTGTCGGTGGGGCCGGTGGATC
>Ga0302319_10005176_pt1 | contig 26328 bp, 39 predicted proteins | sample Bog_T0_2_FD_203319 | JGI IMG/M metagenome (GOLD analysis project Ga0302319, IMG submission 203319) | Peat permafrost microbial communities from Stordalen Mire near Abisko, Sweden - Bog_T0_2 | ecosystem: Environmental > Terrestrial > Soil > Wetlands > Peat | place: Sweden: Abisko, Stordalen Mire... | reverse complement strand
TTGTAGTTTTATCCCCTTCTACGGGAGAGAACTCTACACTATCAATTGTAATCTCTTTACCTACAAACTCTTTATTCCCATAGAGATCCTTACATTTTCCCTTCTTAATATAAGCAATCGTGATATGAGGATGATATTCATCAGAGGGGAGCCCCGTAGCACACTTAAGCTCTTTAGTAATCTTCCCGTTCATATCAGATAAATCTTTGCTCTCTACTGAAACAGTCAGAACGTCAAACTCTCGCCCCTCTGGAGAAAAGTGCTTTACGTCTCCCAGAGTTGCTTTAAATTGTTTTATACCTTTAAATAGTTTCTCTACTTGTTTTACATCATCTGAAATGATTCCATACTTAATAGTTATATGGCTGTCCAATTCCCTGCCCAGATTATTTTCAGTATATAGATCGGAGTCATTTATCTGTCTTACTCCCCATTCCACTATCTCTTGAGAAATCTCTTTAGGAATATCAGCCATGACACAAGCATATTCAATATTATCTGATTTTTGTTCAGCTGTCTTAGGCATGTTACTCATTTGCATTTCAACCATTTTTTTATTTATAGCCTTCTGAATACCTTGTTCAATAGCATCCTCATAGCTAACTTCTGGGGGTTTAGATAGTAAGGCTCCATAATACGAACCAACTTCAATTTTATTAAATTTATGACTTGCTAAATAATTATCAATTGCTGGAGGAACATTCTGTAATGATTCTACTTTAAAGAAAGCCAAGTTGCTACCCATGGCTCGAAGTGTTGCCCAACCTTCTTTCAAAAGATCTTCCAGGGATTTACCCAATTTCTTAAAAGCAGCATCTGTGTGATCCATGTAATCTTCTACAGGAATAATTTCCCCATTAGGGCCAAGTAGGTAAGCCTCTACAACTGAAGCTTGTTTCTCCTGTTTTATTGGAATATTTAATTCTTTTAAAGTTTGTTCAGACACAGTAGATCCAAACCTTGGAGATTCCCCAAAAATATTATAAAGTTTAACGGGTTCCCTTCCAGGAACTTCTTGTGCCCCAATATAAACAGCATAAGCAGGACCCTCTTTAAGCTTAGGATCACTATAGGGATTATAAGCTGATTCAATTTCTTTCTTTGAAAAGGATCTAGAAGCTTGCATAGGTTGTCTTAAAGATTTGTTAACTTGATCCTGAATGTATGGAAATGGGTCATCCACCTTGACATAATCATTCTTTAAATCAGATACCTCAATTCCATTACTACCAGAATATTTCTGAGCTATAAAATTATCAATATAAGGAGGTATATTTGTAATATCAGCTACCTCAATGGCAAAATCTGAACTGTCAGAAGTTTCCTGTCCAGATGTTACTCTTACCCATCCTTGCTGAAACATTTCATTAGCTATTTTTTGTGTATACTTAGATGATACATCAATACCATAATTTCTAGAAAGTTCAGCCAAATTCTCCATTATCCAAGAGGGATGAGATTCCTTACGATCTAATACAAATGCTCTACCTTGGGGATCAAGCCAATATTTTGTAGCTAATGCTGCCTGTTTTAATGAAGCAGTTTTAGTAACAGGTATCTCTTGAGCTATCTGAAAGAAGTTAGATCCATCCTTTTTCAATTTAGGATTGTCTCTTACTTTATCAAATACCCAAGCTTGTAGCACTTTCAAATTACCTTCATGTGACATGCTATGAGATTCTTTAGCTAACTCTTTAAGATAAGTGGGATCATATTTCATTAAAATTCTAATGGCCATCTTACCTAGCATAGATTGATAAGCCATTTCATAAAGCCTTGAATCTCTTGGATTATGCTTCTTAAGATTATTAAACACTGGAGCTAATGCTTGCTGATGTTGCAATTTCTCATAAGTAGGATTTGAATCTCCCATATAACCTGAAGTAAGCTGTTCCCCCAACCAATCTTCATCAGGAATTAGAGCATCTTCATTAGGGGCAACAAGAACAATTCCACCTTCTGCATCACCAGAACCATAATTTGCATCTGCTCCCTGATATCCTACCATATCTGCACCAAGAGCATAAATAAGGGCATAGCCTAAATCTTTAGTAAGATAGGCTCGCCCAGCTAATGGGGATTGATGGGCTTTACCTGTTTCCAAAGGAGCCATTACATAGCCATCTTTAGCCATCTGTCTAACAGAAGCACCTGATCCACCATGATAATAAGCATCCATAGCTACAATATGCAAAGAAGCTGTCTTATCAGATTTCTCAACCTGCTTTAATACATTTTTCCAAGAATCAAAGTGAATAGCCTTGTCATCAATAAAATATTTAGAGAAGGGCTTTTCCCCTTCAAAAATAGAATCATAAGGAATTTCATGCTTATCAAGCCACTCACGAACAAACTCAAGTCCGTCTTCTGAGTCTGCTCTACAGGAGTATATGACAATGTTATAACCCATCTCCTGCAATTTAGCTAATGATTCCTTAGCTCCTTCTATAGGCTCACCAATGGCAGGGAAAGTGGCATCCTGTGCGATTGTTTTGTCCAGATCGATACAGATATCAGTTTCAGCTTCTTTAGGCTCTTCAAAGGCTTCTTTTAGGAAAGCTTGTTTTAACGAAGAGACTGCTTCTACTTCTTCTTCTTCTGGCCATGTCAATCCCCTATCTTCAGAAAGGGTGCCCCTAACGGAATTTTCATCAACATCAAATCCGCGATAATGTAACTCCCTTGCAACTTCAGCATGAGTGCTACGATAGGCATCCCAAACATACCTATTACCGTTGGCCCCCTCTAAATAGCGTAATTCGTCATATTCAGATTTTTTAATCAGTTCTAATTCTTCATCTTCTGTTGGATCAATTAAAACTGGAAATTCTCCACGGCTATATGTTGTAGAAATTTCTACAACATCTGCTTGCTTATTTAATGAGGAAGTTTTCTTTGGAGTAACCCACCAAATCTGACTATTATCAAACACAAATCCATCATAGGTTCCATCACCCTTTGGAAGGAGTGCCCCATCATATCCTTGTGATTTAAGCTGCACAAGTAGAAGCTTCTCATACTCTTCCCAACCAGCAGGATTCTTCATAGAGACATAGAAATCTTTGACCATCCCATGACCTGCAGCACCTGTCTCACCACGATCAATAGAACCTCTATCTGTGGTGAACCAGAAAATTCCCATAGTTGTTTTCTTAGGATTTACTTTCTTAAAATTCACATTAGTTTCATGGTGACAGAGGAGGGGTTTACCATTGCTATCTACTACTTTAGATCCAGCAAACCAAGAATCAAAGTCAGATTGCAATGCCCCCTCACTAATAATCTTCTCAATCAAAGGAAGTTCAGTTGTCGACACTTCTCCTCCAGTTTGTTCTAATACAGATTTAAGATACTGTAGGGTAGCAAAATAATGGAACCTAGACAAAAATTTAAATTTTATTTCATTATCTGATAGGGCATCCTGTTTTTCATGCCTTTCATCAACAAGATCCTGCTTAATTTGTACTGATTTTTCAATCTCTTCTTCAATAATATCTAGTTTTTTCTCTATTTTATCATAGTAAAGTTGCCTTTTTTCTTCTGGCCAAGCCTGTAGAACCTCTTTTAACTCGTCAATCCTTTGAATCTGACGGCCTATCTCCCCAAAGGAAGCATCTAACTCATTGGCAAGTTCTTTAGCCCCTTCTACAGCATTTTTGCGAGATTCCTCAAAATCATCATCTTGGGCAAAATAGATTGGAGCTTTTACCCATTTATCTTGAAGAAGGGAATACCTACCAACCAACTCGGTATTTGATGGATTTAAATCTGATTCAAAGAAAAACTCTGCGGGTCTTTCAGTTAGGGGAAGAATTATCTTAGCCCTATCAAATTCCTTACGAGTTTGATCAAGTTTCTCTAAGGCTTCTTCTTTAGAGGCATTGGGCATATTTGTATTAATAAATTGATCTAAATCAACTATGACGTGCACATCCACATCTGAGGTTTTTATATATTTAGTCGTTGTAGTTGACCCAATAATTGTGACATCTTTAACCCATAATTCTGGATTCTTTAACTGATAATTTTCATAACAACTGTTTAAGAGTCTTAAAATAAAATCTTTTAAATAGGGGAATAGAATACCATCAGCTTGCCACATATCAACTGGCAAACCGGGAAAGCTATAATCCAATAATGAGGAAATTTTTTTCATAGATTTATAGAACTACTAATTAGTTTGTTTCTTTGGCTGGCAGATGTTCAGCGGCCAATCTATAAGGACAAGGACGAATGTCCTCAACGTGCTTCTTGCACTTCGGGCAACGTTCAAAAAGATAGTATTGAGAACCTTCATGCACAGCAACAATCTCAAATTCGCTATTACGATTACAAATGGGGCAGAGGTATCTTTTTTCTGTAAGTTTTAGCACTTTTTTACCCTCAGAAATAGTTGTCATTTTTTATCCTCTTTTCTGGCCCTTTGCTCTAAAAACTTAATATTATCTGGTCTATAATTCTCGCAATCACATAAGCCATATTTAAAATATGTTGCCTTTGTTAAATCAGATCTAACTTTTTTATTCCTTCCATCGCACCATTCCCCATCAATATAAAGGGGGGCTGAACTATGTAGTCTTCTACCATGACCACAAACACATGGGAAATTAGATACTTTGTTTTTCTTCTTCATATTTATATTCTAAATACTCTAGATTGGACATTGGGGCATGATCACCATCTGGAATATCGGGACAAACATAAAAGTAGCCTTCACGACTCATCCTGGTAGACTTCCACATAGGTCCTTTTTGGCCTCTTAAAACCTCATGGCAATGCTTACAAATCTGTTTCATTATTTACCAGTGGGATTATCCCGTACTAACTTAGCAACTCGATCATGTAATTCCTGATCTTCAAAACCAAACGAGCGTGTACACTGAGGACAGAAGACCGCGCAACGGCCATTGTCCCCAGCCCCAATACGCATAACATTTTTATCAGAGATATTTTCGCGGCACGTAGAGCAATACCACTCTTTGAGAGGTTTTACTTCTTCTGTAACAACTTTCTTAGGTCTTCCACGCTTTTTCTTCTCAATAACTGGAGCCTCTACCTTAACTTCAGGTACAATTACTGGATCTTTACTATGATCCTTTAATATAACAGGGACTAATTCAGCCTGATCACCATTATTCACGATACCAAATTCAGCATTTTCAAGATTATTCATACCTTATCTCCTCTTTCATAATATTCATTAACAATCTCTACACCGCTTGACGTTCCTATTCTATCAGCACCTGCGCTAATCATTAGATCGAAATCTTTTAAAGTTTTTATTCCTCCACTTGCTTTTACAAGTACACCAGATCCTACCAAATGATCCTTAAGAAGTTTAACATAATAGGCAGTTTTAGCTGGTTCCAATTTGCAATTGATGCCCGTACTCGTTTTTGCAAAATCTACATTTTCTCTTACCAAGCAATCTGTGGCCCATTTAATTTCATCGTCTTGGAGAACTCCAACCTCAAGTATGACTTTTAAAATATAAGATTGTGTTTCTTCTCGTACTGCATGTATCTCGTCCTGGAATCGTTTAAAATCATGTGACTTGATTGCAGACAAATTAGCGACGAGATCAATTTCTTTTGCCCCATGTTCTAATACATGCCTCGCTTCATCACACTTAGATTCGATCTCATCCAAACCGAATGGGAAACTTACAACGGAAGTGATGACCGTTGGGCATGTTGGATGATTCTTTAAAAGATTACTTACCAATGGAACAAAAAAAGGATTAATGCAAATGGTTTTGAACGATTTTTGAACGCAACTTCTCACCGCCACTGTGTAATCTCCAAAAATTGAATCGGGACGAAGAAGGGTCTGATCAATCTTTTCAGCTGGATTTCCCATTAGAACTCCTTTCTTTTCTTAATGAAGCAACTTAGAAATATCCAAATACACTACGAGAACCATTAACATTGCTAAAAGGAAGAATCCAATGTAGCCCCAAATTTCATAGACCCTGGTTGTAAATGGTTTCTTTCGTAATCCTTCTATGGTGTACAAAAGTGCATGGCCACCGTCGAGAGCCGGGAGTGGAATAAAATTAAATAATCCTAAACTTAAAGAAATAACTGACAGAATAAAAAAGAACTGAAATAAATTTTCTTTTAACGACGATGCCATCACTCTCGTAATAGCAATAGGACCAGACATATCAGAGACATGGGACTTGGCAACAAAAAATCCACCCATGTATTTAATAGTCCCAACGACTACCATAGATGAGATGGAAAATGTTCGCCTAATGGCTTCTATGATTGGATAATCTTTCAGAAGAAAGAGAACCCAGATAATCAAAAATCCTAAAATGAGATTGGCTGTTGGACCTGCCAATGCAACGAGAACTCGCTTATACCATACCAAAGAAAAGAAACCACCATCTTCTTTAATCTCTGGGTTCTCTCCTTTGAATTGTACATATCCCCCTAATGGGAGAAGTCTTAATTCATAAGAGGTTTCACCAATCTGTCTATGAAGAAGTCGTGTACCAAAGCCAAAGGAAAACTTTAAAACCTTAACACCAAAAGCTTTGGCAGTGAACATATGCGACAATTCATGAATACCAATCAATACACCAAGAGCTAGAATTGCTATTAAAATATTTAGCATGTCACTCCTTTTCTTCTCTTACAGTATAACACATTTATCTGTTCTTGTCAACTAGTAAATAAATCAAACCAAATAAGTATTGGCACATTCGATAAGATCTTTTTCAGAAACTTTACCCAGGTTGGATACTTGTTGCACCGCATAGGAAAGTGCTCTATCTTTTGCATGGCCTCTACGGACAGCATCTGCATAATCTGCTAATGCAATATTCATTATGGGGCTATATTTAGCAGCGATTTCATCCATCTGTGCTTGTGGAAGCAATGATTCCTTAGCTTTTTTGTTTAAAGAACCAATAACATATTGAATAGCTACTTCGGAATCTAGCATACCAGCAGAATCCGTATTAGATATCCTGTACCCATCCTCACGCAATTTTTCAGCTACTTCATCGTGTGTAGCATTCCAAGAAGGCCAAACAAATGTATTATCGTCATCATCTACTAAATATCGAAGCCCATGCTCAGTTCTCTTTAATGCCCCCATTGCTTCACCATAAGTAGGATTCACAATAACAGGAAGGGAACGACCCTCAACATAAGGAAGACTAATTTCTAGGATTTCAGCTTTCTTGACAATATCATTCTTACTAAAAGCTCTTACCACCCCAGTAGGAATCTCTTGAGAATTCTTTAAGTCCCATATAGCTAACTGATTGTTATCTCGTGCTAATTTAAGTGCCTCTTCCCTGTCAGGAATTGTCACTACAACATCATAATACACCTGACCATTATTGCTCCATACGCCAAAGGAATTACTTGATTGGCTTAACAAATCTTCATTTGCCTCAATATAGTTCTCAATATCATCAAAATCAGCAACACCATCAACGATTTTTTCTCTTTCTGGATACACGGAAACGGAATAATTTGGAGTTCCAGCTAAATTACCTTGCTGCATATTATAGGTAATTCCTCCTGAAGATTCAATCACTTCCAAGATATCTCTAACAATCTGACCACTAATGGCAGCTTGCTTTTTAGAAGCATTAACTGGATTCCTTAAAGCTTTATTAACCGCTTTTTGAATTGAGGGGAATGGATCTTGAACAAAAACTCCTTTATTTACTCCATCTCCAATCAAAACAGTTTCTCCCTGAGTATAATTTTTGGCAATAAAATCATCTACATAAGGGGGGATAGCTCCTAAATTACCTACCTCAATCTGAAATGCATTGCTATCCTTTCGTCGCTCATTAGAAATTCGTGACCAACCTGTATCAAGCATTTCTTTATGGATCTCATAGGTTGCTTTACCCTTTACCTCGATACCATACTTCTTAAGAATAGCTGCATTATCTGAAATCCAAACAGGATGAATACCAGAAACAGGAAATTCTTTTCCATCTGGAGCTATCCAATAACGAGTAGAAGGATTAGCTTTCTTATTCAAATTACTAACAACAGAAGCTGGCTCTACTTCATCAGCCAACTCGTAAAGCTGTTCATACTTATTTTTTGATCCTTCTGACATATCCTCAATTGTCATTGGAACCAAATCTTTATGATCTTGATTGGTTTTGTCAACCTCATATTGATAAACTTGCTCAAGAGAATAACCTTTATTCTTTAAATTTCTAATAACGGGGAGTTCTGCACCCCATTCATGTGTTCGGATATCATAGGGAGTACTTTCCCACTCATTATGATGTGGAAGAATCCCCTCAGAATCCTGAAGAGCATGTTCAATTTCATGCGTTAAAGTACCACGAACCTCTTCTAAGGAAAGAGCAGGATTTATAAAAATTTCTCCTGTTGGAGGATAAAAATAAGCTCTTATGGATTGGCCAAGCTTGTAACTAGGATTCTCTGATTCAAGTTGTCCCACAGTAGTTTCACCTGTTTTAGTAGGAACTGGGGAAGATTTATCCCAATATTTAATATTCAAATACGGGAGATACTTCTTAATATCTTTGATATCTAAATCTCTATCTTTAAAATGTTGAATAATTTGAGGATCATGCATAGCCCAAGAGAGAATATTAGTGTGATAGGCTTTCTTACTAAATGGTCTATTTAAATTAGAGGCTATATTTGAATAAGGCTGTTCATCTTTATTCTCATCATCAGCGGGGACCCAATTAGTGTTTGGAAAGGGCTGCACTTGGTCTGTAGCCCCGCTGTCGGCTGGACTCGAAAATGGACCACCATCCATTGATGGATTAACTCCAACATCATCTGTACTGAACTCTGCCCCTGAGAATACACTTTCTTTGTCGATTTCCATAGCCTTCGTTGTGGCCTCATCAAAGGTAAGAATAGTGTGATCTAATAGTTCTAAGGTATTATCAGTAAAATCTACATGATCTATTTTATTTTCTTTAGAATCCAATATCTTAATTACTTGATCCATATTGAGATGATGTTTTGCTTGTTTCTTATATGTAAATGGTTCTGGTTTAGAGGGATCTTTATCTTCTTCTAATGCTATTTCATAATATTTATTGGCTAATTCTTCATTAGGAAAATATTGAACGCCTCTTCCATCAAAGAGTTTCACTCTAAATTTAGCCTCACTCCTGGGAACTTGACCGTGACCATTATTTCTAGAAGAAGTTATCCCCATCTGATTGTCAAGAGATTTTCTCACTCGATCTTTAAGTGACAAAATTACTGAATTGGTAACTTCAGGATGTGCTTGTTGAATAGTTTTAACCACTTCAGACCATCTCTTGTGAGCTGTAAAGAATTCCTTGACTACTGTATCCCATAAAGCATCTTCATTCGCTACATCTTGAGGATTAGGGCCACTTACTGAGGTATCTTTCTCTTGATCAGGATTGTAGGCTATCTGTCCAGGAGCCTGTGTGCAAGTTCCCTCAGATGCTTCCTCTTGAGCTGGCCATAGATCTGCTTTTTTATGGTTCTTTAAACAATCTTCACAAGTATCTTCCCCATTATCCACATCTCGCTGTGACATTACTAAACCACACACAGAACAATTATCAGAATTAGCTTTCTTATTCAAACTACCTTTCTTCTCAGGTAAACTCTTAATAAGCCATTCTCGTGGAATCTGATACTTGGTGACAGCAAGATTCCATATCTGAGTAGTAAGATACTCAATATCTGTAATAGTTTTGAAAGGATGTTCAAGGGAAAGTTTCTTAATCTCAGGAAGAGCTTCAGGGGCTTCTTTACCAAGAAGTTTTACTAGGCGAACCAAAAAGATATATTCATTATCATATTTAGATATTTCTTTTGATCCAGGATCTTCTGGAAGAGAATTTTGTACAAAGGGATTTTGAACGGGGGGATTTCGGACGGGAGGAACTTCTTCAATTTCTTCTGTATTTTCTAATTCATTAAATCTTTTATTTGCACAGTCAGCACATTCCCATCCCTTTGCTTTCTGTTCTTCAGGAGAAAGATTGGTAGTACCACGCTCACCACAAGTAGGGCAAATTGCACTATCCCAGTCAGCAGCTTTAATTTCTTTCTTAGAAAATTTCATTATATTACCTTTTAAAATTTGGATTTTCTATACATCGTTCATTTGAAGCTCTATATCCCTCACAGACATCTAAGCTTTCATAATTGCATTCAATCTGTTTAGTTTGCAAATCAATCGTGCAATATGGTTGGGTGCCTATGAGATTAATTAAGAGGAATAGCATTAGATGGTGTGCCCTGGATTAGCTGGGTCGGGCATCGAGACATATTTTTTATTCGCAGCATCCCATTGCCAAATTTGTCCTGGGGCAGGAGGACTGGAAGGTTTAACTGTTGGGTCTTCCAAATTGTCGTCATCTGTTGGTTGAACATTCTTAATAGCTGGTGCAGGTGTGGCAACAGGAGCTGCTGGAGGTGTACCCGTTCCTTCTTCAATTGTTTCATCTGTTACTTGTTGTGCTGCAGTAGTGGGAAGTTTCTTCTGTGAAGGAGTAGTTGGCATTGTATCACCAGCATGAGTATATTCCATATGTTGCTGATATTCATCAAAACTATTAAAGGTCATACCACCACAAAGAGCGCAAGAGGTCTTCTTATCATCTGGTGTAACTGCAGGAGTTGCATTAGCTGCAGGTGCTGGAGAGCTTAATGTTGGAGTAATTGCTGTAGGTAATGCTGCTTCTTTTTCTACTTCTTTTTCTACTTCTTTTTCATATTTTTTGCAAGTACACCTATTTGCAGAACAGATTTTATCATCCCAATGAGAAGTTTTAGTATGCTTACAATTTTTACATAATGTACTAGAAGCTTCTTTTTCTACTGATTCATCTTCTAATTCTTCCCTAGTAAGTTCATCCTTATTTTCTTTATGAACTAAACTGGAAGGTTTCCCACCTTTCTCAGAGGATTCTTTTTCTACTTCTTCTACAATATCTTTATGCTCTGGCTCTTCACGTTCCTCTTCAGAAAGTTTAGGAGTAATACCAGCCTTTTGCTCAGTTTCCCATAACAAATTCTCAAGTTCCTCTAAGCTATTGTGAAGCTCTTCTGATTCTGGTTCATCTTTAAGTTTTACTTCGAGGAGATCTAATCCCATAGCGATATCAGAAAAAACTTCCTCAGTACTTAATTCTGAAGAATCTTCTTCATCTACTCCTGCTTGCTTAGGGAGTGGTGTAGTTTCTAATCGAGTTTGTACATCAGACATTCTCTGTCTCATTTCAGTTATATGATTTGTCAAACTAGCATACGGGTCAACCATTACTTCAGCTGCAGTCTTTTTACTGAAAGGTCTTACTGAACCTTTATGAGATTTAAAATACTCAATTTCACGAAGTCTTTTCGTGGCTGATTCTTTCGTATCATATGTTCCAAGCTTCTTCTTATAATCATGAGAATAAATTACCCATTTCCCATCTTCATGTCGAATATGTGCTGTAACATTCAAACTAGCCATTGACAATCGTTTATATTTCTGCTCCAAAGATTTCTTCCTTTCTGGATCAGTCTCTTTAGCTAATTGATTTAATAAGTCATCTTTAGCCTGTTCAACATCCATTACAGGAAGTTTTGAAATATCTTGTTCCACTTCTGAAGCATACTCCCCACTCTTTACTCGTTCTAATTCATACGGTTCAATCTCTCTGGCAGCTTGCATGATGGCTTCTGGAGAAATATTACTTCCCGAAAATTCTTTTGCATATCTTTGAGCAGCTTTGCCAAACCAATCTTCCCACATAGAAAGCATTGTACGTCTATCATAGGTATTGTTTTTAAGCATCTTCTTTATTGTATCTATAATTTCCAGTTTATCTCCATATAATTCACTAGTATTATTAGCATATAAATCTAATTCCTCAGCATCAATTACCTCGGCTTTCTTTTCAACAGAGGCTGTTACCTTATGTTCTATCTCTCTATGTCTTCCCACTTCAGATACTGTTTCACAATGCTTTCCACATTCTGGGCAAACTGCAGGTTTAGGGTGTGCATGTTTTTCTTTTTGATGTTGCTGATACTCTTGAAAAGTATTATATTCTGTACCGCAAATAGCGCAATGTTTAGCAGCATCCTTATTGGTCTTAGCATAAACATCTAAATGCTTATGATCTTCTGGGTTATCTGTCAAAGGTTCTCCGCAAACATCACAATAAACTGTTCTATCAGAGGAAGCTTTAACAGGCTGTGGATTATCTAAGTATCCTCGTTGATTGGGAATTGTTGAAGGGAGAGCTGTCTTAAGAGCTTCTTTAACACTAAATCTACCACATGTAGGACAAGTCTCATTCTCTTTACCTACAAAGGTTCCAGGGCAATCTGGGCAATCTTTAGATGCCTCTTTTAAAATAGTAGTAACAGGATGCTTTGTCTTACAGTCAGCCCATTCTACAATAAAAGAATCTTTATTAATAGAAGAAACCTTTCCAAAAGATTTGGTTTGTTCATCATAAATTCTACTACCAATTTTTAAATTCATAAAATAACCTCAGTGCTTTCTGCTATTATCGTAAACCCATAGGGGTTGTAGATTTGTATAGTAAAAACAAGCTTTTCTATCAGCTTCTTTTGATAAATCGAATGTATGGCAAGACTTCTTACAATCAAAATTCCATTTGCCTAGACCATTTCCATAGTTATCCCAAGACATGCCTTCAGTCCATAAAGATTGAATATAATTTTTTAATTCGGAGACAGGAAGACCAAATGACTCATAAAATAAAATTGTATTCCTATTATATTTTATTCCTGTATTTAATCTTAGATGCAGTTTATCTCTCCAAAGATTATGCTGATTGATATCAATAGATATTGGGTACATGCTTGTATTTCTTTTCTGTTCTAACTCAGTAGCCCATCTAACATTTCCAGGTTCATAGTTCCCGTCATTACTAATACGATCCAAAGATGTGTTATCCCTACCAAACTCTTCGACATGCTTCAAATAAGATTCAAATAAGTCATCTCTAAAATTCTCAAAAGATTCCAACCATCTTTGAGCCATTATAATGCTTTTTCCACCATAATGTTTATATCCTGTTGCTTTAGGATTATAGCAACGTTGCTTAATACCTTGCCAAATCTTATAAAATAGCCTTTTATTCTTATCTGGATTTGTTGGAAATCCATGGGTAGTATGATTTTCTTTCTGCCATTGACCTTTTGCTCTTATACAGCCGCAAGATTTATTTCTACCATCAAGTAAATGATCAATTCTAAATTCTGTAAAAGATCCACAATTAAGACATAGGCATTTAAAACAACGATGCCCTGACTTATCCTTTCCAACATATTCTGTAACTTTTAAGAAATTAAAAGTTTTATTTAGAATCTCTTCTGTTTTTACTTTTGCTTTCATTTTACAATCTCTCCTGCAGATTTTGAAAGTAAAAATACCTTAGAAGACTCAATATCTTGATCTTCAATGGGATAAGCTTCTGGAGTAGAAACAGGTTGATTAGTAGATAACAATTCACTAGAACTAACCCACACTGGGCCTTCTGTTGGACTATCTATTAAAGTCTCAGTAGCAGTTTGTCCTAAAACCTTACAGGATTGCCCATTAAACTGTACTGCTTGCGATTCTAGGGCCTCTAATTGAATCTTGGAGCTTGCTACATATCCTCTAATACCAGCCTCTAGATTGGCAAATTTGATCTTCTTGCCATCATTTGAAATAACCCATACCTTGGAGCCTTTCTTCATGAAAGCGACATCCTCAGTTAGAGTGGCTTTCTTGTAGCCCTTTGTGATTTCTCGTTCTGCTGCCCATTTGAGATGTTCTGCATTCATCTCTTTACCATTAAGAGGTGATAAATGAAGCACTTTCTTACCACTCTCATCACTAATATCATAGCCTAGCTTTCCCTCTTTAGATACAGGAGTTGCAGACCATTGTTTGTTGAAAACATTAATTTTTAGAGATGATTCCTTCTCTGTCCCAGCTGGTCCTGCCCAAAGGTCCTGAAATTCATCCACTCCATCTTTTCCACCTTCATCCATAGTCTTATTCGCTCTGGGAGGCAAATGATCTAAAATTGTGAGCTGTTCTGCATTCTGAGCCCCACACTCTTTCTTCATTGATCCATTTATCTGAACACACTTATGGCATTGTTTGCATCGTTCACAAACTGGACCTTTGCACATATCACATGCTGCAGAAGAGGTTTTCTCATTACCAAATTTCTCTTGAATCTTTTCTTCAAGTTCTTTAATCTTCTGGTCAAGCCTTGCTACCCATGGATGATTCCCCTGGTTGTAATGTGCTTCTCGCTCATCTTTCAAATCTTTAAGCAATGCATCATAATTAGATTTCAAATCCGCTTCTTTAGATTGATGATCTGCACATTTTGCACAATGATCTGTTTCAGGAATAACACTTGTATCTGGAGGTGGAGGATTTCCTTCTGCTACTTTCTCCTCAACTGGTGCTTCAATTCTACGGACATCAGAAGGATAGTAGCCCCCTATTTCATCCTGTAATTTTGGTCCCTCAATCCATTTAATATAGACAAGGGGATCTCCATTAACATTGGGTTCACGCAATACAATACCTACTGAACCTTTTGTCCCACGTACTGGTTCTACTATGTCATCAATATGCAGACCCGTTTTATGCAATTCGGCACTATCTTCTTTCTCACTAATAATAGCTGGGCCAAGTTTATGTTCTACATCTTTAACAATATCTTTCTTGTGCTGATAGTCCATTGGTTTATATTCATTAACAGGAGGTTTCTCTGGGGGAAGAATTGGTTGTTTACCTGGGTGCATTTCTTTAACATGGTTTTGATAGGCTTGCTGGGTAGGGAATTCTACTCCCCCACACCAATGACAAGTATGAGCAGCAGATTCTTTAACTTCTTTAAGCTCAGCACCTTGTTCTTTGTGCTCTTCCACCATGGGCTCAAGCTCTTTCACAAGCTTCTCATGTTCATCCACAAATTCTTTCTTAGGCATGGAGACAGTACCATCTTCCACTTTAGGAGCAGCTTCTTTTGCTACTTCTTCCTTGGCCTTCTGCTTCTCTAAACGCTTTGCTTTTTCAGCACTATAACGTTTCTCAGCAGCTTCCAAAGCATCCAAGATCTCTTTATAGACCTTTGGATTCTTAGTAGGATTATGCTTCTTTAGCTTCTCTTTTAGAAGAGTTATTTGTGAGCGAAGCCCTGCAAATCGTTCTAGCATGTTATTATCCTTTTAAATTCTTTCTATATTCTTTGGGTCAAAAATTCGAATTTCATTAGTAAAACAGTTTCTGAAGAAATAATATGTATGTACACCCATCTCTATAAAATCGTGAAAAACCCAAGTATCGGAATCAGGGATACTCGGTTCATTGAATACCCTGACAATCGTTCCGATATTGAGTTTATATCCAGTACGGTCTTGCATATTTATATCTTCTCCACGTCTTTTAAGAGAAAGGTTTCAACTTTATGTGTTTTTATATTCTCAGCAATAACCACTGTAGCAGTGGGGTAAGACTCAATAAACTTTACTTCATACTTAGAAGTACCTTTTTTTACAATATCACCTGGTGTAACTAAAACTTTATTTTTATCTTTAAAAGCCATTGCAGGAACCTCCATGGGGATGCTCTTCCTAACAACAGTCTTATCGATTACTGTAGTAAATCTCTTATCCAAGCAGCTGCAGAATTAAGTGGTTTTAGAATAGATTCTTTTTCTTCTGGTTTTTCTTCTGGTTTTTCTTCTGGTTTTTCTTCTGGTTTTACAGCAGAATCTGTATCCCCTGCTTCAGAAATATCCTTTGAAAACATAGAGGGATCGGATTCATCTTTCTTCTCATCTTTACTAGAGGTACTAAAATTTCTTGGTTCATCAGGAGCTGCACCACCGCCACCGCCACCAGATCCATCCCCTGTACCACCTGTGCCAGAACTACCGGGTCCATCACCACTAGCAACATTACCTGCGTCTGTATTTCCACCAACGTTACTTATATTAATAGTGACTGGGGCAGATTTGCCACCATCTTCATTAGTTCCACTACCACCAGAAACGTTAACTGTTACTGTACCTGCACCACCAGTTGATGCCCCACCAGTTGCAGCACCACCAGTACCAGCTCCACCAATTCCACTACCAACGCCACCAGTTGAAGCTCCACCTGGACTTGATCCACCAGTTTCTGTATTAGTTCTCGTAGGAGAGGTTGTATCTCCACCAGTTGAAGCAGATGCTGAAGGGGCAGCTGGAACGGCAACAGCGGGAGTAACGGGAGCAACAGGAGCTAAAGCAGGAGCAGGAGCAGCTGCTGCGGGTTTAGCTTCTGGCTTTTCTTCAGGTTTTTCTTCATCCTCAATCTCTTTTTCGACAGGAAGCTTTTCATCTTTAGGTGCAGGTGCATGAGTATGATCAGCGACTGTTTTAAGAGAAGCAGACTTAACTAAATCTTTATTCTCTTCTTCGCTCTCTTTAATATTTTTATCTGCAATACCAACTCGTGCAATTACTTCATTTCCCGCTTCATCTTTAATAACTTTCCAAGGGGATTCTACTTCTGCTTTCTTCATAATCTTTAGGACATCTGCTTTAGATGCTTGTGCTTTAATCTGTGGTTCTGCTTCTCCATAAGTAATTCCACAAGCTTGACATGCTAGATGATCTTTTTCTCCATTGAATAGATCTTGACCCTCAGATCCACAAACTGGGCAATTATCAGTAGCACTAGGACCATCAGCTTTCTTTTCCTCAAGAGGCATTTCACGAATTTTTTTAAAGTCTACCTTCTGCCCAGTACCTTCACATGCAGGACAATTATCACGTGCCATACCTGGCTTACAAGAACAAGGCTCACCAGTTTTAGGCCGATATGCTTCTGCTGTCTTAGATAGTTCTGCAAGAGCTTTCTCGACATCTTGCTTTGTCTTTGGCTCAGTACCAATTCTATTACCTGATTGCCATTGGCTTGCAATTGCATTAGCTGAATCTTCTGAATAACCCATCTCCACTAATTTATCCTTAAGTCCTGATGGAGTTACAGCAGCTTCTTTATTAACTGATTCAATATCTTTAGCCTTATCCCCTTTCTCTGGAGAATTACCTTCCATAGCTTGATCATCTTTATCCCCAATTTCTTTAGGAGATGAAAGAAGAGTAGACTCTTCAACTGATTCAACTGGCTTATCACCAGCGGATTTCTTACCTTCTGGCATAGCGAGATTTCCTTTATCATCTGCAGGGGAATCTGTTACTTTGTCTGCTACTTTCTGGGAAGCTTCTTTAATAGCTGGAACAACCTCTTTCGTTACTTCCTTACGTTCATCCTCTTCACGGCCATTACCTGCTGGAATCATTTCTTCTTTAGTAGGCATCTTAATCTTACTTTCAGAAGGAGCATCAAATTTAACTTCTTTCTCTGGAACTATTGGTTGATATAGATCTTTCTCTTTAGGTTGCTCTGGAGTGGCTTCTTTGGAGAAACGTTCAAATGCTTTCTTCCAATCTAATTGAGTATTCTCAGGGATAGTGTCTAGCAAAGCTTTCTCTGCCTTCTCTCGTGAAGAAGCAACTTCTGCTTTTGCCTTCTCTTTCAATTCATAAAACATTTCACTTGTATTCTGAGCCTTATGGCCTCGTGCTTCTGCAAGCATTTCAGCGAGAGCAAAGTCTGAGAGGATTTTAACATCCCTCTCCCAATCTTTCTTAACTGTTTCTTTGGGAGTTTCATGTTCCTCATAGGCAGCTTTCTTAGCAATCTTATCCAGCCCATACTTCTCAGCTAGACGATCTACTAATTCCATAGGAGTTTCATCCAAAGGCATATCAGCTGGACTATCTATACCCACATCAGCGGGATTGATTTTATAATCGTGAAGCAATATGGCTGCAAATTCATCGTAGGGAAGAAGAACAGCTTCTTTACCAAGCAGCTTTGCTTCTGCAGCAAGCTTTTCCTGATACTCAGTTTCAATCGCAACCGGGTCTAATTCGGAAATGCTTTTGATCCAATCATGAGCAATCACTTTGCGTTCAAATGTTTCTTTAGCATCTTTCCCAACTGAATCCATAGCTTCTTTTTTAATCTTGGGGTTTAGCATGTCATCTAAAAAACTCATAGTGTATCTCCTTGGGGTATCTTAATTAAATTTGTTACTCAAAATCTTCTTCCATCTCTTCAAGAGCGTCTTGAATAGCTCTCTTATTATCCTTACGAGAATAATCAGTTTTAACTTTGTGAATTTTGGAATCTGGGTCCATATCACTGGGCCATTTCTTTCTTATTTTGATTTCTTTATCGTCCACGTCTAGACCTCGTAAATTTAGACTCCAAAAATAATAAATTATCTTTGGGATGGTACTCAGTACATTGGCAATCAATATCCAAATTAGGACCTGCTAATCCATCACAACCGGAACATATATGGGCATCTTCAGAATGAAAACAGATACAAGCTGTTTTACCCCAACACAGAAGTTCTCTGCCTATTTTTTCAGCTATACTCTTTTTCTTTTTCATATCAAATTATAATTAGAACGTAGAACTCCTAATACTATTGTTTTTTATTATACTTTTATTATCTACTAGGATTGTTATCTACCTTATCTGCTTGCTGTTCTAAATACTCTATATTATTATAAGGACCATCATAAAGCATACAAGAACACTCCCAACAGTCAAAGCGTACTTTGACACAAGTTGGACATTTGCATTCACTTTGAACATGCGCTGTTATTTTATGACTACAGGAACATTTAAACATTCTTATCTACCTGTTGCTCTAACCATTTCAAATTATCTTGTTTATATTCATGCTGCCATGTTGCATTTTGACCATATCTATAAAAACACTGCTCGCACCATCTTGGGGCTCCAACAATTTTATAATGATCTCTGTCTAAATGATTACAAAAGCAAGGAATCTCAGACATTCTTATCTACCATCCATTCTAGATATTGAATATTATCTAATGGTATATAACCCTTACAGTAACAATTCATAGTTATAAATTCTGTTTCTGGACCTATCCTACAAGGACCATCCATCGGATGCCATTCTTTACCACATGTGCAAATCCGACATCCAACATATTCATCATTACAATACGGTAAATGCTTCATTTGACATGTGTAGCAAATACCCTTGCTACTAAGTACTTCTCTTCGAGAAGGACCTACAAGAGTGCCATCTGGTGCTATTGTCATGGATGGTATCATTTTTCTTCCTGATATTTGTATTCTAAATATTCTAATTTTGGTAGGGATTGAAATAAAATAATGTAATCTATTTCTGGAATATTGTCAACATCTGTACACCAAACCTGAGAAATAAGTTCAGGATCTCCTACAATAATATGACCTTTCTTATCTAGATGTTGTAAAAGATATTTAATTCCTTTTTCTATTGTATTTTCAAACCCAATATGCCATATGTTATAATTATCTGGAAAATAGTCATATGGTTGTCTATTTGCGAAATCTTCTACAAAGGTTTTCATTAAAATTCAATCTTATAAGAAAACTTAGAACTCTTTTTTGGAATCTTTATAATTTCATGGGCAATTCCAAGCTCAACACTCTCTTCTGGTAAATAGTATTTATTAAGTCCAGTTTCAAGAAGCTTCATCCATTCCTTCTCACTCACCTTAGTACGAGAAGCGTAGAAGGAAGCCCAACGTTTAAAAAGGACTTCGTGAAGATGAGCTTCTGTATTTACTTGTGGCAACGTCTGTGGAGCTAAAGCTGTGCTTCCTGAATGGCACATAAGTACTGTATTGGGATAGACAATTCTCTTATCAGCAGATAGAAAGATATCAAAAGCGGCACTCATTGCTTTTCCAAGGGCAATGGCAATAACAGGTGCTCTACTTGTCAAAATCGCGTCACAAACCGCTTGCCCCGCTTCTACATCCCCTCCACTAGAATGGATCAGGAGTTTAATCGGTTTGCTGCTTCTCTGTGACATTGTTATCAATGGGAGGACAATATGCTCAATGGCATTAGACTTAACATCCCCATTAAATAAAATAGTTCTTTCTTGCAACAAAGCTTCATAGCTCTCAAAGGCAAACTGATCGAATGGATCAAATTGTGGTGTTGGCTCTTGTTCATCGTCCTGGGGTTTCATTTATATTCTCCTTTTCAACAAGCCATTCTAAATATTCTATATTGTTGTCTGGTAAACAATCTTCAATTGCTAATGTATCCTGATTAACATGTCTATTATCAGGAATCCAAGGCCAATTACAATGCCTACATCTGCTCTTGTATTTCTTCAAAAATTAACCTCTATGATTAATGTAGTTACATTCCACGCATTGATAGGTGTGCTCATCTATCTGTATAGTAGAACCATTACACATCATGCATCTCGCTATCGGATCATAGTTCAATTGTGTTTCTCCTTTGAATCAAATACATCACATACTGGTTTATCTATAATATGGGAGTTTCCACCATCTGTTTGCAAAAAGATTGTTGCTCCTTTAGCACCTTCAAACCATCCTTTAAGGATATAATTACCTTGGTAGCATACCATCCAAGGATGACCTGTAATGTGTGTTCTATTTCCAGATTCATTAACTAGGTAATCACCAAGAGCAGAATAGTGGATAGATTTGGGATTGGCAAAAGCTAGGGAGGGTAGAAGGATTAGAAATAAAAGTTTTTTATTCATTTGGATGGAGACTCCTTTTCAACTAGAAATTCTAAATATTCTATGTTGTCAGACGGTTCATAATTAAAGCATCTAGGAAATGGCACAGCAGAATCTCTATACAATGTTGGGCAGTAACAACGCTCAGGAATAACTGAATTTTCATCACCATAATAATGTAAACATCTACAATTCCTGCAAGAACTATAATACAGTTTTCTCATCTTTAATTTCCCACTCCAAATATTCTAGATTAGACATAGGACAATACCATCCACAATGGCACATCCCTTTGAAAATTGCTCCTCTATCATGATCACAACTACGAAACAATATTATTCCATCCTGTTCGTAATCTCTATTGAGATGATCCTGTTTACTATGTTTACACTTACAAAGCCAATCGTTTTTCATTTACCCATTCCAAATATAAAAGATTATCTTCAGGAATAAAATCTTTACAGTTGCAGCCCCAATCAGTAAAAGGATCACATTGACCATCGGCAAATTCATGCCCTCTAATAGTCATTCCCGTATTGAAATGATACCCATAAAAATGGCCACAAGTTCTGCAGCAATCTAGATCATCCATTACTTTTCTCATAGCACCATTCCAAATATTCTAGATTATTAAGAATATGAACTGCCCTATCAGTGAGATGTAACAAGTTACTATGATCTTGTATAGTGCAACCAGCACACCAAACCACTACTTTGGAATCAACGGCTAAGAGTATCTTGCTATACATTATTTGAATAGACCTGGATTAATCTGTTTTGCACTATCTAATGACCCATCATATTTTTTATAGAAAGAGTAGTCACCATCACGAGCGATTTGCTCCATGCCTAGGCATTCTCTGCCACGTTCTGTCAATTGTAAATCATACTCACGTAAAGAGATAAGATAAGTATCCTTTGTTTTAGACTGTTTAATAGCTTCTGTCTCTACCATCTTAATTAATTCATCTTCCAATAATCGTTTCAACATCGTTTCAATAACAGTACTCATGTAAGCATTCTTGGGTAGCCTTTCACTTCCCCATATGGAAGATTTATTTAGTGGGTTAGCAAAGTGGAGCGTAGCAAGCTGCAAGGCTATAAAATAATTTTTAGGTTTCATGTCACCAAATAGTGATAACAAGTTATAACGATGAATTCTTTTCATTATAGAACCTCAGAAGTAATTTTTCCAATTTCAGATAAATTACGAATTAATATTTTCTTAGTAACTCCCATATCATCAAAAGTAAACAATTGCAAAATCCCATTTGTTGTTATAAAACTATCTGCTGCATGTAACTCAAAGCGTCCATCAGTAAAGTAAACTTTAATTTTATATTTCATATTAAGCCCACCCTAAAAATTGAGCATACATCTGTTGCCTGACAAACGGAGCCTCTTCCCAATTACCATATCTACCGTCTTTATCTGGCTTAATTTCTGTAGCCCAACATAAAGAGGGTGGAAAGCAAGTTCCCCATTCTTCCATTTTGGATTCATAAATTTCAATCATTCTTTAAACTCCTTTTCTTGTCACTGAGATACTCTAAATACTCTAGATTATCCGCTGAAGTCCAATCTGCTGCTTTACATTTGCAATCAGGATGAGAACAATCAGCGATAGCAAAAGAACTCAATACCCAATAATGCCTATGCTTACAAGTTCTACAGCCATTAGTTTTAACCATTCTCATTAGCTGTATAGTTCAATATCTTCTTGGTCAAATGTTGTAACTAATTTTTTATTTTCATATCCACGTTCAAGCTTTCCTGTTTTCTTATTCAATCGTACTTTCTGAATCTTCTGCCCTTTAAATTCCACCTCGTATACTTTTGCTTTTTCATTTCCAATTACACGAACCACTTTTCCTACCTTTCCCTGCCATTTTATCTTAGACGAGGGATTGCAATATACAACTTTTACCTTAGACCCCTCACGAATTTTTCCTGACCAGTCATTCTCATCTTCCTCTGGGAATGCTTGATCAAGTTCAGCCTGGGAAGCATCTTCTACGTCAACGATCTCTGTTACAACGAATCCATCTGCTGGAACTTCTTTGACGGGTTTAATGGGAGCTAAGGCTTTAGCTTCTTCGTCGGTAACTACGGACTCCTCTTCTACTACTGGCAGGGGAACTACTTTTACTTCTGGAAGAGGTTGAAGAACTGGCTTAGGCGCAGCTGCTTGAGCAGACTTTGCGGCAGGTCCCATAAATGCTAATACTTCCTCTACTGACTTGCCTGTTTGGTCTGCAATAAGCTGTGCCATTGCTGTTCTAGTATCAACTACCTTGGCTGCAGCTGTTACCCCAGCTAGGGCTGCAAAAGCTTTAGCTTGTTCAGCATTCATGCCACCACCACTTGGTACAAAGTTTGGATCAGTTGCATCTCTCTGCAAATATTCACCCATATCTATCTCCTTTAAGTCCTATCTTCATTATCTTCAAGTTCAGATTTAGCTTCTAAATAATCCAAATTATCCCACTTAAACTTTCTACAGGTACAATCATGACAATAATCTATATGATATGAATGTCTTTCTTTTAAACATCTACAAATACAAATTGCTTCACCATCCATACGCATTCAATTATTCCTATATCCAGTTTACCACAAGTCGATAAGAATTGCAAGGGCTATTAAAACAATTCCACCAAGAATAAGTCCCAATTTCTTTGCAATACCAATTGTTAAAAGAACCATTCCTGTAAGCATTAACCAATTCATATTAAGCCTGTGGTGGAACTACTGGTGTTACTTCTTCTGTCTTTGTAGCTTCAACCTGTGCTGTCTGCTCTGGTGTGGCTGGAACAATCTCTGGTGCCTTTGCTTTAGCTGCTTGCTCTTCTGCTTCTTTCTGCATCTGCTTAATCACTTCACCTGTCTGCTCAGTCATTTCCGCTTCTGTGATAATACCTTTCTTAATCAGGAGTTGCTGAAGTCCCAGTAGACGAATCTCTTTGCCAGTACTATCTAATCTAATTGCTTGCTGCAGATTCTGAATAAACTGAACGATCTGATTGATCTCACCTTTTAATTGTTGTGCAAGTCCATACACGGTCTTATCTAGCACTTTTATTCTCCTTTATTTTCATAGTCACATTGGCACTTTAATAGGCCAATAGGGGTTTCATATAACCAATTACACTTCTTACCACGAGGATGCTTCCATAAGAACCCATCAAATACCAAGAAATGCTGACAACATGGGCAATTCATTTATACCTCCCTCTGCCACCACGAGCCAAAGGACCTCTTATAGATCACGCTGCAGGGATTTCTGGGGCTACTTCAACTACCTTTGCTGCCTTCAGCCAATTGTAGATCGAAGGAAGCGAGACTCCATTCGCTAGTGCGATCTCAGGAAGCTTTGCTCCTTCAACCTGTGCTGCTGCCAATACCGCTGCCTTCACTGCTGGGTCAATTGTTCTGCGTCCTTTTGCCATATTATTTCTCCTTAGTTTATTTTAAACTTCCGATTTAAATACATCATTATAAATCTTATTCTCACGTTCTTCCCCAACTTCCCTTTCTTCTTGTGTCTTAGCTGATGCTTGATCCCTCCATGCCCCAACTAAATAAGATACATCACCCTCAGTAGCTTTTGAATCTTCCAATAATACTCTTGCTGCTTTAATCATATCAGCTATTACGGGATGCCCGTCTTGATGCAAATACCAACCCACAAGTTTAGCTGCTGCATCATGTCTTGTAAAATAGTTTCTACTTTCCATACCTTCTTTAAATGTAGCAAAGGAATGGGGGAATAGATCCGTATCTGAAACTACATCAATACTCTCTAAAGGAAATTCAAGCCTTAATGCCAACTCCCGAATTAAACGACCCAATCCATTAATACTATCACCAATCTTTATAATGAGATTGCTGAATCTCCATAATACCTTTCCAAGTAGTTTCTTCATTTTCTTTTCTCCTTATCTGCTAGATATTCTAGCAATTCTAGCAATTCTAAATTATCTTTATCTTCTTCCTTACAATGCTCTATGCAAGCTGTATAAAACCAACCTGTCCCAAATCCTCTGAATTTGCCAGGAGCACCACACTGTTCACAAACCTCAGAAGATTCATGTTCTGCTTTACTTACAATTTCATACATCTCATCAGTACCGCCAGAAAGATACCATCTTAAAATTCCATATTTTTCTTTGATCTGACTTGTCCTATAATATCCAAATTTAAAACCTTCAGGGTCTTCAGCAATTTGTTTAACAAATAGAGGTTCAAGTTTCTCTGCTGTTTTTCTTATCAATGGCTCCCAGCCATCCCCCACTTCAAAATAAAATATGGAAAATGGATCTCGCCCATTAGCCTCTCTATAAAATACATGGGGAAAATCTTTATTTAATTGTTGTTCTAACTCTGCTTTCATTTTAAAATTTCCCCAAATTATTAATTATCATTTTTCCAACCAAATGATCTGCTTCATGCTGAAAAATCCGTGCATTAAATCCTTCAAGCTTTAAATGTTTCTTTTCCCCATAAATTGTTTGGTAATCAAATTCCACTTCTAAATATCTTTTCATTTTAATTGAAACGCCTGGGCATGAGAGACATCCTTCTAGTTCTGTCTGCATTCCCCTCTCTTTATCATAACATATATTTATAATATTTGCAACTACAATTTTATCTGTTTTATTATTCAAAGAAAGAGCTGCCATATTTAAACCTAGGCCAACTTGTGGGGCGGCTAAACCTACACCTTTAAAGGCCTCCATAGTCTCAATGAAACTCTTTGCAACACTATCCAGCCCTGTAAAGTCTGATACTGACAATGTAGGTCTAGATAAAATAGGATCAATATATAATCGTACTGGGAGAATCATACTAGAGATTCCAAATATTGTAGGCTATCCATAAAAATATGCTCTGCCCAATCTTCACGAAAAACTTTTGTTGACTCATGTTCTGTCTTATCATGCTTACATAATATACAAATCATTTGCTTAACCATTCCAAATATTCTATGTTTTTAATAGGACGATAATTATAGCACCATTCCTGGTGCTTATCACAATTCATACAGTAAAGACTACAAATTAATCCTGATTCCAATACTATAGCTTTATGCTCTTCAAAGCTGCATCCACATTCACATGGTCTATTATTTTTCATCAACTAAACTCTCCAAGTATTCCAAATTATCTGAAGGAGCATATTTCATGCAACCATCCCAGGCTGCATCTACAACAGAATCCCTAAACAGTAGATTATTATAATAGCAACATTTACCATTAGACACATGCCAAGATATGTGGCATCGACAAGTTCTACAAGTATCCTTCATTGTAGTAAATTCCAATCCCGGTAATCAATTAGATTCTCTAAATACTCAATATTATCCAATATCTCAAATGTAACGGAAAGTATAATTGCCTCAGTCTCACTGTAATCTGGATCTATAGTATAATTATGTATAGATCTTATTTTAATAAATCTCTTCTCCCCACCAAAATTAACTGCCCCAATAAGTCCTTGAAGTCTTAGGGGGTTCTTTTTTTGCAAGAACAAAGAGTGCATTATCTACAGACTTAATCTTACTTTCTATAGCAAATTCTCCTCTGGCTAATTGAGGTTCTTTTTCGTCGTCATAGTTATAAGAGAAAATATTCCAAGCATACCTGATTATAAATGATCCTTTTGTAATCGAGTCAATCCCAACAATGGGAGAGTTAA
>Ga0302319_10005175_pt1 | contig 26328 bp, 26 predicted proteins | sample Bog_T0_2_FD_203319 | JGI IMG/M metagenome (GOLD analysis project Ga0302319, IMG submission 203319) | Peat permafrost microbial communities from Stordalen Mire near Abisko, Sweden - Bog_T0_2 | ecosystem: Environmental > Terrestrial > Soil > Wetlands > Peat | place: Sweden: Abisko, Stordalen Mire... | reverse complement strand
TTGCCGCTGATGATCTGGGTCAAATGCACCGTCGCGTTTTCAGTCTGGCAAACTTCACAAATCATAATATTAGGCGGGCACTTTTCGTGTGCCCGTTTCCAATATAATACAAAATCAATAAATTGGAACGCCTGTATTTTGCGTGCGGGCATGAAAGGCGCGGATGAATTCCCCGGTGATGGGACCGGCACGCCCCGGCCCGATCTTGCGGCCATCCACTTCGCTGATAGGCACCACTTCGGCGCCCGTGCCGGTAGCGAAGATTTCATCGGCGACAAAAAGATCGTACCGGGTGAGGTTCGCCTCGCGGATTTCGCGGCCCATTTCGCGCGCCAGGTCGAAGATTAAGCGCCGCGTGATGCCGCCGAGCGCCCCGTCGGAGACGTGGGGGGTGAAGATTTTCTCCTGCTTGATCAGGAAAATATTGTCGGCCGTGCATTCGGCCACGTAGCCCTGAGCGTTGAGCAGGATCGATTCCTGCGCGCCGTAAAGGTTGCCTTCGATCTTGGCCAGGATGTTGTTGAGGTAATTGAGCGATTTGATCGCCGGGCTGAGCGCCGCCGGCGAGACCCGCTGCGTCGGCACGGTGTTCACGCGCAATCCCTCGGTGTAATATTTTTCAGGATAAAGTTCGATGGTCGTGGCGATGATGAACGTCGTCGGCTTGCTGCATTTGGTCGGGTTAAGGCCCAGGTCGCCCTTGCCGCGCGTGATGACGAGCCGGATGTAGCCGTCGCGCAAATTGTTCTGGCGGCACGTTTCCAGCACAGCTTCGCGCATCACGGGGCGTTCCAGCGGAATGGTCAGGAGAATGGCCTTGGCCGAGTCGTAAAGGCGGTCGAGGTGCTCATCCAGAAGGAAGACGCGTCCGTTGTAAAAGCGGATGCCCTCGAAGACACCATCGCCGTAAAGGAGGCCGTGATCGAACACGGAAACCTTGGCATCGGGTTCATCCACAAACTGGCCGTCGAGATAGATTTTCAGGTGCTGCATGGCTAAGACTATTATTCTGCCAGAGGAATCGCTCTCGGCAAGACACGATGTTCGATGGGTTAATGGATCAATCCGTGAAGGTCCTTCTTTAATTCAAGAAGTTCCTTTTCACTGAGAAACCTTCGGTAGCATCCCTCCAGCATATTCCACATGAGGATGCCCCAGAGAATGCCAACCAACGGAGAGAACGCGATTATGAAGCAAACCTGTCCCAATGTCGGTGAGTTGTGATGAAGGAGTACCGGGCCGAGCAGGGCACCGAACATCATCGCTGTTCCAACACCTAAACCGCCATTGAGAAAAACAAAGCGAGCCTTACCTCGCGCCCTAACGCTTTCCCAGCGAGACGCCTGTTTGGTGCTCCATTGGGGGAATAACATATGAGTAAGAGCTAAAATAAGCCGTCACAGACTGCTGCCAAGAGAATAAAGTTGAGAAATATGGCGTCGGGATTGGAGCCTGCCTGTGTGGAGATTGCCATCGCGTTGCAGCATGCTAATAAAGCTTTAAAGCCCGCATCAACCCCTGCCAGCGTAAACCCGGAGGTGAACGGTGCACAGAAAAGCAATGGCGTTAACGGTTGCGGGAAAGCCAGCTTAAGCCTGATAAGAACATGATATCCTTGCCGAAGGCCGCGAAAGTGAGGTTGGCAGAAGGACAGCCGGTGATCCCGGACATCCTACTGGCCTCGACCCCTGCGCGCTTGCGCGGCAAGCCACGCATTAATGCGGCCCTCTGTGTCGATGGCTGCTCGATATGTGTGGACGCCTGTCCGACACAAGCCATCTCCGCGTCACCCCTCAGCATTGATCTCGGCGCCTGTGTTTTTTGTCCAGGTTGTGTCGAGGCATGTCCTGAAGGGGCAATCACCTACACCAATGACTACAAAATGGCGGCTACTTCCCGCGAAGGCTTGCTCTTGCGCGAGAACGGCGATATCTCGCCGGAAATTTGCTCACGCGAAATCCGGCGCGTGTTCGGGCGTTCGCTCAAGCTGCGGTCCATTTCGGCCGGCGGGTGCAATGGCTGCGAACTTGAGCTTAATGCGCTCAGCAATGTGAATTTCGATATGGGCCGCTTTGGCGTGGAGTTCGTTGCGTCGCCGCGGCATGCCGATGGCGTTGTCATCTCGGGCACGACCACGCGCGCGATGGCGCATGCGCTCGAAGCGACCTACGAGGCCGTGCCGAAGCCGAGGCTCATCATCCTTTTTGGGGCCTGTGCCATCAGCGGGGGGATTTTCCGCGATTCCGATTTGCTTGCGCGTGAATTTATTGAAAAGAACAAGATCGATCTCTACATCCCGGGCTGTCCGCCGCACCCCCTGACATTTCTCTATGGACTGCTCGGCTACCTGGGCAAACTCCGGCCTGCGCCGGCGGAGGTTCGGTAATTTTATGGAACTCAACGCAAGCGAAGCCGCCCGGCTTCTGGGCATTCCCGAACGGGAGGCGCGCGAGTGGGCCCATGCCGGCAAGCTTCCTCATCTCGATGTGCAGGGCCGCCTGCGCTTCAACCGGCAGGCCATTTTGGAATGGGCCTTGCAGCGCGATCATCCGCTCAACCTTGGAATCGGTGAAATGGAGCTGGCTGGGCTTCCTCCCATCACCGAACTTTTCGCGCCGCGCCGGTTTTACTACGACGTGCCGGGCGACACATTCCAGGAGGTCTTGCAGGCGGCGCTCAACGTTTTCGTCCTTCCGCCCGAGGCCGACAAGGAATTGATTTACGATCTGCTGGTCAGCCGCGAAAAACTGATGACCACGGCGGTCGGCGAAGGGGTGGCGATTCCCCACCTGCGCGTGCCGGTCGTCGTCAACATGCAGCGGCCTGCGCTAGGCGTGTTCTTCATGCGCAAACCCATCGACATGGCCGCGCTCGACCACAAGCCGGTCCACACCCTGTTCCTGCTGCTGAGCCTCTCGCCCAAGCAGCATCTCGATCTGCTTGCCCGGCTGGCATTTTTGTTCCGGCAGGCGGAATTTGTCGACCTGCTTCGGGACCGCGCGAAGCCCGAAACAATTCTCGAATGGATTTTGCGGGCCGTGCCTGCCAAAACATGATTCTTCTTGTTTTCAAGCGCAACTCGGAACGAGGAGCGCTCCATATCGGCTACTTACTCAACTTTGCTAAGATTTCTTTCAGAAGATCGTTGTTTTCCTGTGCAAGGCGAAGCTTTTCTTTCTCTAAACCAATCTTCCTTTTGACAGTGATTCGAACAAGCAACGCCACGATAGCACCGGTAAAAAAAGACGATAAAAAGCCAATTAGAAAATGGTTCATGTCCAAGGTATATCTGAAAAAAGAAAAAGCGGAAAAAGAAAGTCCTTTCGGCGTGACCTGCTCCCACTTTCCAGACATCCTGTAGAGTGCTCGTGTTGTTTATCATTGGATTACTGTTGCATGGGATCACCCTCGTTCTGCCCGCGTTGGTGCGCGACAGCCGCAGACTCAACGTCGCCGCGAACCTGCTCAATGCGGTCGCGCTGCTTTGCGGTCTGACCTTCTCGCTGAGCGCGCTGCTCGACTATCACCGCGCGGATTATCGCATTGAACTTCCCAGCGTCCCGTCCGTCTTGATCGGCTTCGACGGCCTGTCGCTCTTCTTCCTCTTCACGTTTCAACTTCTCTCGCTTGCGGCGAGCCTCTATGCGATCGGATACCTGCGCCCCTACATCGAACGCGGACTCTCCATCCGCGCGCACATCTCGTTTTTCACGCTGCTCATCCTGGCGATGCAACTTGTCGCCGTCGTCCACCATGCGCTTGTTTTTCTCATCGTTTGGGAACTCATGGCCATTGGCGGTTATTTTTCCATCGTCCTCGAAAAGGACAAAGAGGAAGTCCGGCGCGGCGGCTTTTGGTATTTCGTGGCGACGCATGCGGGCGTGCTTTTGCTCTACGTCTGCTTTCTCACCCTGCACGAGATCACCGGCAGTTGGAACTTTGAGGACTTCGCGCGCCACGCGGTATACGATCCCAAGGCGCTCGCGGTCGTCCTGCTGACGGGCCTGGCCGGTTTCGGCATCAAGGCCGGCTTCATGCCGTTCCACGCGTGGCTGCCCAACGCCCATTCCGCTGCGCCCACCCATGTGTCGGCCCTGCTTTCGGCCATCAACATCAAGGCCGGCATCTATGGGATGGCGCGGTTGATGATGATTCTCCCCGCGCTCAACGCGGCTTACGGCTGGGGCCTGCTCGCCGTGTCGCTCGTCTCAGCGGTGCTGGGCGTCTGGTACGCGCTCGCGCAACACGACATCAAACGGCTTCTCGCCTATCACTCGGTCGAAAACATCGGCATCATCGGGGTGGGCCTGTCGATTGCGTGGCTGGGCCGGTGCTACGCGATGCCCGAGCTGGTGCTGCTCGGCTTTGCAGGCGCGCTCCTGCACACCCTCAACCACGCGATCTTCAAGGGCCTGCTTTTCTTCGGCGCGGGCAATGTCTATTTACAAGCGCACACGGGCGACATCGAGAAAATGGGCGGCTTCGCGCGCGTCATCCCGCTGACCGCCATAACATTCCTCATCGGCGCGATTTCCATTTGCGGCCTGCCACCGTTCAACGGCTTCGTCAGCGAGTTCATCATCTACAAAAGTTTTTTCTTCGCGGGCACCCAACTGCATGACTCGGGGCACTCGGTGGTTCGCGATTACGCGCCGCTGGTGATGCTCTTTTCCGCTGTTGGTCTTGCATTCATGGGCGGACTTGCCGTGGCTTGCTTCACGAAGCTCTACGGCATCGTGTTCCTCGGCGCAAACCGCTCCGGTGACGCGCCCGTTCCGCAAAGTGAAAATGGCTGGTCCTCCGCCTCCCTTGTGGGGCTTGCCGGCCTTTGCGCAGTGCTCGGTATTTTTCCGCAAACCGGATTGCGCCTCGTCGCACCCGCGCTCGGCGAACTGGCGGATGGAGCGCAAGCGCCCGCCGATTGGTCCGCGCCGCTTGGACAATTGCAGATCGTCTTTGCGCTCTTCCTGGCGTTGGTCGTTGCGGTTTACGCCGTGAAATTTTGGCTGCAATGCAGGATCGGCGTGCGCGTTCGCGAGACATGGGGTTGCGGTTACGAGGCCGTCACGCCCCGCATGCAATACACCGCATCCGGCTTTGCCGAGGAGCTGGTGAAGCTCGGACGCCCGATGCTCAACCTCGCCGTGCATTGGAAACCGCTTCGCGACATCATGCCCGCCGCGAGCGAATTCCGTTCACATTGCCATGACCGGATGGAAAACGGCTGGCTCGCGTTCAATAACGCCATGGGGCGTATGCTCGGCGCGTTCCGCTGGATTCAAAGCGGCAACATCCGCCATTACGTTGTCTATCTTTTCGGCGCCATTCTCTTTTACCTGCTCTGTGCGCTCATATGGAAATAACAAGCTCCGATCCCCTGTCATGGCTGGCGTGCGCGATTTTTCTCGCGGGCGCGCCGCTCTACACTGGCATCGTCAACAAGCTCAAGGCGCGCATGTCCGGACGCTTCGGCGCGAGCGTTTTTCAGCCCTACTACGAACTCTGGCGGCTCGCGCAAAAGGAAACCGTTTACAGCACGAGCGCCGGATTCATCTCCCGTATCGCGCCGGTAATCGTCTGGTGCACGGTCGCGTTCACCGTGTTGCTTCTGCCGCTCGGCCGCCCGGCGGCGCTTTCGTTCTCCTGCGACTTCATCCTCTTTGCGTACCTGCTCGCGCTCGGGCGCTTCTTCCAGATCCTCGCCGCGCTCGACTCAGCAGCCAGCCTCGAAGGGATGGGCGCAAGCCGCGAGGCGCGCTTCGCGGTTTTCGCCGAGCCGATTTTCTTTTTCACCATCGGTAGCCTCGCGCTCATCACGCAACGTTATTCGTTCGAGAAGATCCTTGATGGGATTACATGGAGCAACCCCCTCTTCGTCGTCTTCATCTCGATCGGACTCCTCTCGCTCTTTTTTCTCATGATGGCCGAATGCTCGCGCATGCCGGTCGATGATCCCAACACGCACCTGGAGCTGACGATGATTCACGAGGTCATGATTCTCGATGCGTCGGGCATCGATCTCATGCTCTACCAATACGCCGCGTCGCTCAAACTGCTCCTTTACGCCACGCTCGCCGCGCTGCTGTTGAATCCGTTCGGAGTCCTCGGCACGACCGGCCTTCTCGTCTTTGGCGCGACGCTCCTCGGGATGGCGGCCGGGCTGGCTTTGGTCGAAACGCTCATGGCCCGTTTCCGCCTCGTGCTCGTCCCGCAATTCCTCCTCTTCGCCACCGCCATCGGCGTGCTCAACATCCTCATCTTCACTTTCTCGCACAAGTCATGATCAACGCCCTCACCATCCTGTTTTGCCTCACGCTCATTTACCTCGCCGTCAGCACGCGGCTCTCGGCCTATGTGCTGATTCTGGTGCTGCAAGGAATGCTGGTCGCGGGCGTTCACACGCTGGCGTTTTTCAATGACTTCGCCTGGTCGCACGTTGTCGTTGCGGCGGGAGTGCTGCTGGTACGCACTTATCTGATTCCCGTCTACATCACCAAAATCATACGGGATCTTGACATGCGCCATGGCGACAGCACGCGGCGTTATCATCCGGGCTTCCTCATCCAAATGGCCAGCATTGTCGTCGGCGCGTTCGTCCTCTCGAATTATCTGTCGGGCCTGACGCCGGTGCCGGTGAACGTGATTCCGCTTGGGGCGGCCATCGCGGGGATGGGCGCGGGCGGGCTCTTGATCATGCGCCGCAGTCTGCTCCTCGCCCACGTCGTCGGATTTCTCATCATCGAGAACGGCCTGTTTCTGCTCGCCATCGGCGTCGAGGCGGAGATGTCGTGGATGATCGAGCTCGCCGGATTTCTCGATTTGTTCGTTCTCGTCTTTCTCATGGGCATCGCGATGAACCATCTCAAGACGCACTTTCCCGAAGGCGAAAGCGACGATCTCACCGGGCTGCGAGAATAGGTTCTGCCGATGATCACGATTTTTGTACTTCTTGTTTTGCCGATGTTCACGACCGCCCTGGCGGCGTGGTACCGGTCGGTCCGGCTCAATTACGCCCTCACTTTGATCGCGGGCGTCACGCATCTGGCCGCGTCGCTCTACTGCCTGATCGCGCGGATCAATCCGTTTCCGGCGGGCTGGTGGCTTGCGGTCGATCCGCTCGGCGCGTTTTTTCTCATCATCCTCTCGCACACGTTCATCCTCGTGGTGTTTTATTCACCGGGTTTTTTGCAGCGGATGCAGGGCGCGAAATATGAACGCTCCCGGCGTCTCTATTACCCGGCACTGAATTTTTATCTGCTCGCGAACACGCTTGTGCTCGTCGTCCAGCAATACGCCCTTCTGTGGGTCGTCATGGAACTCACGACGTTCAGCCTCGTGCCGCTCATGTATTTCTATCGCACGAAAGAATCGCTCGAAGCAGTCTGGAAATATCTGTTCCTCGTCTCGCTCGGACTCGTTTTTCTTTTCGTCGGCATCCTGTTCCTCAGCCTTTCGGCGCGCGGCGTCGTTGACTACACCGGCTTCGTCGTTGGCAGTATGACGGATGCCGCGCCGCGACTCAACCCGCTCTGGCTCAAGGCCGCCTTCATTTTTGCCCTTGTCGGATTGAGCGCCAAGATCGGCTTCGCGCCCATGCATCCGGGCGACGTCGACGCTACCTCCAACGCGCCCGCGCCGGTCGGCGCGCTCATGGCCGGCTCTCTGCGTAGCACCGCCATGCTGGCCCTGCTCCGTTTCTACCAGGTCGTCGCCTTGACGCAGGTCCGGCCCTTTGCGCAACGACTTCTGATTTTCGCAGGGATATTTTCGTTCATCGTTGCCGCCATCTATATGTGGCGCAGCCGAAACTACAAACGGATGCTTGCCTATTCGAGCGTGGAGCACCTCGGCATCATCGCCATAGGCATCGGCGTCGGCGGTGTCGCCCTGCTCGGAGCGCTGCTGCATCTCCTGTTCAATTCATTTGGGAAAACCGCCCTCTTTTTCATGGCGGGTAATCTCCACCGCGCCTACAACTCGCGCGACATCAAATCGATCACCGGCCTCACGCTTCGCCTGCCGTGGACGGCGTTTGTGTGGGCGCTCGCGTTTTTTTATATCCTTGGCGCGCCGCCTTTCGGAATTTTCTTTAGCGAGATTTTCATTTTGAAGGGAATGGTCCACAGCGGCAAATGGTGGCTGCTGGCGCTGTTTCTCGCGCTGCTGATGCTTATTTTCATCGGCATGAGCCGATCCGTCTTGCGCATGCTGCAAACACCTGACACAACGCCGCAGTCCGCGCCCGGGACCGCGACAGGCTTCCGCGAGCGCTTCAATCTTTCCCATGCGCTGGGCATCTATGCCATCGTCCTCTCGATTCCGATCATGCTCTTCCGTCCTGCGTCGCTCTTTGACGCGCTGCATTCGATCATGGCTACTCTTGGAGTCACCTCATGAAATGGCGTGCGCTTCGACCTCTGGAGTTGGTCCATTTTGTCGACGAGCCTCGCTTCAGCCTCGAAGACTGGCTCGCGGGCATGCGCGAACTGCTGGCCAACGGCGCGCGGCCCGTCGCGATGTTTGCCCAGGACGAACCGGGCGGCGGGCATCGCGTTTGGACCGTGCTCGCTCCCAATGCGGCTGGCCGGCTCTGCCTGACCAACACCGTTTTCCCTCCCGGCGAAAAGCGTTCCTATCCGACGCTCTCGGTCGATTTTCCCTCGATGAATTATTTCGAGTGCGAGCTTTACGAACAAACCGGCATCGAGCCCGAGGGACATGCCTGGCTGCGTCCCGTGCGCTCGGGGAACCATTGGCGCAAAGACGGCACGCCTTACATCTTTTACCGCGTTGAAGGCGAAGAAGTCCATGAAGTCGCCGTCGGTCCCGTACACGCGGGCGTGATCGAGCCCGGCCATTTCCGGTTTCAATGCCACGGCGAAGAAATCCTGCATCTCGAAATCCACCTTGGCTATCAGCATCGCGGAGTCGAAAAACTCCTGCCGCGCCAGAACCGGGCGCAGCAACTCGTTCTTGTTGAATCCATCGCGGGCGACTCGGTCATCGCTCACGCCACGGCATTTTGCTCGGCAATGGAGGCGCTCGCGGGCGTTGCGCCTTCCCTGCGCGAATTGACCCTGCGGGGCATCGCCGCCGAGCTGGAACGCGTCGCGATGCACCTGTCGACACTCAGCGGCATCGCCACCGATATCGGATTTGCTTTGCCCGCCGCAGCTTTCGGCGCGCTACGAACTGCTGTTATCAATCTCAGTGCCGAGATTTGCGGCAGCCGTTTCGGACGCGGCTGGATCATTCCCGGCGGCGTCCGCTTTGACCTCGACGACGCGTTGCTGGAAAAAGCCAAACGCATTCTCACCGATGTCCTCACGAAATTTCCCGACGTCGAAGCCCTTCTTTTCAACTCCGCCTCGGCCCTGGCCCGTCTTGAAGAAACCGGCGCCATTACCATCGAGCAGGCCCGCGCCGCCGGTCTCGTCGGCCTCGCCGCGCGCGCGTGTGGAATCGCCAGCGATGCGCGCGCCGATTTTCCTTACGGCATCTACCGCTACTCCTCCATTCCGTCGCTCACGCTCGAATCCGGCGACGTCTACGCGCGGGCCAAGCTTCGCGCGTTGGAAATCCACGATTCGATCCAGTTTATCTTCGAGCAGCTCGACAATCTTCCCGCGTCGAAACCGCCGCATCCGATCAGGGAAATGGCCTCAAACGCCTTTACCATCGCGCTCACCGAGAGCCATCGCGGCGAAGTCGCGCATGTTCTGGTTACCGATGCGAGTGGCAAAATTTCGCAAGTGAAGATCAAGGCCCCCTCCTTCCACAACTGGCAGGGTCTCGCCCTCGCGGTGCGCGAAACCGGCATTTCTGATTTTCCGTTATGCAATAAGAGTTTTGACCTCTCTTATGCCGACCATGACTTGTGATTAAAGAGGCTGGGGCGACCGACGGGGCTCGAACCCGCAACAGCCAGAACCACAATCTGGAGCTCTACCATTGAGCTACGGCCGCCATTAGACCATCGCCAGACGAATATCCCCGGAACGGGATACCCTTTCGTAGCGCGAAGCTATAGCTTAAATTTCACGGGGCCGGATTCAAGCTTAAATCCCGGACGCGCCTATTTGCGCAACGACATCCGTTCACGAGAAGATATGCTGATGTTGCCGAAGACATCCGAATCCAACGCCGGTTTCGGCCTGAGCCTCTCCACAAAACGACAGGCAAAGGGAGCTACCAGAGCAACACAGTCGAAGAAATCGCCGTCGCCGAGAAGAAGTCCGCGCGTCAGACGAAATAACGCGGAGATTCACTTGGTCAGAACACCCTCTTCCAGCCGAAACGTCCTCTGGCCCAGCGCTGCGATCCGGTCATCGTGCGTCACGATAATCATGCAGTTGCCGCGTTCCGCGTGAAGGCCAAGGAGCAGGTCGATGATCTCGTGGCCGGTGGTTGTGTCGAGATTGCCGGTCGGTTCGTCGGCCAGGAGAAGCGCCGGGTTGTTCCGCAGGGCTCGTGCGATGGCCACCCGTTGCTGTTCGCCGCCGGAAAGCTCGGAGGGCCGGTGATGCATGCGCGAGCCAAGGCCGACCTGATCGAGCAAATGAGCGCCGTGGGCCGGATCGCTTTGTCGCGCCAGCCGCGCCGGAAATTCGACGTTCTCCAGCGCCGAGAGTTCAGGGAAAAGATGGTAAGATTGAAAAACGAACCCGACGGTGAGATTTCGCCACGCCGCCAGTTTGCCGCGCGACCATCCGTAGATCGATTCGCCCTCCCAGCGCACCTCGCCCGCATCGGGCCGCTCGAGTCCGCCAAGAATTTGCAGCAGCGTGCTTTTGCCCGAGCCCGAAGCCCCTTGGATTGTATTGAGGCCCGCCGGGGGAAACGCCGCTTCCAGTCCGCGCAGGATTTCGAGATCGGTATGCCCAAGGCGAAACGTCTTGTGCAACGAGGAGCAGGTGAGGGGGAAAGCGGAGTCCATGATTCGGTAGGAACGCGAGTCCCTTCGCGTCCCTGGAATAAATGGGACAGCAAGGGACTGCCGTCCCTACCCTCTACGGCTTCGGCACGATCACGCCGATTTCGACCCGGCGATTCTTCGCGTAAGCCTCTTCGGTGTCGCCATCAACGGCGGGCCGGTCCGCTCCGTAGCTGTTCGTGTAGAGGGATGCCGCGGGCAGGCCGAGTCCGACGAGATATTCGCGCACGGCCAGCGCGCGCCGTTCGCCAAGCGCGCGATTGTATTCGGGCGTGCCGCGTTTGTCGGCGTGGCCGGCGAGGAAGAGGGAGTGTCCCGGATTCGCCTTGAACCAGTCGCTGACCGCCTGCAACTTGCTGCGCTCCACGCCGCCGATGGTTGATTTATCGAACTCGAAGTAGACCGTGTCCGAAGCGAGCGTCTGGTAATCGGCGTCGTTGGGATTGAAATTTCCGCGAGCGGATGGGGGGATGCCGCTGCCGACGTCGCCGGGATTCACCTGATCGGTGGGCAGGCCGCCGTTTTCACCCATGCCTGTATAATTTTTATCTTTGGTGTCATCGCAAGCGGCGAGGGCGAAGGTTAAGGCGATGAGGAGGGAGAGGCGGCATTTATTATTCATGAGTGGGGGTCGAGGGTTAATGGGTCAAACGGTAAGTTATACGACGTAGGGCGGGATAGGGCAATCGTTTCTATAGGTGTTCAACGGGAGACGGTCGGTTCGCCGCAGCCGCCAACCGCCAATTGGATCGGCAGCGATTGGTGTGAAGCGGTATCGAGGAGGTAAAGATGGCCGTTGTTGGCATAGACCAGATGGCGCGAATCCCGCGTCCATGCCGGGTCTTCCCCGCCGGAGGTCGGGACAAGCTGGGCCGTGCGCCTGGCCACATCGAAGACGCCGATCTGGAATTGGCCGCCGACGCGCGCAGTGAAGGCGATCAACTTGCCGTCCGGCGACCAGTCGGGCTTGGTGCAATACGAATTGCCTGTGACGAGATGGTCCCAGTCGGCGCCGTCGGTGGTGCCTGACGCGCTGCTGATGAAAAGCTGCGGGCCGCCGCGATCATCCGAGGAGTAGACCAGCCGGTCACCCGATGGCGACCACGAGGGAGAGGTCTCCGCCCCCCGGGTGCGGGTGATGCGCGTCAGCGAGCCGCCATCGGTCGACATCGTATAAATCTCGGGATTGCCGTCCTTGCTCAGGGTCAGTGCGATCCGCGATCCGTCCGGCGAGAAGGAGGGGCCGGTATTGATGCCGGGGAAAAAGGCGATGCGTGTGCGATTGCCTGTGGTGAGATCGATCAGGTAGACATCGGGATAGCCATCCTTGTACGACGTGCAGGCGAGCTTGGTGCCGTCATGGTTCAAGGAAGGACTGCCGCAGATCACGCCGTCATGCGTAATCTGGCGCACGTTGAAGCCGTCGATGTCGGCCATATAAAGCTCCTGCGTGCGGGTGCTCCCGGCGACAAAGGCGATCTTGCTCGACGCAAATCCCGGCAGGCCCGTGACGGCCTGCGTGATGGCGTCGGAGAATTGATGAGCCGCGAGACGGCCAGCGCCGGTAAAGGTCTGTTCAAAAACAGTCGCGCCGCCTTTCGTCAGCCGACCCGTCACGCCGGAATCGCTCGCCTCGCCGGTCGCCAGATAATCGCCCGAGCCGCTGCCCACCGGCGAGATCATCCCGGTGCGCTTGAGATCGGCGCTGACGATTTCCGTCGCACCGCCTCCGAGCGATCCGCTGATCGAGACGCCGACCCGCGGCAGGGTGGGGACGTTGACCACCACCTGACCGTGGAGTGGGGTGGTGAGAAAGCCGGAAACGCCGGCAAGGAGAACAAGAGAGAAGCAGGTGGACAATAATTTCACGTTAGCGAGTAAGTTTAAAAGTAATGGGAATATCAGGCGGACAGCCATCCGGCAAGGGTTCATGCAGATAACCGAGGTTTTTTGCGGCGGTGACCGCTGAGTCATCGTAGGTCGAATTGCCGGAAGATTGGATCAGATGAACGCTTTCGACAGGCACGCGGCCATCCTTTTCAACATGAATCTGGACGATCGGGTTGACTGCGGTTTCGTCGGTCAGATTGGGGCTTTCCCACTGGCTCATGACCTGGTCGCGGATCATCGCATAGAAATCGGCGTAAGGACTGGCCGTGGAATGGTCGGAGCCGCTCGTGCCGGTTTTCGTCGCATTCTTGACTCCGGCGGAATCGAGTTTTTCGCCCAGTTTTTCGGCGATCTGTTCCTTGCTCAAGCCCGTGCTGTCGGGTTTTGCGGATGTTTGGTGATCATGGTCCTGCGATTCGTCGGGCTTCTTCGCCTCCGGCTTTTTGAGAGGAGGCTTCGGTTTGGCCGCTGCCGTGTTCGGAGCGTCCGCAAGGGTGAGATCGACTTTGACCTTTGGCGGCTTGGGCGGAGGCGGCGTAACGGGCTTGAGTGGAGTGATCGGTTTATCAGCCAGCGTTGTTGGGACTTCGGGTTTAACGATAGGCTTGGGCTGAAGCGGTTTGAGTTCAACCGGCGGGGGCGGTTGAAGAGCGACAGGAGGCGGGATGACCGGCTTGGGTTGGATTGCCGGAATCGGAGGCGGCGGGGCAGAATGGTGCTCGGCGGGCGCGGAAGTTGTCGGGCCGGCTTTATGCGCTTCCTGCGCGCCGGGCGTCCCTTTGACCACGTCGCCTTGCGGAAGCAGCGACAGGAATTGCTCTGGTGGCTTCGGGGCGGATGCCTTTTCGTAAAACCAGCAAATCAGGCTGATGGCGGCCACGTGAAACAACGCCACCAAGGCGACCCATTTCCAGAAATTGCTTTTCTGCCGGAGCGCCAGTTCTTCCTCCGGCTCCGGCTTGGGTCGGCGCTGCAAGTCGAGACGAACTTTCTGTTTGGGCGTAGTCAAACCGCGAGGTCTGACGTTACCGGTGGGGTGCTTCATGACTTGCTAATACTATATATAGTGGTCTGGCCCGAATAGCCAGCCTTCAGATGTGAATTATACTTATGACGTGCTAAGTAGGAGATTTGTTCAAGGAGTTTACCATGAAGCTGTACAGCTTGCTTCCACGAAAGTCTCGACGTAGAGTCCATCCATGAGCATCAAGGAGATCGAAGCGGCCATCAAGACCCTTCCCAAGGAAGATTTGGCGCAATTCGACCAATGGTATCAGGCATTTCACGAAAAGCAGTGGGATGATCAGATTCGCCGCGATGTCCGGGTGGGCAAACTCGATTTTTTGCTCGAAGAAGCTCAGCGCGAACGTGAAGCGGGCACCCTTCGCCGATTTCCGTGACTTCGACTTGCACGGGAAGGTTTTGGACTCTGCTAAATTCATTGCCGAAGGAGGCACAGGATTTAGCCCGGAAAAATCACGAACTTTGGATGCAGAATCCCCGCCATCCTTCGCTCCACTTCAAATGCCTGGAGGGTAGAGTCTGGTCGGTGCGGATAGGCGATCACTACCGCGCGCTCGCGGAAGTCAACGGCAGCGAAGCGACTTGGATTTGGATTGGCCACCATGCCGAGTATGATCGGTTAATCAAGTGAAGAAGATTCCTTGCCTGTCGCAGGATCAAGAGGAACCAACAGAACCCACGGGATCCAACCCCAACGATAGGACCCCGTGGGCATTCCCCCTAACAACCTCCTCCTAAAAAATTCATCAAAAGATAAGCTTGAGTTATGCCAGACTGAACGGCAAACTAAAACTTTTCCGCTTGACGTAAATTTGGCCCTTTATCTTTTGGTGATGATTTTATGAAACAGACGCTTGTTCAAGATGCCCTCAAAACCGTGCAGAGCCCCCAGGTTCTCGTCAACATTATCTCCAAGCGCGTTCGCCAGCTTGGCCAGGGCTTTCGTCCCTTGATCGCGTTCGATCCGAAGCTGACGTTCATGGATGTCGCGCTGAAGGAAGTCGCCGAAGGCAAGCTCGGTTATGAAATGATCGAGGTTCCTTCCGCAGCGGGCACATCGACCACTCCGTTGCCGGCCAAGAAAAGCCGCAAGGCCGCTGCGGCTTAATTCTCGGTCGTCAAATAATGGGAGAGAAGCGGGCTCCCGGCGCAGCCGGCCTGCAATTTGATCCAGCTCGGATGCAGCTGCGCCGCCGGTCGCGACCAGAGTTCCTGGTGCAGCCAGAAAACGGTTTCCCCATCCCAAAGCAGTCGCGATTTTTCCTTGGTATTGAGCGCCTGCGGTCCCTCGCGGATCAAGCGCTCGCGAAGCGTGGCTAGAAACTGGACGGGCACGCCATTACTGGACGTCCCCTGCCGCACCAACGAAAGATGCACCGCCTGGACGTAGGGGCTGAGCAAAGCCTGGACCCACAATTGGGACGCCGCCGATGATGCTCCGTCGTCGTCGTCGAGGCCCTGAAGTTCCGGCGGCGGTTGGACTTCTTCCGGAGTGACGAAAAGCCCGCAGGCCCTGGAGAGCATTCCCATGCGGCGTACGCTCGTCACCCATGCCAGGAACGGCGCCAGAATCCATCCGGCCAGAATCGGCGCCAGCCACCACGAAACATTTCCGAGGTAATACGCGGAGATCGGACACATGATCAACCCGAGGCAGCTCAACCACCCATAAAGCGCAAGGCAATGCTTGATCGTAAGGCCCGTGTCGGCCCGATTTTGCGTCGTCCATTTGATTTGCCATCCCAAGAGCGTGAGCAGGACGAAGAGGGTGTGAAAGATCATCAGTACGGGTGCCAGGAAAAAGGAGAGAAGATTTTCCAAAAGCGCGCTGAGCAACAAGCGTGAAGTCCCGCCGAATTGAGCTGCCTTCGGCAGCGTGGTCAGAATGCCAAGCACCCGGGGGAGGAAGAGTAGCGTCAGGGTCAGGCCCAGCAGAAGCCCGACGTGGGATCCTGCGTGGGAGGACGTTGCCGCGCCCAAATCCTGCGGGTCGGCGGAGAGCGTCAGGAACCGCATCCGGAAATAAGCGCCGAAGGAACCGGCGATAAGAAAGATCAGCCAGAGCGGCGAGCAGAGATAGCCCATCAGCCCGATCCAGATTTGCAGGCGGCTGCCCATCTCAATGCCGCGGGCAAACAGAAACCAGAAATGCTGGAGATTGCCGGCGCACCAGCGGCGGTCGCGCGTGAGCATGTCGCTCAGGTTGGGTGGCCCTTCTTCATAACTGCCCGGCTCCTCATATGCGATCCACACGCCGTAACCCGCATGGCGCATCAGGGCCGCTTCCACCGTGTCGTGGCTTAAAACATGACGCCTGCGGGGATCGGGCACAGGCAGCAGCGGTAGATCGCAATACTCAATGAACGGCGCGACGCGGATGATGGCGTTGTGTCCCCAGTAGGACCCCGATGACATCTGCGCCATGCTGCATCCCTGCGAAAAAAGACCGCCATAGACCTGGCTGGAAAATTGCAGGATGCGCCGGAAAAGAGAATGGCCCAGCACCATGTAGGGCTGGGTCTGGATGATACCTGCCTCGGGATTGGCTTCCATCGCGCGCACGAGCCGGACTAGCGCCGACCCGATCATGATGCTGTCGGCGTCGAGCACGATCATGTAGCGATATCGTTTTCCCCAGCGGCGGCAAAAATCGGCCACGTTGCCGCTCTTGCCGTTGATGCGATGGCGACGCTTGCGGTAGAAAATTTTTCCAAAGGCGTTCAGCCTTTGGCAGAGGGAAAGCCATGCGCACTCTTCCTCGACCCAGTGGTCGGGATCGGTCGAATCACTGCAAATATAGAAGTCGAAATGTTCGAGCTGGCCGGTCTTTTCCAGGCTGCGCCACATGTTGGCGATGCCCTTGCTGATGCGGCCCACCTCCTCGTTGTAAACTGGAATGACGATGGCCGTGGCCGCTAGCGGAATGGAATCTTCCTTCTCGCGCCACGCGCCACGCATCAAGTGATGGCGGTCGCCGCCGCGAAGGCGGTCGAAAAAGCCGTACATGGCGAGGACAAAGCCGACCGCGATCTGGCTGAAGAGCAGAGGAAAAACACCGATGCTGACGTAATCCTCCCAGAATATTTTCTGGCCCGAATAGCTGTTGAGCATCAGGAGCAAACCGGACGCCGTCAGCAGAATCGATAGCCCGAGAAAGATGGACCGCCGGACCACGAAATTATTGGTGTGAGGAGCGGCGTCGTTCATAAGCGTTGGGAGAGCCACCAGTAAAAGGCGCTATAGACTCCGGCCCAAAACAGAAGCGCGATGACGAGTTCTTTCGCGTCCCAGCGATGCCATGTCTGACGGGCAATCTGGAGCATCGGCCCGTAATCGAGATGGCGCGGCGTCATGCTCGAAATGTTGAAATCAGGGCCGGTGACCAGCAGCGTTTCGCGCAACGCCTGCCGGAGTTCCTCTGGCAGCGGGCTGGCAAGAACGGAGGCCGGGGCCGTCCGATGGACCTGGCTCAGAAGCAGCGCGATGTAGCCGGTCGCCATGATGCGTGACGGGGATCGATGTTCCTCGCCCAGGCTCGCCGCCAGCCAATCGCCCAAACGTTTTTGCGCATTCGCCATGGCATGGGTGACCGGCTCGCGCGACGGGTCCTTGCGATGAAGCTCCCGCGCCTGGTGAAGAAGGTTCAAGGCCAGTTCCGAGACCTGTGCATGGTCGCTCAGCTCGAATGTATTCAAAAAATTCATCAGGCGGTCATAGGCCTCGTTCCAGGCTTCCCGATCTCTGGCTGACGACGGCGGCGTTATTGATTCCACGTGTAGTTCCAGGTTTCGGTGAGGGGCTTTTTGTTGCGCACCAGGCGGCAGCGCAATTCGGTCGGAATGTAGCGTTTGGCCGGGTAGATCGTAAAGGTCACCCGCCACGAATTATCATAACCATTCTTTTCCACGGTTTTCTCGCGAAGAAATGTTCCCGGCGGATTACAGACTAAATCCAGATTGGGCGGCTGATTGGCGGGCATACTCTCAATGCCGTTGCCCATGAAGTCGACGATGAACTGCACTGGCACCGTGCCGAATGGCGGCTGCGGTGTCATCGGCGGCCCGACAAAGGGCTGCGGTTTCTCCGACTTCGGCGGTGTGGGCAGCACCGGCGGAGGCTGCGGCGGCCCGACAAAAGGCGGCTTGGCTTGGGCCGCGACGGCTGGTTTTGCTGTGGACGGGGCAGGAGCGACGGGCGGAGGCAGAGGCGCCGGTGGCGGGGCGGGGCAATTAATCAGCGTTTGCTTGCAGTAGGAGAGCGGAGGCCGCTCGGCATCATTCATGTAGAAGTCGATCGTGTAGTTCAAATCAAGATGTTCTCCGGCCTTGACGGCCCGGTCCGGCCACCAAAAGACCGCTACGTTGTCGGTGTTGACGTCTTTGCTGTTGGCTTGAACAAGCTCCACCTTGCCCTTTCCCCAATTGCCGTGCGGCGTCACCCACGCGCTGGGGCGGACATTATATTTGTTCGTGAGGTCCTGATAATGCTGAAAATCGCGGTCCCGCTGGATCAGGCCGAAGCCCCTCGGATTTTCATCCTCAAAGGAATTAAGTTGAAGAAAGGTCGCTTGCTGGAGCGGGTGCCAGTCCCACTCGCCTGCACCGGTGTTCAACAATACGCCGTCCGAATCATGAATTTCGGGGTGAACGTTATCGCCGAAATGATCTTTGGAATTTTCGCCGTAGAGAAACATGCTGGAAAACGGCGCGATGCCGAGCCGGTCCACATTCTGGCGAAAGAAAAGCGACGCATGGACGTCGACCAGGGTTGGAGCGCCGGGATGAATGGTGAATTCGTAGGCGCCGGAAACGCTCGGGCTGTCGAGCAAGGCGTCGAGGACGATCTCCGTGGCGTTGGGCGCCGGTTCATGCAGCCACCAGTCGGTGAACTCGGGAAATTCCTCCTTCTTGCCTTCCATGCCCGTGTCGATGGCCAGGCCGCGCGCGGAGAGGCCGTAGACCTGCTCCTTCGCGATCACCCGAAAATAGTTTCCGCCACGAACGGAAAAGAAGCCGTCGAGCGAATTCACATTGCTGCCGATGCCCATGTCGGGATAGCGGACGTAAAAACCGGCGTATCCGAGAGTGGCCGGCAGCGGCGGATTGAAAACGATCTCCGCAGGCGGGTGGGCCGTGAAATCCAGGAAATTGAAATAGCTCGGCGAATAGGCAAGCGGATGGCTTCCCTTTTTATCCACGGCGTTGATTTGAGGCGAGGTGTGCGGCGGGGGATTACCGTTGAGCCGATGATAGAAATCGACCTGGAACGGAAGGCCCTTTTTCCGCCACAACCGATAGGTGTCCTTCCAAAAAATCCCCCGGTCCTGCTCCGGCGTCAGCCTTGTGAGTTGCGGCGGAAGAGCATCGGGCAGCGGAACATATTTCGCCGCCGCCCGTTTTTGCGCCATGCCTTCCACCTGCGCGAACGTAAATCGGTGTCCGTGATTGGCGCGCAAGGTCAACACCAGCGCGAGGATGGTGATGAGGGCCAGCGTGAGGTGAAGGCGCATGGGAAATTAAGCTTACTCTCAGCAGGCGCCCGCCAGTTCCGCCGCGCGCACGGTATTGCTCAAAAGCATCGCGATGGTCATCGGCCCGACCCCGCCCGGGTTCGGCGTGATCGCGCCGGCGACCTGCAGGATCGCTTCGAAATCGACATCGCCGACGAGACGGTAACCGTTCTTCGCGTGGGGATCTTCCACGCGGTTGACCCCGACATCGATGACGACCGCGCCGGGCTTGACCATGTCGGCCTTGACGAAAAGCGCCTGACCCATCGCGGCGATGATAATGTCGGCGCGGCGGCAATGCTCGGCGATGTTTTTGCTGCGCGAATGGAGCACCGTCACGGTCGCGTCGGCGTGCCGTGCCTTTTGCACGAGGATCGCCGCCATCGGCTTGCCCACGATATTGCCGCGGCCCAAAATGACGACCTCCGCTCCGCTCAGCGGCACCTCGCTGCGGATGAGCAGTTCATGAACGCCGGCGGGTGTGCACGGCTTGAAGAGTGGATTTTGGCCGAGCAAAAGCTTGCCGACATTGAGAGGGTGAAACCCGTCGACATCCTTGCGGAAATCGATGGCGGCGAAAATCGCGTCTTCCTTGATGTGGCGCGGCAACGGGGCCTGGACGAGGATGCCGTGGACTTTTGGGTCGGCATTGAGCCGCTCGATCTGCGCGAGCAATTCGGCCTGCTGCGTCTTTTCGTCCATCACGATCGTCTCGGAGCGGATGCCAAGTTCCTCCGCCTTCGCGCCCTTCATCCGGACGTAGGCCCGCGAGGCCGGGTCTTCGCCGACACGCACGAAAGTGATGCCAGGGGTAACGCCTTGCTTCTCGCGCAGGGCGAGTGTGCGGGCCTTGGTTTCAGAGTGGATTTGGCCGGAGATGAATTTGCCGTCGATGAGTCGTGCGCTGGGCATGATTTCCACACTAGAGACTATCTCGGAAATAGTCGAGGTCGCGCCGGGGAGGGAGTTGGCCTTCCTTCGCATTCCCGCCTGTTGGTCTTTTGGCGCTTGCGCTTGCGCGGACAAACATAGATAAAGGGCCGCATCACTATCCGTGGCGTCGGTGCGCGGAGGTAACGAACGGGCATGAACGCGATAGGATTATATTTGGGGGGCTTGGGACTGTTTTGTCTCGCCGCTCTTCTTATCCGCAATACCGATCCTCACCTGACAAAGGGCGGCTCTCACTACGAAGTTCGAAAGCAACGCAGGCTCGTGGGAAATGTTTTGATCGTGGTCGGGCTGTTTCTTGTCGGGCTGGGGGTGCTTACCCAATTCTTTTCCGGCCACGTCCCGGTCCACGATTCCCAGCCCGTAACCAGCGCCTCGTCTACGTCTTCCCAGCACGCATCTTCATCGCTGCCGGGGGGCGCATCGGCCATTCACTCCTCTCCCGCCGTCCTGAGCCAGGCTCAAACCGACGCGGCCAATCACGCCCTGCGCGAGGCCTTCCAGATGCTGCAGCAAAAACAACTCGATGAGGCGATGGATAAAGTGAACGCTGTCATCCAGATCGCGCCTCAAAACCCGAATGCTTATGCGATACGCGGCGGCATTTACGCCGAAAGAAAGCAATGGGGCGATGCCGAGAAGGATTACCAGACCGCGCACCAGCTTGACGACAAAAACGTCCAGATGACATTCGACCTGGCCGAACTCAGCTTCATGCAAAAGAAGTACGACGCGGCGCGTCCCGGCTTCCTCGCCTTGCAAAAGGACTCCGATGTGGGCGATTTGTCCGCCTATAAAGCCTTCCTGTGCGATCTTTTCGGCGCCCACGAAGACGTCGCGGCCAAGGAACTCGACGCCTTCAACCAGGCCGGTTCGAACGCCTCCTATTATTTTTCAAATGCTGCTTGGGATCTCTATCACCAAAAGACGGAGGATGCGCGGGGCTGGCTCATGTCGGCGGCCAATATTTATGCGCCCGACAAATTCAAGCTCTATGCCGCCAGCCTGATCGACCTCGGTTACATGCCCCTTCCTCCTCCTCCGCAACCCTAGCATGGCGGCCTGCCCACTTGTCCGCGACTCAAAAAGAAGGCGGTGAAACCGTGAATGGCAACGATTCCTTGCAAGTCCCGATGTCAAACGCCGCCCATGGATATCCGTCAGGGTTCAGGCGCGATTGGCTTTTGGGATTGATTCTGGTTGTTGCGGTCATCGCAACCTATTCACCGGTCTGGCATGCCGGATTCATTTGGGATGACGATCTGCTCGTCACTGCAAACCCCGTTATTATTGGCCCGCTCGGGTTAAAGGAAATCTGGACGACGAGCGCCGCTGATATTTGTCCGCTGACGCTGACCACGTTCTGGGTGGAGCACGCATTGTGGGGATTGGCCCCGCTGCCGTATCACCTCGTGAATGTGTTATTGCACGCGGCGTGTGCTGTTTTGCTTTGGCGAGTTTTGCTTGGCTTGCGAATTCCAGGCGCTTGGCTCGGCTCGGCGCTTTGGGCATTGCATCCGTTACAGGTCGAATCGGTCGCGTGGATCACCGAAATGAAAAACACGCAATCGGGTTTGTTCTATCTGTTGACGATTCTTTTCTTTGTGAGGTGGCTGAGAACAAGAGATATCAACCATGATGGCGGAAGGAATTGGAACTATGGCCTAACTTTGCTCTTCGCCGCGCTGGCGATGGCCAGCAAATCGTCCACGGTGATTCTGCCCGTGGTGCTGTGCTTGTGTGCCTGGTGGATCGATGGTCGGAGGCAGTGGCGCAACTTGTGGAGGCTTGCTCCCGTCTTCCTGATGTCGATTGCCGCCTGCATCCTCTCAATGTGGACGCAGGGGCTCCAAGTGGCGGCGATCAGCGATTCCCATTGGGCGCGGAGTTGGCCACAGCGCATTGCAACGGCGGGTGACGCCCTCTGGTTTTATCTGGGCAAACTGCTTTGGCCGCATCCCCTGATTACCATTTATCCGTACGGGGTGATCGATGCCGGGCAGTGGATTTTGTATTTACCGCTGCTCGCAGTAATCCTCAGTTTGTGTATTTTGTGGCTCAAATACGATTCCGTGGCACGACCCTATTTTTTTGCATGGTCCTATTTTCTGACGGCCATGCTTCCGGTTCTAGGGTTGGTTGACATGAGTTTTTTCCGCTATTCCTTGGTCGCTGATCATTTTCAGTATTTGGCTAGCATAGGACCATTGGCGCTGGTTGGGGCGGGGCTGGTCCGGTTGGCGGATTTCGTCATTCCGAAGAAGCCGTGGCTGCTATCAACCCTCGCTGCCGGAGTCTTGCTCATTCTCGGAGTTTTGAGTTGGCATCGAACCTGGGCTTACGAGAGTGATGAGGCGCTATGGAATGATACGTTGGCGAGGAATCCAAACTCATGGGCGGCGTACAACAATCTCGGCATGGTTTTTTCCCGAAACGGGCAGCTTGATAAGGCTATTCCCCAGTATCAACGGGCTTTTGAAATCAATCCCTATGACGCTGAGGCTCACAACAATCTGGCCTCTGCTCTATTTCAAAAAGGGCAGGTAGATGAAGCGATTGCTCAGTTAGAACAGGCCCTGAAAATCAACCCTAACGACGCCATAGGCCACAACAACCTTGGTCGTGTTTTCTTTGTAAAAAGACAATTGAATGAAGCGATTGCCCAATTCAAAGAGGCCATACGACTCAAACCTGATTATGTTGACGCGCAAAACAATCTGGCAAAAGTGCAGGCGATGGCGCGGCAAGCTGCCGGTTCCAAATAAAATAATGTGAAGACTAGCCTTCCGCTTTGACGGAATTCCAGGCGGCGTCAAGTTCCTCCAGGGTGCAGTCGTTCATCGCCTTACCGGTGGCTGCCATTTGCGCTTCCACCGCACGAAAGCGGCGGGAGAATTTGTCGTTGGCGCGGGTGAGGAGTTCCTCGGCATCGAGCTTGAGATGCCGGGTCATGTTGACGATGGAAAAAAGGAGATCGCCGATTTCCTCGGCCGTTTCCGGAGCGGGCGTAAACTTCTTTGCTTTGTCGTCGGGGGTGGATGCGAGACCCGATTCGATTTCCGCCGTCACTTCGGCCACTTCCTCGCGCACTTTGTCGAGCGCGCCCCGGACATCCGGCCAGTCAAACCCGACGTGGCGCGCTTTCTTTTGCAGGGCCTCGGCTCGCATGAGGGCCGGAAGCGCGCGCGGCACGCCGTCGAGCGCGCTTTCGCGTTCCGGTTTCTCGGCCTTTTTCAACTGATGCCATTGCGCAACCACGCCCGCCGCATCGGCCACTTTCTGGTCTCCAAAAACATGCGGGTGACGCCGGACGAGCTTGTCGGCGATTCCATTGGCGACGTCGGCGAACGCGAACTGGCCCGTCTCGCGCGCGATCTGGGCCTGAAAGACAATGTGAAGCAGCAAGTCGCCGAGTTCCTCCGTCAGGTCTCCGGGCGAACCGGCGTCGATGGCTTCGATGACTTCGTAGCATTCCTCCAGCATCTGCGGCTTGAGCGTGGCGGGGGTCTGCTCACGGTCCCAGACGCAGCCATCGGGTGCGCGCAGACGCGCCATGAGATCGAGCAGCCGGTCCATGGCCTGCGCGGCGGGAGTCGGCTCGCTCATGGCAGCCTCACGAGTTGGATGCGCGTCGGATCGTCGGTCCCGAGATCGTAGGAAGAGGCGTCATGCACGTGGCTGGCATTTTTTCCAATCGGATCGATATGTCCCTGCTTGTCTGCGGCGCGCCATTGCTCCAATCGCCTCAAGACGAGCGAGTCGATGGCAACAGGATCGCGGCTGACATAAATCGCGCCGATGGATTTTGTGAATTGGGGATCGAAGCGCGGGCCGCCGGCGTATTCGGAAACGAGGGCGTCGAGAATATGGATGACGACTTTGCGCCGGATAAAATCATTGTTCAGAATTTCGCAGATGGCTGGATCGCCGTAAGTCGGGTCACCCAGAAACCGCCGATCATTGTCGATGCTGCCAAGGGCGAGGCTGGCCATGCATCCGTTGATGCCGACGTAGGCATTGTCGGTGAGAACCGGGACGTTGATGATTTTTGTGCAGAGGGTCGTCACAAGCCGCGCGAAGTGGGAGCGGTTGCTGGTCTGCGGAGCGGACGGATTGAGGAGCGAGTCGTCTCCGCCCGGCTCGCTGGTGATGTTGCCGCCGAAGGCCCTGTTTTTTACGGCCTGGCTGGCGGCATTTGCAAGGACGTTGTCGCCACTGCCGATAAATTCGGAATCGCCCCAGATCAGCGTGCCGAGAATTTCCGTTTTATAGACGACCTCGGGGTCGTATCCGGTGCCGGGGAAAACGGAGGCGATGCCGACATGCGAGTCGGTGGGGAGAACGGGCGTGTAGCCGGCGCTCCGCATATCGGAGGCATCCTTGTCCCAGATAATAATGTGGGAGGGCGGAACTCCCGCGGCCTGCAGGCCGTCGCAAATGGCCTGGACGATGGGGCGATGGGTGGAAAGCAGCGGTCCGCCCATGGTGGTGATCTTGATGCCGACCATGTCCTGCGGCGTGATGCCCAGGCGAGTCCATGCGGTGCCGAGATCGGGCGCGCTGGTCAGTTTGAGAACGGCGCTATCGACCATTTGCCGGGCCGCGTCGCCATCGACATTGAAGCGCTGGACGACGTTGGGATTCTCCGTCCAAATGACCGGCGAAAGTGTTTTGGGCTTCGGCGGCGCGGGCGTCACAACCGGCGGAGGCGTGGGCGGATGCGCCAGGCCGGAGGGAGCATCCTGGGCGGGCGCTCCGGCGGCGAGCGCCATAAAAACGCCCCCGATGAGGGCAACAAGATTGCGCGTCCTGGGACAATTCATCAGTCGGGAAAACTAGCATCCCCGAGCCGGGATGCACCATAATTGCGCAAGGCCTCCTTACCTGGAGCCAGGTGCTTACTGCGCCATGGCCTGTGCTTTGGCGAGATTTTTTTGAGCCTCACTAAAGTCAGGCCTCAGTCGCAAAGCTTCCTTGTACTGCGCAATTGCCTCTTCAATTTGTCCCTTCAGGAAAAGCGCAGAGCCAAGATTATAGTGGGCTTCGGCGTGGTTTGGATTTATTTCCAAGGCCCTTTGAAATTCGGCCTTCGCTTCATCCAATTGACCCCTTTTAAAAAAAATATCGCCAAGACTGTTGTGGGCATCAGCATAGATAGGGTTGATTTCCAGAGCTCTTTGGTACTCGACAATGGCTTCGTCCAGCTTCCCCTTTTGCAAAAAAACCTTACCCAGGTTGCCGTGGGCCTCGGCATATTGAGGGTTGATTTCCACGGCCTTTTGAAAATAAACCATCGCTTCGTCCACCCGCCCTTTTTGTGCGAGAGCAGTGCCCATGTTGTTTTGGGCTTTGTCAAAGCCGGGATTAATTGCCAGCGCTTTCTGGAATTGGGCCAGCGCGTCGTCGATCTGCCCATTCTGTGAAAAAGCCAGGCCAAGATTATTGTAGCCCGCCGAGCAGTTTGGATTCTTGGCCAAGGTATCGGTCCAGAGCGTCTCCTGATTTTCATAAACCCAGGCGCGCTGCCAGCTCACCAGCCCGAGAATCAGCAGCACTCCGGCGCTGAAACCCGGTTGAAACCATGATTTTTTTGGAAGAATGAATTCCGCCATTTGGGCCAGACCTGCTCCCGCCAGCCCGAGCGGTCCCATGTCGGCCAGATACTGGTAGTGATCGGCGACGTAGCGGTCCGCCAGTCCGAGCACCGGAAGCAATCCGAGCAGATAATACGCGAATGCGAAAAACCAGGGCCGCGACCACGAGTCGCGTTGCCACCACAAGAGGAGCGGGACGGCGATGACCGCGATCAGCGGCAGATACGAGAACCACTGGCTCGCATCGATATCCCAACGCGGATATATCGCCATGAGCGGATACGGCCAGACCAGTTTACCGAGGTAAAACCAGACTGCGTCGCCTGTCATCGCCAAGCGCTCCGGCCACGTCGGCGTGCCCCATTTCAAGTCGTCGGCGGCCTCCACGTTTTGCGTCCAGAGCGATAAGATGCCGGCGGCCAGCGACA
>Ga0302319_10005174_pt1 | contig 26328 bp, 9 predicted proteins | sample Bog_T0_2_FD_203319 | JGI IMG/M metagenome (GOLD analysis project Ga0302319, IMG submission 203319) | Peat permafrost microbial communities from Stordalen Mire near Abisko, Sweden - Bog_T0_2 | ecosystem: Environmental > Terrestrial > Soil > Wetlands > Peat | place: Sweden: Abisko, Stordalen Mire... | reverse complement strand
GAAAACGTGCGGGAAGCTAGCTGACGAAAGTCGACAGGGTCAAGACGAACCACACGTATCTTCATCGGCTACCGGTCACAGCTCCCGTGACCCCGATGGGACGCGATTCGGACATCCGTCGTTGTAGGAGAGTGCGGCCGGTCGATTTACGGCGGGCTCTTTCCTTTCCTTCCAAGCCACTCCAAAGGTTGCGTGCCAGCCAAGGTTCAATCGTCCACTGGTAGGCGCGCTTAGGCTCGTAGCTCACCGGGTTTCGCCTTGACAAAGAGGAAAGAGCCTCCGTAGCATCGCGCGCCTCGACGGGATTATCTTTTCAACATCGTTGAGTTTTTCGGCACCTGCTGCACGCGACTGACCCATCGGAACGCCGATGCCTGGACCCGCCGCACCCGCTTCGAAACCGATCGCTTTTCAGGTCCCCATCGAGCCCCGTGCCCGCTTCGCAGCCTGCGGTGAGCCGGCCGCTCTACTCTCTGCGCGATCCTGCCTCGAATCGGCCTTTCCGGAATGACGAACACGCGAGGAGCATTGACGATGCGTACACGGTCTCTCACCGCGAGGGTTTTCGCGTGGACCGCGATGGTTTCCCTGTGCCTGTCAGGGGCGACGCTGACTTCTGACGCTCTCGCGCAGAAGAAGCCGAAGAAGCCGAAGAAGCCAGCTGCGTCGCAGGAGATCGAGCTCGACGAGCCCGCTCCTGCCCCGGGCAAAGGGAACGCACCCGCGCCCTCTTCCGGTGGCGGCGCTGCCAGGCCCACGGACAACTCGCCCCCACCGCAGGCTGGGCAGATGACCGAGCAGGCCGCGCAGGCCAAGCGCCTCTTCGACGGCGAAAAATGGTCGGACGCGTCGCTGGCGCTGTACCGCGTTTACAAGGGGGAGACGGGCGACGACGAGGGGAACAAGCAGCTCGCCCAGTACCACCTGGCGATCGCGCTCTACCGACTCAAGTTCTACCAGGCGGCTTACGGAATCTTCAGCGAGATCGCTGACAAGCCGAACCACCTGAAGTTCAACGAAACGCTCCTCTGGCTCGCCAAGCTGGCGACCGACCTGCCGGAGCCCGCCGACATCGTCGAGCGCGTCGGTAAGTACAACGACGAGCAGATTGCGCGTTTCGACAACCCGAACCAGCGCGATCTCTACTGGCAGCTCAACTATCTGCTCGGACGGTACAAGTACCGCAATCGCCAGTATGAGGAGGCTCTCCGCCTCTTCGGCAAGGTCGCTCGCGAGTCGAAGTACTACGTGCAAGCGCAGTTCTTCGCCGGCATCTCGAACGTCCAGACCCGCAAGTCCGTCCCGGCCGTGCAGTCGTTCCAGCGGATTGTCGGCGCCATCGACGAAGGCGTCGAGGGGGTCGAGGACGAGTCGCGCATGCGCGACCTCGCATTCCTCTCGATGGCCCGCACGTACTACTCGGCGTCCGTCCGCCTCGACGAGAACAACTCGCCGACGATCGACTCGAACAAGCTGTCGGCCGCGGTGAAGTACTGGAACAAGGTCGACCAGGGGAGCGAGTACTGGCTCGACGCGCTCTTCGAAGAGTCGTGGGCCTACTTCATGGCCGGCGACTACAGCCACGGGCTCGGGAACGTTCACACGATCCAGGCGCCGTACTTCCCGAACTCGTACTACCCGGAAGCGGAAATCGTAAAGGCGGTCATCTACTTCTCGAACTGCCAGTACGACGACGCGACCACGATCGTCGCTTCGTTCCAGCAGAAGTATCAGCCGATCTTCGACGACCTCAACAAGACCCTCGCCCGATTCAAGGGCGACAACCAAGAGGAGACGTTCTTCAAGTTCCTGAAGGACGTTCGCGCGAGCAAGGCGGACGTTCCGCCGCGTGTGAAGCGCGTCGTCGAGCTGGCGCTGTCGGACCGGCAGCTGCTCCGCAACCTCGAGTACGTCCGCCTCCTCGACGAAGAAGGGAAGCGTTTCTCGAAGGCGCCCCAGTCGTTCCAGAGCTCGGCTCTCGGGAACGACACGAAGGACGCTTTGCAACTCGCGCGCGACATCGCCGTCCGCAACGCCGGACAGCTCGCGAAGGACAGGTACCAGCGAAACCTGGACGAGCTGAACGAGCACCTTCGCGACGCTGCGAAGATCCTCATCGACATCACCGCCGCGCAGCGCAACCAGCTCGATCAGGCAATCGCGGGGAGCCAAATCACCGTCGCCGAATCCAAGGCGAACATCGTCAAACCCGACGAAGAGCACGTGATCTGGCCGTTCAACGGTGAGTACTGGCGCGACGAGCTCGGCTTCTACCGTCAGACCATCACCTCGAAGTGCGGGAGGTAATTCGGATGAATCGCTTCGTTACATTGCTTGCCGTCTCGGTCGCGCTCATGGGCACGGCGCTCACTCGCCCTGCCAGCGCTGCGACGGCAGGCGATGCGTGTGTGTCCGACAAGGCGAAAGACAGCCTCAACGCTTGTGGAAGCGCAGGTCCCGCCAAGTTCGATGTCAGCGCTCACGGCAAGGCGCCGCAGGTCAATTTTCACTCGGCTCCGCCGCCGGCAGACCTGAAGAAGCGTGATCAGCAGACCAAACCGAACATCCCGAACGAGCAAATGGGGGCGGCCCAGCGCGACGCGCGCAAGAACCGCCTGCAGTCGCGTGCTCGCGCACTGCTCGTCACCGAGATCTCGGGCCTCGAGAACCTGTTCAGCAGCACGCCGAAGGGTTCGGCCGATCGCGTGCAACTCGCGCGGCGACTCGCCGAGGACTACGTCGAGCTCGAGAGCACGGCGTTCCGCGAGAAGACGCAGGCCGAGATCGACCGCGACTCGCTGAAGAAGACGAACCCGTCGGCCGCCGGGCAGAAGCAGACGGCGGCGGTTCAGGCGACGTCGATCATGAACCGGGCCCGTACGCAGGCCGAGAAGTACTACGGCATCATCACGACGGATTACCCGAACTACCCGCAGCTCGACGAGGTCCTCTACTACCTCGCCTACGAGTACGAGCAGGCCAACGAGAACGACAAGGCTCGCACGGTCTACGGCACGCTCATTCAGACGCGGCCGAACTCCAAGTACATCCCGAACGCATATCTCGCGTTCGGCGAGCTCTTCTTCAACCAGGCGCAGGGCGATCCGAGCAAGTGGGACTTCGCCGCGCAGGCCTACCAGAAGGTCATCGGGTATCCGCCGCCGGACAACAAGGTCTACGGGTACGCTTGGTACAAGCTCGCCTACGTCTTCTGGAACGAAGGGGATTTCGCGCGAGCGTTGAACGCCTTCAAGAAGACGATCGACTACGGAACGACCTACGCGCAGCTGCCGAACGCGTCGAAGCTCGCCGATAGCGCGCGCCGCGACATCATCCCGGTGTACGCGCTGAAGGGGGACCCCACCGCGGCGTTCAACTTCTTCCACAACATCTCGGGCGACGAGAGCGGGCAGACCGGCAAGACGTTCAAGATGATGGATGACCTCGGCCAGAACTACCTGGACACGGGGCACTATCCGGAAGCCATCGCGCTCTACAAAGACCTGATGGTCCGCGATCGCAGCGGCGACAAGTCGTGCGTCTACCAGGCGCACATCACTGAAGCCACGATGGCGATGAAGTCGGGCAACAAGGAGCTCATCAAGGCCGAGCTCGACAACCAGTCCAAGGTTTACATCGAGTACAAGGCCGCGAATCACTCGCCGGATTCGAAGCAGGAGTGCGCGAACAAGACGGCCGCGCTCCTCGTCGAGACCGCGATGGCGTGGCACCTCGAAGCCGTCGGTCCGCCCGGGCAGCGCGGCACGGGCGATCCTCGCACGATGGGGCTCGCGGCCTACTTCTACAAGAAGGTCGCCGACACGTGGAACGCGCAGGAGTTCGCGCAGTTCCAGTTCCCGCGCATCGTCAAGGAAGACTGGCCGACGATCTACAAGATCAAATACGACATGGCCGACCTCCTCTACTTCCAGCAGAGGTGGAACGACTGCGGACCGGCGTTCGACGCCGTCGTCGCCGAGAACCCGCAGGCGCCGGAAGCGGCCGAAGCCGCCTACGCCTCGGTGCTCTGCTACCAGAACATCTACGAGCAGACGCACGCGAACGGCGCAGACAAGAAGGGGGGGGGAAACCTCCCCGGCCAGGAATCCAAGAAGGAGTCCAAGGCCGACGACGATCGCCTCGCGGCCAAGCAGTTCACCGACACGCAGAAGGGGATGATCTCCGCCTTCAATCGGTACATTTGCTACATCCACCCGGCCACCAGCGATACGCAGGGGCAGGACCAGCTGGTCGAAGTGCGCTTCGCCCGCGCGCGAACGTACTTCGAGGCCCAGCACTGGGAAGAGTCGGCCGTCGCCTTTCGTGACATCGCGATGGAGAACTCCGACAAGGACGTCGGTATCTACGCCGCACAGCTCTACCTCGAGAGCGTCAACGTCCTCGGCGCGCACTCGAACCCGCCGCGCCCGTCGTGCTTCGACGACATGGCGAGCGACGTTCCCAAGTTCATCGAGCTGTACTGCACCGGCGACAAGTTCGCGAAGAACCAGGAGCAGTGCACGAACCTCACGAAGATTCAGTGCGACATCCAGCGTCTGAAGGCGGAGAAGCTCGTGCAGCTCGCCAACAAGACGGGGGGCTCGGCCGCGCTGCAGACGTTCGAGCAGGCGGGCAATACGTACTACGAGCTCTGGCGGAAGTACGGCGAAGAGCCGCTCACCCAGAACCAGCCGCCGACGTGCGACAAGCTCGACCAGATTGTCTACAACTCGGCGCAGGCGTACCAGGCGGCTCGGCTCATCGCGAAGGCGATTCGAGCGCGCATGACGCTGCTCAACCCGCAGTTCCACATGGACGCCTCGCCGCTCGCCAAGAAGGCGACGCTCGAGATCGGGAAGAACTACCAGGCCATCGCCGTCTACGACGCAGCGGCGGACTGGTACGAGAAGTACGCGAAGATGGACAAGAACGCCGAAGGCGCCGACAGCGCCCTCAGCGACGCAGCCCAGCTCCGCCTCGGGCTCGGTCAGGAAGACGAAGCCATCGCGGACGCCAAGCTGTTCATGCGCAGCTACGGCGCGTCGAAGCCGGAGCAGACCGCAGCGCTCGCCTTCGCCGTCGGAGGACACTACGCCGACAAGGAAGACTGGGAGCACGCGAAGGGTGCGCTCACCGGGTCGATGGGCGTCATCAACAAGGCGCCGCCGGACATCCAGGTCCAGGCGCACGCGACGCTCGCTCGCGCCTACACGCACACGCGCGGAGGCGACGGGAACGCCAAGGCCGAATACGCCAAGGTGCGCGCGCTCTGGCAGAACCCGCAAGACGCGATGGCGCGCATCAATGCGGCCTACACGAGCGAGGACGAAGCGTCGAAGCAGCGGCGCGTCGGCAAGGCGGTCACGGCGGTCGGCGAGGCGTACTTCGCCGCCGCTGAAGAGATGAAGCGGACCGAGGTCGATACGATCAAGTTCCCCGTCTACAAGGGGAACGGCACGAAGGACGACGTCCTCAAGCACGTGAAGACGAAGGTCTCGGCGTGGCTCGAGAAGAAGCGTCCGGCGATCGAGAAGGTCGCCGCCGAGTACAAGAAGATCGTCGATCTCCAGCCCGAAGCGCCGCCGCGCTGGGTCATCGCCGCCGGCTCGCGCGTCGGCCTGATGTGGGGGGCGTTCGTCGATGAGTTCCGCGCCGCTCCGATTCCGGAGTCGTGGAAGAAGGACGCCGAGATGCGCGGCGTCTATTACGACGCGCTCGACGCGGCCAGCGAGCCGATCAAGACCCAGCGCGCGAAGCCCGCGCTCGTCACGTGCCTCAGCTACTCGGTGAAGTTCGAGTACTTCGACGAGTTCTCCCGCGCGTGCGAAGTCTGGCTCGCGAAGAACTACAAGGCCGAATACCACGTCGTCGACGAGCTCCGGCCGTCGCCGACGCTCTCGAACAGCGGCCTCGATGACAAGCCGCCGCCGCTCCTCGTGGGTGGCCAGGCTTGGCACCCGGTTCAGGTCGTCGCGGCGGGCGAGAAGACGGAAAAGGCCGGTTCGGCGTCCGACTCGAGCGCGAGCGACGACTCCAAGAAGCCGGCGGCGAAGCCGAAGAAGAAGAAGCACTGAGGCCCACGGCGCCACGGAGAATGCGAAGATGAATTTCGGCAAGAGCGTTTTGGTGATGGGCCTCCTCGGTGCGGCCATCGTCTCGAACGGCTGCGGTGGCGGCGCGCAGACGGAGCCCCAGACTCCCGCGAACAAGTCGACCGGCCCGGCCGCTCCCGCGGCTGCGGTCGACAAGGCGGCGCAAGACAAGTTCAACGCTGCCCTCGATGCGTTCAACGGACACGACAAGGCCGCCGACTGGAACGAAGCTGCGTGCGCCGACGTGGCGCAGCAGTTCCAGGCGGCAGCGTCGTCGCAGAAGAGCGGCAAGCTCTCCGAGGCGACGTTCGACGCCGGGCTCGCGTACCAGCGCTGCGACGACGAGAAGGACGCGAAGGGGCTCTTCGAGAAGGCGCTCCAGGACGACCCCAAGTTCCACTATGCGCGCGCCGAGCTGGCCCTCTATCAGTACAAGGCCGACTCGAACGAAGACAACGCCATCAGCGCGCTCCAGCAGGCGGTTCTCGACGCGAACTTTCAGAACGTTCCGGCGCTCGTCAACCTCGCCATGTTCCAGATGGTGCGTGACTCGGACACGGGCGGAAGCGACTGCAAGAACGACATGGAATGCGCGAAGAAGAACCTTCAGCGCGCGCTCGCGTTCGATGACGCCTACATGCCTGCGTTCAACCAGCTCGCGCTCTACTACTTCCAGCAGGCGAAGAAGCGCGCCGGTCAGGTGAAGTCGACGCGGCACGGGCGGCACGTGTCCACCAACGCAGCCATGGGCAAGCGTGCTGACGTCCAGCAGCTCGAGCTCGCGGCGCTCGTGTGCTCCCAGGCCATTCGCAAGAATCCCAACTACGCACCCATTCACAACACCGCAGGGCTCATTCAGAACGAGCTCGGCCTGGTGAACGGCGCGGTCACGGAGTTCGCGAACGCCGCCAAGCTCGATCCGCGCTTCTTCGAGGCGCAGATGAACTACGCGGCGGTCAACTTGTCGTTCCGCGGGTTCGAGCAAGCACAGAGTGCCTACAAGAAGGCTCTCGAGATGCATCCGAACGATTACGACGCGCACCTCGGACTGGCGCTCGCGATGCGCGGTCTCATCAACGATTCGAACTACGACACCCAGGTCGCCGCCGTGCAGGGCGAGCTCGACACGTGCAAGAAGCTCGAGGGGGCCAGGCCCGACGCCTTCTACAACGAGGGGATTCTCACCCAGGAGTACAAGGCGAAGTCGGGCGGCGACAAGGACAAGACGATCGCCTCGCTCCAAAGCGCGAAGACGATCTTTCAATCCTTCGTCGACAAGGCGCAGGGGAAGAACGAGTACGACGGTGCCGTGAAGCGTGCGACCGAGCGCATGCAGGACATCGACGACACGATCGCCTTCCTCCAGCTCCCCGGCGCAAATCCGGCAGCCGCTCCTCCCCCCTCGACGCCGGCTCCGGCCGACGCGAGCGGCGCGGCACCCGCGCCCGCGGCACCTGGCCCCGCGAGTGCGGCGGCGCCTGGTGCGCCGGCCCCTGCGCCCGGTGCTCCCGCTACCCCGCCGGCAACGCCGCCGGCGACCCCCCCGGCGCCCGGCACCGCACCGAATCCGCAGTAGCGGCGGAAACGTTCGTTCCAGGCCGAAGACAGAAGCCAGGGAACAAGCCGCTAGGGATGTTGTCCGTTCAGAAAGAGGCGTTGGGTCGCTGCGTTTGAGGCCAATCGGTTTGACGAGACGAGTGCCATTGGGTACAATGGTACTGTAATCGGGGCGGAGATTTCCGAGGAGAATGCACGTCATGATGCGTCAGACGAAGCTCTTTGTGGGTTTGGTGGCGACCTCTCTCCTCCTCGCGTCCTCTGCGTTCGCGCAGACCACCGGGGCGGCTCCCGCCGCGGGTGGCGGCAAGGCGGCGGGCGGCAAGGACGAGGGATACTCGTACGAGTTCTCCGACGACCCTCTCGCTGCCGGAGGCTTCGGCCCGAACGACGCGACGATCCGCGTTCGTCCCGGCCCGGTTCGCACGACGCTGATTCGTCCGCGCACGTCGTTCGTGCCGGAGATGCTCAAGTCCGTCGAGAATTTGTGATCGCGATCCGCGCTGGGTCTTCTTCGTCTTCTCTTCTTCGAATCAAAGTTTCAGTCATCGAGCAGTAAACGGCCCGCGCGTCGGCGCTGGAAGGTTCACGATGGATAGCCAGGGTAAGGCGAAGGTCGCGCTCACGTTTGCGCTGTATCAGGGCGACGCTCTCGTCCGGCGCGACACGATCGTTCAAGACATCGTCAAGGTCGGGAAGGATCCGCGGAGCCACCTCCGCGTGGACGACGACCTTGCCTCGCGTATGCACGCCGTCATCGAGGTCGCTTCACCGGGGGACATCACGCTGATCGATCTCGGGAACGAGCCGGGGACGCTCGTGAACGGGCAGCGGGTCAACAAGTGCAAGATCCGACCGGGCGATCAGATTCAGATCGGCTCGACGCTGATTCAGCTGGAGAACGCCGAGGCGGCCGTCGTGACGAGCGCCGCGCCCCCGGCGATTCAGTCGGCCCCGCCCGCGCCCGTCTCGGCGCCCCCGCCGCCGCCGTCATCGCGGCGTCCCGAGTACCAGCAGCAGGAAGCGGCACCGAACCCGTTCGTCCCGGTGCCGCCTCAGACGAATCCGTACGGGGCGCAGGCTGCGCCGCAGAACCTTTACGCGCCGCCTCCGCAGGCGAATCCGTACCAGGCGCCACCGCAGCAGGCCGCGTACGCGCCTCCGCCTCCCCCCGCGATCGCGAACCCTTTCGCGCAGGCCGCTCCTCCGCCCCAAGCGAACCCGTTCGTCGCGCAGGCGGTTCCCGCCCCGCCGGCGTACGGCGTCGGTCCGGTGCCGATGGACATCGATCCGAACCAGCCGTTCACCTACCAGATGGTGAAGTCGGGCCCGGACGTGAACCCCGACGAGGTCGAGGTCCCGCACCTCGCCGCGATCGAGGTCATGGTCATGTGGGACACGAACGTCCTGCATGTCTCCCATCTGACTCCGCCGCGATCGTTCTACGTGGGTGAGGAGCAGACGAATAACGTCGCCTGCGACTACTTCATCCCCAGCGAGACGCTCGGCACGACGCGCGCTCCGATCGTGGTTGCGCGCGGAATGAGCGCGGCGCTCGTGATGCTGCCGCGCTCCAGCGGTTACGTCGATGTGCCCGGGCAGGGACGCATCTCGTTCCAGGATCTGATTTCTTCGGGGCGTGCGCGTCCTTCGGGCGAGCTGTCAGGCGCGCACGAGTACGAGCTTCCGGCGGGCGCGAAGGCGCGCATGGAGCTCGAGGGGTCGTCGATCGTCTTCCAGGTAGCCGCGGTGAACGCCGGCAAGCCCATCGCGACGGGCATGGGCGCTGGGTTCGAGTCGACCGCGATGGTCTACATCGGGCTCTCGTTCCTCCTTCACATGGGCATCGTCGCTTCGCTCGCGTTCTTCATGCCGCGCATGAGCCTCGACGACAGCGAGTCGATCGACCGCGATCAGGTGCTCATGATGCAGAAGTACCTCGACGCCGCTGCCGAGCGCGAAGAGGAGGAGAAAGAGACCGAGCAAGCGGACAACGCCGCCGATCAGAAGGAAGGCGGGACCGGGACGCGCGCGAAGGGCGAGGAGGGTTCCATGGGGAATCCCAACACCCAGGCGACGGGCCACAAGTTCGGCGTGCAAGGGCCACAGGACAACGCCGACCCGCACATCGCGCGACAGGCCGCGCTCCGCGAAGCCGCGGAGTTCGGAATGATCGGTCTGTTGAACACCGGAGCGGGTGGCGACCCCAACGCGCCGACGGCTCCGTGGGGTCGCGAAGACTCGCTCGGCAACGATCCGCTGAGCGCGCGCGGCAACATGTGGGGTGACACGATCGGTGACTCGTTCGGCGCCGGGGGCCTCGGGCTCTCGGGTGTCGGCGAAGGTGGCGGCGGGCGTGGTGAAGGCATCGGGCTCGGCAACATCGGAACCATCGGTCACGGCGCGGGCACCGGTACGGGCCAGGGGTTCGGCAACGGCCACGGTCGTCTCGGCGGTGCTCACCAGACCCGCTCTCCGTCGCTCCGTCAGGGCGCAACGCAGGTCAACGGTCGCCTCCCGCAAGAGGTCATCCAGCGCATCGTTCGCCAGAACTTCGGCCGCTTCCGCCTCTGCTACGAGAACGGCCTCCGTACGAACCCCAATCTGCAGGGGCGCGTCGCGGTGAAGTTCGTCATCGATCGCTCGGGCGCGGTCTCGACCGCTTCGGACGGCGGGTCGGACCTGCCGGATCAGGGCGTCGTGTCGTGCGTCGTTCGCGGTTTCGGGAACCTCAGCTTCCCGCAGCCGGAAGGTGGCATCGTCACGGTCGTGTACCCGGTCATCTTCAGCCCGGGCGACTGACGTTCATCCGCATCGCATGTGGACGGCCGAAGAGGAATCTCTTTGGCCGTTCGCGTTTTGTGGCTGACGTCACGCAAACGCTTTCCTATGCTGCGCGCGCCTACGGAACTCGATCCATGAGGTTCAAGACGATGAGAGTGCTCGCGAAGAGTGCGTTGTGCCTGGCCATCACGCTTGGCGCGTCGGCCTGTAGCCGCAACAACATCGAAGCGGTGAACCTCGCGAACGATGGAGATCAAGCGAAGGCGACGAACCTCGACGAGGCCATCTCGAAGTACGAGCAGGCGACGAAGCTCGATCCGACCAACCACCGGATCCTCTGGAAGCTGGCGCTCGCGTACTCGAAGAAGGAGGCGTGGGACAAGGTCGCCTCCACCTGCTCGCTCGCGGAGAAGCAGGCGCCCGAGTTCGCGAACTACTGGTACATGCACGGGCACGCCCTGATGGAACAGGCGAAGAAGGGGAGCGTCAGCTGGACGGAGCCCAAAGAGCCGCTCCAGACGACGATCAGCAAGGACGCGAACTACGCCGACGCCTACGAGGACCTCGCCGAGGCGAACTTTCACCTCGACGACGAGCAGGAAGCGCTCCGCAACTACTCGAAGGCGATCGAAACGAAGCCGGACAACCTTTCGTTCTACGTTCCCTACGCCGACCTCCTGAACAACCTCGGGTACGCCGATCAGGCCGAGACCGTCCTCAAGGAAGGGCTCCAGTACTCGAAGGGCGGCGAGAAGGCGCTCTTCAATATGCACTCCCTTCTGGGGAGCATCTACGAGGGGAAGGGGAACGCTCCGGGGGCTCTCGACGAGTACGAGAAGGCCCGGAAGTCGTGCGGACTCTGCAACGAGCCCGGGCAGCCGATCGCGTTCTTCAACGTGGGCGCGGCCTACGCGAGCGCGAATCCCCCCCGCAAGAGCGAGGCGATGAGCGCTCTCCAGTCGTTCCAGAAGATGGTGTGCAAGGGGGCCGCGGCCGCGCGTTACACCGACCAGTGCGCCACCGCTCAGCAGTACGCGTCCAAGCTAGGCGGCGCGCTTCAGTAGGCAGGTCAGTAGCCGCGCGAGCCATATTCCGCGCTGAGCTGTCGCTCGGGCGTGTCGGCTCGGTCCCCATTACACGCTTCCGTCGGAGGGCCGGGGGAGTAATTGGCGCGTCCGCCGTACCATGTCGCTCGCGTGCCCTGGGCTCGGGCGCCGAGGGGGCTGCGGGTCTCATCGGCGATCGCTTGTGGAACACCCTCTCACTTGCGCGCTCGCTCTGGTAGCGTTGCTCCTCGAGTTAGTGACCACGAACGCGGCCCCGACGCGCGTGTGCGCACGCCGGGGAATCATGTCGTCGACCGGTTGATCTGCAACCGAGGGAGTCCATGGACCTTCAGGAGCGTCTTTCGTATCTCGAGACCGTCCGCGACTGGCAGAGCATGGTCGAGGAGCTCGAGAAAGGGATCTCGGGAGGCGACGCGAGCAGCGCGGCCAAGGCGCAGTTTCACCTTCGGTTGGGTCGCGTCCTCGAGCTGAAGTTCCTTGCCGGCGTCAAGGCGCTCAAGCACTTCCAGGATGCGTACAAGCTCAATCCCGCGCTCATCGAAGCGCTGGAGAACGCGCGTGCGATCTACTGGGATCTCGGCAAGTTGAACATGGTCCAGAAGCTCTGCGAGCTCGAGCTCAAGAGCGTGAAGGACGACAAGCGGGCGAGCGCGCTGCTCTTGGAGCTCGGCGACGTGCTCCAAGATCAGGGCGACTACGACAAGGCGACGGGGACCTACGCGAAGGCCGTCGCCCAGAGTGGCGGCAAGAACCCCGAGGCGAGCGCGTGCCTCGAGGATGTTCAGGCCGAGAGCGGCTCCTGGGTGGCCCACGTTGCCGCGCTCCAGAAGCAAGCCGGGGATGCGATCAATCCCGAGCTCCGATCGCGCTTGTTCTTGCGGGCCGCGCGCGTCGCTCGGAGGTTCGCTCCGGACGAGGTCGAAGGGCTCCTCGAGAAGGCGTTCCGCGCGCTGCCGACGGCGAAGCAAGCCGCGGCGCTCTTTGAAGGGATGGTCGTCGAGCGCGGTGAAGCCGAGCGTCTGGCGGCGATCCAGCGCGAGCTGATCGACGAGCTGCCGAGCCGCGCCGAACGCGCGGATCTCGCTCTGACCTTCGGGACACGCTGGGTCTCCCGGCATCAAAACTTCGACATCGGCGCGCGCTTCCTCGAGGAGGCGTTGACGCTCGATCCGTCGAGCGAAGGGGCGTTCCATTTCCTGCGCGACGCGTACGGAAAGAAGGCCGGCGACTGGGACCGCGTGCTGCGCATCGCCGAAGAGGCGGCCACGCGCGCGGGCGAGAACGGAAACGCCAGCTTCCTCCTGGCGCAGGCCGGGACCATCGCCTGGAAGAACGTCGGCAACCTGATGCGAGCCCGTTCGTCCTTCGAGCGCCTCAGCGCGGTCGCCCCCGAGCATCCGCAGCTCCGCGCCTTCGAGGCGCAGATCGGCGAGCAGCTGACGCCGAAGCGCGGCGACTCGATCCCCGTGACGATGGATTCGCAGCCCCCCCCCGCGGTCGTCGTGAAGCGCTCGCGAGGACCGTCGGTCGCCCCCCCCCCAGCCGCCGCGCCCCCGGAAGAACGAGAGCCGCCGACCGTGCAGCCAGCGACTCCTCCTGCTCCCGCCGTTGCCACGAAGGTCATCGAGGAAGAACCGAGCGCGCGCGCGCCGGTCGAGGAGCCTGAAGCGGTTGCCTCACCCGCGGCTCGCGAGGAGACGCCGGAGCCTGCACCCGTCGTGACCGCACCTTCGGTCGCGAAGGAAGAAACGCCTGCTCCCGCACCGGTCGCGGTGCCCGAGCCCGCGCCCGCGCCGCCTCCGACCGTCGGTGACGACGCGAAGATCGCCGAGCTGCGTTCCCTGGCGGAGAAGCAAGAAGGGGCGAAGCGGTACAACGAGTACGTCAAGACGCTCGTCCAGCTCGCCGGCCTCGTCTACGACGCCGAAGAGAAGATCGAGCTCTATTCGAAGGCCGCGGACCTCTACGTCAACAAGTTCGCCAACCAGGCGGAAGCGGTCAAAGCGTACGAGGCGATCCTCGCCGTCGACCCGAATCACGAGGCGTCGATCGGTTACCTCCGCGGGATGTACGAGAAGCGTCGCGACTGGGAGAAGCTCCTCGGTCTCGAGCGGCGCGAAGCGGAGCGCCTCGATCCGGGGCCCGAGCGTGCGGCGAAGTTCCTGGAGATTGCCAAGCTCGCTACCGAGCGGGTGAAGAAACCCGAAATCTGCATCGTGCTCTGGCAGGAAGTGATCGATAGCGATCCGAGGAACGTCGAAGCTCTCGGCGCGCTCGCCGGTCTCTACGAGCGGAACAAGGAGTTCGAGAAGCTCGCCACGGTCCTGGAGCAGCAGGCGGAGCTCACGTACGACGCGGCGTCGAAGGTCGTCATCCTGTCGAAGCTCGGCACGATCTACGGCGATCGTCTGAACAACGACGAAGGGGCCGTCACGGCATGGCGCGCTCTCCTCGCGCTCGATCCCAACGATCGAAAGGCGCAGGAAGCGGTCAAGAAGAAGTACCTCGCGCTCGGACGCTGGGACGACCTCGAGGTCTTCTACGCAGAGAGCGGGAAGTGGGACGAGTTCATTCGCGTCCTCGAGCAGCAGGAGGCGAAGGAGACCGACGCGCAGGCGAAGATCGGTCTGCTCTTCAAGATCGCCCAGCTGTGGGGCGACAAGAAGCAGAAGGCGGATCGCTCGGCGAAGGCCTACGAGAAGATCCTCGAGCTCGAACCGAACAATCTGCAAGCTGCCGAAGCGCTCATCCCGATCTACACGCAGGCGAACAACGGGAAGGCGCTCGCGGGGGTCATCGAGGTCAAGCTCTCCCACGAGGAGGATCCGCAGAGCCGCCTCGCGCTCTTGCGCGAGGTTGCCGCGCTCTATGAAGGACGCGTGCGCGAGCCGCAGAAGGCGTTCGACCGGTACCTGGCTGCGTTCGCGATCGCGCCCGGGGACGATCAGGCGCGCACGGACGTGGAGCGAGCTGCGAAGGGGACGGGCGAGTGGGAGCGCGTGATCGGCGCGTATCGCGCGGCCATCGAGGCGAACATCGGTGATCTCGAGATCGAGATCCCGCTTCGGCTGCGGCTCGGGCGCGTGCTCGTGAGCGAGGTGCAGAAGATCGACGACGCGCTCGCGCAGTACCGCGCGGTGCACGACGCCGATTCCGAGAACGAAGCGGCGCTTTCGGCGCTCGAGCAGCTCTACCGGCAGACGCAGCGTTTCCAGGATCTGCTCGAGGTCTACGAGAAGAGGCGCGATCTCACGTCCGACGCCGAGGCGCGGAGGCCGATCCTCTACGAGATTGCCAAGCTCTACGAGACCGAGATCAAGGATCACGACAAGGCGATCGACACGTACAACGCCGTGCTCGAGGACCACTCGCGCGACGGCCGGGCGCTCGCGGCGCTCGATGCGCTGTACAGGCAGCTCGAGCGGTGGGAGCCCTACGTCGACGCTCTTCGTCGGCGAATCGAGCTCGACGTGGGCGAGAGCGAGATCATCGATCTCAAATTCAGGCTCGGGCAGACGCTCGCGACGCACCTGGACGATGCCGCCGGTGCGCTCGAGAACTACCGAGAGATCCTGTTCCTCGATGCGCGCCACGACGGAGCGCGGACGGCCCTCGAGAAGATGCTCGCCGGAGATCTGAAGGGGGACGCCGCGGCGATCCTCGAAGCGATCTACGAGGAGCGTGCCGACTGGGAGAAGCTCATCGGAGTGCTCGAGATCCTCGCCGGAGTCGAGGGGAGCGTCGAGAAGCGCGTTCAGCTGCGAAAGAAGACTGCGCGCATCGCCAGCGACAACCTGAACGATGCCAAGCGCGCGTTCGAGGCGCTCGCGGCCGCGCTGAAGGACGATCCGTCTCTCGCGGAGACCCGGCAGCTCATCGAGCAGACCGCTGCTCAATCGGACGCCTGGACGAAGGTGGTCGCGCTCTACGGCGAGGTGGCCGAAGGGATCACCGACGCCACGCTGGCGCGCGAGTACTGGATGCGCCTTGCCTCGATCGAGGAGCGGCTGGGCGAGATCGACGATGCGGCCAAGGGGTATGCCCACGTTCTCTCTCTGGACCCGTCCGACGCCGAGGCGCTCGCGGCGCTCGAGACGCTGTTCACCCGAACGGAGCGGTGGACGGATCTGATCGGTGTCGTCGAACGGCGCATCGAGCTGGAGAGCGCCGCCGAAGGGCGCGAGGCGCTCTACGTTCGGATGGCGAGCATCTACGACGAGAAGCTGTCGTCTCCGACGGACGCGGTCGCCGCGTATCGGAAGGTGCTGGAGCTCGATCCTGCGAGCCAGCGGGCGCTCACCTCGCTCGACGCGCTCTTCGCGCGCCAGAAGATGTGGACCGAGCTCGCGGACAATCTCGAGATGCAGCTCTCGCTGACGAACGACGAGTCCTCGCAGCTTTCGCTGATGCTGCGACTCGCCTCGCTCCGCGAGACCGAGATGGACCAGGTCGAGGTCGCGATCGAGGGGTATCGCGCGGTCCTGGAGCGCGAGTCGACGAACGCTCAGGCGCTCGCGTCGCTCGAGCGGCTCGGTCGTGACGCCAAGTACGAGCTGGTCATCGCCGACCTCCTCGAGCCGCTGTACCGGCAGCTGGGCGACTACCAGAAGCTGATCGGCGTGCACGAGGTTCAGGTTCGGCGCGCGGACGACCCGGCGCGCAAAGTGGAGCTCCTCCACCAGATTGCCGCGCTCTACGAAGACGCCGCGGGTGATCTCAACGCGACGTTCGCCACCTATACCCGCGCGCTCAAAGAGGAGCCGGGCAACGACGTGACCCAGACGGCGCTCGATCGCGTGGCACGCGCGACGGGGCGCTTCGCCGATCTCGCGCAGACCTTCGAGACGCTCGCCAAGGGGCTCGACGAGCCGACCCTGGCCAGCACGCTCACGACGATGGCTGCGCGCGTGTACGAGAACGATCTCGGAAACGTGGACGTGGCCGTGTCGCTCTACCGGCGCGTGCTCGACATCGATCCGCAGAACCTCGGCGCGGCCGAGTCGCTCGAACGCCTCTTCCGCACGCACGAGCGGTACGCCGAGCTCTCCGGCATCCTGCAGCGCAAGTCGGAGATCCTCGAGGAGCCGGTCGACAAGAAGGACGCCCTCTTCCAGGCGGCCGCGATCGAGGAAGACGTCCTCGCGCAGCCCGAAGCGGCGATTGCCGTGTACCTGAAGGTGCTCGAGATCGACCCGGACGATCTTCGAGCCATCGACTCGCTCATCAAGCAGTACACGGCGCTCGCCCGCTGGAGCGATCTGCTCGTGGTCTACGGGCGCAAGGTGGATCTCGTCGCCGACCCCGACGAGAAGAAGCGCATCTACTACCAGGTCGGCGCCGTGTACGAGCGCGAGCTGGGCGACGTGCCCGCCTCGATCGAGACGTACGCGAAGATCCTCGAGCTCGATCCCGACGACATCCAGGCGCTCTCCCGTCTCGACGTGCTCTACGAGCGGTCAAAGAACTGGAACGAGCTCCTGTCGGTGCTCACGCGCGAAGCGGAGATGACCGCCGACCAGCACGAGGCGACCGGCTTCCAGTATCGAATCGCCGCGATCTACGACAAGCACATCGACGACGTCGCGCGCGCGATCGAGCTCTATCGCGAGATTCTCGCGAGCGTTCCCGAGCACGCGCCGACCATCGGCGCTCTCGAAGCTTTGAAGAGCGGCGAGCGCGATCCGCTCGGCGCCGCCGCGGTGCTCGAGCCCGTGTACGAGGCCGCCAGCGACTGGCCGAAGCTCATCAGCGTGCACGAAGTCCAGGTGCAGACCGCGGCCGACGCTTTCCAGAAGGTCGAGCTGCTGCAGCGGATCGCGCGCCTGTACGAGGACGCGCTCGACAGGCACGACGCGGCGTTCGACACGTATGCGCGCGCGCTCGCGCTCGACAACGGTAACGAGTCTACGCTGCAGAACCTCGAGCGGCTCGCGATGACGGTGAACCGCTGGCCGAACGTGGCGGCGCTGTACGACGCCGAGCTGGACAAGCTCGCCGAGTCGCCGCCGCAGCTCGTCGAGCTGGGGCTCCGCACGGCGCAGATCTACGAAGTGCAGCTCGAGGACGTCGACAGCGCGATCGCGCGCTTCCGCCGCGTGCTCGAGGTCGACCCCGAGAACCAGAGCGCCATCCGCGCGCTCGATCGGTTGTTCCTGCAGACGGAGCGCTGGAGCGATCTCGCCGCGATCCTCGCGCGCGAAGCGGAGATCGGGACGACTCCCGACGAGATCCTCGAGCTCAAGTTCCGGCTCGGGCAGGTCTACCAGACGCGCCTCCACGACCTGGACGCGGCGATCGCGGCCTATCGCGAGGTCATCAACGCGGCGCCCGAGAACGCGCCCGCGCTCGAAGCGCTCGAGACGCTCTTCAATGCCGGCCAGAAGCAGGTCGAGATCAGCGAGATCTTGGAGCCGCTCTACCGCGGGACGGGCGAGTGGGAGAAGCTCGGACGAGTGTACGAAGCGCAGCTCGCGCACGTACCGGTAGCGCAGCAGGAAGAGCGGCTCGCGGCGTATTACCGCGTGGTCGAGCTCCTCGAGGAGAAGCTCCTCGACGCGCCGGCGACGATCGAGGTCTACATCCGCGCGCTCAAGGAGTACCCGCTCGACGAGAAGACGAGCGACGAGATTCCGAGGCTCGCAGCGACGATCGACGCCGGCTGGGAGATGGTCGCGAACGCCTACGCGGACGTGCTCGGCCTCCACACGGACGCCGTGGTCCAGCGGTCGATCGGGAAGCGTCTCGCCAAGACCTTCGAGGACGAGCTCGGCGACATCACCAAGGCCGAGGAGACGTACAAATACGTCCTCGGAGTCGACCCGCTCGACATCGAGGCTCTCTCGAACCTCGATCGCATCTACACGTCGCTCGAGTCGTGGCCCGAGCTCGCCGGGGTGCTCGAGCAGCGCGTGAAGTCGACGGAGGACACGCTCGAGCTGGTCGATCTCTACGCGCGCCTCGGCGAGACGTACGAGATTCGGTTGGACGACACGGAGAACGCGATCGGCGCGTACCGCTCGATCTTCGACAAGCTCGACAAGTCGCACGAAGCGGCGATTCTCGCGCTCGCGCGGATCTACGAGCAGCTCGGCAAGTGGACGGAGCTGAACGTCGTCTACGAGCGCGAGCTGGAGAACGCCAGCGGTGACGTGGCGGAGGCCGAGATTCGCGCGAAGCTCGCGCACCTCGCAGCCGAGCGGCTGGGCGACCCGACGCGCGCCATCGAGACGTGGAAGATCGTCCTCGACCTCCGGGGCGAGGATCCCGAAGCGCTCGCCGCACTGGCGAATCTGTACGAGGTGGCCGGCGCGTGGCGCGAGCTCGTCGACGTGCTCGAGCGGACGTTCGACATCGCCGGGAGCGACGACGATCGCGTGAACATCCTCACGCGAAGGGCGCGCGTCTTCAGCGACAAGCTGCAGCGCGACGATCTCGCGATCGAGGATTGGACCCGCGTCCTCGACATCGACTACGCGAACCTGGCGGCGCTCCGTGCGTTCGCCGCGATTCGCCGCCGTCAGGGGGACGCGAACGAGCTCGTTCAGGCGCTCCACCAGATCATCGACCGCGCGAGCACGATGCTCGACGAGGACCAGCAGAAGGACATCTTCCGGGAGCTCGGTAAGACGTACGGCGAGACGCTGCAGCAGCCGTTCGACGCCGCCGAGGCGTGGCGGAAGCTGCTCGACGTCGGCCCCGACTTCGAGGCGATGGACGCGCTCGAGGCGATCTACCGCGCAGAAGAGAAGTGGACCGACGTAATCGACGTCAAGATGCAGCGCGCGAGTGCGCTGGAGGACCCCGCCGCAAAGATCGAGGAGTACCGGGCGATCGCTGCGCTGTGGGCCGACCAAGCGCAGGAGCCCGATGCCGCGACGCAGGCGTGGGAGAAGATTCGCGAGCTCGATGCGGCGCACGACGAGGCGTTCACCGAGCTCGAGAAGCTGCACACGGCGGCGAGCCGCTGGGAGCCGCTCGTCGAGCTCTACCTGTCGCGCCTCGATACGCGCACCGAGACGAGCGAGCGAACGGAGATCCTCCGCAAGATCGCGCGCGTGTTCGAAGAGAAGCTGAACGACAAGAGTCAGGCGCTCGATGCGCTCATCAACGCGCTCGGCGAAGACTTCCACGATCGCGAGACGACGAAATACCTCGAGCGAATGGCGCAGGCCACGGGGCGTTGGGGCGAGGTCATCCAGACCGCGAACCAGTGGCTGCAGGAGCAGACGGAGCCGAACCAGAAGATCCGGCTCTGCCTCCACCTCGCCAAGTGGTACGGCGACGACCTCGGACACCCGGAATACGCGCAGCCGTACTACGCGCAGATCGTCCAGCTCGACCCGAACAACGTCGGCGCGCTCCGGCAGATGGGGCAGCTCTATCGCAAGAACGCGAACTGGCAGCAGCTCGGTTCGACGCTCACGCGCGCGCTCGACGTCGCCGTGACGGACGTGGATCGGAAAGAGATCCTCTCCGAGCTCGGCGAGCTCCTCGACACGCACATGGGGCAGACCGATCAGGCGATCGTTCACTTCAACCGTGCGCTCGAGGTCGATAGCGCGTTCATCCCGGCGCTCGAGAACCTGGAGCGGATCTACGCGGCGCGCGGGTCGAACCGCGAGCTCGTCGACGTGATGACGCGGAAGGTCCCCGCGCTCACCGACAAGCACGACATCGCGCAGACGAAGCTGCGCATCGCGTCCCTGTACGAGACGAACCTGAACGATCCGGTGCGCGCGGCGCAGGTGTACCGCGAGGTGGTCGATCTCGACGTCTCGAACCTCGCCGGCCTACGTGGCCTCGCGCGCGTCCACGAGGTGCTCAACCAGTGGCCCGATCTCGTCAAGGTGCTCGAGGCCGAGCTCGACGTCGTCCAGACCGAGCGTGAGCGCATCGACATCCTGATGCAGCTCGCGAAGCTGCAGGAGGAGCAGTTCCTCAAGGCCGACATCGCGGCGCAGCGGCTCGAGCAGGTGCTCGAGATCGATCCCAACCACGAAGAGGCGTACTTCGCGCTCGAGCGGGCCTACCGGAAGCTCCGGCAGTGGCTCGATCTCGTCAACACCTACGACCGCCACGTGGCGGCGACCCTCGAGCGGAAGACGAAGGTCGAGATCTACGGCGCCATCGCGCAGGTCTACGCCGAAGAGGTCGAGGACAACGAGCGCGCGATCGACGCGTACAAGAACATCGTCGATCTCGACGAGAACAACGTGCCGGCGCTCGAGGCGCTTGCGAAGCTGTACGACAAGCTCGGCGACGCGACGCAGTCGATCGACTTCATGACGCGCGTGGCGGAGCTCACGACGGACTCGCGGCAGCGCGTGGAGTCGTATTACAAGATCGGCAAGGCGCTCGACGAGAAGCTGGGCGACCGCGTGGCGGCGCAGGACCGCTACGAGCAAGCGCTCGATCTCGACCCGTCGCACTTGCCGAGCTTGGGCGCGCTCAAGCTCATCGCGATCGACAACGCGGACTACGACAAGGCCGCGCGGTACATCGATCAGGAGCAAAGCTACACGGCCGGTCCGCGCCAGCGCGCACGCCTGCTCGTGGAGCTCGGAAAGCTGCGCGACGAGAAGCTCGGCGATCACGAGAGCGCGGTGCTCTCGTTCGAGGCAGCCTACGAGGCCGATCCGGAGAACGAGGAGGCCGCGTTCCCGCTGGCCTCCGAGTACGTGCGGCAGGAGAATTGGGAGAAGGGCGAGCCGCTGCTCGATCTGCTCACCCGCAAGTCCGGGAAGCGCGAGCGCGGCGAACAGCACGAGCTGTGGAATCAGCTCGGGTTGGTCACCTCGAAGCTCAACAAGGACGAGAAGGCGCTCAAGGCGTACACCGCGGCGCTGCAGCTCGATCTCACCGACCAGACGACGATCCGCGGCCTCGCCGAGGTGAGCTTCCGGCTCAAGGACTGGGGCGCGGCGCTCACCAACTTCCAGAAGGTTCTCACCGCGCTCGGCGAGAACGACAACGAAGAGCGCGCGAACGTCTACTACAAGCTCGGCTGCGTCAAACGCGAGCAGGGGCAGGCGAAGCAGGCGATCAACAACTTCGAGAAGGCGCTCGGCGTCGATCCGGCGCATCGCGTGACGCTCGAGGCGCTCGTCGCGCTCTACACGGATCTCAAGGACTGGAAGCAGGTCGTCGCCTACAAGCGGCAGATCCTCGACAACGTGGCCGACGGGGATGAGCGCTTCAAGGTGCTCAACGAGATCGGCGACATCTGGAACGACCAGGACAAGAACCCGAAGAAGGCCATCGAAGCGCTCGAAGAGGCGCTCGATCTCCAGCCCGAGAACCACGCGCTCCTTCACAAGCTTCTCGCGCTGTACCAGTCGGTCGAGAACTGGATGAAGATGGTCGAGACCATCCAGGCGATCGCCGGGATGGAGAAGGACCCGATCCGCAAGTCGAAGTTCCTCTACACGATGGCGCAGATCTATCGTGACAAGGAGAACGACCAGGACCGCGCCGTCGAGTTGTTCAACGAGTCGCTCGACCTGAACCCGACGTTCCTCGAGGCGTTCGAGCGCATCAACAAGATCCTCACGTCGCAGAAGGACTGGAAGGCGCTCGAGCGCGCGTTCCGGAAGATGCTGCGGCGGCTCTCGGGGGCGAACGCCGGGAACCCGGATCTCGAGTTCAACCTCTGGCACAACCTCGGGCTCATCTACCGAGACCGTCTCTCGGACATGAACAGCGCCATCGAAGCGTTCAAGATGGCCACGCGGTACAAGCCGGACGAGGCGGTCGAGCGTCAGATCTTGGCCGAGCTCTACGAAGCGACGGACCAGATGGAGCAGGCGATCGGCGAGCACGCGATCGTGCTCCAGAAGGACCCGCTGCGCGTCGATCCGTACCGCTCGCTCTACAAGCTGTACTTGAAGATGCACGAGTACGATCGCGCGTGGTGCATGTGCGCCGCGCTCGCGTTCCTGCACAAGGCCGACGAGGAGGAGCAGCGCTTCTTCGAGGACTACCGGCCGCGCGGGATGATCCAGGTGAAGAGCCGGCTCGACAACGAGCTGTGGGTGAAGCAGCTCTTCCACAAGGACGAGAACATCTACATCGGCAAGATCTTCGAGATGATCACCCCTGCGGCGATCGTCGCGAAGCTCGGTCAGCTGCGCGCCGCGCGGCAGCTTCCGGTGCTCGACAAGCGGTTCAAGCAAGACCCGGCGACCAGCACGGTCACGTTCGCGAAGACGTTCGGGTGGGCCGCGCAGGTGCTCGGTGTCCCGACCCCCGAGCTCTACGTCCGCAACGACGTGCCGGGCGCGCTCGTCGCGGTGCCCAGCTCGCCGCCGGCGAGCGTCGCCGGGCAGACGGTGCTCACCGGGTTCTCGCCGCAGGAGCTGACGTTCATCGTCGGCAAGCACCTCTCGTACTACCGAGGCGAGCACTTCATCCGGAACCTCTTCCCGACGCTGAACGAGCTCAAGGTGCTCCTGTTCGCGGCGGTGAAGATCATCATGAACGACTTCGCGGTCCCGGCCGAAATGGCCCAGGCCGTGAACACGACGGCGCAAGAGCTGGTGAAGCACATGCAGCCGATCCAGCGCGACGGGCTCCGGCTCGTGGTGCAGAAGTTCGTGGAGGATGGCGCGAAGGTCGATCTCAAGCGGTGGATGCAGTCGATCGAGGTGACGGCGTGCCGCGCGGGCTTGCTCCTGTGCGCGGACCTCGACATCGCGAAGAAGATCATCGCCGCGGAGCCCCAGCTGCCGGTGGATCTGACGCCGCAGGAGAAGCTCAAGGAGCTCATCGTGTTCAGCGTGAGCGAGCAGTACTTCACGCTCCGGAAGGCGCTCGGCATCGCCGTCGGTTAGTTTCGCGCTCGGCGACGTACGATTTCGCGCAACGTTTCGTCCCGGCGATCCGATGTGGATCTACGTGGGCCTAGTGCCTCATCCGAGGCGCACGGCCCGCGTGGAGGGTATCCATGTCGAGCATCGAGCAAGAGCGGGCGTCCGGAGCGACGCTCGAGATCGCGGTTTATCAGCGGGCGGCGTCCTGGAGCGTCGAGGTGCAGGACGATGCGGGGGCCAGGCGGGTGACGCTGCCGCAGGCGCGCGTGATCGTGGGGTCGTCCGGTAGCGCGGACGTCGTCGTCGATGACGCGACGGTGAGCGGGAAGCACCTGGCGCTTGCCGTCGAGCACGGCGGGGTCGGCATCGAGGATCTCGGGTCGAAGAACGGTACGTTCGTCGGTGGCGCGCGCGTGCGCGAGGCGCGCTGCGAGGCGGGGGCGACGATCGTGTTCGGGCGGTCGACCCTCACGCTGCACGCGGTTCGCGAGGCGGACGAGGGGCACGAGTCGGACGAGGGGAGTGAGCCTCTGGGCGGGATCGCGGGCGGGTCGATCGCGATGCGCCGGATCGGCGCACGCGTGAGGCGGTTTGCGTCGCACTCGCTCCCGGTGCTCGTCACCGGCGAGACGGGGACGGGCAAGGAGCTGATCGCGCGCGCGCTGCACGCGGAGGGGACGCGGGCGCCTGGGGCGTTCGTCGCGCTCAACGTGGCCTCCCTGCCGAGAGAGCTGGTGGAGAGCGAGCTGTTCGGACACGAGCGCGGGGCGTTCACGGGGGCCGTGTCGCGGAGGGTGGGCGCGTTCGTGGAGGCGGACGGGGGGACGCTGTTCCTCGACGAGATCGGGGATCTGCCGCTCGATGCGCAGCCGAAGCTGCTGCGCGCGCTCGACGGATACGAGGTTCGGCGCGTGGGGGCGACGGGTCGTGGGCGCGCGCCGGACGTGCGGATCGTGGCGGCCACGAATCGCACGCTCGCGAAGCGGGTCGAGGAAGGGGAGTTCCGGCTCGATCTGTTTCATCGGCTGAGCGTGTTCACGGTCGCGTTGCCGCCGCTGCGGGAACGGCGCGGAGACATCGGTCCGATCGCTCGCGCGATCCTCGCGGGGGCTCCGGCGGGGCTCGGGGCGCGCACGCTCACGTCACGGGCGCTCGCGCGGCTCGTGGCGTGCGACTGGCCGGGGAACGTTCGTGAGCTACGGAGCGTTCTGTACCGCGCGAGCGACGGGGCGCGCAGCGGAAAGCTGATCGATGAGAGGGACGTGGACGAAGCATTGCGGACCGGCGAGGGGGGAGCGCCGGTGGAGCTGCGACCCGAGTACGCGCGCGCGTTGCTCGCCGAGCATGGCGGGAACGTGGCCGCGGCGGCGCGGGCCGCGGGGGTACCGAGGACGACGTTTCGCAAGCGGTTGCACGCGTGAGAAGAGGCGCGCGTGCTAGCGTCTGCCGCGATGGAGAGGCGGTTCGCGCTCGCTTCGCTCGTGCTGGTGGCCGCGTGCTCGCGCGGCCCGGCCAAGGACGCCGCGGCGGGCGACGCCTCGGTTCCGGCCGCGAGTGACGCGGGCGAGGTGACCGTCACCCCGGCGAGCGGACCCACGACGATCTTCTCGGCGCCGATTGCGGGGGCGCGCGTGGCGTCCGGGCAGGCGATCGCCGTGGGGCTCGTCGTGGCGAACAAGTCGATCACGGCGGCCCGCGTGGACGCCACGGGGCACGCCGTCTGGGCGCGCGCCATTCTCAACGACGTCACGTGGTCGCAGGACGCCGAGCTGCATGCGTGGCCCATCGACGCCGGAGCGCTCGTCGTGTGGCGAGGGCCCGTCGGAGCGAAGAGCGCGCACGTGGCGGTCGTCGTGGCACCGGATGGGCGGACCGTCGATGGCCCGTTCGACGTGGGCTCGTTCGTCTGCGCGACCGACGACGGTGCTGCGTGGAGCGAGCCCGGCGCGAAGGGGACGGTCGTGAAGCTGCGCGCCTGGTCCGCGGGCGGCGCGCACGACGTGGCGGGGCCGACGCTCTCCGACGACTTCACGCTGACGTGCGGCTCGCACCGCGCGTACGCGCTCGTCGAGGGGGACGAGGAGGCGCCCTCGCGCGTCTACACGGTCGGGGATCCCTCGACCACGCAGCCGGTTCGCATCGCGCCGAGCGCGCTGGGGCGGGACGAGGAGCGCGATCTCTTCGCGTGGGCCGAGGGGGACGACGTGGGGGTCGTGCGGGTCGCGCAGAGCGGCTCGGTGACCGCGGCCGACGTTCGCGCGAACGCCGTCACACCTTTGCACTTGGACAGCGCGCGCGTTCCGCCCGAGGACGATGTCGTCGCGATCGACGCGGACACGCGGTCGGTCGTGCTCGTGACGACGCACGACGAGAGCGACGCTTGCCCCGATGGGCACGGGGGAACGAGCGTGCACGCGCTCCGGATCGCGCGGCAAGACGTGGGGAAGACGACGTCGTCGCTCCTGTCGCCGTCGGCGTGCGCGCGCGACGTGGGGCCGTTCTGGACAAACCTCCTCGGCACCTCGCTCGTCGTCGCCTGGACGGAGCGCGATGCGCACGCCGCCAAGGGCGCAGCGCCCATCTCGGGGCTCGCGTACCGCGCGCTCGAGGAGGGGGGAACGCTCGCTCGTCTCGCGCTCTCCGCCGACGCGCTGGCCGACGCCGGCTGCGACGCGACGAGGTGCTACGCGGTCGCGCTAGCGCGCGAACCGGGGGCCGACGGGATGAAGCCGGAGGCGATCCGGGTCGTCAGTTACCCGTAGGGGGGTGTGTCCCAGAGCAAACCTCCATTGATTGGGTCAGCTCTCGAACGCGACCCTCACCCCCAGCCCCATCGCATCTCACGGTTCGTCGCGAAAACCCCATCCCCCGTCCCCTTCCCCGCAAGCGAGGAAGGGGGGTCGCGTGCGAAGCCCAGGAACGGAGGGCGGCAGGACTCCACCGTGTGGCCCGGCGAATCGTCGTCGTGAGCGCTCCCCTTCCTCGCCAGCGGGGAAGGGGCGGGGGGGATGGGGTTTCTCC
>Ga0302319_10005171_pt1 | contig 26331 bp, 13 predicted proteins | sample Bog_T0_2_FD_203319 | JGI IMG/M metagenome (GOLD analysis project Ga0302319, IMG submission 203319) | Peat permafrost microbial communities from Stordalen Mire near Abisko, Sweden - Bog_T0_2 | ecosystem: Environmental > Terrestrial > Soil > Wetlands > Peat | place: Sweden: Abisko, Stordalen Mire... | reverse complement strand
AATCGAAGGTACACACGACCCTGAGTATGGACTCTCGATGGTGCAACACGAGTTTGTCCGAGATGAACCCATACCGCTCTACATCTGGACGAACAACTCCAGCGATCACCCGATAGAACTCGGCTCGTGTGGTGCTGAACCGGCTTATTTGAAAGCTGGTGGCTTCGTTCTTTATGACGCATACGGCCATCGCGTACTCAATAAGCGCCAGACAGCTTCAGACAAGCAATGCAAAGCTGACCCCTCGGGATACTACAACCCGCTGGAATGCACACTCAACCTTGGCCCATTCTTGTTTCCAGCGCACACATGCGCGAATAGCCGCATCGATCTCACAAAGGACTACGAACTGCCTCCTGGCAAATACATCATAAGCACGCGCGACCCCGGCGATACCGCCTTTTGTCCTCGAAGGGATGACAAGCCACACAAGCCGAACCCAACAACGGACATCGGCTTCGAGGTCGTACAACCTTGATTTGCCCTTTCTGCTGCGATTCACTGGAGAACCTCCATATCCGACGCTATACCGCTCAGAATCCTTAGAAGGTGTACCCGCTGTCGGTAAAGTAATGGCCGGAACACCCGATTCAGGTAAACATAAGCGTCTTTTGGTCCCGTGAACTCCCAGCAATCGGTGGCCGGAAGAACGTGAACCAGATTCAGCAGATGCTTCACAATGAATCCCGTACGCTCGCTAACCGGCTTTAACCGGTTTGGCCTTTTCGGTAGGGAGGGATTCATATCGCCATATAAACCATTGTAAATAAGCTGGATACAAAATCGCGTCAAATAAATACACCCAAAAGTACACCCTTCGAGAATTGACTGGTGTTCAGCCCACGTCTTCTGTCCCATAGACATCTGCCCAAAACCCTGCCTTTTTCCCCTCGAATATGTCCATGAAGCTTTTTCGGCATTGGCCGGCAGGCCCTACACGCGAGCGATGCTCAAAATGACCACCAAAATGCGTCGAATCGAATGGTGGAGCTGGTTGGGAGCGAACAGACGACCTCTTCCATGCCATAGAGCCAACATTAAGCATTTAAATGCTTACAAGACCCAAGTGGCTCCCTAAGTCCTTGTAAGCACGCAAGTCCCGGAGAACCTGCGTATCGCATAACGTATCGCGTTTCCAATTTACTGTCCGCGCGATCAGAGACACTTGCGACGCCGTACAGCTCCCGAATTCCTCATTCAAAGGCTGAATCCACCGTTCTCTGTTTGCATTCACGTGACACTGGCTAGCGAACCGTTGCCCTCATTTCCTTGCCCTCATAAACGATCTCGTTGTCCGATTTGCTAGTCATCTCGCCGCCAGTTCCGTGTCCGCTTCTAACCACTACAACCCGGAATGTGCGCTTCGCAACCATTTCCGGGAAGGCCCCTTCGCGTTTGCCAATCGTCAAGATGCTTGCACTGTCGTTCCAGCGAATGGGGATCACAGATTGCTGGCCTTTCTCGTAGTTATAGCCGTCGCCCGCATCCTCGTACAGATTGAATTCACCATCTGCTCCGCGATAGATGCGAAGTTCAATGGGACCATCAGGCTTCTCCGCGGCATATTCGATTTCCGGACCCATGGGCAAGATGGAACCCGCGCGGACGTATATCGGCATGCGATCCAAGGGCGCGTTGGCTTCGATCTCCTTGCCGCCTTCGGTTGAATCCCCGGTCCAGAAGTCATACCACCTGGGCGATGCGGGAAGATACACGTTGCGATGGGTGACGTTTGCCTTCAGAACCGGATTGACCAGAAGAGCAGGGCCGAACATGAACTCATCTCCGATATTCCAGGTTTCTTCGTCCGAGCGCCAGTCCATGACCAGCGGGCGCTGGATGGTGTAATCCTCGCTTGCGACCTTCCATGCAAGCGAATAAATGTACGGCATCAGGCGATAGCGGATCTTGTCATATCGGATCAGCGTTGGCTCGACTTTGTCGTAAGTCCACAGCTCGTTGTGCGCGCGATGGCCGTGAGTTCGGAATATGGGGCAGAACGCGCCGAACTCAAACCACCGCGCATAGAGTTCCTGATAGGCGGGCTGTTCAGTTGCTCCCGGAAACGCAGGCCAATAGCCCCCAATGTCGGTTGTCCAGTAAGGATACCCGCTGAGAGCGAGATTCAGGCCGGCGGGTACCTGATGCGAGAGCGACCAATAGCTGGTAAACACATCGCCTGACCACACTGTTGCCCCGACGCGTTGCTGGCCGAGAAACGCGGAGCGCGTCAGCAGAAAGACACGCTTGCGGTCGTTTTCGGCTCGCCAATGATTTTGCACACCGAGCGTGTGCAGCAACGGAAACACGTTGGTATACTCGGCGCCGCTGCCGATAGCGAGTTGCTTGTTGCGCAGGATGGCATCTCCCATATGCGGCCAAACCTCTTCCGGCTCGGCGCTATCGAGCCAGAATGCGTCCCATCCTTGCGCAAGCAGTTTGCCGGGCAGACGATTCCAGTAGGTATCGCGCGCTTCCGCGCTGCTGGGGTCGTACACATGTGCTCCAGGAATCATGAGGTGTTTTTCTAAGAGGGTTTTATAGGTTTCCGATTCCGGGTCGAGCAGGCCCCAAACAGAAATCATCGCGTGCACATTCTCTTTATGCAGTGCATCTAAGTCCTTCGGCACATCATGATAATTGCTGTTGAAAATCGGATCCCCCTCTTTGTTCCACCAGAACCAGTCCTGCACCATTGCATCGAGTGGAATGTGTTCGTCGCGGTAACGCTTGGCAATGGTCTGAATCTCATCCAGCGATTCATACCTGTCCTTGGATTGAAAGAAACCGTAGGCCCACTTCGGCAGCATTGGCGTGTGTCCAGTCATGCTCCGGTATTCATGGATGATCGTATCCATCTCGGGGCCATAGATAAAGTAATAATCAATCGACTTGCCGGCAAGCGCGCTGAATGACAACTCAGTAGGGAAGCGATTGTCGACGTAGCTGAATCCCGCCGTGTTCCACATCAGCGCGTAGCCGCGGCTCGAGACCAGCAGAGGAATCGCCACATCGGTGTTGTTCTGTCCTAACTCGACGGTAGATCCCCGGTAGTTGAACATGCCGCTCTGGTGCTGGCCAAGCCCGTAGAATGCCTCGACAGGTGGAGGTGAAAACCGATCCTCGATCTGGTAGGTGCTCTCTCCGTTCACGCGTGCAGGCTCATAGGTTCGAGGAACGCTATCTCGTTCCCGCAGCAGAGTCTCTCCGTTTGCCGCGCGAAAAGTAAGATTGCCGCGCTCCATTCCCAGGGTAATGGTCAGCTTCGCCGTTGTGAGCTTCGCTGCTTTCTCGTCCTGCGCGAACTGAAACGGAGCTCCCGGGCAGGCCAGCGCTGCATCCAGCATCCAAGGCTGCGGCCCTGCTGGCGCGGATCCATCGGGCCATCCGAGAACGTGAATGAGCGAATCGCCGCAGACGGTAACATCGAGCGACTCAGCACCGACCGTTGCGTGGAACCCGCGCTCAGATCTCTGCACAGCCACTGGCGCCAGCGTGGGCTTTTCCTGGCCTGGCATTTGACTGATCGCACGTGGCGCGATTGAAAGCAGGATCAGCAATACCGGGATCGCGTGCTTGCGAGAGGTTCCAGGGAGTGCCGAAGGCGAGGATAAACTAGCAAATAGTCGAGAGATCATTGGAATTCACCTTTCAATGCATCCATTTAACAAATAGCTCTTCCGAAGAAGAATCTGGATTAGATTGCTACGCAGTCAGAAGGGCCTGTGACTCTCTGTCATGCCGGGCCAGGTATCGGTCCGGAAGGGGACGGCAGGCAGGCCCGCGCCGTTATACAAGGTCGCCGCTGGATTGGATTGCCATGCATAACGGACCTCCTGCGGGTTGGGAACCTCGGGCGAAGAGACTATGATCGTATCGCCCTCAATGCGGGCATCGGCCCAGTGCCATTTTTGATCCTTGCCAGCGACAGAGAACTCTTCCAGTTCTGCGCCCTTCACGACAAGCCCGCCGTCGGTATGGGTGAAGTGGATCTTGATTGAGTCCTGGAGCCTCTCGGCCGAGACGAACGTCGGCCCCGCATACACGACCTTTTTCCCGTATTGATTTGCCAACGCGCAGAGGGCAAGCCGCTCGCCCACAGGCTGCTTATCCTGCGCATGGATGTTATCTGCGTCGCCGGTGTCGATGGTTTCGGCAAGACAGGAGTTGGGAATCGTGGCGGCTGCGATGGCCTGCGATTCGCGGGTTTCGGTCCACTCGTCTCCAGTCACCGGAACAAGGCTCCGAGGCTTGAAGGCGGGCAAGCCGACGATATAGAACGGGAAATCTCCCTGGTCGAAGAGCTTGCGCCAATCGGCAACCATCGCGGGCAGAAGCTTCCGATACTGGTAGCCGCGAGGTGAGTTCTGTTCGCCCTGGTACCAGATGGCTCCGGTGATCGCAAGCCGCGCGATCGGCCTGAGCATGCCCTCGTAGAGCACAGTCGGCATCACGGGCCAGTTCTCGTAGGCGATTGGGAGTTGAATCGGCGGACGCGCGTCCACGCTGACCTTGGCTTTCCATGCACCTGCAATTGGAATCGTGCTCTTGTCTCCCAATGTCATATGCAGTTCCTCTGGCTTGCCGAGAAAGCCGCCGTCGGGCTTGGTCTTGAGAACGCGGATGGCAATCGTGTTGCGCCCCGGCTTCAGAGCACTGTTCAGGAAGTAGACGCGCGGATTCTCCACCCAGGAGCTGCCACCGACCTCTTTCCCGTTGACGTATACCGTATCCATGCGCTCGATGGAGCCGAGGAAGAGCATCGTCCTTCCGGCGGGCAGCGGATCGGGCAGCACTAGTTCTTTGCGGAACCAGACCAGGGCGGGCTCGGCCGGTACGCCTAACTCGGCGAAGCCGCCGGGAATCGTGACGGTCTTCCAGTCCGAATCATCCAGCTCTGGACTTCCCCATTTCCCCTTGATGCCGATGTCGTACTCGTCGTACCAGTGCATGACAAAGTTGCCATACTGGGGTGCGTCGGAGGCGCCAAGCCTCTGGACTTCGGCCAATGGCACATCGAAGTCCTTGAGCGGGCGCAGGGCATCGGCGCTGGTCCAGGCTTCGGCAGGAGTGCCGCCCGCGGCATCGACAACCAGGCCGAGAGGCACGTGCGTCTCCTGATGCACCTTGCGCGCAAAGTAAAACCCGACCGCTGAGACCCAGTCCGCCGACTCAGGCGACAACACCGACCACTTGCCGCCGACTAGATCCGTATGCCGGTAAGCTGGGCTTCCCACGACCGAGAAGAATCGGATATTCGGGAAGTCGGACGTCTTTGCGTCCGCGGGCCCGGTGCGTGCGAAGCGCAGCGGCAGGCCCATGTTCGACTGGCCGCCGCAGAGCCACACGTCTCCCACCAGCACATTGTTAAGCTCAACCGTCTGGCGGCCGCTGATCTTGATGGTGTAAGGGCCACCGATTGGCGGTGGGTCGATCTTCACTTCCCAGCGGCGATCCTCGCCCGCGACGCCGGATGCCGTAACGTTGCCGATCTGAACCTGTATCTTGTCACCTGGTTCGGACCAACCCCAGATTGTATTTGGTTTGCCGCGCTGCAGAACCATGTTGTCGCCGAAGAGCGGGCTGATAAAGGGCTGCGTCTTGGGCACCGGCGGTGGCATCGGCGGCATGCCCGGAGTGTTCTGCGCCGAGGCGCTTCCGTTGAGTGCAAGGAGCATGCTGGTTGCCGCAACAACAAGGCGAATGAATTTGAACTTCATGATTCTGAGTCCTCTCCTGCCCAACAACCGATCTGTGCAATGCATCGAATGTCTTGGCCGCTTGCGGGGACATATCGGCATTTCACATTCGACGCCCTAGAGAACGGCCTTCACGATCGGAGGCAAATGCGATTATCCAACCTTTGCATGCACGATCCACTGCGGCTTTGTGCGAGCCTCCTCGTGAAGTCCTCGGCAATTCTACTCCGGCAGGTTCTTTGTCCCGGTCACCTGGAACGTCCCCGTCACCGCTGGCGCTCCCGTATCCGGCTGACCTCCGCCGATGGATACGGTATAAGCGCCTTCGGGAATGATCGGTTCACCCGCTTCGCTCACCATGCTCAAGTCGCGATCTTTCAGCTCGAAGCTGACTTTCTGCGACTCACCGGGCCTCAAGTGAATGCGCTTGAAGCTGCGCAGAGCCCGCAGGGGTGCACCGGGCACATTTGGGAAGCTGAGGTAGAGCTCCGCAACTTCATCGCCCTCGCGCTTGCCGGTATTTGTGACCGTCACTGCGGCGATAAGCGGATCGCCCGCGCCGATCGCGCTGCTCGGGAGCGTTAAATCGCTGTAGGAGAATGTTGTGTAGCTCAAGCCATAGCCAAACGGATAGAGCGGTTTGCCGTGGAAGTAGCGATAAGTGCGGTTTTGCATCGCATAGTCTTCAAAGGGCGGCAACTGTTCCAGACCGGTGTAGAACGTTACCGGCAAGCGGCCTGCGGGATTGTTCTTTCCGGAGAGTGTTTCGGCAACTGCCGAGCCGCCTTCTTCGCCCGCATACCAGGACTCGAGGATCGCGTTTGCGTGTTCGTTGGCCCAGTTCACCGCGAGCGCACTACCATTCGCCAGCACAAGAACCACAGGCTTCCCTGTCGCCGTCACAGCTTCTAGCAACGCCTCTTCAGGTTTCGGAAGATCGATGCTGGTGCGGTCGCCGCCCTTGAATCCGTCCTCGTTGACCGGCATCTCTTCCCCTTCCAGATCGCCGGTAATGCCGAGAACAGCAACCACAACGTCAGCGTCCCTGGCTGCCGCGATCGCCTCCGGGCTGGGCTTGGGGTCGTACTTTGTCCAGAACGCCTGTGCCTCGACAGGTCCTTTCTCGTTCAGCTCATACCTGACCTTGAGGGCCACTTTTTTGCCCTTCTCCAGGAGAATGTGACCGGCCTTTGCCGCAGCGTGTTCGGCGTCGAGATACTCCATGGCCAGTGGCTTGCCATCGACCATGATCATCGCGGAGTTTCCCTTCGCGCGCACGCCGATGCTGTACTCGCCGGATTCGGTTGCGGTGAGAAAGCCGTCCCATGTCACCGTTAGCGGAAACTTGCCCGCAGCCTCTTGAGGAACGCCCTGCCCAGTCAGATCGACGGTGTTTACTTGCCGCGTCGCCAGAACTGTGCCCGCGCCGGGGAACCCGCCTCCATTCGAGAACTTGACTGTCAATCCCGGCGTTCCCTCCGGCGTGGTCAGCACGGACTTCGGAATCGGGTCTCCGTCGGTGCGCAGGAATTGCGTTCCGGGCACAAAAGTAATCTTGGCTTCCGGAAATTCCGCTTTGAGTCCTCCCAACACAGAAACGGTGTGTGAAGGAGAGCCGTTGTAGTTGCCAAGCAGATATTTTGTCTGTTCCGCCAATGGGCCTACTACCGCGATCTTGATTGCGCCCTTCTTCAGCGGAAGAGTGCCGTCGTTCTTGAGCAGCACCATGGCTTCGTTGGCGAGGGTGTGAGCCAGCGCGCGATGTTCGGCGCTTTCAAGTTCCTTTTCGTCGATCTTTGAATACGGCACGATCTCGGGCGGATCGAACATGCCAAGCTTCATCCGCGCGGTGTACAGCCGGACCAGCGCGGTATCGATCTCACTCTCCTTCAAGAGACCCTGCTTGTAGGCGTCGGAGTACGGCTTGTAATCGTGATCGTCGCTGACCTTGGCAAAGTCGATGCACTCGTTATCCAAGCCGCGTTGAATGGCCAATGCGGAAGCTTCAGGCTGAGTCTTGGTGAAATGATGATCGCGGTAGATGTTGACGATGGCATCGCAATCGGAAACCACATAGCCCTGAAAGTTCCACTTGCCCCGCAACTGGTCCTGCAAGAGAAACTCGTTAACACAGGCAGGCTGCCCATTGATGCTGTTGTAGGCGCACATCACGGATCCGGCCTTGCCCTCGGTTACGGCTGCCCGGAACGCCGGCAGGTAGGTGTCCAGTTCGTCATGCTTGCTCACCTTCACATCCGCCGTGTGGCGCGTCGGCTCGGGTCCGCTGTGAACAGCGAAATGTTTCGGCGTGGAGATGACGCGATAGTATTTCGGATCGTCGCCCTGCATGCCCGTGACGAACGCGACGGCCATGCGGGCCGAGAGAAACGGATCTTCGCCGTAGGTCTCCTGCCCGCGTCCCCAGCGAGGATCACGGAAGATGTTGACGTTCGGCGCCCAGAAGTCGAGACCCTCGAAAACATTGCTATGCCCGTCTCGCATTGCCTGGACATGCTTGATCCGGCCTTCGACACCGATGGCAATGGCCATGCGGTGAACTGTGTCCAGATCGAATGTCGCGGCCAGACCTACGGGTTCCGGATACTCGGTGACTCCGGGCCTTTGCACGCCATGCAGGGCTTCGCTCCACCAGTCGTAAGCCGGAATATTCAGCCGCGGCACGGCGCGCGACTGGTTCACTAGCTGCGTGACCTTTTCTTCCACGGTCATGCGATGAACAAGATCGGCGGCGCGCTGTTCAGCGGGCAACGCGGGGTTCAAATACGCGGGCTGGTCGGAGCTTTGGGACCACAGTCCATCCACACAAATGAGTGCGGCTATTGCAATCAGGATTCGGAAATTCGCTTTTCGCACGTCTCTCCTGCTGGAACCGGTTGGATATGATTCAGATTCGGTAAACGATTACAGGTCCAGGCCAACTGCCAGGCCCTGACCTTAGGGGATGATACTCCCATAGCTTCGAGGGACTCTGCTGAAAATAGGCTTGGCTCGAAGTCCTTGAGATTGCGGTGTCATGTCTGCCTTTCGTGCGCGATGCCCGGCGATTCATAGTAGACATGCTTGATGTGGCCTCGTCCAGCGATATGTGCAGCCGCTCGATTCCTGCGTGCATCATGGCGGCTTCCTCGGTCCCGACACCGATCCGGCGTAAATGAACCAGCTTGTCAAAGGCTTCCGGATCAGCCACGCTTCCAGCCAGCGCGCTCTGGGCTAGGCGGACAGGTCGATTCGCGAATTACCAGCTCAGGCAGGATCGGCACGGTATCCTGAAAGGCCTCTTGGCCGCGAATCCGCTGGAGCAGGATGCGCGCTGCCACCGCTCCCATGTGCTGCAACGGCTGCCGGATCGTGGTGAGGCTCGGGTTGTGATAGGCCGCGCTCTGGATGTCATCGAATCCACAAATGGAAACGTCTTCTGGCACGCGCATGCCATGGTTCATCAAGGCCCGGATTGCGCCGATGGCAGACACATCGTTATAGCAGACCAGTGCGGTCGCGTCGGCCCCGCGGTTGACCAGCTCATTCACCGGCCAAAAACCCATCTCGGGCGTTGAAACCCGCGTCTGAATTTGCACGGTCAGCTCCGGCGGCACTTCCAGCTTCAAATCCCGGGCGACTGTCATAAGGCATTCCCAGCGCTCATCGGCGTCGGAGCTATGGCTGCCGCCCCGCATGAAGGCGATCCTGCGATGCCCCAGTTGGCAGAGGTGGCGGAGGGTCAGCTCAGCAGCCCGCCGCTGATCCAGCACAACGTTGGTCACGCCTTCAATCTTTCTATGTCCGGCCACCGACACGACGGGCAGTTTCAGGCCATGCTCAAGCAGAGTGTCGATCAGGATGAATCCCTCCACGCAGCGGTCCATCAACAGGCGCGGATACTCATCAATCAGATCGGGCTTGCGGCGATGGCTGGCGGTCAGGTAGAAGTAGCCCTCCTCGATGAGCAACTCCTCCATCCCGGTAAGCACTTGCGCGGCGTAATTGTCGTTCAGGTCCGGAATCAAGACGCCTATCGAAAAGGTCTGGCGCTTGCGCAGCGAGCGCGCGTAGAAGCTGGGCCGGTAATCGAATTTCGCCGCCGCCTCGGTGACCCGGTCCCTCGTATCCTGTGGAATCGACCGCACGCCTGGAGCGTTGTTCAGTACCAGCGAAATTGTCGCCGGTGACAATTTCAGATACTCGCCGAGCGTGCGCAGGCTAACCGGTTGCCCCGGCTGCGGCCTGGGCCCTGATTTTACTCGCTTGGTCATACTCTCCAGCTGTAACCCTCCACAATGAAGAAACAACTCCGATTGGCAGGTCTCTGAGATCAAACCTTCCGATTTATCACCTTTCTGCTGGAGTTTCCCCCGACACCTGCGTCTGAGCAGCACTGGGGTGACCACCACTCAATTTGTTCACAAGCCCGCTGTCAGTCGTTTTGTTGATCTGTTTGGCCTGGTCGAACTCGGTCTTGGCTTCGTTCTTGTTGCCCATAGTTTGGTAAAGCCGACCCAGCCTCCAGTGAACGTCCACATCCGTTGGAGCCTGCTTCTCTGCTTTCTTCAGTTCCCGCAGCGCATCCTCATGGCGGCCGGCATCGGCATTGAGGATGCCCAAATCAAGATGGGCCTGTTCAATGCTGGGATCGATGCGGATCGCCTTCTCCAGCAGAGGAAGCGCGGCCTCCGGATGCTGCGTTTGCAGGTCAATATCCGCCAGATAGGTCATGGCTTGAGCATGATTTGGATTCTTGGCAAGTTCAGCTTGAAACTCGCTCGCCGCCTCCTCGTTCTGCTTTTGGGTCCACAGCAGGTAGCCCAGTCCGAAGTGAACGTCAAGCGTGCTGGGATCGGCCTTCACCGCTGCGCGAAACTGCTGAATGGCACCAAAATAGTCTTTCATTCCATCCAGAGCCTCGCCGGCCAGCATATCGGCCTCGGCCGAATCCGCATTCAGGGTGAGAATCTCATGATAGGTATCAAGCACGCACCGGTACTGCTTCGACCAAAGGCAACTGTGCGCCAGGGCTAGCCGCAGTTGCAGACTCTGCGCATCGCGTGCGGCAGCCTGTCTGAGATAGAGAGCAGCCTCGCCGTATTCGCCCAAGCCATAATGTGCCATCCCGATCAGGATGGTCAGGCGCTGGCCTTCGGCAGAGGAGAGCGGCTGGTTCTTGAGCAGGGGCTGGAATTCCTGAATCGCCTGCTTCAGTTCGCCGCTCTTGAAGAGCGCCAGGCCAAGGTTCAGGCGTAGGCCGGGAATACCCGGATTCAGCGCCATGGCCTTGCGATAGAGCGGCACAGCTTCCTTGAAGTGCTCCTGGCGAGCCTCCAGCAGGCCAAGGTGCGCATAGAGCTCCGAGTCTGAGGGATGCGCCTTCAGGTAGGAACGCCATGCAGCCTCTGCCTCTGCGTTCTTGCCCTGTTGCTCCAGCGCAAGCGCCGTCTGCCGCTGATTCTCGGTGGCAATCGCAGTCTGTCCAGAGCAGCGAGCGACGGCTATGGCCAGCGCCATCGCCAGCGCCAGACAGGATCGCAATTGCATCGCACGTTTCACTCGTGCTCCTTGTCCATTTCAGTAAGAGGCATGAATTCGAATGTGCCAAAAGGAAAGAGGGCGCGGCAGGGATTCACCGCCGCGCCCCGGTTGAGGATTACAAGTTAGAAGTTAAGCTTGCCGGCCAGTTGCAGGTTGCGTGGATCCTGAGTGCCATTGAGCGCACCAGTCGACGTGTTGACGGAGTTAAATTCGGTGTGGTTCAGCGTGTTGAACGACTCGAACTTGAGCTGAAAATTAACTTGCTCATGGATTTGGAAGGACTTGTAGAGAGACGTGGTGAGGTTAAAGCGGCCGGGCAATACCAGAGCGTCCTTGCCCCAGTTGCCGAAGCCCAGGCTAGTTCCGCCCGCCCAGACGGGCGTGATGTTGTTATTGATCCGGTTTGCGTCGAACCATTGGGTAACGGTCTTGGGATAGTGCAGCTTGCCGCCGGGGGTCATATTCGGATGGTTGTTGTAACCGCCGCCTAAGCCGACCGGATCAACAGATGAGTTGAGGTTGACCTGCTGAGGGATGCCAGTCTCTTTGACAAAGGTTCCGGCGATCTGCCATCCCCCGGCGACGCTCTTGACCAGTCCCTGGCTCTTGGTGAAGATGGGTAGGTTGTAGACGTAGTTGGCGTTGAGGATGTGACGGCGATCGTAGGAACCCGAGCCCTTGTCATACTTGATGTACCATGGGTTGTCGATTTCATTGCGATCCTGAGACTGGATGTCGATTTGATGCGAATACGTGTAATCGACTTCGCCGCTCAGGCCCCAGCGGTTCTGGATGCGAATAGCCGACTGGAGGCCGTTGTAGTCGCCGGTGGCGACATTCTCATCCTGCGTGATACCCGCGTAGCCAGGGAATGAACGATAAGCGTTCATGCTGCCTAGGTTGCCGAAAGATAGACCGGTGCCCGATCCATTTACCTGGCGAGCATCAATGCAAGTTGCCGAAGGAGTAGCGCACGACCCCGCCGACGCGCCCTTGGCAACATTCACCAGGCCAATGTTGGTCGGCAAGCTGTTGAGCGCGTTGTTGACGATGTTCTGATGCCATTGCAGGTTGCCGACATACTGCCCAACCCAAATGACCGAACGGGTGATTTCACGCTGCACTCCGAGACTGAACATGGCCACGGCAGGAGCTCTGTAGGTCTGGGCTACGCTATCGCCGCTGCCCGCAAAGATCAGAGAAGTCGGCGCGATCACATTGCCTGTGCTCCAGTTCTTTCCAGGCTGGCTGAAGTAGGGGTTGCTGATGCTGAGCGAAGGATCGAAGGGCGCGCTGGTGGCAACACCGAAGATATCGTTGCCCTGCATGCGCTCATAGAAGGTGCCAAAGCCTCCGCGGAGGATGGTCTTGCCGTTTCCGAAGAGATCCTCGGAGAAGCCGACACGGGGTTGCAGTGTTTTGTAGTCGTTGGTGACCACGCCATGCGGGTAGCCGTTAACGCCTGCAAGGTTAGTGCCGTTGATGTACGCTGGGATACCGTTGTAGGTATACAATGTCGGGCTGGCCGAGTTGATGGTGCCGTCGGCGTTCCAGATCGGAGCAGAGCCTGCGCCTGTCTGGTAAGTGCTCTGATTGAAGTTGCCAAGGAGGTTCTGGCGCTCCCATGCGTGCGGCAGAGCGTCATAACGGAAGCCAAGTTGCAGGGTGAGGCGTGGGGTCATGTGCCAGTTGTCCATCGCGTAAACCGAAGGAGTCTGGTTGGCGTAATGGCGAATCGGAGCGGCCTGATTCTGGCTGTAGCTTGAGGGAATACCCAAAAGAGTGTCCATGAGCGTGTCGCCCGACAACGAGCCCCAGGAGTAGTTGCCCTGTGAATCGCCGTAGAGCATCTGGTTCTTGGTGTAGCGGTTGTAGCTGAATCCGAACTTGAATTGATGCTTGCCCATCGTGTACGAAACGTCCACCTTGGGTGAATAGTCCTGGGCCGCGTTGTGATAGGGTTCGGTGGCTGTGTCTTCAGATTTTCCGCCGCCCAGGGTGCTGTTCCAACTCATGCCGGGCCAGATCTTCCGGCCGATGGAATAAGCGTTCACAACCGGAGCAACTGCCCATGACGTCGGCAGGAAGGTGTTCGCGCTGGGCGTGATGTCGGCCCCGTTGCCGTCATAGTTCATGCTGAATTCGACCAGCAGGTTGGAGTTGATGGTGCCGGTCAACTTGGCGGTAGCGCTGTGGGCCGGGGAGGAGAGAATGCTGGTCAGGGTGTTGTAATTGCATCCGCACCAGCCAAGTTCCGGATTGCCGTAGTTCTGATTCTGATGATCACCGATGTAGTGAACCAGGAACGCCCACCTATCGTTGAAGTTGTAATCGCCGCGGACGACGGTGTCTTCCACGCTCTGCGGAAGCGGTACGCTGGCGACGTTATAGTCCGTTGATCCAACGTTCGGCTTAGGCAAAATGCCGGCGTTGAGGTAAATAACCGCATTGGGATCGAACAGTCCGCTAGGGATTATCTGTCCGATTGGGCAATTCATTACCGGGGGCGCAGCAGGATTTTTTGCTTGGGCAGCTGCGGTAGCCGTTGCGTCTACAGACTTGGTCCCCTGGAAGCAACCGCCGGGGGGCAGCGCACCAAGGCGGTTGGACGCGTAATCCGTTCCAGCAACATTGGGGACCTGCAACCATGTTTTGTTGGCGTCGTGTGCTGCGGCGTATGTTGGATCGACGTATGTGAGACTCGTGCCAGAAGTTGGAACATCCTTTGTGTCGATAGTGGGGTTGTTGCTGGTAGCTACGGCGGAAGTCTTGCGCCACTCCTGGTTGAAGAAGAAGAACGCCTTGTTCTTGTTGGCGTTGAAGGTGTGAGGAATGTAAATCGGGCCTCCAACGTTGAGGCCGTATACGTTGTAATGCGTAGCCGGCCGCGCATTGTGGGCGCCGTTGTACTTGTTGAAGAAGGAATTCGCGTTGTAAGCCGTGGCGCGATTCTCTTCCCACGCTCCGCCATGAAACTGGCTGGTGCCCGACTTCAGCGACATGCTGATAGTGGCGCCGGAGGAGATGCCGTAGTCGGGGGGATAGTTCGACGTCATCATCTGGAACTCGGCAATGGCGTCCTGGGAAGGCTGAATCTGCGTACCGCCGCCGCCGCCGCGGTCAGCCGACTCGCCGCCGTCGATCAGCCAGATGTTGTGGGCCTCGCGCAGGCCGTTAAATTCCAGGTTAAAGCTGGCGCCAAACGCACCGAGGGAGTTGCTGTCCGGCAGTTCCGAGCTGACGCCCAGACCAAGAGCAGCCAGAGCCGCAAAGTTGCGGTTCTCAGTGGCGATGGAGGTGATCTCTTCCGAGGTGATCAGAGTGCTGACCACGTTGGTGTCGGCCTGTACCGTCAAGGCGTCGGCTTCTACCGTGACCGTCGTCGTCTCGACGCCGAGGGTAAGCTTGACGTCGGCGCGAACTGACGTCGAGACGTTGACCACGATGTCGTTCTGCGTATACGCCTTGAAGCCCTTGGCCGTGATATTCAGCTTGTAGTTGCCTGGGTTCAACCCGGCAAAGTCGTACAAGCCGGTGGACCCGCTGGTGATCGCGCGCGTAAAGCCGGTGGCCGGGTCGGTGAGCACAATGTTCGCTCCCGTAACCACCGCCCCTGTTTGGTCCGTGACGATGCCGGTGAGTTCGGAGTTGGCCTGCGCAAATGCTCCCGCACATGCCAGCACCAACAACAACGGCAACAGGAAAAACCTGCATCTCGCTTGTTTCATGTGACCTTCCTTTTCAAATTGATGCTGTTTTTGTTTGTGCCTCAGTCGCTTCCCCGTTGGTCAGCACTGAAACCCGCTTATGTGTACCGAAGGACCTCGCTTGAAATGAATCGAGCTCCCTTATGATCCTTCGGTCCGGCGAACCCGTCCTGCCGGCTAACCCCAAACGCTTCTGTCCTACCGAGTCACCTGCACTCATTTGTGCCGGACCACTTCGTAAAACTCCGGCCAATCTTTGCGATAGTCCTCCTCAAGAAACGGTTTCTGGTCAGAAGTCTCAAGACAACGACATACGCATGGCTGCCCCTTCGACCGAGAGGCGGCTTTGCCCCAGTGTTGTCTCAAGTTCTATTCATCTATCGCAAGAACTTAATCAGGCAGAGTTACGCCTGTGAAGGGGAGTCACGGTGTAGCAACGGAGAAATACACCGTGAATCACGCGAAGAAAAGACGAAACTACCCGCGACTCAGGAGAAGGAAAGTCTGTAAATGCAGAAAAAAGAGGAGATGAGACAGGAAAGGAGCACGCAACTGCACTACAGGATCGAGCCGTAGGCCGGTGAAGGCGACGAGGTCAATGTCCCCGCATCGACTTTCTCCGATAGCAGGGACCGTCTTGCGACAATGCACGACGAAGGGCTTGCCGCTACCTCGCGAACAAGATAGTCAGTATCAGTTCTCCTGGCAGAGTGCAGATCAAGGATGGAGGCCGGGGAATGGGTCCCAATCCTCAGTGAAGCGAAAGACGCTTCTTCTACTTCGCTTCGTCAAGGACTTCTATGGCCCTTATTTCTGCATAGTTTACCTTCGGCGAGAAAGACAGCAGTAGTTTTCCCTGGCCGTTGGGATGCAGGCCATGAAATTCGCGCACCACAGGCTGGAACGCCCCGGATACGACCTGACTAATGTCGAAATCCTGAAGTAACATAACTCCATTGCAGGTTACGTCAAAGACTCTGCAGCCCACGCCGTGGCAGTTTGCGGCTGGAATCGAAGGACTAAAGAACGACTCCAGGAAGTGGAGCTTTACCGTATAGCTTCCGGGTGCAACGGGGATCGCATAGCTGAAATTACCGTGCCGCTCACCTGTGTAGAGGTCTGGGATTCTGGGTCCCATCTCGGGATTTTCAAACGTCCAGGATCGCCCGTCGATGAAATACTTGTCCCCACTCCAGCGTTCGCCATTGGCATCTACAAAATCCGTTTGGCGAGCACTAATCCGGATCGGGTCAAGTCTTCCAGGTGTGCCGGGGGTCAGCTCCAGCGCACTCACGAAAGCCCGCCCCCAATCCGTCCGAAAAACGACGTGGACTTTGCCGTCAGCAGCAGGGTGTACATCCTTGAATACGCGGATGTCCACTGCCGACGAACCGGCGTCGGAAACTGGATCGAAATCGACCAATAATGGATGATCGTTCAGGTCCACATGAAAGTGGCGTCTATTTTGTGCGTCTTCCTTCTGGTCCCCATCCGGTTGCCGTAGCGGATCAGCGAAATAGAGCCTCAGTTCGTATACTCCGGGAGATACCGGGATATCGTAACGGAATTCACGCTGCGATTGCGGAACCATATTCCCGTCCGAGACAGCCTCGCGGATGGATTTGTACAAACCTTCGTCAGGCACCAAAGGAAAGAAATGCAGCGGGCCGGGCTTGGAAACGCCTCCTGTGTAGTAACGATCAGATTCCCAGCGGCGTCCCCACAGGTCTACATAACTGGCACCCATGTGACCGGCGGCGATACGGATGTCACTCGCATTGGAGGCCAATGCGACCCGTCGGTTCTTGGCCTGCGGTTCCGCCTCGTTCTGCCCCGGCTGGGAAACTGAGGCTACCGGAACGTCGTAGGTTGGCAGTGTGGCGTGCCTCGACTCAAACCACCGGTAGCCGAGCCATGCGAAACCAAGACCGAACAGCACGGCCGCTCCGATTGGAACATGCTTTGATCGGGAAGGTTTTCGCTCTGCTGGAACAAGCATCGCGGGCTGTTTCTGCGGTTCTTTGAAACGCGTCTCAAAGACAGGCAGGTATTGACCTTTCGGGATCGTGATGACGACGGGCTCGTCCTTGCCCGCGTTGACGAAATGGTGCTCCAGTTTCATTCGCAGCTGGCGGGCTTGCGATCGAACAATATTGTCATCGTTTGAGTTGTAGCTGGGCTGCCGACCGTAGACGTAGATTCCGATCTGCTGTTCAGTTGCCTCATCGGACTTGTCCTCGATGGCGCATCGGCACACGTGAAGAAAGAACGCCCGGAGGCGCGGTGATTTTTCAAAGGTGGCGCTGGAAGCCACACGGCGCACCAATTCCCCTCGCTGCCTTTCAGCCTCGGTAGGAGCCTTCTTAGGGTGCATCACCGTGACAACTTCTAAACTCATCAAGGAAGCTCCGGCGCGTTCGGTAAGAATACTAATTGCTAGTAAATCGATTTGCAAGCGCTAAATGAACACATTTGCGAAGGCGCTTGTGACCGAAGCTTTTTGCCAAACTGGGGTTTTCACCAGGCAACCATTTTCTGAAAACAGGTGGGCTAGGGGTGGATCCAAAGTCGTCCGACGGCTAAGGCCACCGAGAAGCCTCAGGGCTGATCGCGGGCCTCATCGAGCATGTGCCGATACCAAGAAGCGATGATCCTCCTGTCAGTTGCTGGCTCAACCCATCTTGCTTTTCGGTTGATCGATCCATCCGATAGAACCGGCGAATTTGACTCTTTTCCAACGAATCATGTCCTGCTGCCAGCGTGCCCCGCCAACACCCTTTCATTTGCTTCCGCGCAGCCATCGCAGCCTGGCAGGGTGTTGACCAGCGCTTGCCCTGGGAGGTCATTCCCTTCCCGATGCAAAAGAAATGGCCGCGCGGGTAAGCGTTTTCCCGGTTGGCCGATTTTTAGCCTGCATCAGGCGTTGCGTGGCCAAACAAATGAATCCTATTCTCCGGAATCACCTAAAGAAAAGTCGTATTTTTCGGGCCAATTTATCGATTTATTAGATATATTTAATCATAATGAAGACGACCATCGATGAATGGGAAATCCTGCGAGCCGTGGTTCAGTTAGGCGGGTTCGGGCCGGCTGCAGAACAGCTCAATCGCTCGCAATCGACCATCAGCTATGCGATCTCTCGGCTCCAGGAACAGATTGGGATAAAGTTGTTTGAGCAGAGAGGCAGAAGAGCCCATTTAACGGAGGCAGGACGCGTATTGTTGGCCGATGCCGAACCTCATTTGGCAGGATTTCGTCAACTCGAGCAGAGGGCTCTCTCACTCGCGTCGGGCGGACAATCGGAGATCAGATTGTCGGTCGACTGCATTTTCCCGAATGAGCGGCTCTTTGCTGCTCTTGCGGAATTCGCCAGACGGTTTCCTTATGTCCATCTGAAACTCCGCCAAGCCACGTTTCTTTCCGCGGATTCCGAGTTTTCCGCGCACAATGCGGATCTCTGTGTGGTTGGGCTGATGTCGCGCGAGTATTTCGTAAAGCCGATCCTCGATATCAGGATGACGGCGATCGCACACCGGGACCATCCACTTCATTTGCTGAGATGCCAGGTCTCCCGGATCGACATGATGCAACACACGCTTGTGGTCGTCGAAGGAGCAGGTTCTGGCAGCACCAAGCGCCAACCGCGGAGCCCGGCGCAGCGATTCCTGCCCGTGAGTACGATCGAAGCTGCGATCGATGCAGTTCGAAGCGGGCTCTGCTTCGGTTGGCTGCCGGAATACCGCATTCAAACTTATCTGGAAAGTCGCGAGTTTCTTGCGCTCCGCTTGCCGGTCGGCGGCACCAGGGATTTGCGGCTCAACTTGGTCTGCAAAGACTCGAATCCAGGCAGCCACGAGGTGAATGCCCTAGCCGAACTGCTAGGCATGAATGCCGATGTACAAACGATTTGAAACTTTGTTACGGACAGAGCCCAGTCTCTTTGCCGCGAACTTTGCAAAGTTCACATCGACAGATTCGATATAAATAAAGTGGTTTGTTCGATTTGCTAAGACTCTCTGTCTTTCTGTATAGTCCAATTCCCAGAGAACGTTTTCGCGAATCGATCGTCGTGCCTTGAACTGTTAATAACCTGAAGCACTGGGTTACTCGATGCCTATCCGCGGGATTCTCATGGAGTCACCATGAATTTCGGCGGTGTTCGATTCGTCCTTCGCGTCTTTCTTGTTGCCCTCATTTTGACCGCGCCACTCATGGCCGCTGAGAATGCTCATTTCGTCATCGATGTCACCAAGCACGGAGTGAAGATCGACCGAAACATCTTCGGCCAGTTTGCCGAAAACCTCGGACACGGGCTTTACGAGGGCATCTGGGTCGGTAAAGATTCCTCAATTCCGAACACACGCGGGATCCGGAACGATGTCGTCGCCGCGCTTCGTGAGTTGAAGGTTCCCAATGTCCGTTGGCCCGGCGGCTGCTTTGCAGATGAGTACCATTGGCGCAAGGGAATCGGACCGGCAGAGAAGCGGCCTGCGACGCTCAACACCGCGTGGGGCAACGTGGTCGATACGAACAGCTTCGGCACCAACGAGTTCATGGACTTCATGCAGCAGATCGGCAGTCAGCCTTACGTCTCGGTCAACGTCGGGTCTGGAACCCCGCAGGAAGCAGCCGAATGGCTGGAGTACATGACGGCGGCCGCCCCCACGGCGCTGGCGAAAGAGCGTGCCGCAAACGGGCATCCCGACCCATACAAGGTCGGCTTCATGGGCATCGGGAATGAAAGCTGGAGCTGCGGCGGCGACATGACGCCGGACTACTATGTGAGCCAGCTCAAGATCTTTAGCCGCTTTGTGGAGAATGACAATCCTGCACAGCGGGATACAAACCAGATGCTCAAGATTGCCGTCGGTCCCGGCTTTCCGGAGACCGAGTGGACCGAAGCCGTAATGAAGGCCTGGCAGCATCACGACTGGAGCTGGAATTTCGATGGCCTTTCGGTGCATTGGTATACGACGCCCGGTGGCTGGCCGCTCTCAATGCCATCAACTGACTTCAGCATCGACGATTACGCCAAGACCCTCAAGACCACCCTGTTCATGGATGAGTTTCTCCGCAAGCAGGAGACCGTCATGGACAAGTACGACCCGCAGAAGAAGGTCGCCCTCGTCGTCGACGAGTGGGGCGCATGGTATAAGCCGCTGCCCGGCACGAACAAGGATTTTCTCCTCCAGCAGAACAGCCTGAGAGACGCGATTCTGGCATCCCTGAATCTGAATATCTTCGCGCGCCATGCAGACCGCGTGCGCATGGCTAACATCGCACAGATGATCAACGTGATTCAGGCGATGATCCTGACGGACAAAGAGAAGATGGTCCTGACACCAACCTATTACGTCTTCAAGATGTATGTCCCCTTCCAGGACGCAACATTTGTTCCGATCGCGTTTGACGCCGGCACCTATTCGCAGGGCAGCAATACGCTGCCGCGCGTAGATGCGCTCGCGGCCAGGGACACCTCAGGAAAACTCTGGCTCGAAATTACCAACCTCGATCCCGAGAAGCCTCTTGAAATCGATGCGGATACCACTGGCATGGTGATCAAGTCGGCAAAGGGACAGACGTTGACTGCGTCTCAAGTCGATAGCGTCAACACTTTTTCAACACCCACCACTGTTGTGCCAAAGCCGGTTTCCGCAATTGTGAATGGCGGCAGGCTGACCCTGACGGTTGAACCAAAGTCTGTGACTGTGATCTCGCTGGAGCCATGACGGGGAGGCCGCGTAGCCGCCCTCAATTCCTGGAACCAGGATGAACGACCGCAATATGCACATAGCCCCAGCCCTGCGCCCCAAGCCAGTCAGGGAACCGGGTTCTCAAACGGAGAAATCCATCATGCAATCGGCAATCAGAAAATCCACATTGAAGGCACCGGCAGTGCTGCTGGCAGTCCTCTTTCTCGCGATCGCGTCTGCGGCACAGACTTCTCCAGTCAACGCAACCATCGACGCGTCAAAGACGGGAGCGCCTATTTCGAAGTACATTTACGGTCAGTTTCTCGAGCACGGAGGCGATATCGTAAACACCGGTGTGTGGGCTGAGATGCTCGTCGATCGCAAGTTCTTCTATCCGGTAGCAGCTAGCGCACCCAAGCCACCGCCGGTGATGGGCAATGCGGCGGGAAACCCGCGCTTCAATCGAGTTCCTACACGCTGGTGGGCTCCCATCGGCGGCGACGTCGTCACTATGGATACCAAGGCGCCTTACACCGGCGAACAGACGCCTTTGGTCAAACTCGAAGCCAAAGAGCCGCACGGTTTCAGCCAGTCAGGTATCGCGGTTCGCAAAGGCAAGGGCTACACTGGACGCATTTTGCTCGCAGGCTCGTCCGGCGCGCTGGTGAAAGTCACGCTTATTTGGGGCAAAGAGGCAGCGGACCGCCAGACTGTCACCATTGGCACGCTCGGCGCTGCGTACCGCAAGTTCCCGCTGCGGTACACCGCCGGAGCCGACACCGACAATGCAACTTTAGAGATCACCGGCACAGGCAGCGGCTCCTTCCATGTCGGCACGGTCTCACTCATGCCCGCCGACAACATCGAGGGCTTCCGCCGCGAGGTCATCGCCGCGCTGAAGCAGTTGCGCTTTGGCGTCCTCCGCTTTCCCGGCGGCAATTTTGTCTCCGCCTACGAGTGGCGAAATGGCGTGGGCGAGATTGACAAGCGCCCGCCCATCTTTGATCCGGTCTGGCACGCGGTGCAGCCCAACGACGTGGGCACCGATGAGTTCCTCACCCTCTGTCGCCTGCTCGGTGTCGATCCTTACATCACCGTCAATGCCGGTTTTGGCGACGCATGGTCTGCGAGAGAGTTGGTCGAATACACCAACGGAGCCGCCACTACGCCCATGGGAGAATGGCGCGCCGCCAACGGCCGCTCGCAGCCATATAACGTCAAGCTTTGGGGTGTAGGCAACGAGCCATGGGGCGACTACCAGATGGGCTCCATATCGCTTCCCCAATTCGAATTGAAGCACAACCTCTTCGCCAAGGAGATGAAGAAGGTAGATCCGTCCATCAAGCTCATCGCGGGCGGCGCCATGCCGGACGTGATGGAAGGGGCGGACCAGGCCAGACGCATCAACGGCCAGTATGTTCCCGACTATCTTTCCGCGGCCGACTGGACCGGTCAGTTGCTCCTCAACTGTCTCGACAACATCGATATGGTGAGCGAGCACTACTACGCTTCGGGTACCCAACATACTGACATGAAGCTTCAGAAGAAGGTGCCCATCGATCCTCCTCTGTCGTTCATTGAGTGGCAGCGCGCCCCGGCCGTCCAGGTCCGCGCAAAATATGAGCACTACCAGGAATACCTCAAGCGGATTCCCGCGCTCCGCGCCAAGCCCGTTCCCATCGCTATCGACGAGTGGGCCTACTTCGGCGGCGGACCGAACTCCTACAAGACCGTCCCCGCCTACGCCTGGGCCTTCCACGAGATGTTCCGCCATTCAGATATCTTCCAAATGGGGGCATTCACCTTTGCGACTGCGATGATGAGTTCTAACCGAACCGAAGCCATACTCAACCCCACTGGAATGCTCTTCAAGATGTATCGGGATCACTTCGGCACCATCCCTGTCGAGGTGACGGGAGACTCACCGCAGCCGAAGCCGACATTCGCGGCCGGTGGCGACCAGCCTGCCGTCAATCCGGGCAGCGACACGTATCCGCTGGACGTGAGCGCCGCTCTCAGCGAGGATCGCAAGACGCTCACGTTCGCAGTGCTGAACCCCTCGGATTCAAAGCAGAGCTTGAAGCTGGCAATCAACGGCGTCAAGCTCGCGAGCCAAGGCAAGCTCTGGCAAACGGCTCCCTCCAAAGTGGATGCCGTTGTCGCGATAGGAAAGACGCCAGAAGTCTCGGTCGAGGAACATACTCTCAGTGCAATTCCCGAAACGTTCGAGGTTCCTCCGTTCAGTGTCAACATCTATTCGTATCCGCTGCAGTAGCGCGGCCAACAGATTTCGAATGAGGAGAAAGATGAAGAATACGAAGTTGGGTCTTGCACTCATGCTGGGGATAGCCGCATCGCTGGGAACCATCCTCTCTGCGCAGGTTCAGACGATCGTTCCGCCGGTCGTTTCGGGCGCGAAGGCGGCTACGGTAGAGCACATCAAAGTCCACGGCTCAGCCCTGGAAGGCAACCTTGAGGGAGACGCTGTCGATCGCGAAGTGATCGTCTTCCTGCCTCCCAGCTACGAGAAGGACAAGCATCGGCATTATCCAGTCGTTTACGCGCTACACGGCTTCTTCATCGGAGCCACGCAGTGGACGGGTGAAATCCACGTGCCGCAGACGATCGAAGGCGCATTTGCCCAGGGCACCAAAGAAATGATCGTTGTCCTGCCGGATTCGAAGACCATCTACAACGGCTCGATGTATTCGAGTTCGGTAACCACCGGCGATTTTGAAAACTATGTCGCACACGATGTAGTCAACTATATCGATACCCATTACCGCTCGATCGCAAACCGCGTAAGCCGCGGATTGGTCGGCCACTCGATGGGCGGTTACGGAGCCACACGCATTGGCATGAAGCACTCCGATGTGTTTGGCAGTCTCTACATCATGAGTCCCTGCTGCCTTTCGCCCATGACGGGCAGCGGCTTCGGCCCTCCAGACAAGATGAAAGAAACGGCGATTCAAAACGAAAAGATAATCGCCGGCTTGAAGTCGCCCGCTGATGCGCCAGCCGCTCTTCCGGGCTTTGGCATCGCGCAGCTTGCCACCGCTGCGGCGTGGGCGCCGGACCCAAAGAACCCGCCGCTGTATCTTGACCTGGCGACAAAAGATGGAGTGCCCGTGCCGGAGGTCCAGGCGAAGTTCGCAGCAAACGCGCCGCTTGCGTTCATTGATCAGTACATCGCAAATCTCAAGCAGTACCGCGCCATTGCGATCGACGTCGGCGATCAGGATGGCCTGCGCACGGATACCATAAAGCTGCACGAGGTGCTGGATAAATACGGAATTACAAACAGTTTTGAGATCTACTCCGGAACACATACCAGCGCTGTTGCTGACCGTTTTCAAAACCACGTGCTTCCGTTCTTCGGCAAGAATCTTTGCTTTACGGCAAAGTGCAAGTAGCGTTCTCACATAGAGGACACGCCTCCGCCGGAAGTAAGAACAGACCTTGGTGAGCAGGGTGATTCCCAACAAATCAGTCATTTTGTGAAGGAAGTGATCAGCATGTTCAGTTCAGTTGCTTGGCGGTTTGCCATCATATCCATCGGCTATTCTGTTACTTTGTCAGGCATATCTCTTGCGGCTGAACCGCAGCCTGCTTCACCCCGGACGATAGTCGTGGATCTCAAGGACTCGACAGGGCCGGTGGATCGCTTCTTCGATCTGTCGGTTGGGTCGGATTATCCGGGTACACTCATCCGCGCCGACAGCCAGGCGCAGCTCAAGCTCGCCGTAGATGAACTTGGCTTTCGCTATGTTCGGTTTCATGCCATTTTTCACGACGTGCTGGGAACGGTTCGAGTCGAAGACGGAAGGACAGTTTATAACTGGTCGAAGATCGACCAGCTTTATGATGATTTGCGGGCCCGCAACATACGTCCGTTTGTCGAACTCGGCTTCACACCGAAGGCGCTTGCCACGTCGCAGAATAGCATCTTCTATTGGAACGGCAATACATCGCACCCAAACCCGGCAGGTTGGCATGACCTTGTCGGTGCTTTCATTCGGCACATTGAAGAGCGATACGGAAGAGAAGAAGTTCGCACCTGGTTGTTCGAAGTGTGGAACGAGCCTAACCTCTCTGGCTTTTGGGAAGGGGGCGATCAAGAAGCATACTTCGAACTCTATGATCTTACTTCAAAGGCGATCAAGTCCATTGACCCTGCGTTGCGTGTCGGAGGCCCGAGTACTGCAGGCGCGGCATGGGTTCCTGAGTTTCTGGCTCATGTGAAGCAGAGCGGCGCCGCAGTCGACTTTGTGACCACGCATACGTACGGCGTGCAGGGCGGCTTTCTCGATGAAGAAGGGAAGTCCGATACCAAGCTTGATCCGTCGCCCGACGCGATCATCGGAGACGTGCGGCATGTCCGCGAGCAGATTTCAGCGTCGCCGTTTCCCGCGCTTCCGCTCTATTTCACCGAATGGAGCACAAGTTACACGCCGCGCGACTCCGTCCACGATTCTTACATCAGCGCCCCCTACATCCTCACCAAGCTCAAGGCCAGTCAGGGATTGTTGCAGGGCATGAGCTACTGGACTTACACGGATTTGTTCGAAGAACCCGGACCACCGACGGCGCCATTTCAAGGAGGATTCGGATTGCTGAATCCGGAAGCAATTCGCAAGCCGGCGTTCTTTGCTTACAAGTACCTTCACGCGCTGCAGGGCGAAAGCCTCCTGACGAGCGATCCACAAGCTATGCTTTCCACCCAGGATGGAGATGTCACGGCGGTGATCTGGGATTTCGAGCAGCCCGATCAGAAGGTGAGCAATCGATCCTTCTATACCAAGCTGATTCCCAATCATGCTGCTGCGCCGATTCGGTTGCAAGTCACGCATCTCTTGCCGAATACGGCTTACCGCCTTAAAGTTTATCGCACCGGGTATCGTGCCAACGACGCGTATTCTGCCTACATCGAGATGGGCAATCCCAAAGAGCTGAGCGCGGCGCAGATTGCGCATTTGAACGAACTGACGCGTGATCCGCCTGAGACAGAGAAGGTGATGCGGAGCGGGCCGTCGGGCACGGTTGATTTGACTGTGCCAATGAACAGCAACGACGTTGTGCTTGTAAAGCTGCAACGCAATGAGGGGGGCAATTGAAAGATCGAGTGTTCGCTACTTCGCTTCGGAAGGTTGCATTCCTTCTTGTCCTCATGAGCACGTTAAGTTTTGCGTCCCAAGCTCAGACTCCGCTTCCACACCCCAACTGGCCAGGTCCTGGGCAGCTCTTTGTGGGGGCTTGCTATCAGCCTATCGATCGTACGCCAGAGCAGATTGATCGCGACATCGCCATTATGCAGCATGCAGGATTCAATGTCGTGCGCATGGGAGACCTGTCGTGGGACTCGTTCGAACCCTTGCAAGGCAGATTTGAATTCGAGTGGTTCGATAAAGTGATGGACAAGATGCAGGCCGCTGGAATTCGGGTGATCCTGGACATTCCAGGGTCGCCCGCGCCCATTTGGCTGCATCGTATGCACCCCGGCATCGATATCGTCAACCAGAATGGCGCGCGCGTCCCGCCTTCCGAACGCTACATGGACAACATCAGCGATCCGGATTATGTGCGTGAGGTGAAGACGCTCGCGGATGAAATGACGAAGCACTATGCCCATCACCCGGCAGTCATCGCCATCGGCTATGACAATGAAATCGGCAATGGCTTCATGTCTTATTC
>Ga0302319_10005169_pt1 | contig 26341 bp, 24 predicted proteins | sample Bog_T0_2_FD_203319 | JGI IMG/M metagenome (GOLD analysis project Ga0302319, IMG submission 203319) | Peat permafrost microbial communities from Stordalen Mire near Abisko, Sweden - Bog_T0_2 | ecosystem: Environmental > Terrestrial > Soil > Wetlands > Peat | place: Sweden: Abisko, Stordalen Mire... | reverse complement strand
TTGAATTCGAGGATCACGGGTCAAGCGATAAGCTGTTGATTATATTGGGTTCAAAGGTTGGCCAGAATGTCCTGGCTGTGCTTACCACGTCTAAGGCGCGTGGTCGCAAAAAGGAGCCGGGATGTTTCGGATACGGAGAATATTTTTTCGTTAGAGCAAACGCAGACGGTAAATTTAAAGAGGATACCTGGATAGAATTATATAGACCTCAGGAAATACAAAGATCATCGTTTGATGGTGCCATTAGAAATGGATCAATTACGGTGGTAAAATCCTTGCCAGACGGATTGGTTAATGCAATTCGCAATTGCTTGAACTTGTCCCACGACATAACACCTGCACAAATTAATTTGTTGGAATAGACTGAACGGAAATCCTAAATTTCAAACTGACCCACGACCCGAAAATCAGCCGTTGGCGACCGCGGGCGCGAATTTATAGCCGTAGCCATGGCTGGTGATGATGATGGTCGGCGCTTTGGGATCGGCTTCCATCTTGCGGCGCAACCGGCTGACCAGGACATCGATGGTGCGGTCGACGGGGGTCCAGAACTGGCTGCCGATGGCGTCGAGCAGTTGGTCGCGCGACAGGACGCGTCCGGCGCTGTTGACCAGCGCCGTGAGCAGATCGAATTCGGCGCGGGTGAGATTGACTTCGCGGCGGCTGGGATCGGTCAGACTGCGCTTGGCGAGGTCCATCTCCCAGCCGTCGAAGCGCCGGAGGTCATAGCCATTGACGCCGTCCATGCGGCGGCCGCCGCGCGGCGTGCTGAGCCGGCGCAACAAATTCTTGACCCGCGCCACCAATTCGCGCGGAAAAAAGGGCTTGGTGACATAGTCGTCGGCGCCCATTTCCAGCCCGACGACACGGTCGATGTCCTCTTTGCGCGAGGTCAGCATGATAATGCCGATGTCGGATTTGGCGCGCAATTCGCGCGCTATATAGAGTCCGTCTTCGTCCGGCAAGTTGAGGTCGAGAATAATCAGGTCGAAATTGTAGTTGGCAGTGAGTTCAGACGCCTGGGATCCCAGTTCGGCGGTGCTGACGCGAAAACCTTCAGCCTCCAGCAACGACGCCAGCATCGCTCTGGTCGCCGGCTCGTCTTCGAGTACCAGAATATGATAGTCCCTGCCCAATGTAAGCGCACTCCCGCTCGGGCTGACATGACCGGCGTCCCCGATCACGGTGCCTGTCTTGATTTTTCTGCGACTGCGTCACTATGCCATCGCCGTTGGTTCAATGCAACGTTGGTCAAAATAGATACATTGTTATCTTAGTATAGGAAGCGAGTCTTTATGGTTCCCTCGACTCTTTGCAAATCGGCAATGATGTCGGACACGTCTAGGTCGCCGACCACATCGACCACAACATAGCCTACCTCCGGATCAGTCTGCAAATACTGAGCCGAGATATTGAGGCTTCGACTCGAAAAAACTTCGTTGATACGTCGCATGACGCCCGGAACATTATCATGAATATGTAAAAACCGGGTCTCTCCGGCTTTGACCGGCAACGCCGATTCGACGAAGTTCACCGCCCCTACTGTCGAACCGTTGTCTGAATACTTGATCAGTTTTTCCGCGACTTCGATGCCAATATTTGCCTGCGCCTCGACCGTCGAGCCGCCGATATGCGGTGTCAGAATGACATTTGCCAAGCCGCGCAGCGGACTTTCGAATCCTTCGTCATTGCTTGTCGGTTCTTTGGGAAATACATCGATCGCCGCCCCCAACAGATGTCCGTCCCGCAATGCGGCACTCAATGCGTCGAGATCGACCACATTGCCACGCGATGCATTAATGAGATAGCTGCCCTTCTTCATCGCCCGCAATTCCCGCTCGCCGATCATGTTACGGGTTTGCGGCGTCGCCGGCACGTGCAGCGTTACCACGTCGCTGATGTTGAGCAGCCCTTCCAGGGTCGCGGCCGGACGGGCATTGCCGATGGCGAGGCGCCGCTCGATGTCGAAATAGCGCACATGCAATCCCATCGCCTCGGCCATCACCGACAATTGCGAGCCGATATGGCCATAGCCGACGATGCCCAACGTCTTGCCACGCAATTCGTAGGAGTGGCTGGCCGATTTCTGCCAGATACCGAGATGCGCGGCGTGAGATTTTTCGGGAATTCGTCGCATCAGCATGATGATTTCGGCAATCACCAGCTCGGCAACCGAGCGGGTGTTGGAATAGGGTGCGTTGAACACCGGGACCCCGGCACGCCGGGCATGTTCCAACGCCACCTGGTTGGTGCCGATGCAAAAGCAGCCGATTGCCATGAGCCGGTCGGCGGCGGCCAGCACGCGCTCGCTCACCCGCGTGGTCGACCGAATGCCGAGCAGATGCACGCCTTGGATCCGCTCGATCAGTTCCGCTTCGGTCAGCGCGCCATCGGCCCGATCGAGCGATTCATAGCCATGTTGGGTGAACTCCTTGACCGCATTGTCGTGAATGCTTTCGAGCAGCAGAACCTTGATCTTGTCTTTGGCCAGCGAATATCTGTGCACCGCGTCGAACCCTGTGCCGAAAAAGTAAGCGGCAGGCACATTACGGACAAGCCGGCAGGCTGTACAGACTTTCCCGCGCCGCACCAAATCGACAAGTTTCGACGGCGCAGGATCGACTCGCACTTCGAGCACACATTGCGCTATGGTCGGCATCAGCCGCGACACGGTTCGACTCAGTCCGTCCCGATCACCCTGAAGGCAACGCCGGCATGTCCACACCCCCCGCCAGCAGACTCGGCAAACGCGCCGGCATAGCCTTGCCGGGCGCCGTCTTGCCGTTTGTCGCCGCGACTCAGGGCCCTGCATGAGAGCTTTTTCGGCTTCCGATATTCGCCTATTGACGGCCCGCGACGTAGTGCGCCGCGTGCAATCGGGCGGGCTGAGCGCCGAAGCGGTGTGCCGCGCCCATATCGAACGCAGTCTGGCGGTCGAAGCGGACATCCAGGCCTGGCAATGTTTCGCGCCGCAGCATGCCCTGGCGCAGGCACGTCAGCCCGATACCGGTGGGGCGCTGGCGGGTGTCGTGCTTGGCGTCAAAGACATGATCGACACCGCCGACCTGCCGACTTGCTATGGCTCGGAAGCCTATCAAGGCTTTCGCCCGCCCTGGGATGCGCCGGTGGTGACACTGGCCCGACACCAGGGCGCAGTGGTGCTCGGCAAGACGGCCTGCACCGAATTCTCCTTGACCAGCCCCGCCAAAACCCGCAACCCCAGCAACAAGGCCCACACCCCGGGAGGTTCGTCGAGCGGGTCCTGCGCCGCGGTGGCCGCCGGCATGGTGCATGCCGCCTTCGGCACCCAGACCTCGGGCTCGATCATTCGTCCGGCTTCTTTTTGTGGCGTGGTCGGCTACAAACCCAGTTTCGGCATGCTGAATCGCTCGGGTGTCAAACCATTGTCCGACAGCCTCGACACGGTGGGCGTGGTCGGCCGCAATGTGCGCGATGTGGCGATGATCGCCGCAGTGTTGGCGGAACGGCCGGAGTTGATGCCGGGACGGCAGGCTGATGCGCCGCGTTTTGGCTTGTTCTTTGGCTCGCGCCGGGACTTCATGCAGCCCGAAACGGAGCGCGCCTTGCGGCGTGCGACCGCAGCGGCGGCAGCGACCGGCGTCCCGCCGTCCGCCCTGGATCCGCCGGAATGGTTCGACGCGCTGCACGCCTGTCACGATGCCGTAATGGGATGGGAGACGACGCGCGCCTTGGCCTATGAACGCATGCATCGGACGGGTATGGTCAATGAGGTAACGCTGCTTTTTCTCGACCGTCTGTCGCGTGTCACGCTGGAAGACTATGACGCCGCGCAACAGGCGTTGATGGATCGGGCGGGTCTGCTCGATCAGTTGCTGGGGGACTGCGATGTGCTGCTGACCGCAGCGGCACCCGGAGAGGCGCCGCGCGGACTGGACAGCACCGGCGACCCGGTGTTCAACAAGGTTTGGACATTGTTGCATGGGCCCTGCGTGACCCTGCCTGCCGGGCACGGCCCGCTCGGGCTGCCGGTCGGTGTCCAGCTGGTCGGTCGGCTGGGTGGTGATGCCGGCGTGCTGGCCGCCGCCGCCTTGCTCGAGGATGCGCTGGCATCGCTGCCGCGCGAGATCTGAGATCCGCCGCGATTATCGTACCTGAACCTCAGCGGTGGCGCAGGAACGCCGCGGTGGCCGAGATTCCCTGCAATTCCAGGGTTGCCACTTTGGCCAGATCGCGCCGATGTCCGAGTTCCCAATCTGTAAGTTGGCGCGGGCGGCGGTCGATCAGGCAAAAGGTCTCAATGCGGTTGCCGTTTTCCAGAATCAGCGGTCCTCCGGCATAAAAACGGATAGGCGGCCCGCTGGTAACCAACGGGTTGTCGCAGAATCTGGGCGGGATGTGGAAACGGGGTTCATGGTCGAACCAGTAAGGCACCGCCAGACGAAAGAGGCGGGAACAGATATGTCCGACCTAACAATTACCGCGCCACATCTCGACTCTACCAATACCAGCGGGACGGGTTCTATGCACAGGCCAATTTGCGAGGCCGGCCGCCTTTTCGACCATTCTCTCTTGCAGCAGCGACCTTGGCGGCCGTGCGCGCCAATCCCCCACTCTTACCCATAAGTCCCGCCATCCAACGGGGCGACCCAAAGGTGCCTTCAAGCAACGATGGAAGATAAAGGTCGGCATCGAGCTTAGGCCAGTGCAAACCCAAGCCAGTTGGCGTGATTTCGATGACGGCCAAATCGGAGGGTTTCCCATTGGCCAACCCCTCAGCCAAGTGAGGCGGAAAGGCCAATTCGAGGCCATTGCTTAGGGTGACCATGACACGCGATACGCGCCGGTCGTAACGAGCCGCGATCGCAAGCGGTCCGGATGCCATGCGCTCGTGCATGCGTTGCTCCGCCTGCTGGTTCACCGCATCAGAGACTTCCATGGATCGTTCTCCATTCATTGCAAAGGGTCGAGATATGGCCAAACATCTCGGCAGCCATTTGGTTTATCTCATGGCCATTAAAAATATAACTCTCGCGTAACTCGGACGGCCCATTCGGGCAATTGAGCAAAAACACCGCCTCGCCTTTTGCGCCAATAACATGCCCATGAGGCGGCGGATGGTCGTTTGGATAAATCGTGACCCGCAGGCCGCCTATGCGCAAAATCGATGGCATTGCGAATGCATGACAGGAACCTAAGCGATTGGGAATGTAAAAACGCGATCAACGCCAACAATAACTGAATCGGTTAGGTTATTTCGGCGGTACAAGTCGCAACCTGCGGAAGAGTGCCGAGTTCGCCAATGACATAAACACCCGACACGGTGACCGGCGGGTTTGGGTCAGAAGGACTCGGTCGCCGCCACTATACCGAATGTCGGCGGAGTCCGAAAGCGGCCACCCGCGCCGCGCCCAGCTACTCCGGGTCCGGGCCATTTGCGCGCATTCAGCGCCATTGCAAATAGGGTGAGCCACATTACAATGACCAAATATTGGAGATTGGATCCTTTCGATGCCGGACATTGGAGCATTCCTTCGCATTGTCTGCGCGTCGTTATGCACGTTTGTCGTGGCACGCTCGTCATCGGCGGAACCCCTGCCTCGCAAAGGTGTCTTCATTTATTCGAATTTGTGGTGGGAACAAGGCGGCGGCGATCCCGCAGGTTATCGAGTCACAATTGACCGCTCTTCTGGTATCGACGGCCTCTATTTTGAATGGTCCGAAGGGGGTCTGATGGGCAGTCATGCAACCATGCTGACTATTCAGCCGAATACGGGGGCGTTGGACTTTACAATTTTGCCCGACGGCTGGCCTTCAGATAGGCAGCCTGCCTATCGCTACACCGGCAGAATTACCAAAGAAAGTGTCTTCTTAACAAGAGTTGACTTGGGTGACGGATCGGGATTCAGGGCGGTAGGAGACAAAATGCGTGCGTTACCCCTGGTGCTGCCAAGTCGAAGCAAAGATTTGCCAACCTGCAGGTAAACCCCGACCTTCAATTTTGGCTTTCGACCGATCGCTTTGGGTCACGTCCGGAACTAAGACTCTAGCCGGCGGGTGCCTGCTTACTAATTTCAGTGGACAATCAGCGAGGGCATCATCCGTCAGATTTTCACCCCCGGCTGGTGCGTTTTTGACGTTTCTACGACTTTGCCGCCAGCGATTTTGTGAATGCAGTTATTCGAATTTCGGAAACGGAGCATGAGGACGATTTTGGCCCTATCGGTCAGGTAAAGGATTGCAGCGATTGCAGAATCGATTGGCTGACCTGGTTGCTGGCGGCGCCGGCGCTGTCCAGCCCGCCGCTGGCTTTTTGTAGAGCCGACATCAGCGCCTGCGATGTTTGTGCTGCCGTCGCCGGTGCCGCGATACCGGTGGTGGCGGCGGTTGTCGACGCGGTCGAAGCAGCCGTGGTGGACGGCGTAGAGGATCCGACGCTTTGCTGCTGAATCAGCATCGATTGCAGGTTTGACGCGAAGGAACTGAACAGGCTGGCTGCCGATTGCACCGCCGCGGGCGTTGCGCTGGCCGCCGTGGCGACGGCGGATTTGGCCGACGACAGGCTGTTGCCCAGTTGTTTGGCAGCCGGCGCTGCCGATTGTTGCCAGATCGACGCAACGGAAATCTGTCCGATACCGCTATTGACCATTATTCTCTCCGCTCGCATCCCGCTCGGGGTAACCCGCGATATCAAAGCAATTCTTGTACCACCGGCGCGACCGCGCGTTTCCCGGCGTTTTCAGCGCCGCCGCATCGTCCGGCAGCGGCCCATCACTGGGCAAGATCTGCCTAGCGCTCCGTTTCCGAAATTCGAGTTGAAAAAGTGGAGCTTATTCGCTCTTGCAGGCTCTCGTGCATTGAATCATTGGAATAAGCCAATGCACTAGTCTTGCTGCAGCAATTTTCGAATATCAAGCGACGAATTTTGGCCGACCGCATGCCAATTGTCGGTCAGCCAGTTTTCGGCGCAGCTCCGACCCAACTCCTTCAGATGGCTGAGAAACTCGAAATCGATATTGTATTTCGACGAGGTGCCGAGCGCCAACATGTCGGTTTCGCTGCCGATCATGTGAACATGGATGCGGGACAGGCGGTTCACCGCATGGCCCTTGAGATTGTCCTCCTCGATCAGGCGCTGGACGAAGGCGATCGCCCGCAATTCGGCGATCAGGGCGGCGTTGAAGGTCACCTCGTTCAGCCGGTTGATGATTTCGGCGGCGGTTTTCGGAGTCCCTTTGCGCTCCATCGGATTGATCTGCACGATGGCGATGTCCTTCGAGGCGCAGCCATAAATCAGCGGGTATAGCGAAGGGTTGCCGGTATAGCCTCCATCCCAATAGGGATCGCCACCCATTTCGACCGCCTGGAACAGCGTGGGCAGGCAGGCCGAGGCGATCAGCGTGTCGGTGGTCAATTCGCCATGCTCGAAGATGCGGTTGCGGCCGGTGCGCACATTGGTGGCTGAAACGAACAGTTTGAGCCCATGGCCGCTCTGCAAGGCGGCGAAATCGACGATCTTGTCGATGATCGGCCGCAGTGGATGAAAGTTGAACGGATTGGCCTGATAGGGCGACACGCTGCTGAACAATGCTTCGATCGCGGTCAAGCCGGCCGATTGATCGGTATTCCAATTGCCGGTCAGTCGATCGATCGGCGTGCGATGCACCAGCGCCAGGGGTGCGAACCGGCTTACTTCGGTCCAGAATTGTTCCAGCGCCCGGCGTGCGCCCGGCGCGCCGCCCGCCGCAAAGCCGGACAGCAGCACGGCGCCGTTCATCGCACCGGCGCTGGTGCCGCTGATACCTTCGAGCGCCAGTCGCTTCTCGTCGAGCAGGCGGTCCAGCACGCCCCAGGTGAACGCGCCATGCGCACCGCCACCCTGCAGTGCCAGATTGATATGCCGAACGCCAGTGCCGATCGTCGCCATGCAGGGGGTCCGTTGATAAGGTTTGGTCTGCAAGCGTTAACTGAATCGGCCGACCCTATCAATGCGTCTGTCGACCGACCGACGACACAATTGAAGTCGGCCATCGACAATTGTCCAGCGGCCACCGACAATGAGGGCGGCGCCGTGCCGGGATTATCCATGACCGAACAGATCGCACCGAAGCAGCTGTCCTGGGACCGAACCGTGTCCGGCGACGTGGCCGTGCATCTGTCCGGTCATTGGCTGGTCGAGCAGGGCCTGGTCGACGATGCCACGGTCGCCGAGATCGTCGACGCGGTGACGCCCGGCCGCGCCATCGTATTGGACGCCGCCGGGCTGCTGGGATGGGACAGCAGCCTGATCGAATTTCTCACCCGCGGTGTCAAAGTGGCGCGCGCGCGCAATGTGGCGATCGACCGCAGCGGCACCCCCAGCGATCTGGCCCGGCTGATTACCCTGGCATTGGCGGTCCCCGACCAAAGCGACCGCCGTCGATTGGTGGGCACGCCGCCGCCTTTGGCCAGATTGGGCGGCAGGCTGCTCAAAAATGTCGACATCGGTTTGGCCATGCTCGGTTTTTTCGGCGATTCGGTATTGGCGCTGGGGCGCCTGCTCGGCGGCAGCTCGGCGATGCGCGGTACTGATTTTCTCGAAGCCCTGACCGAGTGCGGACCGCGCGCCGTGCCGATCGTCTGTCTGATCAGCGTGCTGGTCGGCTTGATCATGGCGTTCATCGGCGCCGTGCAGCTGATGAAGTTCGGCGCACAGGTCTATGTCGCCAACCTGGTCGGCATCGCCATGGTGCGCGAAATGGGTGCTTTGATGGCCGCCATCATCATGGCCGGCCGCACCGGTGCCGCCTATGCCGCAAATCTCGGAACCATGCAGCTCAACGACGAGGTCGCGGCGCTGCGCACCACCGGGGTCGATCCGATGGACTTCCTGGTATTGCCCCGGCTGCTGGCGCTGGCGCTGGCCTTGCCATTGCTGACGATCTTCGCCAATCTGGCCGGGATGCTGGGTGGCGCGGCATTGGCCTCGATCGATCTCGGGATCGACTGGCCGCTTTACGTAAACCAGACCAAACATGCGGTCACCGTCACCGATTTGTGCCTGGGGCTGGTCAAGGCCTGCCTGTTCGGCTCGATCGTCGCCATCACCGGGTGCTGGTGCGGCATGGCGGCCGAGCGACACGCCGCTGGCGTCGGTCGCGCCGCTACCAGTGCGGTCGTATTGAGCATCGTGCTGGTGATCGCCGCCGATGCGGTGATCACCGTCATGTCGAGCGTTGTGGGGATCTGATCGTGGCACTCTGTGACGTAACCGAACCGAGCTCTCTGCCGCCGCATCTCGAGGTGCGCAACCTTACCTCGATGCATGGCGATGTGCTGATTCAGCATGACCTCAATTTCACCGTGCAGCATGGCGACATCTTTATCGTGATGGGTCCGTCGGGCAGCGGCAAGAGCACCTTGCTGCGCCACCTGGTCGGCCTCGATCGGCCGGCGTCGGGCACGGTGCGCTATGAAGGCACCTGCATCTGGGGTTGCGGCGAGGTCGAGCGCGAACAGATCATGCGCCGGATCGGCGTCACCTATCAAAGCGGCGGGTTATGGAGCTCGATGACCCTGGTAGAAAATGTCTCGGTGCCGCTGCAGCGCTATACCCGCCTCAATAGCCACGAAGTGCGCGAGCTGGCCAGCCTGAAATTGGCGATGGTCGGCTTGGCCGGCTTCGAAGACCATTATCCGTCGGAACTCAGCGGTGGCATGCAAAAGCGCGCCGGACTGGCCCGCGCCATCGCGCTCGATCCCGACCTATTATTCTTTGACGAACCGTCGGCCGGCCTCGACCCGGTAACATCGCGCCGTCTGGACGATCTGATTCTGGCATTGCGCGACAATCTCGGCGCCACCGTGGTGATCGTAACCCACGAATTGGCCAGTATTTTCGCGATCGGCAACAATTCGGTGTTTCTCGATCCGGAAAGCAGGACCCAGATTGCGCTGGGCGACCCGAAGATCCTGCTGCGCGAATGCCCGATCCCGACCGTGCACGCCTTTTTGACGCGCGGCAGCGATTCGAACCTGTTGGCCCCGACCCGCGCCGTGGCGGCCGCACCGCGAGCAGCTTTTGGCCAAGCGTAGCAACCCGACACTGATCGGCGCCTTCGTGCTGGGCGCCCTCATGCTGGTCGTTCTCGGCCTGCTGATGCTGGGCGGGCGTGAATGGTTCACCGAGAAGCGTCGGTTCGTAATCTATTTCGATAATTCGATCAAGGGCTTGAATGTGGGCGCCGCGGTCACTTTCAAAGGTGTCGTGGTCGGCAGGGTGACCAGCCTGCAGGTGCGCTACGTTCCGGAGACCGGCAAGACCGAGATCCCGGTGCTGATTGATCTCGACCCCGCCAAGGTCATCACCGCGGGTCAGGCACCACCGGGAGGTGGCGTTCTTTTGCAACAGATGATCGGCCAAGGCTTGCGGGCGCAACTCAACCCCGAAAGTCTGATCACCAACCAGCAAATCGTGCAGCTCGATTTCTTTCCCGGCACTGCCGTGCGGCTGGTCGACAGCAAGCTGCCTTATCCGCAGATTCCTTCGCTGCCGTCGGCTTTCGACCAGCTGGAAGCGTCGCTCGGCATGACGGCGCAAAGCCTGCCGGAACTGGCGACGGCCGCCGCCAACACACTGAACCAGATATCGGGCGTGCTGACTCCGGAAAATCAGAAACGGGTTGCTCATATTCTGGAAAATGTCGACACGCTCAGCAGCAATTTGGCGCTGCATGGCAACGATCTCGGCAAGACCCTGGTCTCGCTTCAAGAAGCCAGCGTCCAACTCAATCATCTGCTCGGGACCCTCGATCGGACCGTCGCCGAGAATCGGCAGCCGCTGACCCAGTCGATCGAAGCGATCGGCCAAAGCGCCCAGTCGCTGCGCGTGCTGAGCGACAATCTGACGACCATCCTGGGCGACAACCGCACCGGATTGCGCGATTTTTCCAACGGCGCGCTCTATGATCTGGCTGGATTGATCGCCGATACGCGGGTTCTGGTACGCCGCGCTACCGAGAGCCTGGAACAGTTCAACCGAGCCCCATCCCGCTTCCTGTTCGGCGATAACGACCAGGGCGTTCCCGTGCGATAGGTCCCCCTACCATGCGCCTTCCTGCTCTCACCCGCCGAACCATGCTGTGCCGCGGCGGACAACTGACCCTGATCGGCGGGTTGGCCGCCTGTGCCCTGGGCGGAACGCCGCCGCGCCATTTTACGCTGCGGCCGCTGCCAGCCTCGGACGCAGTGACGGGCCCCACCGCAACGCTGGCGGTCGGGCTGCCGAGTGCTCTGCAAAGTCTGCACTCCGAGCGGATCGCCTATCAGCCGCAATCGCGCGAGCTGCAATATTTCGCCGGCGCCGACTGGGTCGACCGTGCCCCCGACCTGGTCCGCATGGTCATGATCCGCTCGCTGCAAAACCGCACAAAACTGCAAGTCAGCGCCGGTGAGATTCCCGGCCTGTTGGCCGACTACCAACTGAACTCGATTCTGCAGGATTTTCAGGCCGAGCGCGATCCGTCGCGACCGACGGCGCCTTTTGTCCATGTCGGCTGGGTGGTCTCCCTGACGCGCAATGCTCCCCGTCGAATTTGGTCCGGAATGGTCTGCGAGGCCAGGCTGGCAGCCGACGACGATCGCCTTGACAGCATCGTCGCCGCCTTTGAGCAAGCCACCTGGCAGGCGCTGACACTGTTGATCGACTGGACACGCGCCGTCATCGGCGACGATCGGGCTACCAACTGACATAAGGACCATCAACTCGGCAAGCCGATGCAGTTGAAATCGATCACCTGTCCTTGCGGGTTGGCGGCGATGCGGCACATTTTGCGGCCGCCGCTGGTGTCCACCTGATAGACATCCTGCATGGTTTCGCGCTGCTCCTGACGCCAGCGGATCAGTATTTGGCCAAGAAAGACCAGACGTTGGGGCGAGTCGCGGGCGTCTTCCAGGGTCAAGCCCTGCGCGACCCGTTTGACCGCGGCGGCTTCATACCGCCCCTCGGACAGCTGTCCCTGCAGCAAATCTTGCCAAACCGCGCGCAACAGGGGCGCGGTCGGCCGCTCCGGGTCGGCAGCCGGGCTGGCAAGGTCCGGCGGCGGCAAATCAAGTTTGGTCAGGCTGGCGGGCACACCGCCGGTAACGCTGACGCCGATCACCCCGCCGCTGAAGTCGCCCACCACGCGCCTGGCCTCGGTCAATTTGCCGGAAAAAATGAGATTGGCCGGCCCGGCCCACCAGCGCATGGTGACGCTGTCGTCGTCGACCGAGCCTTCGGCGGCTCTCGTTGCCGCACCGGCACTGCAGAACGCACGCAGGCTGCGGCCGGTCTGCTGCAGCCAACAGATGTTGCGGTCCGTCATTTCGTTGCCATAGCGAATGTGGATACCGGAAAACAAACCCATATCGACATCGATGGTGCGCGACGCAGTCAGCCGCCAAAAGCCGGTCACCGTGCCGGGCCGCACCACCACTTCTTCGATGGCCTGTTCGGAGGTATCGGGTGGCGGCGGGGCCACCGGGCTGCGGCGCGGCGCGGCGCGAAGAGCGGGGCTGAGGGGGGCAGCGGCGGTGGTGGCGGCGGTGGCGGTGGCGGTGGGGACGGCCGAGAGGGTTCGATCGATGTCCGGCGCCGGAATATCGGCCGCGGCGATGGCCTCGACCGGCGTCGGCAGCCGGGTCGAATCGGGAGGCAAGGGCGACGCGCAGCCGGCGGTCAACAGCAACAAGCCGACCGAAGCAGCCGGCAGGCAACGCATAAACGGGATGCCAACACGCCGCATATCCGTCAAATCCCTCCACCCTGCTCGATGATGCCGGTGCGCCGCGCGATCTCGGACAAAAGCGCTTGCAGCTCCGGCTCAGCGACTCCATGGCGATCGAGTTCTCGCACCGTGTTGATCAGGTAATCGCGATTAAGGCCCCCCTTGCCTTCCGCCTCCATGATGATTCGCACCGCCTGGTCTTGCGTCAGATCTCCGGCATATTGCGGGTGGCTGGTATCGGCGACAAAGCAATAGGCAGCGACCTGACCGCCATCGGCCAATCTTACCGGCAAGGTGAGCGGCAAATAAGCATAGGTGCCGAGTTCGCGTTCATTCAAGGTGTTGAGCACAGTGTCGCGATCCACTGCTGCCACCTGAAAGGCCACGCCCCGACAGCTTCCGCCCGGTTTCAGGCCCAGCACCAAACCCGGCTTTGCTCGGGTGCCGCGCCAGACATGGCTGAAGATGCAGAACGAGCGATGGTAGCCCTGCAAGATCGAGGGCGCCGTTTGTCGATGCGGGAAGTCCGGCCGCCACATCAGCGAGCCATAGCCAAACACCCAAAGATCGTGGGCTCGGGCGGTCACCTCAGTGGCGGATGATCTGACCGAGGAATTGCCGCGTGCGTTCCTCGCGCGGATGATTGAACAATTGTTCGGGGCTGTTCTGCTCGATGATGCGGCCGTCGGCCATGAATACCACGCGGTCGGCCACCTGCTGGGCGAAACCCATTTCGTGGGTAACGCACAGCATGGTCATGCCTTCCTCGGCCAATTCGATCATCACGTCGAGTACCTCCTTGATCATTTCGGGATCGAGCGACGAGGTCGGTTCGTCGAACAGCATGACCCGCGGCTTCATGCACAGGCTGCGGGCAATCGCCACGCGTTGCTGCTGGCCGCCAGACAATTGCGCCGGGAATTTACCGGCATGTTCGGGGATACGGACGCGCCGCAGATAATGCATTGCCAATTCGTTTGCTTCGGCCTTGGCCAGCTTTCGCACCGCCAGCGGCGCCAAGGTAAGATTCTCGAGCACGGTCAGATGCGGAAACAGATTGAACTGCTGAAACACCATGCCGACCTCGCGCCTGACCGCCAAAGTGGCGCCCACCTCACCTGTCAACAGAATGCCATCCACCGCGATGTCGCCCGACTGATGATCTTCGAGACGGTTGATGCAGCGGATCAGAGTCGATTTACCTGAGCCGCTGGGGCCCGCCAGCACGACTTTTTCGCCGCGACGCACCTCCAGACAAATATCCTTCAAGGCGTGAAAAGCGCCGTACCACTTATTGACGTGATCCAGCGCGATAACGATTTGTGGAGCGGACATGACCCTTGCCTAATCATTGAAGCTGGCGTCAACTTTCCTCGGCGCCTGACCATGGTCTGGCTGCATCATTGCCGATCGAACCGAAAAATCACAGAGAGGAGTCAAAGATGATCAAGTCATCCCTTATCATCGGCGCCGGCTTTTGGCTGGCAGCTTCGGCAATGCCGGTGCTGGCGGCCGATGCGGGCGCGGAAATCAGTACCGCCGCCGCCCATGCCGGCATGGCGGCCGGCGCCGAGGACCCGCAGATGGTGAAAGCTCACTTGCATCATGTGCTGAACTGTCTGGAGGGACCGAGCGGGGCCGATTTCTCAGCCGCAGCAGGCAATCCGTGCAAGGCGCAAGGCAACGGCGCCATCCCGGATTCCACGCCGGAGACCCGTAAATCCTTGGAAATTGACGTCGCGCTGGCGAAGCAGGCGCTGCTTGAGAGCGACGCCAACAAGGCCAAGGTCAAGGCCGCCGAGATACAGACCGCGCTGTCGCGCTAGAGCGGATTTCTCACTTTAGCCGTGGGTTAATGGGCAACCAGTCTCGGCGACCAAACCAGCGTGGCGGTTTCCGCCTGATTGCACAAATCGACCAGTTTTTCCGCGGACACCCGCAAGGGCGTGACTCCGTTGATGGTGATATTGCCCAACCGGAACAGGTCCCAGCCGGCCAACACGCAGATTTTGGGGGGCACATTGGCCTGGCTTACCAGCATGTCATGCGTGCCGCGCGTCACACGCGGCGGCGTGCCGAACGGCGATTGGGCGGGAGGATGGCCAAGCGCGGCCGCTTTCATCTGGTCGACCAGCGCGTTTGCCTGCCGCCGCGGGTCCGGTCCTTGCGAGATAACCAGCAGCGTGATGCAGAGCCCCGCCAGCAGCGCGATCACCAGCCCCCATTCCCACAGGATCCAGCGCCCCAGGCCGCGTTTGCCGTGTCGTTTGCGAGGCGGCCTGGAATGCGGCGGCGTCGCGGGCGCGTGATGCGGTACGGAGGTCGCCAAGGGGGGCGGCGTTAAGCGCTGATGCGTCACCGACAAATTGTAAGATTCAAAATCATGGCCGCTTGTCGAGCCGTAATGAGTCATCTTCAGAGCCTCATATATCCTCTCAACCTTAGGCTTATGGGGGTCGGCATTCAATGAAATTCATTTTTGATAACTTTAGATTGAATTATGTATCCTGCAAAAAACTATATTTGTGCGCCGCAATATTATAAAATGATAAAATTTTCCTTAATTTCGACGAGTCATCGAACCGGCCGTGCGGGCCCGCAATTGTTGACTAAACTGTACAGTTTTCTCTTGACGCCGCCGAACCGCAAACCCATATATGCCGGAACGTTACCGGACCATTAGCTTTCCTGGGTGAAGGTGTCCTTTTTCGATGCACCACATCTTCTCACTTCCCCAATGCCGCGCTTTGTCGGCGATCGTTCTGACGCTGTCGCTCGACGGCTGCGCGGTCGGACCAGATTATCAGCCGGCGGCGCCGCCGACGGGCAAGGCATACGAGTCCTCAGCGCTCCCCCTGGCGACGGCGCAGGCGGCCAGCCGCGACGGCGCCGCGCAGTTTTTTCGGGTCGGCGAAGACCTGCCCGATCAATGGTGGACGCTGTACCGTGCGCCGGCGCTGGACCGGCTGATCCGACAGGCGCTAGAGGCTAACCCGGACCTCAAAGCCGCCGATGCCGCGCTGCGACAGGGCCAGGAACTCGCCGCCGCCGAGCGCGGCGGACTGCTGCCGTCGCTCGACGCCAGCGCCAGCCAACAGCGCAATCGCTCGAGCGGCGCGGCACAAGGGCAGCCGGCCTTTTCGTCGCTGTACAACGTCACCAGCGCCTCACTATCCGTATCCTATAATGTCGATGTGTTCGGTGGAACCCGCCGGGCCATAGAAGCCAGCGAGGCGCAGTCGGAGTATCAGCGCTGGCAGCGGGAAGCCTCGATTCTGACTCTGACCGCCAACATCGTCACCGCAGCGATCGACGAAGCCTCATTGCGCGCCCAGATCGACGCCACCCAGCGGATCATCGCCGATCAGACCGACCAGTTGACGGCCATTCGTCGCCAGTTCGCCGTGGGCGGCGCCAGTCGCGCCGACATCCTGGCCCAGGACAGTCTGCTGGCGCAAAGCAAAGCGACCTTGCCGTCCTTGGAAAAGCAGCTGCACCAGCAGCGGCACTTGCTGGCGACCTATCTCGGCCGCAGCCCTGCCGACGAGATCGACGCCGCCTTCGATCTCGATGCTTTGTCTCTGCCGGTCGATTTGCCGGTTACGCTGCCGGCGCGCCTGGTGCAGCAGCGCCCCGACATTCTTGCCGCCGCCGCCAATCTGCATTATGCCAGCGCCGAAGTGGGCGTCGCCGTCGCCAATCAATGGCCGCAACTGACCCTGTCGGCCGACTATGGCACCGCCGCCGCCACCGCCGGTCAATTGTTCACCACCGGTGCCGCTGCCTGGGGCCTTGGCGCCAGCCTTGCTCAGCCGATATTCCATGGCGGCGCACTCGGGCACCGACGCGCCGCCGCCGAGGCCGCATTCGACCAGGCGAACGCGCAATATCAAAGCACCGTGCTGACCGCATTGCGCAATGTCGCCGATAGCCTGCGCGCCTTGCAATCGGACGCCGAGACGTTGCAGCAGCAGCAGGCCTATGCCGACGCCGCCGACCGCAGCATGGCTTTGACCCGCCAGCGCTACGCGCTCGGCGCTGTCAGCCATGTCGCTCTGCTGGATGCCCAGCGCAGCGAGGCGCAAGCGCGACTGGCGCTGATCGCGGCGCAGGCGGCGCGTCTCTCCGACAGTGCGGCATTGTTTCAAGCCCTGGGCGGCGGCTGGTGGAACCGGCCCGATAGCGCCGCCCCCCCACCCGATCTGATCGGCCCCCTCTTTTAACGGAGCAGTCGTTCCATGACCAAACGCATGATCATCATGCTGGCCGTCGTCGGTTTGATATTCGGCGGAATATTCGGCTTCGAGGCGTTCCGTTCGACCATGATCGCAAAATACATGGCAGGCGCCGCCAACCCGCCGCAGACGGTAGCCACCGTGATCGCCAGGAAACAGGATTGGCAAGCCACTGCCGAAACGGTTGGAAGTTTGCGCGCGATCAATGGCGCCGATCTGTCGCTCGACATCGCCGGCGTGGTCGACCAGATCAATTTCAGTTCGGGCGATGAGGTCAATACCGGCACGGTGCTGCTGCGGCTGCGCGAAGAAGACGATCCGGCTAAACTGGCGGCGCTCGAGGCCAGCGCCAAATTGGCCAACATCACCTATCAACGCGACCGGCAACAATTGCAGGCCGAGGCGATCAGCCAGGCGGCGGTCGATGCCGACGAAGCCTCCCTGAAAAGCGCCGAGGCGCAAGTGGCGCAGCAGCGGGCGCTGATGGAAAAGAAGATCTTGCGCGCGCCTTTCAAGGGCCGGCTCGGCATTCGTGCCGTCGATCTCGGTCAATATCTGAGCGCCGGGACGATGATCGTCACGCTGCAGCAGCTCGATCCGATCTATGTCGATTTCTATTTGCCGGAACAGACATTGGCGACAGTGGCGGTCGGCCAGAAGGTCGACGTCAAGGTCGATGCCTTCCCCACGCAGATATTCACCGGCAGCCTGTTCGCCATCGACCCCAAGGTCGATAGCGCCAGCCGCAATGTCCAGCTTCGCGCCCGGCTCAGCAATCCCGACCGCAAGCTGGTTCCCGGCATGTACGCCAAAATATCGGTGCAGCAAGGCCAGCCGGTGCCCTTCGTCACGCTGCCGAGTTCCGCCATCACCTTCAACCCCTATGGCGCCACCGTCTACATCGTCGATGACAAAGGCACCCCCGGACAGTTGACTGCGCGGCAGAATTTCGTCACCACCGGTCAGACCCGCGGCGACCAGGTGGCGGTGCTGAAGGGTGTCGATGAGGGCGACGTGGTGGTGGCCGCCGGCCAAATCAAATTGCGCAATGGCAGCAAGGTGGTGGTCAATAACGCGGTGGTGCCGTCCTCGGACCCGCATCCCAGTACGCCCGACAATTGAGGCCCTTGCCATGAAATTCACCGATCTGTTTATCCGCCGTCCGGTGCTGGCAACCGTCGTCAGTCTGATGATCCTGGTGCTCGGTCTACGCGCCGGTTTCTCGTTGCCGATCCTGCAATATCCGCGCACCCAAAACGCGGTGGTCACCGTTTCGACCACCTTTTACGGCGCCGACCCCGACGTGGTGGCCGGCTTCATCACCACGCCGCTCGAGAACGCCATCGCCCAGGCCAACGGCATCGACTACATGTCGTCCACCAGCCAGAACGGCGTCAGCACCATCACCGCCTATCTGCGCCTCAATTATGACGCCGACCGCGCCTTGACGGAAATCTCGACCAAGGTCAATTCGGTGCTCAATCAGCTGCCGAGCGGCTCGCAACAGCCGATCATGACGGTGGCGATCGGCCAGACCCTGGATGCGATGTTCCTCGGTTTCAAAAGTCCGGTGTTGCAGGCCAACCAGATCACCGACTATCTGACCCGGGTGGTGCAACCCAAATTGCAGGCGGTCAACGGCGTACAGACCGCGGAAATCCTTGGCGCCAAGCGATTCGCACTGCGTGCCTGGCTCGATCCGAGCAAACTGTCCGCCTATGGACTCACAGCCAGCGACGTGAGCCAGGCGCTCGCCAATAACGACTATATTTCCGGTATCGGCAATACCAAGGGTCTGATGGTGCAGTATAATCTGACTGCATCGACCAATCTGCACAGCGCCGAGGATTTCCGCAATCTGGTGATCCGCCATGTCAATGGCGCCATCGTCCGGCTGTCCGATTTGGGCAATGTCACGCTGGGGTCCGATGATTACGAGTCCGCGGTCGGCTTCAACGGCATCAACGCCGTCTATATCGGTATCCAGGTGGCGCCGGCCGCCAATTTGCTCGACGTAGTCAAGGGAATCCGTGCGGTTTTCCCCGAGCTGCAAGCGCAGTTCCCGCAAGGTCTGGACGGCCAGATCGTCTATGATTCCACCGAATTCGTCGACAGCGCCATCAGCGAAGTGGAAACCACCCTGCTTGAGGCCTTGTTGATCGTCACCGGGGTGGTATTCGTCTTTTTGGGTTCGCCCCGCTCGGTGCTGATTCCGGTGGTGGCGATTCCATTGTCGCTGATCGGCACGCTCAGCCTGATGCTGCTGTTCGGTTTCTCGATCAATCTGCTGACCCTGTTGGCGCTGGTGCTGGCAATCGGGCTGGTGGTGGACGACGCCATCATTGTGGTCGAGAATGTCAATCGCCATATGGATGACGGCGACAGACCGCTCGCCGCCGCCCTCAAGGCGGCGCGCGAATTGGCCGGGCCGATCGTGGCGATGACGGTGGTGCTGGTGGCGGTCTATGTGCCGATCGGCTTTCAAGGCGGCCTGACCGGCGCCCTGTTCACCGAATTCGCCTTCACTCTGGTGGCGGCGGTGACGGTCTCGGCGGTGATCGCGCTGACTTTGTCGCCGATGATGTGCTCGCGCTTCTTGCGGCCGGCAAGCAGCCTGCACGGTTGGGAACGGAGTCTGGTCGGGTTCATCGACAGACGATTCGAAACCCTGGCGGCGGGCTATCGTCACATGCTGAAAGGCAGCCTCGATACTCTGCCGGTCACCATCACTTTTGCCGCCATCATCCTGGTCAGCATCTATTTCCTGTATGGCGGCGCCAAAAGCGAACTGGCGCCGCAGGAGGATGAGGGGGTGCTGATCGCTCTGTCGACGCCGCCGCCGACCGCCACCCTGGCGCAGCGGCAGCTCTATACGCGCGCTGTTTACGAGGCGTTTCATGCCTTTCCCGAGACCCAGATGATTTTCCAGATCGATCAGCCCGGCTCGTCGATCGCCGGTATGGCGCTGAAGCCATGGGATCAGCGCAGCCGCACCACCAATGATTTGCAGCCTTTGGTGCAGAACGCGATGAACAATGTCGCCGGTACGCGGTCGGCGGTATTCCAATTGCCGCCCTTGCCGGGCGCGCAGGGCTTGCCGATCCAGTTCGTCATCGGCACCACCAACAATTATGCGCAATTGAACGACGTGGCGCAGCGCTTCCTTCAGGATGCGCTGAAAAGCGGCCTGTTCATTTTCCTCGACAGCGACCTCAAGATCGATCAACCGCAAGGGACGATCGTCATCGACCGCGACAAAGCCAGCCAGCTCGGCCTGTCGATGAGCACCGTCGGCGGCGCCATGGCGTCGATGCTGGGCGGTGGCTATGTCAATTACTTCAGCCTGGACGGACGCTCCTACAAGGTAATTCCGCAGGTCGAGCAGTCGGAACGCCAGACCATGCAGCAATTGCTCGACTATCATATCCAGACCGCGAGCGGCGCTTCGGTACCTCTATCGACCATCGCCCATATCGAGACCAGAACGGTGCCGGAAAGCCTGAACCACTTCCAGCAATTGAACGACGCCGTGATACAGGGCGTAATGATGCCCGGAATCACGCTCGGTACCGCCATCGCCGAATTGCAAAACTTGGCCAAGACCGACCTGCCGGCCGGCTATTCGGTCGATTACGGTGGCACCTCGCGGCAATTCATCGCCGAGTCGAGCGGCTTCGTGGTGACCTTCGGTTTCGCCGTGATCATCATATTCCTGGCTTTGGCGGCTTTGTTCGAAAGCTTCCGCGACCCGCTGATCATCCTGGTATCGGTGCCGATGTCGATCGCCGGCGCGCTTGCCTTCATCAGCCTGGGCGTGCATGGCGCCAGCCTCAATATCTATACCGAAGTCGGCCTCGTCACGCTGATGGGGCTGGTCAGCAAACACGGCATCCTGATCGTCGAATTTGCCAACGACCAGCAACGCCAGCAGGGCAAGAACAAGCGGGACGCTATCGAGGCGGCGGCGGCGATCCGGCTGCGGCCGATCCTGATGACGACCTTCGCGATGGTGCTCGGCGTGTTCCCGATGCTGATCGCCACCGGCGCCGGCGCCACGTCGCGCTTCAATATGGGGCTGGTGATCGCCAGCGGATTGGCGATCGGTACGTTGTTCACCCTGTTCGTCGTGCCGGCCGCCTATCTGCTGATCGGCACCACGCACGCCAAGCAAAGCGAAGAGGACAGCACCGCGTCAGTACAAATTGAGGGCTAGCCGGGCATCTTCCGACATGTTGGCCATGGTCCAGGGCGGCTCCCACACCAGTGCCACCGTCACCTCGCCCGTGCCTGGCACCACCGAGATCCGGTCGGCGACCTGCTGCGGCAGGGCGCCGGCCACCGGACAGGAGGGCGCGGTCAGGGTCATGGTCACCGTGACATCGCCCGTGAGAGCGTCGACCTTGAGGCCGTAGATCAGGCCCAACTGATAGATATCGACCGGAATTTCCGGGTCATAGATGGTCTTCAGCGCTTCGATCACCGCGTCCTCAGCGGCCGGCGTCGTGCCGGCGGGCAGCTTCTCGCCGGCAGATGCGACATTGTCGCCGGCCGGTTCCATGTCGGAGTGCGCCAATTCGTTCATTCCGTAGTTACCCTTTGCTGATCGTGCAACGCGGCTTGCAAAGTATGCCAGGCGAGCGTCGCGCATTTGACGCGAACCGGGTATTCGCGCACCCCCGCCAGCACGTCGAGGCGATCCATTTCGTCTTCCAGCCCGGCGGCATCGGGCGGCGGTGCGCCGGTGGCCAAAGCGTGGAAGCTGGCGAATAGCGCCGCTGCCTCGGCCTCGGTCTTGCCCATCATCACTTCGGTCATCAGCGAGGCCGATGCGGTCGAAATGGCGCAGCCCTGCCCTTGGAAACTGACATCCTCGATCACACCTTGGCCATTCACTTTGACGAACACCGTCAGCTTGTCGCCGCATAGCGGGTTCTCGCCATGGGCCAAATGGTTGGCCGTCTCGAGCAGCCTCTTGTTGCGCGGTCGGCGGCCATGATCGAGGATCACCTCCTGATAAAGATCCCTCAGATCCTCGCTCATCCCTTGAACATCTCCTCGACCTTGCCAATCGCCGCCACCAGCGCATCGACTTCGCTGCGCTGATTATAGAGGCCGAACGACGCCCGCGCCGTAGCCGGCAGGCCGAACTGCGCCATCAATGGCTGGGCACAATGATGGCCGGCGCGGATCGCCACGCCGCAGCCGTCGAGAATCTGGGCGATGTCGTGCGGATGCGCGTAATCGAGCACGAAAGAGATCACCGCCGCCTTGCCTTTGGCGGTGCCGACGATGCGCAATCCCTCCAGCTGGTTCAACCGCGTGGTGGCGTAGGACAGCAGATCATGCTCATGCACGGCGATGCGATCGAGCCCGATCTGCTGCACATAGTCGATTGCCGCCGCCAGACCGGCGACCTGGGCGATCGCCGGCGTGCCGGCTTCGAATTTGGCCGGCAGCGGCGCCCAGGTGCTTTTGGCGAAACTGACGGTAGCGATCATGTCGCCGCCGCCTTGATAAGGGGGCATCGCGTCCAGCAATTCCTGCTTGCCGTACAGCACGCCTATACCGGTTGGACCGTAGAGCTTGTGACCGGAGAAGGCATAGAAATCACAATCGAGCGTAGCCACGTCGACCGGCAGATGGACGACCGATTGGGCGCCGTCGATCAGTATTTTGGCGCCTGCGTCATGCGCCATTTGGATCATTTCGGCCACCGGCAACACGGTGCCGAGTACGTTGGAGACATGCGCAACCGCCACCATTTTGGTGCGCGGACCCAGGGCTTTGGCGAAGGACTCGAGCGATACGCTGCCATCCGCTTCGACCGGCACCACCTTCAAGACGGTGCCCTTCTCCTCGACCAGGAACTGCCAGGGCACGATATTGGAATGATGTTCGAGACCGCTGATCAGCACCTCGTCGCCTGCCGACAAGAAGCGCCGCCCAAAGCTGGCCGCCACCAGATTGATCGATTCGGTGGTATTGCGCGTGAAAATGATCTCATGCGCATGCGCCGCGCCGACGAATCGCTGCACGGTGCGGCGCGATTCCTCATAGCGCGCGGTGGCGCGTTCGCTCAGATAATAGAGGCCGCGGTGAATATTGGCATATTCCTCGGCATAAACCTGGGACTCGGCATCGATCACCGCGCGCGGCTTCATCGCCGAGGCGGTGCTGTCGAGATAGACCAGCTTCTTGCCGCGCACCGGCCGCGCCAGAATCGGGAAGTCCGACCTGATCTGCTCGATCGGATAGAGCCGGTGCAGGGCGTGATCGACGCTCATACCGCTGCCTCGGCGCCCAGACCGGAGACCCGGGCGCTGATCAGTGCCGTCAGATGCCGGCGCAGAGACGGGTCGGTAACGGGGTCGAGCACTTCAGCCAGGAAGGCTTCGATCAGTAGCTGGCGGGCCCGCGGCGCATCGATACCGCGCGCCTGCAGATAGAACAATTGCTGCCGATCGATATCGCCGATGGTGGCGCCGTGGCCGCATTTGACGTCGTCGGCATAGATTTCCAGCTCCGGCTTATTGTCCATCGCCGCGCGATCCGACAGCATGAGGGCACGGCTGAGCTGATGCGCATTGGTTTTCTGGGCGCTGCGTTCCACCAGCACACTGCCCTGGAACACGCCATGGCCGTGGTCGCCCAGCACGGTCTTGAACAATTGCCGGGACTGGCAGGAAGGCGCGCGATGCACCAGCCGGGTGGTATTGTCGAGGTGCTGGCGGCCGAGCGCGACGGTGGCGCCCCTTTGACTGAGCAGGGCGCCGCTGCCGTCGAGCAGGGCATGCAATTCGTGGCGTGCCAGCCGGCCGCCCAGTTGCAGCAGCGTGCCGTGATAGGCGGAATTTTCGGCCAGCACGACGGCGCTGCTGCCGAGATGGACGGCGTCCAAAGAATCGTCCTGCACCAGCACATGCTGGAGGACGGCCGCCGGCGCCAGCTGAAATTCCGCGACACGGGTGCTGAAGCTGGGTCCCTGGCCGCGCTGCGTCTCGACCAAGGTAAGATGGGCGTCTTGCTCCAGCAGCACCAGCAGTCGCTGATGGAACTGCACGGCACCTTCATCCGCCAGCGACTCCCAAAGGATATTCACCGGCGCCCGGACGCGCGCACCGGCCGCCACCCGCAGCACCATGGCATCGGTGAACAGGCCGGCATTGAGCGCGATCACAGGACGGTCGTCGACCGGTAACAGGCGGCCAACCAAGGCCTGACCGGCAGCGCTGGCTTCCAACCGTTCGAGGGTTACGCCGTCGGGCAGGGGCGGTACGCCGCACAGGAAACCGTTCCTGAGATGAAGGGCAACGGGATCGGCGATGACAGCCGGCATCGGTTCGGCCAAACCATAGGCCGCCAGATCGAGCTGCGACAGGTCGGTATAGTGCCAGGCCTCGTTCTTGCGGCTGGGCAGGCCAAGACGATCGAACCGGCTGCGGGCCTCTTGCCGCAGCGATTGGTCCCATGCCGTACCGCTGCTCATGCCGCCTTGCCCTGATAGGAGGCGTAGCCGCTTTTTTCCAGTTCGAGCGCCAGGCGCCGGTCGCCGGAATCGACGATGCGGCCATCCACCAGCACATGGACGCGGTCCGGCCGGATATAATCGAGGATCCGCTGATAATGGGTGATCACCAGCATCGAACGCTGCGGACCGCGCATGCGCTCGACCCCTTCGGCCACCATGCGGAGCGCATCGACGTCAAGGCCGGAGTCGGTTTCGTCGAGGATCATCAGACGGGGATCCAGCAGCGCCGCCTGCAGGGCGTCATAACGCTTTTTCTCGCCACCTGAGAATCCGGTATTGACGGCGCGCTTGAGCATTTCCTCGGGAACGCCGAGTTCCTTGGCCTTGGCGCGCGCCAGTTTCATGAACTGCATGGCGTCGAGTTCACCTTTGCCGTGATAGCGGCGCACCGCATTGACGGCGGTCTTGAGGAAGGTGACACCGGTGACGCCGGGAATTTCGACCGGATATTGAAAGGCCAGAAATACGCCTTCGCAAGCGCGCTGCTCGGTCTTCAGCGCCAACAGGTCGCGACCCTGATACAGCACGCGGCCGGCGGTGACGACATAACCGTCGCGACCGGACAGCACGTAGGCCAGGGTGCTTTTGCCCGACCCGTTCGGTCCCATGACGGCATGCACTTCGCCCTGCGGCAGGCGCAGATCAATGCCCTTGAGAATCTCCTTGCCGTCGATTTCGGCATGCAGCCCCTCTATTTCCAACAACATGCCGGACATCACCCGACGCTTCCTTCCAGGCTGATCGCCAAAAGTTTTTGCGCCTCGACGGCGAATTCCATCGGCAGGTTCTGCAGCACCTCGCGGCAGAATCCATTGACGATCAGGGCGACCGCTTCTTCTTGCGACAGACCGCGCTGCATGGCGTAAAACAGCTGATCCTCGCTGATCCGGCTGGTGGTCGCTTCATGTTCGACTTCGGCGCTGGCGTTGCGGGATTCGATATAGGGGCTGGTATGGGCGCCACAGCGGTCGCCAATCAGCAGCGAGTCGCATTGCGTGTGATTGCGGGCGTTGGCAGCCTTGGGATTGAATCGCACCAGACCACGATAGGTGTTGTTGGCATGACCGGCCGAAATGCCCTTGGAGACGATGCGCGACCGGCTGTTCTTGCCAATATGGATCATCTTGGTGCCGGTATCGGCCTGCTGGTAGTTGTTGGTAATCGCCACCGAGAAGAACTCGCCGACGCTGTCCTCGCCCTGCAAGATGCAGCTGGGATATTTCCAGGTGATGGCCGATCCGGTCTCGACCTGGGTCCAGGAGATGCGCGACGCCTTGCCGCGGCAGGCGCCGCGTTTGGTCACGAAATTGTAGATGCCGCCCTTGCCGTTTTCGTCGCCCGGATACCAGTTTTGCACCGTCGAATATTTGATTTCGGCATTGTCCAGCGCCACCAGTTCGACCACCGCCGCATGCAATTGGTTCTCGTCGCGCATCGGCGCGGTGCAGCCTTCCAGATAGCTGACATAGGAACCCTTGTCGGCGATGATCAAAGTGCGTTCGAACTGTCCGGTCTTGGCCTCGTTGATGCGGAAATAGGTCGAAAGTTCCATCGGGCAGCGCACACCCGGCGGGATATAGACGAAGCTGCCGTCGGTGAAGACGGCGCTGTTCAGCGTGGCGAAATAATTGTCGGCATAAGGCACCACCGAGCCGAGATACTGGCGCACCAGATCAGGATGTTTCTGCACCGCCTCGGACATCGAGGTGAAGATGATGCCCATTTCCTCGAGCTTGCCCTTATAGGTGGTGGCGACCGAGACGCTGTCGAACACCGCGTCGACGGCGACCCCGGCGAGACGGGCCCGCTCGAACAGCGGCACCCCTAATTTCTCATAGGTTTCCAATAAGTTG
>Ga0302319_10005168_pt1 | contig 26345 bp, 25 predicted proteins | sample Bog_T0_2_FD_203319 | JGI IMG/M metagenome (GOLD analysis project Ga0302319, IMG submission 203319) | Peat permafrost microbial communities from Stordalen Mire near Abisko, Sweden - Bog_T0_2 | ecosystem: Environmental > Terrestrial > Soil > Wetlands > Peat | place: Sweden: Abisko, Stordalen Mire... | reverse complement strand
GTGGGCGCCCGGCGGGTTGTCGTTTTCCAGATCCAATCGCGACGGAGCGCGCGAGCGCCCCGCTCACGGGTAGCCGATCACGACGTCCTTGCAGTTCTGCGTCGTGTAGGCGTGCCGGTCGGACTTGTCGAGGGTGACGATGTCGTTGCCAGGGCCGCAGTCGATCGTGCCGCTGCCAAAGTAGGCGAAGACATGGTTGTTGTCGGGGCCCGTGAAGATGTGGTTGAGCCCGTGGCTGGCGTAGATCCAGTTGTCGCCGGCGCCGCCGTACAGGTTGTCGACCTGCGTCGTGGGGTTGTCGGGAACGGGGTGCTGGTCGCCCCAGATGATGTCGTTGCCGGCGCCCCCGTAGATCGTGTCCGAGCCGGGACCGCCGAGCAGCAGGTCATTGCCGTCGGTGCCGATCATCACGCCACCGGCGTTGCTCGCAAACGCAACGGTGACCGTGTGCGGCCAGCCGACGTGACTGACGTCGGCAGCAGCGCCCGCGGCCGAGAAGGTGCAGACCGCCACTGCGGCTGCGACGGCGCCGAGCGTCAGGCGCCGGGCACCGAGCGAGCGCATGGCGGCCATCAGATGAGTTGGGTCTGCGGTCATGAGCTCACTTCGATCGTGGAGGTGGGGCTGACGGCGAGCATCTGCCCGCCGCTCAGCAGCACGTAGCGCACCGTCAGTTGCGTGCCGCGGAGCGCCATCGGCACCTTCCAGTGCAGCCAGACCTCGCGCGGGCGCGGCGGCGCTGAGATCAGCGTCTGCCAGACCCCGGGCGTGGACTCGCTCTCGAGCGCGAACTGGCCGTTGAAGACCGCCAGCGGCAGATCCTCGTGCAGCGTGAAGGTGTGGCCCGGGCGCACCTGCGCCGGCACACCGCCGACGGTCATGGTGCCGGGGGTCGGGAACACCACCTTCGCCTGTGCCGTCGCGGCTAAGCCGAGCGCGAGCGCGGTGCTGGCCGCCAGCACGCAGGCGGTGCGCGGCCGGGGGGTTGAAATGCGGGACGAGAGTCGATTCATCAGCGATCCGTTTCTCGCGCAAGGTCGACGCGTTCATCGGCGACCCGGTCCCAGCTGCGGGATTGCACAGGGTCTGCCTTTCAATCCCGATCGGCGCCATCGGGCTTCTGCCTGACGATCGGACCTCAAAGAGGACGCATGTCCGGCGCTTACGCGCTGCGAAGCGCGCCTTTGCGGGCGATTTCGGCCACAGGGCGCGCGGGGTGGCAGGCGCGTGGCAGTCGCCCGCGATCCGCGACCGGACTTCGGCTCACCGGACCTGACAGCGGCTCACGCGGCCGGACGGCCGCGCCCGGCAGCTAGCAGCAGCTAGCGGCGCGTGAGCACGACCACGGGGATCTCGCGGCCGGTCTTGCCCTGATAGTCGTCGTAGGCGGGCCAGACTTCGGCCATCAGCGACCACAGGCGAGCGCGTTCGTCGCCCGTGGCGGTGCTCGCGAGCACCGGTATCTCCTCGCCGGGGACCTCGATCGTCGCCTGCGGATCGGCCTTGAGGTTCTCGTACCAGCCGGGGTTCTCGGGCGCCCCGCCCTTGGAGGCGACGATCACCCAGCGCTCCCCGTCGGTGCGGTGGATCAGCGGCGTCGTGCGCGCCTGCCCGGAGGAGCGGCCCGTGGTGGTGAGCAGCAGGATCGTCGTGCCGCGCCAATGGTAGCCGCGCTCGCCGGCACTCTCGCGATAGGCGCGGACGTGCTCAGCCCCGAAGAGTTCGTCGTCCGCGGTCGCCATCGACGAGATTCTACGACGCTGCGGCCGTCGCCTTCGACCACGGCGCGGAACGTGCGGGAATGATCGCGCGTGGCGACCCAAGCGCGCCCTACACTCGAACACTCGATGAGCACGCCGGCAAAGATCCCCCAACGACCCGCGCTGAAGGTCGCCCAGGCGCTCGCGCCACCGCACAACATCGACGCCGAGGAGTCGGTGCTCGGGGCGATCCTTCTGTCCGAGCGCACGATGTACTCGCTCGTGATCGAGGAGGCACTGCGCCCCGACGACTTCTATCGCGAGCGCCACCGCCTGATCTACGCGGCGATGATCGGGCTCTACGAACGCAGCGAGGCGATCGACACGGTCACCGTGACCGACGCCCTGCGCGCCGCCGGCACGCTCGAGCAGGCGGGCGGACCGGAGGGCGTCGACCTGCTCGCGGGGGCCGTGCCGAACGTCGCGAACCTGCGCCAGTACGCGCAGATCGTGCGCGACACGGCGCTGCTGAGGCGGCTGCTGAACACGACCTACGAGATCCAGGCCAGCGTGCTGGACCAGCGAGAGCCTGCGCGCGAGCTGGTCGAGCACGCCGAGCAGGCGATGCTCGAGATCGCCCACGGCGAGCGTACGCAGGACTTCCGCTCGATCTCCTCGCTGCTGAAGAACGAGCTCGACGTGCTGCACGAGCTGTCGGTCGCGGGCGCCGCGCTGACCGGCACGCCAACCGGCTTCAAGGATCTCGACGACATGACCGGCGGGCTGCAGCCGGGCAACCTGATCGTGATCGCTGCGCGCCCGTCGATGGGCAAGAGCTGCCTGGTGACCAACATCGCGGAGAACGCGGCGATCAAGCACGGCAAGCCGGTTGCCCTGTTCAGCCTCGAGATGTCGGAGACCGAGCTCGCCCGGCGCTTCATCGCCTCGCAGGCCTCGATCAAGGGCGACGACCTCAGCAAAGGCCGGGTGCCGGAGGCGATGTGGCCGAAGATCATCAACGCCAGCTCGAAGCTCGCCGCGGCGCCGCTGTGGATCGACGACTCCGGCGACATCGGCATGCTCGAGATTCGCGCCAAGGCGCGGCGCCTGTACTCCCAGAACCCGGACGGCCTCGGCCTGGTGATCGTCGACTACCTGCAGCTGCTGCGCGCCGAGTCGCGCAGCGAGAACCGCGCCGAGATCATCGGGCAGATGTCGAGGGGGCTGAAGATGCTCGCGCGCGAGCTCGACGTCCCGGTGATCGCGCTCTCCCAGCTCAACCGCAGCGTCGAATCGCGCAACCCGAAGATCCCGATGCTCTCGGACCTGCGCGAGTCGGGCGCGGTCGAGCAGGACGCCGACGTCGTGATCTTCATCTACCGCGACGACTACTACAACCCCGACTCCTCCGAGCACCCCGGCGAGGCCGACCTGCTGATCGCCAAGAACCGCAACGGACCGGTCGGCAAGGTGACGCTGACGTTCCGCCCGGAGTACCCGCGGTTCATGAGCTACTCGCGCGAAGAGCGCTTCGCCTGAGCCGGGCTACCCGGCGCTGCGCATCCGCGGATCGGGGCGCCGCCCGGCGGCGGGTCGCCGCGGGCTCGTTGCCGCGAGCTCCCTGCCGCGCGTCAGCTGCACACGAGTCAGGTGAACCGCGCGGTGGCGGCGTCCGGGCCGTGCTCGCGCTCGCGTGCGGCCATCAGCGCCGTCGTGCCCTCGCGGTCGAGCAGCATCGCGAGATAGCCGCGCACGGCGCGCGAGAAGACGATGTCCTCGTCCTCGTGGAAGCCGCTCGTGCCGACGATCATGCCGTAGGCGGGATCGATGATCGCGCCGCCCCAGGGAAAGGCGCCGCGCAGCCCGACCAGAGCGCCGGGATGCAGGCGGATCGCCAGGTGGCTGTCGGTGCCCGTCGCCTCGCAGATGCGGATCTTGCCCGTGACGTTGTCGACGAACCAGTCCCCGCCGAGCGTCGAACCCTCGATGTCGTGAGGAAACGAGTGCCTCGAAGCGCCCTCGAAGCTCGCGCCCGGCGCCGCGGCGAGCACCACCACCACGCCGTAGGAGTTGTTCTGGACGAGGCCCGCGTCGATCCATGCCCGCCCGGTCACCCGGATCATCCGGGCGAGGTCCGCAAGCGTGCTCTCACTCAAACGCGTCACGACCGCACATCCTGTCACCAGTTCGCTCGCGCCGACCCCCCGGCAGCTGCACACGCGCCACCACGAGCGCCCGCCGCCCGCCGCTCACTGCGCCAGATCGAGGTCCACCGGCGGCAGGTCTCGAATCTGGTCCTTGGTCAAGCTCACGCTGACGCCGTCGGCGTCGTTCACCGCCTCGACGGCGCCGATCGGAATCGCGACGCGCTTCGCGCCCCACAGGTGACCCTCGTCGAGCAGGAAATGTGTGACGTGGTGGTCGCTGGGGTCGATCACCAGTCCCTGTACACGCCCGATCTCGCCGTCCTTGGCGCTGACGGGATCGCCGCGGCGAACCGCCACCTCGCCCACCGGGATGCGGTCGGTGACCACCGCATGGGGCCCGGGATCGGTGCCGCCCATGCCCATGCCCAGACCGCCAATGCCCATTCCGCCCATGCCCAGGGAGCCCACGCCGCCCATGCCCATGCCCAGGCCGCCGAGGCCGAAATAGGGCAGCGAGACGACCTGACCGGGCCCGTAGCCGTAGTCGCCGCCGGCACCGGCGAGGAACTGTGTCTCCTCGGCCTCCTCGAGCGCGTCGAACTCGGCCTTCGTGCAACTCAGGCGGATCGCGTCGTCCGCGGATGAGTCGACGAGCCCGACCGGAACCAGGCGCGCCGCCCCCGCGCGATGTGGCGGTTCGACGACGAGGTGTACCAGCACACGTGCGACAGGGTCGACGACCACGCGTCGCAGCTCGCCGCAGACTCCGTCGCTGCCACTGACTTCGCTGCCGATCGTGAACGCCGTGGAACCGCTCATGGACTGTCTCCCTCTCGTCGCGTCGGGCCGTGGAGTGTTGCGCCGCGGAAGGCGCCGTCGGCTCCGCTGCTCCGGCGGCGCGCTCCCGCTGTGAGGCTACTCTCCGACCGCACTTGAGCCGTCGGCGCGAGCGCCGCCGGGCACGGGCGCATCAGTGTGGGTGTAGCGTTCGCGCCAGCAGATGGCATCGGCAAACGGCGGCGACGACGCGATGGTGGACGCACAGCGGACCACGGCGATCGCGCTCAAGCGGGCTGCGCCTCCGGGCGACGCCGGCCCGGCGCCCGACGGGCCTCGCAGGCCGAGCGCGTCCGCCGAGCCCAGGCGCCTCTCGCGCAGGGTGGTGGCGCTGATGGCGGTGGCCTCCGGCGCGGCCGTCGCGAACCTTTATTACATCCAGCCGCTGCTGACCGTGGTCGCGCGCGGGCTGCACGTCTCCGACGGCGCCGCGGGCCTGCTCGTGACCGCGAGCCAGATCGGCTACGTGGCGGGACTCGCGTTCCTTGTGCCGATCGGCGACATCGTCGAGCGGCGGCGGATGATCGCCACGATCCTGCTCGGCACCGCCGTGGCCGCCGCGGCGTGCGCGGCGGCACCAGGCTTCGGCGTGCTCCTGGCCGCGATGGTCGCGCTCGGCGCGCTGTCGGTCGTGGCACAGGTGATCGTGCCGCTCGCCTCCACGCTCGCCGCGCCGCACGAGCGGGGCCAGATCGTCGGGACGGTGATGAGCGGCCTGCTGATCGGCATCCTGATGGCCCGCACGCTGAGCGGCCTGGTCGCGGCGCTCGGTGGCTGGCGGCTTGTCTACGCGCTCGCCGCCGGGGCGATGCTCGTCCTGTCGGTCACGCTCCAGCGCGCATTGCCGGCCGTCGCGCCGACTGAGCGGGCGCCCTACCGGGCGGTTCTGCGCTCGATCGTCACGCTGATCGCGCACGAACCGTTGCTGCGTCAGCGCATGGCGCTGGGCGCACTGCAGTTCTCCGTCTTCTCAGTCCTTTGGACCACGATCGCGTTCCTGCTGGCCTCCTCGCCCTACCACTACGGAACGGCCGTGATCGGCCTGTTCGGCCTGGCCGGCGCGGCCGGCGCTGCCGTCGCTCCGCTCGCCGGCCGGCTCAACGACCGCCGCGGCGGCAACCTCGGGATGGCCGCCTTTCTCGCCCTGGTGCTCGCGAGCTGGGGGCTCCTCGCGCTCGGGCGAACCTCGCTGCTCGCGCTGATCGCGGGGATCGTCGTGCTCGACATGGGCCTCCAGGGAGCGCAGATCACCAACCAGACGACGATCTACCGGCTGGCGGCGCACGCACGAAGCAGGCTGACGACCGCCTACATGGTCGCGGTGTTCCTCGGCGGCGTGGTCGGCTCGACGCTCTCGGTGCTGATCTACACGAGCTACGGCTGGACGGCGACGTGCGCGCTCGGCGCCGGGCTCGCGGCGGGCGCCGGCGCGGTCCTTGCCGCCACACGGCGCGTCAGCTCGAGCGTCGACCGGGCCGCATCGCCCGCCCCTCGCTGATCCACCACCCCCCGCCGCCCCGCGGCGCGTCGGCTCAGGCGCCGGCGAGTCCGGCTCGCCCGCCCCCGCTGATCCACCACCGCCCGCCGCCCGGCCCGCCACCGCGCCGCCCGGCCCGCCCGCCGGCCCGCCGACACGGCGGCCGGACGATCAGCGGCCCTCGATCTCGGCGGCGTCGGCGTCGCTCAGCTCAAGCGAGGCCCCGGCGATCAGCTCATCGGCCTGGTCGGGCCGGCGCATGCCGACGATCGCCGCATCGACGGCGGGGTTGCGCAGCGTCCAGGCGATCGCGACCGCTCCGGGCGAGACGCCAAGCCGCGCCGCGACCGCGACGACCCGCTCGGCCGTGGCGAGATTTTCGCGCAGGCGTGGCTCGTTGAAGTTGTCGCTTCGCTTGCGCCAGTCGTTGTCGGGCAGCCGCTCGATCCGCTCGCGCGTCATCGCCCCGGTCAGCATGCCCGAGCCCATCGGCGAGTAGACGATCACGCCGATCGCCTCGCGCTGCGCGTACGGCAGGAGCTCCTCCTCGGCGCCGCGCGAGATCAGCGAGTAGGGCGGCTGAAGCGTCTCCACCGGCGCGATCGCGCCGATCGCCGCCAGCTGCTCGGCGTTGAAGTTGGAGACCCCGATATGGCGCACGAGCCCCTCGTCGCGTAGCTCGACCAGCGCCGACCAGCCTTGCTCGATGTCCTCCGGCGGCCGCGGCCAGTGGATCTGGTAGAGGTCGATCGCCTCGACGCCGAGCCGGGCGAGGCTCGCCTCGCACTCGCGGCGGATCGAGTCGCGCTCCAGGCTCCGCAACACCGTGCGCCCGGGGCCCTCGACCAGGCCGCACTTCGTGAAGACGTGCGGCGCCGGGCGCAGGCCGGCGATCGCGCGCCCGACGACCTGCTCGGAATGGCCGAAGCCGTAGCCGGCGGCGGTGTCGATCCAGTTGATCCCGAGCGCCAGCGCGTGGCCGATCGTGTCGATCGACTCGCTGTCGTCCTGGTCTCCCCAGCCGAACTCCCAGTCGCCGCCGCCAAGCGCCCACGCACCGAATCCGACCCGCGTGATCTGCAGGCCGGTCGAGCCCAGTTTCACCGTCGCAAGTGTGGTTTCCGCCATCCCCGCTCTCCTTCTCAGGTGTCAGTCATTCCAAAAGCCGTTCGCAGCCGCGACGATACGCGAAACGCGCAGATTGCTCGCAAGGAGCGCCGGCAGCGCCCCACTCGCGCGGCGAGGGCCGCACCCGCCTCTATCCTGGGAGCACGATGGCAATCAACCCGGCCGGCGGCGCCACCCACCCCTGCGAGTTCGACATCTGCGACGGCAGCGGCTTTTTGATCGACGAGCAGACCGCGACCGCGCGCGACTGCCGCTGTCGCGCGCTGCGGATCGCGGCGACACGCGCGCGGGCGCTCGAGGCGCGCATCCCCAAGCGCTACCGGGCGATCTCCTTCGAGCATTCGGACGTGATCGACATCGAGCGGCGCTGCCCGACCCAGGTGCGCGAGATCCGCCAGTTCGTCCGCGCCATCTCCGCCAACCTCGACCAGGGCAACGGGCTGTGGCTGACAGGCAGCTTCGGCACCGGCAAGACGGCGCTCGCGATGATCGTCTCGAAGGCCGCGATCGACGCTGGGCGCACCGTCGCGATCTACTCCTGCCCGCGCCTGCTCAGCGTGATCCGCGAGTCGATCGACGCCCCCTCGCGCGGCAACACGAGCAGCGGAGGCGGCGTGCTCGACTTCCTCGACCGCCTCGCCGCCGCCGACCTGCTGCACATCGACGACCTCGGCGCCGAGCACCGCACCGACTGGGTGCTCGAGCAGCTCTACACGATCATCAACGCCCGCTACGAGGATGAGCGCTCGACGATCGTCACCTCCAACCTCGGCCGCGACGAGCTGGCCGCCCAGCTGGGCGAACGGACCGTCTCGCGCCTTGAGGGAATGTGCGAGATCCTGCCGTTCTTCGGCGAAGATGCCCGCCGCGTCGCCTACGGTGTCGCGGACGCCGCGCCCGCGACACCCTGACCGCCGCGCAGCCCCCAGCCCGCCTCGCCACCCGCGAGCGTCCTGCCCGGGGCGGCGCAGCCGCCCACTAAACTCCCGCTCATGCCGGGAATCGTCATCGTCGGCGCCCAATGGGGCGATGAGGGCAAGGGAAAGATCACCGACCTGCTCGCCGAGCGGGCCGACGCCGTCGTGCGCTTTCAGGGCGGCAACAACGCCGGGCACACGATCGTGCGGGGCACGCGCGAATGGAAGTTCCACCTCGTGCCCTCGGGGATCCTCTACCCCGGCAAGCGCTGCATCATCGGCAACGGCGTCGTCGTCGACCCGAAGGTGCTGATCGATGAGCTCGTGTCGCTGCGCGCCTCGGGCGTCGACACCAGCGGCCTGAAGGTGTCGGCCAACTGCCACCTGATCATGCCCTACCACCTGCTGCTCGACCATGCCGGCGAGACGCGCCTTGGCACGCTGCAGATCGGCACCACGCGCCGCGGCATCGGCCCCTGCTACGCCGACAAGGCGGCGCGGCTGGGGATCCGCGTGCAGGACATGCTGGACGAGAAGATCCTGCGCAAGAAGATCGCCGCGGCGCTCGAGCCCAAGCGCCTCGCGCTGCGCCCCTACGCCCGCGACCCGATGCTCGACCTGCACGCGATGGTCGAGCAGTACGTCACATACGGCCACCAGCTGGCGCCCCAGATCGCAGACTGCGCGCGGCTGGTGTGGGATGCGCTCGAGGCTGATCGCATCGTGCTGTTCGAGGGCGCACAGGGCGCGATGCTCGACATCGACCACGGCACCTACCCGTTCGTCACCTCGTCGAACCCGATCGCCGGCGCGGCCTGCGTGGGGGCGGGCGTCGGCCCGCGCGACATCGACGAGATCTGGGGCGTCTGCAAGGCCTACGCGACGCGCGTCGGCGCCGGCCCGTTCCCGACCGAGCTCGACGACGAGCTGGGCGAGGAGATCCGCCGGATCGGCGGCGAGTACGGCACGACGACCGGGCGCCCGCGGCGGATCGGCTGGCTCGACCTCGTGGCGCTGCGCTACGCCTCGCGTCTGAACACGCTCTCGGCGCTCGCGATCACCAAGCTCGACGTGCTCTCGGGCTTCGAGCGGATCCTGGTGTGCACGCGCTACCGCGGCGAGGACGAGGCGATCTTCGACCACTTCCCCTACCACCAGTCGGTGCTCCATCACGCGGTCGGCGAGTACGTCGAGCTCGAGGGCTGGAGCGAGGACATCGGCGAATGCCGCGAGGAGTCCGAGCTGCCGGCGGCCGCGCGCGACTACCTCGCCTTCATCGCCGATTTCATCGGCGTGCCGGTCGCGATGATCGGCGTCGGGCCGGCGCGCGAGCAGACGATCTGGACCGCGGCCGGCGCCCAGACGCTGGTCGCCCAGGCCACCGCGTAGCCCGCCGGCGAGCGCGGCCGCGAGCCTCGGGCGCGGGCGCCGCGACGAGCCCCGCTCAGGCCGCCGCGTAGTCCTCGAGCGCGGCGACGACGGCCGCGCCGGCGTGCCCGTCGCCCCACAGCGGCGGGCGCAGCGCCGGCGCCGGGCGCCCCAGTGCCGCGAGCGCCGCAGCTGCGTCGAGCCCGACCAGCGTGTTCCAGCCGGCCTCCACGGTCTCGGTCCACTCGGTGCTCTCGCGCAGCGTGACGCAGCGCACGCCGGCGAGATAGGCCTCCTTCTGCACGCCGCCAGAGTCGGTCAGCACCGCGCTCGCCTGGCAGAGCAACGCGGCGAAGTCGAGATAGCCGAGCGGGTCTGTCAATGAGGCGGCTTTCGCCGCCCGGGCATAAAGGCCGTGTCGCTCAAGCCGCTCGCGGGTGCGGGGGTGGACCGCCATGAGCAGGTTTCCCCCGACCGCCTCGAGCAGCGCCACCAGCCGCTCGAGCGCCGCCGGGTCATCGACGTTGGCGGCGCGGTGCGCGGTGACGAGCACGTATTGGCCGGGCGCCACGCCGTAGCGCGCGAGCGTCTGCGTGCGTGCCAGCGCGCGCTCGCGCGTCGCGTAGGCGACGTCCACCATCACGTCCCCCACGACGACCGCGTGGCCCGGTGCGCCCTCGCGGGTCAGTTGCGCCGCCGCCGAGTGGGTCGGGCACAGCAGGAGCTGCGAGAGCTGATCGGTGAGCACGCGGTTTCGCTCCTCCGGCAGGCTTCGGTCAAACGACCGCATCCCCGCCTCGACGTGGGCCACCGCTGTGCCCAGATCGGCGGCCGCGAGCGCGCCGGCCAGCGTCGAGTTGGTGTCGCCGTAGAGCAGCACGACGTCCGGCGCGAGGTCCGCGAGCAGCGGCGCAAGCGCCACGACCATGCGCCCGAGCTGCGAGCTGTTGGAGCCGCCGGAGATCTCGAGTGAGTAGTCGGGAGCCGGCAGCCCCAGTTCCTCGAAGAAGACCGCCGAGAGCTGCGCGTCGTGGTGCTGGCCGGTGTGAATGAGGAGCTCCTCGTGGAGTTCGCGCAGCGGCGGCGAAACCGCGGCCGCCTTGACGAACTGCGGGCGGTTGCCGAGCACGGTCGCGACGCGCATCAGCGCAGTTCCGACGCGATCCGCTCGCGCACCAGCAGTGCGATCTCGCGCGTGCGCGGTCCGGGCGCGTCGTAGCGGTGCACGCCTGCCGCGCGCACGGCCGTGACCTCGAACGGGGTCGAGGCAACGAAGGCCTCCTGGGCGCGCGCGAGTGCGTCCACTTCGATCGGTTCCTCGCGCACCGCCGCGACGGCGAGCACGACGCGGCGCGTGATCGAGTCGAGCACGTGATCGCGCAGCGGCGCCGTCCAGACCTCGCCGTCGCGGACGATGAAGAACGACGACGTCGGGCACTCGAGCACACGGCCGTGCGGGGTGACGAGCAGCGCCTCGTCGCCACCCTGCTCGCGGGCGATCCGCGAAGCCAGCATGTTGGCGGCGTAGGAGAGCGACTTGATGGCGTCGAGCAGCCGCGGCGGCGCGTAGGTGACCGGCACGAGGTGCAGCGCCGGCGGTATCGCCGCGATCGGCTCGGTCAGCACGATGCGGCGCCCGCCGCGCGTGGCGAGCATCCGCACGAGCTCGTCGGCCGGCTCGCGCGCGGCCACAAGCGCCGCGACGTCCGCACGGAAGGCCTCGGCGTCAAGCGGCAGCCGCAGCCCTGCGGCCGAGCGCTCCAGGCGCGCGAGGTGCTCGTCCAGCGCGTAGGGGACGCCGTCGTAGAGCCGCACGACCTCGAACACGCCGTCGCCGCGCAGAAGCCCCTGATCGGTGACCCCGATCACGGCCGACGCCGCGTCGAGTAGTTGCCCGTCGATGCAGGCAAGCTCAGCTGCCATCGCGGCGCACGCTACCCGATCAGAGCGCCGCCGCGCGGTCCTCCGCGACGGCGAGCGCGAGCAGCGTCGTAGCCGGCAACGGTGCGCGAGACGAGTAGGCAGGTGTGGCCCGCCTGGAGAGTGTCTCGATCCGCCGCGCCTGGGGCCGGCGAGCGCGGGGAATATCGAGGCGGCTCCACGTGGGATGCTGGCGGTGTGGCCCACGAGAGCGCCGCCGACGGTCGCTATGCACCCAGCCCGAGCGGGCCGGCGCATCTCGGCAACCTGCGCACCGCCCTGCTGGCATGGTGCTTCGCGCGCTCGCAGGGCGCCCGCTTCCTGCTGCGCATCGAGGACCTCGACCCGCAGCGTTCGCGCCGTGAGCACGAGGCCTCGATCATCGCCGACCTCGAGCGGATCGGGATCGACTGGGACGAGCCGCCAGCCCGCCAGAGCGAGCGCCACGAGCGCCACCGCGCCGCGTTCGAGGAGCTCGCGGCGCAGGGGCGCGTCTATCCCTGCTGGTGCAGCCGCGCGGAGATCCGCGGCGCGTCGGCGGCGGCGCATGCCGCGGATGCGGCGTCCGGCGAGGGCGTCTACCCGGGCAGCTGCCGCGGGCTCTCGGCGCGCGAGCGCTCGGCGCGGGCGAGCGCCGGCCCGCCGGCTGCCTGGCGGCTTGACGCCGGCGGGCAGCATCTGCGCTTCAGCGATCGCCTGGCGGGCGAGACCGAGGCGATCGTCGATGACTTCGTGCTCTGGCGCGGAGACCCCCGACTGCGGCGGGCAACCGACGCGCCCGCCTACAACCTCGCCGTGGTCGTGGACGACGCCGACCAGGGGATCGGCGAGGTGGTGCGCGGCGACGACCTGCTGGCGACGACGGCACGCCAGATCCTGCTTGCGCGGCTGCTTGGTCTGCCCGTCCCCCGCCACGCCCACGTGGCACTCGTACTGGACGCCGACGGCCGCCGCCTCGCCAAGCGCGCCGGTGGCGCCACGCTGGCGCAGCGGCTCGCGCTCGGTGAGAGCGTCGAGACGGTGGTCGGCTGGCTGGCCGCGAGCGCAGGGCTCGCACCGCCGGGCGCCGTGATGAGCTCAGTCGATGTCCTCGCGCGCTTTGATCCGGCGCGCCTGCGCCGTCAGCCGTCCGTGTTCGCTGCGTCGTAGATCGAGCGCGACACGCCGGCCCGCGCGTTGCCCGGATAGGGCGCGAGGTCGTTGATGAAGCCGGGACGGGCCTCGACCCGCGCGAGCCACGCCCGCAGCGACGGGTGGCGCTCGAAGCCGAGGCCCGCCTGTGGGGCGACGTGGATGTAGGCGTAGCCGGCGATGTCGGCGATCGAGTACGCATCGCCGGCGAGAAAGTCGTGGCGGGCGAGGTGCTCGTCGTAGAGCGCGAGAACCTCGGTCGCGGCCGTGAAGCGCCGGCGTGCCTCGGGATCGCCGGCATGCAGGCGGCCGGTCGCGAGGCGGAAGCGCAGCCCGCCCATCGTCGGGATGACGTCGGTCTGCTCGATGATCAGCCAGCGGATGACCTGCGCGCGCGCGAGGCGCCCGGGCGGCAGCAGCGCGGTGCCCTCGGCGAGGTAGAAGAGGATCGCGGCGGACTCGGGCAGATAGGTCGCGCCATCACCGCCGCCGATCTCGAGCACGGGCGTCGTGCGCGCCGGGTTGATCGCGCTGAACTCCTCGGTCAGGGTCTCCCCGGCGAAGATGTCGACCGCCACGCGCTCGTAGGGCAGGCGCAGTTGCGCGAGCGCCAGCCTCACCTTGAAGCAGTTGGCTGAGGCGGCGTAGTCGTAGAGGCGAAGTTCGGTCATCGTTTCTCCTGGTCTGTGGCGGGCCGGCGGCGCGCCCGCGAGCGCGTCGGTCGTGAGTGCTAAACGCGGCAGCGCCGCGGTCCGTGAGGTCGCGCCGCGCCGCGCCGCGCGGCGTTCGCGCCGGATGCCGGCCTGCGCCCCTACGCCCCCGCGCGCTGCCGCCAGCGCTCCGCGCTCAGCCGGTAGAGCACGTGACGGCACAGCGGGTGGCCGGCCGCAACCTCAGGGTGGTCGAAGTCCTCGCGCGGGTCGTGCGTCATCGCCAGGCGCTCCATCACCGCCCGCGAGCGGCGGTTCGCCGGCACCGTGCAGGCGACGATCTCGCCGGACTCGAGCTGATCGAAGGCGAACGCGAGCGCGGCGAGCGCCGCCTCGGTGGCGTAGCCGTGGCCCCAGGCGTCGCGGGCGAGGCGCCAGCCGATCTCGATCGCCGGGGCGAAGTGGGCGTCGTAGGTCGCGAGGTCCATGCCGGTGAAGCCGATCAGCTCGCCGGTGGCGACGAGCTCGAGCGCCCACATGCCGAAGCCGTGCTGGTCGAAGTGGTCCGCGAAGACCGCGATCTGCGCGTCGCTCTGCGCGCGCGTGAGGCGCTCTGGGAAGAACTCCCGCACCGCCGGATCAGCGTTCAGCGCCGCGTAGGCGTCGCGGTCGGATGCGCGCCAGCCGCGCAGCAGCAGGCGCTCGGTGCGCAGTTGCGGCGTCGGTCGGGTCATGCCCGCAACCCTGCCAGCAGCGCCCGGCGCGCGCAACCGCGCCCACGCGCAGGGGGGCGCGGCGCCGCCCGCCCGCCGGGTCGGCCGGGTGAGCGATGATGCCCCGGTGCCAAGCTGGGGCCGGGGAACACTGCGCCGCCTGTCGAGCCCGACGGACGACATTCACGCGCCGGTCGGGCGCTCGCGCGCCGCCGCCAGGCGCCGCAGCGGGCTCCTCTTCCCCTCCCTGCACGGCTACAGCCGGGCCTGGGCGACACCCGATCTGCTCGCGGCGCTGACGCTGCTCGTGATCGCGGTGCCCGAGCAGCTCGCCACCTCGCGACTGGCCGGGATGCCGGCGATCACCGGCTTCTACGCGTTCGTCGCCGGCACGGTGCTGTTCGCTCTGCTCGGCTCCAACCCGCAGATGTCGGTCGGCGCCGACTCGACGATCGCCCCCCTCTTCGCGGTCGCCGTCATGCGCCTCGCGCCCGCCGGCTCTCCCCATTATGTGGACCTGGTCGGGATTCTCGCGGTGATGGTCGGCGCGATCGTCGCGCTGATCGGCCTGCTTCGCCTCGGCTGGATCGCGGAGTTCCTGTCCGCCCCGATCATCACCGGCTTCCTCGCGGGGGTGGCGGTGATCATCGTCGTGCATCAGCTGCCTGACCTGTTCGGCCTGCCGCCTGTCAGCGGCTCGACGCTCAGCCGCGTCTCGGCCGTCGTCTCGCACCTGGGCGACACGAGCGGCTGGACGCTCGCGATCGGCGCCGCGGTGTTCGCGGTCGTGGTCGCGGCCGAGCGGATCGACCGCAAGCTGCCGGGCGCGCTGGTCGGCCTGGTCGGCTCGACCGTCGCGGTCGGCGTGTTCGGGCTCCACGCGCACGGCGTCGCGGTCCTCGGCGCGATCGCGCACGGCGCGCCACGCCTGGGACTGTTCGACGTGTCGTGGCCGGCGATCGCAAGCGTCGCGCCCGTCGCCGGCGTCGTCGCACTCGTCGTCGTCAGCCAGTCCGCGGCGACGACCCGCGCGTTCGCGGACCTCGGGCATTACGAGGTCGACGTCGGGCGCGACTTCGTCGGCGTCGGCGCCGGCAGCATCGCGGCCGGGCTGCTTGGCGCCTTTCCGGTCAACGCGAGTCCGGCCCGGACGGCGGCGACCGCCTCAGCCGGCGGGCGCACGCAGGCCGCCGGCCTCGGCGCGGCGGCGGCAATGCTGGCGCTGATCCCAGCGGCCGGGCTGCTGAAGGATGTGCCGCTGGCCACGCTCGCCGCGGTGCTGCTCTTCATCGCGACGCGGATCTTCCACGTCCGCGACCTCGTCGCGATCGCGCGCTTTGACCGCTTCGAGCTCGCCCTGGCCGTGGTCACGCTGCTGACCGTCGCGCTCGCCGGGGTAGAGCAGGGCATCGGCGTCGCCGTCGGCCTCGCGATCCTCGACCGGACCCGCCTCAGCGCACGCCCCCAGCTCCACGAGCTCGGCCGCATCCCGGGCACGACTAGCTGGGTTGCGCTCAGCGCCAGCAAGGACGCCGCCCCGCAGCCGGGCGTACTGGCGCTCCTGTTTGCGACCCCGCTCTGGTACGCCAACGCGATCCACTTCCGCGCGCAGGTTGAGGCTTCGCTCGAGCGTGCGAAGCAGCCACCGCGGCTGCTGGTGCTCGACGCCCTCGGCATGCACGACGTCGACTACACCGGCTCCCGGGCGCTCGCGGAGATCCTCGACGAGCTCGACCACGACCACGTCGCGTTCGCGGTCGCGCGCGCCGGCGAGCACGCGATCGACGGCCTGCGCCGCAGCGGCCTGCTTGCGCGGATCGGCGCAGACCACCTGTTCGCCTCCGTCGATGAGGCCGTCAAGGCGCTCGGCACGCCACTCGATCCGCCCTCCTGAGCGCCGCCAGGTGGCCACTGTGGCGCCCGGCCCCCGCGCATCCACGCGCGTGGTGGCGACCAACTCAACCCTCACCACGAGCGACCGGCAATCCATAGGGTCTAGTATCGGTGGATCGATCGGTAGCTGCGTGGATCTCTGAGACACGCTGCTACCCATTTGGAGACAGGTCGTGGGCGACCCACCGCAGGGTGAAAGCATCGACCCAAGGGTCGAACGCAGCGACCACCAACCGGGCCCCCCGGTTTCGGGTTCGCGTGAGAATCGCCAGAAGCATGCGGATCGCGCGCAGACGACGGCTGACAGCGCGCAGAGCGCGGCCGACGACGCGCAGAGCGCGGCGGACGCGAACCGGACAGCCTCGAACGCCAAACAGTCCGCGTCCCACAGCGAACAGATCGCCTCTGACACGGCGCAAACCGCGGCCGATAACGCGCAGACCGCGGCCGACAGCGCCCAGACCGCCGCCGACAACAACCAGTGGGCCGCCAACAGCGCCCGCAGCGCGTCCACCGCCCAGACGGCGTCGAGCGCGCAGACCGCATCGACCGCCCAGACCGTGGCCAACGACGCCCAGACGGTGGCCGACAGTGCCCAGACCGCCGCCGACAGCGCCCAGACCGCCTCCAGCGCCGAAACGGCCTCCAGCGCCAAGACCGCGTGGAGCGCCCAGACTGCGGCCGACAGTGCCCAGACCGCGGCCGACAGTGCCCAGACCGCGGCCGACACCGCCCAGCGCGCTGCCGACGTCAACCAGTCGGCCTCCGACGCCGGGCGGTCCGCGTCCAACGCCGACCAGAACGCCTCCGCCAGCGACCAGCGCGCATCTGATGAGGCCCAGACCACCGCCGACAGCGCCCAGTCCGCAGCCGACGCTGCCCAGCAAGCGGCCGACACCGGCGCAACCGCCGCCGACGCCGACCAGGGGGCGTCCGGCACCGACCAGGGGGCGTCCGAGACCGACCAGACGGCCGCCGACACCGACCAGACCGCTTCGGACAGCGACCAGACCTCGGCCGACGCCGACCAGACCGCTTCGGACACCGACCAGGCAGCCAGCGACCTCGACCTGGCGCACGGCGGCGACGCCCAGGTGCATGAGACCACGCGCGACATTCGCGACCACGGCAGCCGGCAACGCGACCACGCCGCCGAGGACCGGATCGACGCAGCCAAGGCGCGCGATGCCGTCGCTCGGGCCCGCGATCGGGCGGCGGCGGCGCGCGACCAGGCGGCAGCGATACGCGACCAGGAGCTGGCGACGGGCGCAGGGCTCTCCGCTGACGGTAGCGAGTCGCACAATGCCCCGAGCGAACCCGCACACCACGGCGCCGGCGACCGCGCCTGGGCGGCCGAGTTTCGCGCACGCGCCGAGACCGACCGCGAACAGGCCGCACTCGATCGCGAGCAGGCGGCGCGTGACCGGCTGGAGGCCCAGACCGATCGTGACGCGCTGCTCCAGCGCGTGGCGCACGCGGAGACCGACGAGCTGACGGGAGCGCGCACGCGCTCGGCCGGCCTCGCGGAACTCGAACACGAGATCGACCGCGCGCGCCGCACCGCGGGCCGGCTCGCCACCGTCTACATCGACGTCGTCGGGCTGAAGGCGGTCAACGACTCGCAGGGCCATGGCGCCGGCGACGCCCTGCTCGAGCGCGCGGTCCGGGCGATCCGCGGGCATCTGCGCTCCTACGACCTGATCGTCCGCATGGGCGGCGACGAGTTCCTCTGCGTGATGTCCGACGCGACCGTCGAGATCGCCCGCACACGCTTCGGCGCCGTCCAGGCAGAGCTGGCGGCCGACACGACCCAACGCTGCGAGATCAAGTTCGGCGTGTCCGCGCTCACAGCGCAGGACAGCGCCGCCGAGTTGGTCAGGCGCGCCGACGCCGAGCTGCCCATCAGCACCCGCCGCTAGCCGGCCGGCGGCCGACCACCTTGTTACATCGCCGGTCCCACGCGCGCCGCTAGACTGCGAGCGGATGACCGCAATCGCGCGCGTCCACGGCCGCCAGATCTTCGACAGCCGTGGCAATCCCACCGTCGAGGTGGACGTGCGACTGGAGTCCGGCGCGTTCGGCCGAGCCGCGGTGCCCTCGGGTGCCTCGACCGGCGAGCACGAGGCGGTTGAACTGCGAGACGGCGGCGCCGCCTACGGCGGCAAGGGCGTCGCAAACGCCGTCGGCCACGTCAACGGCGAGATCGCCGCCGCCGTCGCCGGCCGCGACGCCGCCGACCAAGCGGGCCTCGACCACGCGCTGATCGCGCTGGACGGCACCGACAACAAGGCCCGCCTCGGCGCCAACGCGATTCTCGGTACCTCGCTGGCGGTCGCGCGCGCGGCGGCCGCCGAGCTCGAGCAGCCGCTTTACCGCTATCTCGGCGGCGAGGACGCGACGCTCCTGCCCGTGCCGGCGCTGAACGTGCTCAACGGCGGCGCGCACGCCGACAACCCCGTCGACTTCCAGGAATTCATGATCGTGCCGGTCGGCGCCACGAGCTTCACCGAGGCGATGCGGATGGCGACCGAGACCTATCACCGGCTGAAGAGCACGCTGAACTCGCGCGGTCTCGCGACCGGCGTCGGCGACGAGGGCGGCTTCGCGCCGGCGCTCGAGTCCAACGAGGCGCCGCTCGAGCTGCTGGTCTCCGCGATCGAGGCCGCCGGCTACCGCCCCGGCGAGGACATCGCGATCGCGATGGACCCGGCCGCCAGCGAGTTCTTCCACGACGGCGCCTACGTCCTCGCCGGCGAGGGGCGCACGCTGAGCTCGGCGGAGCTGGTCGACTACTACGCGCAGCTGATCGAGCGCTACCCGATCGTCTCGATCGAGGACGGCATGGCGGAGGGCGACTGGGACGGCTGGAAGGCGCTGACCGACCGGATCGGCAAGCGCATCCAGCTGGTCGGCGACGACATCTTCGTCACCAACCCGAAGATCCTGCGTCGCGGGATCGACGCCGGCATCGCCAACTCGATCCTGATCAAGCTCAACCAGATCGGCACGCTGACGGAGACCCTCGACACGATCGCGATGGCGCACGAGGCCGGTTACCGCTGCTTCGTCTCCCACCGCTCCGGCGAGACCGAGGACGCGCTGCTCGCGGATTTCGTCGTCGCCACCGCGACCGGCCAGATCAAGACCGGCGCCCCCGCCCGCTCCGAGCGCGTCGCGAAGTACAACCAGCTGCTGCGGATCGAAGAAGAGCTCGGCGCGCGCGCGCGCTTCGCCGGTCGCACCGCAGTCGTTCGCTGACGCTTTTCGACCGACGGCACACCCCGAGCCGCGAGTTGCACCGTCGCGCGCCATCCCCGCTGCGCTATCTTGTTGGGCGTCAGATGGAGTCCTGATGCGCGGTCGGCAGTCCCGGCCGCCCGCGAACCGCCCGGGCAGCAAGAGGGCTGATGACTCCTTTCGCGAATGACCAATCGATTTGCGCGAAGGGAGTCGGTCGAGCAACGTGGCGGCTTTTGACAGACGTGAGCTGGGGGCGATCTCGCTCGGCGGCGCGGCGGGGGCGCTGCTGCGGGTCTGGCTCGGTGAGACCTTCGCCGGCGGCCCACCGGGCTGGCCATGGGTGACGTTTGCGATCAACGTCACGGGATCGTTCGTGCTCGCCTACCTCGCTACGCGCCTCGCGGAGCGGCTGCCGCTCTCCAGCTACCGCCGGCCGCTGCTCGGGACCGGCTTCTGCGGCGCCTACACCACGTTCTCGACGATGGCGGTCGAAGCGATCAAGATGGTCGACGCGCACCGCGGCGGCCTGGCTCTCGCCTACGCCGCGGCGAGCGTCGCCGCGGGCTACATGGCGATCTGGGTCGCGACGTCGCTGGCGCGGCGCACGCGAGCTCTCACATGAGCGCGTGGGTGTGGATAGCCGTTGCGGCGCTGGGGGCGATCGGGGCGAGCGCGCGCTTCGTACTCGACACGCTGATCAGCGCCCGCAGCGGCTCGCGCTATCCGCTCGGCACGTTCGTGATCAACGCGACCGGTGCTTTCGCGCTCGGCCTGCTCACCGGCCTCGCGCTGACGGGGGACGCGCTGCTACTCGCCGGCAGTGCTCTGCTCGGCTCCTACACGACGTTCTCCACCTGGATGTTCGAGACCCAGCGGCTCGCCGAGGACGGTGGCATCGCCCCCGCCGCGGTCAACGTGGCCGCCGGCCTGGCGGCCGGCGCGGGCGCCGCCGCGCTCGGGCGACTGATCGGGGTTCATCTGTGAACACGGACTTTCTGACACTGGCGACCTATTTTGGTGAACGCGACCGCGGCGCCCGCGGTCTGGTCGCCGACGAGCTGCTGGACCTCTACGGTTCACAGCGCATCGCTGCCAGTGTGCTGCTGCGGGGCTCCGAGGGTTTCAGTCAACGGCGCCAGATGCGAACAGGATCGCTGCTCTCGCTCTCCGAGGATCTGCCCGTGGTGTCGATCGCGGTCGACACGCGCGAGCGGATCGAGTCGACGCTCGAGCTCGTGCTCGCGATCAAGCACCGCGGCCTACTCACGCTTGAGCGCACGGCGTTGCTCGACGGCGAGAGCACCGCCCCGCTGCCCGGCGCCGACGCGAAGCTGACGATCTACGCCGGCCGCCGGGAGCGCGTGTCCGGTGTGCCCGCGTTCGTCGCGGCGTGCGAGCTGCTCCATCGCCGCGGCGTCGCTGGCGCCTCCGTGCTCCTCGGCGTGGACGGCACGCGCGACGGCCGGCGCACCCGCGCGAGATTCTTCGCCGCCAACACGCAGGTGCCGATGATGATCGTCGCCGTGGGGGCCGGCGAGTTGATCGCCGCAGCCGCGGACGAGCTGCGTGAACTGCTGCGCGAGCCCTTTATGACGCTCGAGCGCGTCCGCGTCTGCAAGCGCGACGGGCGCCTGCTGGCGAAGCCGCACGAGTTGCCGGGCAGCGACGCGGGCGGGCTCCCGCTGTGGCAGAAGCTGACCGTCTACACCTCCGAGAGCACGACCCGGGACGGCAGGCCACTCAACCTGGAGATCATCCGCCGCCTGCGCACGTCGGGCGCCGCCGGTGCCACGAGCCTGCGCGGCATCTGGGGGTTCCACGGCAGCCAGCCGCCGCATGGCGACCGCTTTCTGCAGGTCCGCCGCCAGGTTCCCGTCGTGACGGTGACGATCGACACCCCGCAGCGCACGGCGCGCTCGTTCGAGATCATCGACGAGCTGACCGACGAGCACGGGCTCGTCACCAGCGAAATGGTCCCCGCCGCGGGCGCGCTGGACGAGCCCGAGCGCCACCGTGGCCTGAGGCTCGCACGCCACGATCTCTGAGGGCGGCCGCTCGCGCGGACGGCGGCAGCGCCCTGCTCCGAGCTGAGGCGCGGCCGCGAATGCGGCTCACGTCCGGGCGCCGGCGAACACACTCGGCGCCAACGCGGCAACCTCGCCCGCGGCCGCCCGCGGGCAGGCGCCGTCAGCATGGAGCGCCGTCAGCATGGAGCGCCATCGGTAAGATCGCCGCGATGCGACGCCTGCTGGCTCTCCTCGCCGTCGCGGTTGCGGTGCTCTTCGCGTTCGAGGGGGTCGCCGAGTCCGGTGCGTCGAGCTCCACCCTGCCGGCCATCAAGCACGTCTTCGTGATCGTGCTCGAAAACGAGGACGAGGCGACGACGTTCGGAGCCGCTTCGCCTGCCCCCTATCTTTCGCAGACGCTCGTCTCCGAAGGCGCGTTCGTTCCCAATTACTACGGGATCGGGCACGACTCGCTCGACAACTACATCGCGATGATCTCCGGCCAGGGACCCACTGTCGCGACGCAGAACGACTGCGGAACCTTCTCGAACTTCGTGGCGACCAGCCCGACGCTCGATGCCAACGGGCAGGCGGTGGGCAGCGGCTGCGTGTACCCGAGCTCGTCGCCGGCCGTGCCGACCCTCCCCGGCCAGCTCGACGCGGCGGGGCTGACCTGGAAGGGCTACATGGACGCCATGGGCGCCGATCCGGCGCGCGAGTCGGCCACCTGCGGTCATCCTGCCGTCGGCGCCTCCGACAACACCCAGGTCGAGACGGCGAGCGACCAGTACGCGACCCGTCACGACCCCTTCATGTACTTCCACTCGATCATCGACAACACGGCCTACTGCGACAGCCACGTCGTCAACCTCAGCGTCCTCGCGGGCGATCTGAGCAGCGTCGCGACGACGCCGAACTTCTCCTTCATCACTCCAGGGCTCTGCAACGACGGGCACAACACCAACTGCGCCAACGGCGACCCCGGCGGCCTGACACAGATCAACACGTTCCTGCCCGGTCTGATCAACGAGATCACGGCCTCGCCGGCGTACAAGGCAAACGGGCTGATCGTCGTCACCTTTGACGAGTCCGAGGCCGGTGACGACCAGTCATCATGCTGCGGTGAGCGGGCTGGTCCAAATGCCGCGGACCCGGGCGACCCGAGTGACGCAAACGCCGCCGCCACTGGCGGCGGCAAGATCGGGGCCGTGCTGCTCTCTCCCTTCATCAAGCCCGGCACCGTGACCCAGACCGCATACAACCACTACAGCCTGCTGCGAAGCGTCGAGGATCTGTTCGGGCTCTCGCACATCGGGTTCGCCGCGCAGGCCGGGCTCGCCTCGTTCGGCTCGGACGTGTTCACGAGCAGCTCAACCACCACCACGACCACGACCAGCGCGTCGCGCTGCGTGGCGCAGACCAGCGGTGCGATCCTCGGCTCGGTTTCCGTGATCAAGACGGGCGGGCACCGGACACTCACGTTCGTCCCTCGCCGCAGCGGCGAGCTCAGCTTCCAGATCAAGCCCACCCCGGGCGCGCCGCGCAAGCTCAAGCACACGGCGTTGCACGCCTGCGTGCGCGTCACTCTCGCCCTGCCCGCGGGCGCCGGCCACGTCCGGCTCAGTGCGACGGCGGGGCACACGCGCCAGAGCGAGACCAAGGCCTACTGAGACGCGCCGCGAGCGCCGGCGGCAGCGGGTCAGCTGTTGCTCATGCGCGTGGCGCGTCTGGGCGAGCGCGCTGCTCGCGACCAACGGTTGAGCGCCGGGTCGCGCGGTCCGTTCTCAAGTTCTCTGGGCGCGAGAGCCCGCGGCACCTCTCGCGGCGATAGGTGCCCTGGCGCCGACGGGCACCGGCACGGACTCGACTACGGCGCCCGCGCGCCGCGGTAGATCTTCGCCAGCGATTGCAGCAGCTTCCAGCCGATCACGCCGTTGCTCTCCACCAGTGGGCGGAAGTCCCAGAAGGTCACCCCGAAACAGACGAGATCGCCGGCGGCGGTGATCGTTGCCGTGCGCGTCCCCTCGTCGATCAGCGCGATCTCGCCGAAATGGTCGCCCGGCTTCAGGGTCGCCTGCTCCTCGCCGCCGACGAAGACCGTCGCCTCGCCTGAGTCGATCACAAAGAATGCGGCGCCGCCCGAGCCTTCCTGGATGACGGTTTCGCCCGCACGAAACCGCCGTTGTTTGAAGAGGCGCGCGATCTGACCGACCTCGTCCGCGTCCAGGTCGGAGAAGAGCGGCACCCGCTGAAGAGCCTCGACCGGCGCGCCTGCCATCGCGCGATCTTAGTCGCTCACGCAGCGGCCACGAGTGCAATCGCGGCTCGGCGCCGTGGCCCCCGGACCGCCACCTACGGCCCCGCGCGCGTGACCGCTCGGCACTGAAGCAGGTAGAGCGCGCCGTCGGCGATCGCCCATTCGATGTCGCGGGCGCGGCCGTAGATGCGTTCGCAGCGGTCGGCGAGAGCGTTGAGCTCCGCGAGCTCGCCGTCGTCGAGACAGAGGGCCTCGACCAGCTCGGGGGCCACCGGATCCTCCACCGTTCCGCCCTGTGGCAACGTGCGAACCGCGACCTTCTTGAGGCCCGGCGTGCGCTCGAGCACCTCACCTGAGCGCGCGACTCGGTAGTGGTCCGGGATCACCAGCCCGGCGACCACCACCTCTCCGAGTCCCCAGCTTGCCTCGATGACCAGCTCGTCCGCTCCGGTGACGGGATTTTGCGTGAACATCACCCCGGCCGTGTCGGGATCGAGCAGTGTCTGCACGACGACGCCGACACTCGGACGGGTGAAGAGCCCGACACGCTGGCGGTAGGTGATAGCCGAGTCGGAGTTAGCCGACCACCAGATCTCGCTCAAGGCGTCGGTGAGGCCCTCCCACGACGGGACGTTGAGCAACGTCAGGTGCTGGCCGGCGAAGCTCGCCTCCGCGCCATCCTCGTCCACCGCGGAGGAGCGCACGGCGAGCGGGCCGGCCAGCGGCGCCGCCAAAGCAGCGACCGTCGCGATCGCCTCCTCCTCGCCGGCGGCGACGGCCTCGACGATCGCCCCCGAGAGCGCCACGCCCGGGGGCACGGTGAGCCCGTCCCGCAACGCCTGCCCGAGGCCGACCGCCTTCGAGCCGAACAGCGAGGTGTCGACTGCTTCCGCGAGTGCGACCGCCTCCTTCACGCGAGTACCGTCACCTCGCCGGCATCGCCGTCGACCCGCACGCGGGTCCCGTCGGCGATCCGCTCGGTCGCCTCGCGGGTACCGACCACACCCGGAATCCCGTACTCCCGGGCGACGATCGCCGAGTGGGAGAGCAGACCGCCGCTGTCGGTCACGATCGCGCCGAGCAGCGGCAGCAGGATGTTGAAGGCCTCGCTCGTCGACACCGTGACCAGGACGTCCCCCTTGACGATCCGATCGAACTCAGCGGGCCCCGAAATGCAGCGCGCCACGCCCTCATACACGCCGCGGCTCGCCGCCAGGCCGCGCAGCATGTGCTCCTCGTGCTCCTCCTGCGAGCTGCCAAACAGCTCGCCCATCGCGATGCCCGTCGCGCGCATCACCCGCGCCGCTGCCGGCGGCAACCCGGACGGGTCCGGCGGGGGAGACGGCGGGTCGCCGAGGAACGCCGGAGCGTCCTTCGCGCTATGCGTGGCGCGATAGGCAGCACGCGCCGCGAGTTCATCGGCGGAAGGCCCGCCGGTGCCCGACAGCAGCGCGAGCATCTCGTCGAAGCCTGCGTCGATGAGATGCTCGGCCTGCGCGATCCGCCCGCTGGCAGCAAGCCGGCGCCCGCCGGCCAGAACGGCCCGCCGCATCAGCCCGGAAGCCCAGATGTCGCTGAATACGCCGCGCTCGTCGCGGATCCGGTAGGTCAGCCGTGCCTCCCCGAGCAGTTCGTCGAACTGAGCTTGATGCTCCTGCGGCACGCGGCTTCGAACGTCGGCGATGCGCTGCTCGACGTCGGACTCCTCGACCTCTGCCGGGACCACGGCGATGCGGATCGAGCGAAGCAGCACGTCGGGCAATTCCAGCGCCGTTGGCCCGCTGATGTCGAAGCCGTCGAGCAGCCGGTATCCGACCAGATCGAGGTAATCGGATACGGCCGTGCCCGCGTCCCCCTGGCGCGAGCGCAGCTCCTGCAGCACGCGGCCGGGATCCTCATCGGAGGCGAGCAGGTCCTGCGCGCCGACGTCGCGCCCGATCGCCGCGATGAGCGCCTCGAGTTCCGCCGAGGCGCCCGCCGAGACCGGAGCCGCGCCGCGCATCAGGTCGAGCAGCTCGGACGACGGCACGTCCGTCCAGTCGCTGACATGCGCGAGGAAGTCCCCGGTCGGAACGATTGCCGCAGCCGTGTGACGCATGTGCTGGGAGACCATCGCGATGTGGTGCTCGCGACAGCGGTCCAGGTAGGCGGCGAGGGCTTCATCGGAGAGGCCGTCGGGATCGATGGCCTGAAGCTCCCGGTGCGTCGCGATCGACGCCGGCTTGATCGTTTCGTCCCAGGCTCGAAGCTGCTCGCGCCAGAGCTTGTGCTCGAACAGCTCCTCCGCGCGCGCGAAGCGCTTGGGCACCTCCTCCGGCGCCACCGGCAGCACGGACAGGTAGGCAAATCCGTTGATGTAGGCGTAATCGAGTGTGTCCATCAACATGCCGTAGAAGCTCGTGAAATCACGGACGCCGCGCTTGAAGGCCTCCGGGTGCATCTCCTCCCAATAACGCGTGACCGGCCGCGGAAAGTGAACCGCCTCCAGCTCCCACGATCCGGGCCCGGGCGCCTCGAAGCGGAGCTCGCTCGCTGTCTGTGCCTCAGTCATCTGATTTCCTCCCTCGAAAGGCCGCCTGTGCGCCGGTTTGAGCCGCCGGCAGCGTGATCGTAGCCTTGGCTACTGCGGCGTGCGTACTTCTGACGCCGCGCGGTGAATAGTGCACCGCTTTTAGGAAGCCGCTCGCGCGCGACGCTGGTGGCGGCGGGCACTCGCTCCGTGCTCAAGCCGGATGCTGTCGTTAGGAGACGTCGCCCGTTTCGGATGGTCGGGCGCGAAACGGTCCGTCCAGGGCGGCCCACTGCAGCAGCATGATCGTCTTGGCGTCGGCGATCCGGCCGTCGCGAATCATGTTCAGGCATAGGTCAAATGGAAGCTCGATGACCTCGATGTCCTCGCCTTCGTCGGCGACTCCACCACCCGGCCCGATTCTGGTCTGCGCGGTGTAGGGGGCGGCATAG
>Ga0302319_10005167_pt1 | contig 26346 bp, 21 predicted proteins | sample Bog_T0_2_FD_203319 | JGI IMG/M metagenome (GOLD analysis project Ga0302319, IMG submission 203319) | Peat permafrost microbial communities from Stordalen Mire near Abisko, Sweden - Bog_T0_2 | ecosystem: Environmental > Terrestrial > Soil > Wetlands > Peat | place: Sweden: Abisko, Stordalen Mire... | reverse complement strand
GGCCGACCAGGAAAGTGACCGACGCGATAATGACATAACCGGTCAGCGAAAAGAAAAAGGCCGATAATTCACGGCGGAGCAGGGTAAAAAAGATGCTCATTCGGCCTCCTCATCGCCGGGCCGGGTGACCTGCAGGTAAATGTCCTCGAGCGAATGACGGCTGCGGGTGAGCTCGCGCAGTTTCCAGTGGCGCTGTTCGGCGAGCGCAAAAATCGCCGGGCGCAAATCGGTGCCGTCGGCGGGGGTGAGGGTCCAGAGCCGGTATTCGGCGTCCACGGGCTTGCTTTCGAAATTGGCCAATCCGGGAAAGGCCGCCCACGCTTCTGCCGGATTATCCGTGCCGGAGGCAATTTCCACGAGCACCTGGCTGCCGCCCGCCATGAGCTTTTGCAGATTTTCCGGAGTGTCGGCGGCCAAAATTTTTCCACCCAGCATGATCAACACCCGGCTGCACATCATTTCCACTTCAGGCAGGATGTGCGTGGAAATCAGGACGGTATGTTTACCGGCCATGTTTTTGATCAGTTGCCGGACGGAGCGAATCTGATGCGGGTCCAGGCCGATGGTTGGTTCATCCAGGATGATCAAATCCGGTTCGTGAACGAGGGCGTCGGCGAGGCCCACCCGTTGTTTGTATCCCTTGGAAAGCTGCCCGATGATGCGGCGGCCGACATCGGTCAAGCCGCATTGCTCCATGACGGTGCTGACGCGTTCGCGCGAACGATGCCAGCCGAGGCCTTTGAGGCGGGCGCGAAATTTAAGGTATTCCCGGACCCGCATTTCCGGGTAAAGGGGATTATTTTCCGGCATGTAGCCGACGCGGCGCCGGGTTTCATCGGCCTCATGAAATACGTCGTACCCCGCCACGCGGACGGAACCGCTGGTGGCGGGCATAAACCCGGACAAAACGCGCATAGTCGTGCTTTTGCCGGCGCCGTTGGGGCCGAGCAAACCCACGATTTCTCCGCGAGCGACCGAAAACGAAATGCCGTTGACGGCGGTCCGTCCGGCGTAGCGTTTCGTTAGATCGACCACTTCAATCATCGTTTCTTGAGCTGCCATCGAAGTCGCCTAGTTTAGTCACTAAAAACCCTCTGCGGCGATCAAAATATTGCGCATGAGCGAGAGAGCCATGTTCACTGACACTATAATGTAACAATCAATCTTTGGCTTTGATGCGTTTAATTTTAACAGAGGCGGCTTGACTTTGGGGCTGGACCGGAGCGATATCGTTGCCCGTGGATTTGCCGCCGGGAAATTTTTATTTGGAATGGCGCCAGCGCTCGGGCTCGAATTTTGTTCTGAGCGACGCCCATGCTTTGCCGCCGGAAATCCTGCTGCAGGCAGTGTGGCATCACCAGCGGCTCCAGCGCGAATCGCTAAAAACCGTGGATGGCCGGGCGGTGCGGGTGCTGCATCCGGGATTTATCAGCGTGGCGGGCGGACCGGATTTTCGCGGCGCCATCCTTCAATTTGACCAGGACCCGCCCGTTTCCGGCGATATCGAAGTCGATGTGCACGCGCACAACTGGCACGCCCACCATCACGATCAGAACCCAACGTTCCAGAACGTGATGCTTCACGTTGTTTGGGCTGTTCCGGAGGATTCCGCACGCGCACTGCCGGCGCCGCCGGGCCGGAATGCGCATCCGCCCGTGTTGGTGATCGGCCATAAGCTGGACGCGCCATTGGTGGAATTGAACCAATGGCTGGAACTGACGCCGCCTCAGAATTTGCCGCAGGGCTTGATGGGTCTTTGTGCGGCTCCGCTTAAGGAGCTGGAGCAAACCAATTTGAACCGGTTATTGCGCGCGGCGGCACGGGTCCGGTTTGAACAAAAGGCGACGGCGATCCGTGCGCGGGCGCAGGCCGTCGGTTGGGAACAGGCTTTGTGGGAGAATTTATTTCGGGCCCTGGGCTACAAGCAAAATGTTTGGCCGATGCAAAATCTGGCCGAGAGCCGATTAGTGTGGATGCGCGGCGCGAGTTCAGCGTTCACCCTTCAGGCGCGGTTACTTGGCATAGGCTGCCTGCTGCCGTTGGAACTCGCCCGTCCGCGCGGGCGCGCCGACGGTTATGCGCGCCGGGCCTGGGACGCCTGGTGGCGCGAAGCGGATGAGTACCGGCCGTTCACCCTGCCGCGCGATCTCTGGAAATTCAACGGCTTGCGTCCGGCGAACCAGCCGCAGCGGCGATTGGCCCTGGCGGCGCACTGGCTGGCTTCCTCCCGGCTGATTGCCGAGGTGGAGAACTGGTGTGCGGCGAAAATTGCGGATGCCGTTCTGTGCCGTTCTCTGCATAAAATTCTGACGGTGGAATCGGATGAGTTTTGGTCCTGGCACTGGACGCTGCACTCGGCGCGGCTGGCGCGGCCCCAGCCGCTCTTGGGCGAGGCGCGCGTGACCGACTTGGCGATCAATGTCATTTTGCCATGGTTATGGGTGCGGGCCGTTGCCGGGGGCAATCGCGGGATTCAGGCGGAAATGGAGCGGCGCTTTTTCGCGTGGCCGTGCGCGGCGGATAATTCGGTGCTTCGATTCGCGCGCCAGCGGCTTTTGGGCACAACCAATCCGCGGGTATTGCCGGATGCCGCCAGCCAGCAAGGCTTGATGCAGATCACGCGGGACTTTTGCGATCACGCCGATGCGCTCTGTTCCGGCTGCCAGTTTCCGGAATTGGTGAAGAAGGTGATGCCTGCCAATAAAGTTGTATAAATACGAATAAAGTCGCTTGATTCCGCAAAAGTCGACTTTAATCGTAATCAGTGCTTCGCTTGGAAGAGACTGCCCTCGCCTCGAACCACGAAATGAGTGCAGGAGGTTTTATGCTGGCGTCAGCGAAATTAAAATTCCTGGACCTAAGCGGCGACGGTTTGAGACCGGAGTGCGATAATTCTATTGCCGTGATCCCGACACCGTGCTTCATCGTAAAACGGCTTGCTAATATCGGGAAATAAATGACTGCCTATGCCTCGTTGTGGCCATTGTGCCTTTATGTTAAGCGTGGCCCAGCCTTCGTTGAGGTACATGCCTTCGTTTAAAACATTATTGACCAAAAGCTTGGTCGGAACAAAGCAGATCGTGCCGGGAATTTCGCCCTCAAAATAAACACCAATTGTGTTTAAGACTGAAAAGGTTTTGACTCTCATGATATTTTGTTCTCGTTTTCGTCGCTCGGCAACTTGCTTAATATAACCGCAATGTTTATCGGAAACCACTCTCCAACAAATTCCAGACTTTTTCGTGCATATTCGTTGTCCAAAGCACCGATAAAGTGTTGAGTGAGAATGAGGTCTCGATACGGTTCTTGGAAGTCTTTTGCAATTTCAGCCGCTTTTTCGGACGTTGACATGTTTGCAGTTGGCGAACTTCCTCCCAGATCGATAAGCATTCCCCGATTCTCCTCTACGATAAACATTGCGTTGTGCAATGTTAATTCTCCATGAACATGCCCGATTGAATGCAGTTCTGTCAGCAAGTCGCAAATTGCTATCGCGGCTTTGGTGTATTCCCGTAGGGCTTGTTGGCTAATTTGGCGGGCTAGACTTTCTTCATACGACCTGTCGGTGAATGGAGATAATGTATTCAAGGTTTCGCCACAAATGGCTTCGCATCTATATGTCCAGTTATCAAACCCCAGGGGTTTTGGCACCTTTTCTCTCATCTTCTGGTAAATTTGGCTGGTCTTTGCAAATTCAATTTCTGGCGTTTCTCCGCGCTTTATTGGGGGAGAGTCTGCAGTGAAGGTCTTTCGAAAATGGAACAGGTACTGTTCCGTGTCGGGTATCGCTCAATCGTCCGATGCCCTGGCAATACAATCTCTCCACGAGTGAGTATTTTACCACTGCTAAGCGCATCTAAGTAGACCCTGGCAAGGACTTGATCGTCAGCCTGACGTGTCAATCTTTTAGCCACAGAAACAAGGTCACCATACCTATTGATAGTCATTTTAAAGATGAAATGCTGTTGTATTTTGGATTGCGCCGAAAGCTGCCAATCTCCAACAGGGGTACTTGTGTCGTTCGTGGTTATTGTAAGGTTGGGTTGAGCGAAGCTAAAGCCTTTTTATCCCAAGGCGTAAAATCGTGCTTATGCGGATGGGATAATCGTAATGGTTCTGATTTTGGGTAAAGCAGCTTCGTTACCAGGCAGGCTATCAGCCAAGGCGCTGGAAATCGGGATGTCCCCATGCCCTCCGTTTCAGTTTATCCTGAGATTGGTGTTCATCGTAAGGGATAAAAGAGATTGATTCTCACTTATTTTAGTTTGCTGGAAAATCCATCCTGGATTAATAATTGTGTGCAGATGATGAGCGGCAATCGGAACTTTTTGGGGCGACTTTCGACGCGTAAGCGACTTAATTCGTAAAAGTTCTAGTTCGGATTGGGAGCGGGAGCCAATTTCCACGACTTATTCGTAAAAAATCAACAAGGGCGATGACGTAAAATCATCGGCTTACGCATGCAGTTTTAAGCGACTCAATTCGTAGTCGACAGAAGGAGCTAGTTGCGAACGGCTCATTTTAAGCCACCTCCAAGGAATCTTCGTCAATGAATAGATTGCGGGACCGGAAGGGCGCCGGGCTGCTGATGAGCAGATAATTGCGGAGCGCAGTTCCCGGTGAGGCAAACCACGGGTCTGATAATTGGATTTGAGGCTTAGTCCAATTCGGGGGATCGCAATCCAGCCGGGTGGCAAGGTGAACGGCCAGTGCCTGCAGGAAAGCGCTGCAACGTTTTCCGTCACTGACAGATCCCTCAAGGTTAGGAGGCGGTGCGAGCAACATTTGAATGTTGGGAGAGTCTTTGAACTCATGAAGGAAATCCTTGATCTCATAGCCAGGATCACCACCCTCAAGAATCCGGCGGCCGACTTCATTCAATGTTTTGGGCCGATAGGGCGATTTCATCGCATATCTGCTGATTGAAGTTCACGGTTTAGCAACACCAGATAATTCTCCAACTGTTCTCTCGTGAATTTTGGTGTCGGAGCATTCATAATCGCAGGTTGCGAATGCCAACTCTTTAGCGGTTTTTTCCGGGGTTTGGGTTGTTTTCCATAACCGCAAAATAACCCGAAAAGTAAAGCACACAGCCCAAGACGGAGATTTGGCTGCATTTGTGCAGGGATTCGCGAGCCATCGGTGGCGTTAAGGGACCGCCACCGGGCGAAATGAGTCAACTCTTTCCCCATGCCGGCGACTTCATTCGTAGCCGACCGAACCATGTGTCCAAGTTACGGTTGCAGGGTAAATCTCTTATGATTGTCGGAGCCATCTCCGGGCTTCCAAGACCAGACGGCGTTGGTGCCGTGAACGGAATAGGAAACGTTGCCGTCGCGAATTTGCCGGTTTATTTCGTAACCGGTTCCGGATGGAGCGGGTTCGTACTGCCAAGTGACGCCGCCGGCCCGCCCGAATAGACCGAACCCATTTAGACTGGTATTGGTCTGCGAATCCGTACCTTCCATGGCAAGAACGTCAGCCGGTAAAAACGAAAACAACTCACCCGGCTTGGCGGGGTATTTTCCTTTGGCTTGATTGAATTCAGCGAGCGCCTTGATAATCGGCTGGGCGCTTTTGGCTTGGTATCCGGGTCCTAAATCACGCGCCATCATCCACAAATTGAAGCCGGAAATAAAAATGATGAGCGTTGCGGTTATCGCGATGACCAGCAGCGCGCACCGCTGAAAGCGCCGGCTGGGGGACGCTGCACCGGTTACGGCTGGTTGTTGTCCGTTGCTCATTTTAGGGATATCGAATGAGGATCGAAGTGGTTGCGGCGGATCATTTGGTGCTGGGGGAACCTTTTACAGTTTTTTGAATAAAGTTTACCTGGTTGGCGGGCAATCCCCCGGCGTCCCCCGGGTCGCAAATTTCAGTCAGGGAACGAACATTAATCCGACGGCGCGCGCAGTTTTTTTTCCAACTCGGCGACGCGGCGGAGCAATTCGGGGAGTTTGTGCAGGGCGATGATCTGACGTTTGGTTGCCCGGTCCGGCTGGGCGGGGTAACCGAACCAGGATTCGCCGTCCGGAATGTCGTGCATGACACCCGACTGGGCGGCCACGGTGACCTTGTTGCCGATTCTACGATGCCCGCCGATGCCGACCTGGCCGGCGAGGATGACGTAATTTCCCAGCTGACTGCTGCCCGCGATTCCGGCCTGGGCGACGATGATGCAATGTTCGCCGATTTGAACGTTGTGGGCGATCTGAACGAGGTTATCGATTTTGGTGCCGCGACCGATCACCGTTGACCCCAAGGCGCCGCGGTCGACCGTGACATTCGCCCCGATTTCCACGTCGTCGCCGAGGATGACATTGCCAATTTGGGGCACCTTGCGGTGGACGCCTTGATCGAGCACGTACCCGTAGCCGTCCGAACCGATGACGGTCCCGGCATGGATGCGCACGCGGTGTCCCACCTGGGTGCGGGGATAAATGGTGGCATTGGGAAAAAGGTTTACGTCGTCGCCGAGGGCGGCGTTTTCGCCGATGAAATTTCCCGCCTGGAGGACCGTGCGGGCACCGATGGTCACGTTTTTGCCAACGACACAATTGGGTCCGACGTAAGCCGTGGCATCCACGCGGGCGGAGGGATCGATGGTGGCCGAAGAGTGAATACCGGGGGGAAGGGTAGGTTCGGGGAAGAAAAGGGCCAGCGCCCGCGCGAAGGCGATGCGGGCATTCTTGACGCGAATCAGGGTCTTGGCGGAGGAGCTGAAGCGCAGATCGGCGATGATGGCGGTGGCGCCGCTATTTTGGGCGGCCGCGAAGTATTCCTCCGTTTCAGCGAAAGTCAGATCGCCGGCTTGGGCACGATCCGCCATGGCGAATCCGGTGAGAATCGCCTTGGGATCGCCCAGGACTTCGCCCTGGAGTTGGGTGGCTATTTCGGCGGCGGTAAATGACATGTTTGAGCTGCCACTATATAAAGGCCGGTGCCGCCAGTTCAACCTAATGTTTGTCCGGGATCAACAAGGAATGAATGGTCGTCAGCAATTTTTCCGAGGTAAACGGTTTGCTGACGAAGGCGTTCGCCCGGACGGTTTGATTCAATTTGTCCCATTTCTCCTCGGAAGCGCTGATGATCACGGCCTTCACTTCGGGATTCTTGCGCCGGAGACCGGCGATCAATTCGTCGCCATCCATGAGTGGCATCGCCAGGTCGGTGATGACCAGATCAATGGAATTGGCCATGGATTCGAACCGCGCAAAGGCCTCCGCGCCGTTCCTGGCGGTCAGAACGTTGTATCCGAAATTTTCCAGGGTAGTGCGTTCGATGGCCAGAATCGATTCCTCGTCGTCCACCACGAGAATCCGCTGGCCATTGCCGACCGGCAGGGATTTCTTTACCTTTTTATCCGCAGTGGTGATGGTGGATTCCTGCGGCAGGTAAACCTTGAATTGGGCGCCGCCGTTGACCTCGCTGCTGACGGTCATGAATCCGCCGTGGTTATGGACGATCGTTTGCGAGGACGACAGGCCGATGCCGGTGCCCTTGTCCGGCGCCTTGGTGGTAAAGAAGGGCTGGAATATCCTGGATAAATTTTCCGCGGCAATGCCGTGGCCGGAATCCGCCACCGTAATGCAAACGAAAGCGCCGGGGCGAATGTCGGGTTGTTTGGCGGCCATGGCGGCGTCGACCGTCGCGTTTTCGGCGGACAAGATCAGGGAGCCGCCCTGGGGCATGGCGTCGCGGGCATTGACACACAAGTTGAGGAGGACCTGGTGCAGCTGGGAGGGCAGGCCTAGGATGAAACCGGGAACGGAGGGTATTTGGACACGGCATTGAATGTTCTTGGGAAAGGTGTCGGTCACGATCTTGGCCATTTCGCGAATGAGGCTCGCCGGCTGCAGGCGCAGCTTGGCGGAGTTGCCCCCGCGGGCAAAGGCAAGCACCTGCTTGACCATCTCGATGCCGCGGTGGATCGAGTTTTCCATGGTGTCCAGAACGCCGACGGCTTCTGGTGATAACGGCTCGTCGCGCAGCAACATCACGCCTACGGGAATGGGGGCGAGGCAGTTGTTCAGATCATGCGCGACGCCGCCCACCAAGACGCCCAGGCCCTCCAGACGCTGCGCCCGGATAAATTGGTCTTCCAATTCCTTTCGCTCGGTAATGTCGGCGCTGATGAAAAGACGTGAGATGGGCACGGCCTGGTCGTTACGAATGAGGGTGCACCGGGACTGAAAGACCAGTTTTTTACCCGTCTTACTAAACAGTTCGATTTCGCCGGACCATTCGCTTTCGGCCTCCGAGATCTGGAGAATTTCCTGGAAGCGCGGCGGTTTTTTGCCGTCGAACACGAGATCGGTGAATTTTCTCCCAAGCGATTCCTCGCCGGTCCAGCCGCATAACTTCTCCGCGCCCTTGTTCCAGAAGGTAACGGTTTCATCCATGGCGAGGACGACGATGGCGTCGTGCGCCTTGTCGAGGAGTTCGGCCTGTTCCCGGATCTTTTGCTCCGACTGTTTGCGCTCGCTCATGTCGATGGTGACGCCCACGAGGCGCAGCGGGCGGAAGGCGGCATCGTAGATGATGGAGGCGCGGTCAAAGACAAAGGCGTAAGCGCCATTGGAGCGCCGCAGGCGGTACTCGCTCCACCAGACCCGGCCGCCGCTGGCGAGCAGCGCGGCGATGCCGGCGGTGATCTGCCCGCGGTCCTCGGGGTGGATGAATTCAAAAAAGTCCCCGGGGGCAATGCCCGTTTCGTCGATCTTGTGGCCAAAGACACTTTGAAAGTTTTCGCTGAAAACGATCCGGTGGGTCTGCACGTCCCATTCCCAAATGACATCGTTGGTGGCCCGGCAGACGATGCGGAAACGCTCCTCGCTTTGTTGCAGGGCGGTCTCGGCCCGTTTGAGCTGGGCGTGTTCGGCGGAGGCGGCCAGGGCGCGGCGCACCGCCGCCACCAGGCGGGTTGGCCGCTGTTTCAGAATGTAGTCGGTGGCTCCCTGCTTCAGGCTTTCGACGGCGATTTCCTCGCCGATCGTGCCGGAAAAGAAAATAAAGGGTGTTTCCGGCTGGCTGTGTTGGGCGACGCTCAAGGCCTGATGTCCGTCAAAAGAGGGCAGGCTATAGTCGGAGATAATGAGATCAAACCGGCCTTCATCCAAGGCGCGGGAAAACTCGAGGCGGTCGCGCGCGACCGAAAAGGCGCAATGGAGACCGCTTTCCCGCAACAATTCCGCCACGAGAATGTGGTCCACTTCGTTGTCTTCCAAGTGAAGGACCCGCAATTGTCGTTGGAAAAACTCCGTGCCCATGGTTAGTTGCCGCGCTTGACGGTCCCCGGCGGCGGCTCGTTTATAATAGCCCAAAAGAAGCCGACCTGTTTGATTGATTCGACAAATTTTTGGAAATCAACCGGTTTTACCACGTAAGCGTTTACTCCCAGGTGGTAGCTGCGGATCAGATCCTGTTCCTCGCGCGAGGAAGTGATCATCACCACGGGAATGGGACGGAGCGTCGGATCGCTTTTCATGATGCGAAGCACCTCGAGTCCATCCACTTTGGGCATTTTCAAATCCAGCAAGACGACGACCGGCTGGCCGTGCGCATGGCCGGAATAGGCGCCGCGGTGGTAAAGGTAATCCAAGGCCTCCGCGCCGTCGCGCACGACCACCACCTCATTGGCCAGATTGTGTTCTTCCAGCGCGGCCAGGGTCAGTTCCACGTCCTGGGCACTGTCTTCGGCCAACAGTATGCGTTTCAATGGTGACATAATCAGATGTGTTTTAACCAACCTTTAATTTGTTGAGTGAAAAATAAAACGTGGCCCCGCGGTCAATTTTCCCCTCGGCCCACGTGCGGCCGCCGTGCCGGGAAATGATGCGTCGGACGTTCGCCAATCCGATCCCGGTTCCCTCGAATTCGTCGGATCGGTGCAGGCGTTGAAAAACGCCAAATAATTTGGCCGAATATTGCTCATCAAAGCCCACGCCGTTGTCCCGCACAAAAAAAATGTATTCGCCGGCGTCGCCTTCCCGCCAGCCGATTTCAATTTCCGCCGGCTGGCGCGTCCGGGTGTACTTGATGGCGTTGGCGAGCAAATTCAGCCAGACCTGCAACATCATGGAGGGGTCAGCCTCCACCTCGGGCAGCAAGGGAATGATCCAGTTTATCGTCCGGCCATTGATCTCCGACTGCAACCGTTCCTGCGCCTCATGGATTAATGAATTTTGCGCGACTTTGGCATAATGCAACTCGGCCCGGCTCATCCGCGAAAAGACGAGCAGGTCGTCGATCAATTCTCCCATCTGGCGCGCGGCGTTCGAGATGATCTCGAGGTAGCGCTCGGACTTGCCGTCGCCCTTTTCGGCAATTTGTTTCTTGAGCAAATCGACAAAGCCGGAAATGTGGCGCAAGGGTGCCCGCAAATCATGCGAGACCGAATAGGAAAAGGACTCCAATTCCTGGTTGGCCGCCCGCAGTTGCAAGTTGGCGGTCTGCACGTCCTGGGAGCTGCGGAAAATTTCCGCCTCCATCTGCTCGAGGCGTTGCGCGGACGCATCATCGCCCATCGATTGTTTTCGCCGGACAAATCCCGTCACATCCTCCACTCGATGTACAATATAGGTGATTTCCCGGCTCGGTGACAAGACCGGGGAATTGACCGGGCTCCAGTAGCGCTCCGCAAACTGGCCGTCCGGGCCGCGAATGTCATAGCGTTGGATGGCCATCGTGTCCGTTTTTGCGGTTTGGAGCACCCGGTTGATGGATGCCCGGAGGTTGGAGACGCCATCGGCCCCGGGCAAATCCGGGTTGTCGGGAAAGACATCAAACAAATTCCGGTGCATTAGTTGTTCCCGCTTGGTCATGGTGTCGTACAGATACGCATCGCTAACCGCCACAATGGTAAGATCCGGATTAAGCACTAGATAGGACCCGGGGAGGCATTCAAAGAGCGCCCGGAATTCCAGGTGCATTTTCTCGATTCGTTTTCGCGCCGTGATGTCGTAGGAAATGCCGCTGGTCGCATAGATGCTGCCATCGCCGTCGCGCAACGGAAATTTTATCGCCAAATGGGGATGCAGGCCGTCCGGATAGCGCAGGCTTTCCTCCACTTCGACCGGTTCGCGCGTGGCAATAACCCTCTGATGCTCCTGGTCAATGGCGTCGGCCCGGTTGGTCGGGAACAGTTCCCGGGGTTTTTTTCCGATGATATCATCCCGCGATTTGCCGGTGATCTGTTCGAATTTTCGGTTAACGAACGTATACCGCCCCGCCAAATCCTGCACATAGACGACGGCGGGAGTGTTATCGAGGATGGACTGGAGCTGGGACCGGCTCTCCTGCAATTCCTTGCTGGCCGCCTGTTGAGCCGTCAGATCGCGGGTGATCTTGACGAATCCCTGTAATTCCTTCTGATCATTCCAGATGGGGGTAGTAACGACATTGGCCCAAAACCGGGAGCCATCCTTGCGCACTCGCCAGGAGTCTTCCATGAAACGTCCTTCCGTTTTTGCGATGGCCAGTTCTTTGTCCGCAAAACCGCTTTGGTTAACGTCGTCGGGATAGAAAATGGAGAAATGTTTCCCGATGATTTCCTCCGGCCGATAGCCTTTGATGCGTTGCGCTCCGGGATTCCAATTGACGACATAGCCCTGCGGATCAAGCCTGAAGATCCCATATTCTTTAACGTTCTCGATCATCGAGCGATGCAGTTCCTCGCTCTGGCGCAGTTTGTCTTCGGACTTTATCCGCAGAGCGAGATTGCGACGCAGCAAGTTCAGCGCGGTGACTCCGATCGCCAGTGCGCCCAAGGTGCCAAGGATAACAATGGTTAAGGATAGCCGGGTGTAATGTCTTAGCTGACCCTGCCGAAGCGCTAAAAGCTGGTTTTCGTTGTCCCGCAATGCGGAAAACTTGTTCCAAAGTTGGCGGGACAGGTTCCGGCCTTGTTGGTTTGCCACGGCGCGGGCAGCGGCTTCCAGCCCCTCTTTTTGACGGAGCTCGATGCGTTGATTGAGGAGGGATAATCTTTGGTTGATCAGGGCCAGCAGATCGGCTAGAACCGCCTGCTGCTGCGGATTGTCGAGGGTCGAATCGTGGATTTCCCGGTACCAGCCGCCCACGCGTGATTGCGCTTCTTGGGAATCCTTGAGAAAAATATCGTCGCCGGTGAGCAGGTAGCCGCGTTGCGCGGTTTCCGCATCGGTAATAATGGCCCTTCCAGCCTCCACTTCGGAAATCACTTTTTCCGTGTGCGAGACCCATTCGCCGGACTGGGAAAGTTCCTGAACGCTTCTAAAAGAAATGACTCCCACAGCCAACAGCATCACTAAAGATGCCGCCAACCCCCACATGATTTTATGTTCGATTGAGATCTGTGCCTTCATAGCCCCCAACTCAAGCACTTTCAGGATCGAAACCAATGAGTATGCAGGTAGCGTCGTGTACAACGGTCTCAAGCGCAAGTATTTTTGACGGGGACTTGCCAAAGCCGCCCGCTTGTTTCAAAGTATGCCGGAAGAATGTTGCAGCTCACCTTGGAGCAAATCATACCGGAATTGCGGGATGCCATCGGTCCGGTGATCCTTATTTCCGGCGTCGGTCTGTTGTTGCTCACCATGACCAACCGGCTGGGGCGGGCTATTGACCGCTCGCGCCAGCTTAGGCAGGAGTTTGCCCACCGGACCGGCGCGGAACTGGAACAAACCCAGGCGCAGGTAAAAATTCTCTATCGCCGCGCCCGAATAATTCGCGGGAGTATCATCCTGGCGGCCTCCAGCGCCTCGCTCGCCGCGATTCTGATTGTGGTATTATTTGTAGGGGCGCTTTTTCAGATTGATTTTGCGTGGTTTGTAGGGCTGACGTTTGTCGCTTGCATGCTTTCGCTCCTCTGTTCCATGATCGCCTTTATCATCGACATCAATCTTTCTTTGGTGGCGCTCAAATTGGAGCTGGAATCGGTCCTCGAAAAGCGGGCTAAAGGAAAATAATTTGAACATGCCGGTTGAAAACAAGTTGCCGGTGTCGGTCTGCATCATTGCCGGGAATGAGGCCCCTCGGATCAGCCGGGCGCTGGCCAGTGTGGTGGAATGGGCGCAGGAAATCATTGTCGTTACCGATCCAGGGGTGAATGATGGAACCCCGGCCATCGCCGAAAGATTTGGCGCAAGCGTATTCTGCGAACCTTGGGCGGGTCACGCGGTTCATCGTAATTTTGCCTCCGAAAAAGCCCGCCAGCCCTGGTTGCTGGCCCTGGATGCGGATGAAGAGGTCTCGCCCGAGTTGCGGGAGAGCATCCGGGCGGCGTTAAGCAATCCAACCCGTCCAACGGTGGCCTATGAATTTTCCCGCTGCACCTATTTTTGCGGGCGTTGGATTCGGCATGGCGACTGGTATCCCGACCGAAAGGTCCGGCTCTGGCAGCGCGGCAAAGCCTGCTGGAATGGTGCGCTGCTTCACGAGAAGCTTGTGGTGGACGGCGCGATTGCCCGGTTAGCCGGTGATTTGAAGCACTACAGCATGGAAGGGCTGGACCATTTCGCCCGCAAATCGATCCGGATCAGCGAGCTTTTCCTTAAGCAAAAGCAGGAGCGCACGGAACTGCGCGGCGCGCTGTTTGCGATGTTGTTTCATTCGTGGTGGCGTTTCACCCGGGGCTATTTTTTGCGCCAGGGATTCCTGGATGGCTGGCAGGGATACGCCATTGCCCGCATGATCGCCTTCGAGACTTTTCTGCGATACGCCAAAATCCAGGAAACCATGGCTAATTCAACAAGGCCATCGGCCCAGACCCAGGCGGGAGTCGTTTCCCGGACGGCGAACCCGAAGGGGGAGTTGGCGGCGGAACGTCTCGGTAAACCGTGACAGTTTTCCGGACTTCATTTACTTTCCTGTTCGCAATCAGACCGTTAAGATCCCGAACGGAAGCAATGAATTAACCATGCCCGCCCCCGATAAATTGCCCATCTCCGTGTGCATTATTGCCGGCAACGAAGCCGGGCGTTTGCCGCGCGCCCTGAAAAGCGTCCAGGAATGGTGCCGCGAGATCATCGTGGTTTTGAACGACGATGTAAACGACGGCACCGACAAAATCGCCGAAGCACACGGCGCGAAAGTGTTTCGCGAACCGTGGAAGGGTCATATCGCGCAGAAAAATTCCGCGGCGGCCAAAGCGGCCGAAACTTGGATTCTGGGTTTGGATGCCGATGAAGCCGTTTCCCCGGAATTGTGCGCGGAAATTCACCAATGGTTCGCCCATCCGGGAAAAAACGGACCTTTCACTGCGTTCAGTTTTCCCCGCTGCACCTTCTATTGCCATCGTTGGATTCGTCACGGGGACTGGTATCCCGACCGTCAGACCCGCCTGTGGTTGCGCGGCGCGGCCACCTGGGGCGGGATTGACCCGCATGACAAATTGATCGCGTCGGGCCCCATCGGCCGGCTGCGGAATGATCTCCAACATTTCAGCAATGATTCCATCAACCGCCATATAGAGAAGCTGGTTCCGTTCAGTGACGAATTTGTGAAGCACCGCCTTGCCACCGGACGGACGGCGGGCTGGCTGGATCTGGCGGTGCGTCCGCCCTGGCGCTTTTTTCGCGCGTATGTCGTCAAAGGCGGTTTTCTGGATGGCTGGCCGGGGTACTATATCGCCTGGCTTAACGCCTTTTCCGCGGTGACGCGTTACGCGAAGGTAATCGAAGCGGAAGAGGAAAAACTGAAATAACTCCCTTGAAAATCTCCCTCATCATCAGCACTTACAATCAGCCGGCCTCGCTCGCCAAGGTCTTGCGCGGCCTCGCCCGGCAGAGCCGGTGGCCGGAGGAACTGCTTTTCTCGGATGATGGTTCCACGGACGCGACCCGGGAACTTATCGAAAAATTTGCCGCCACTTCGGCCGTGCCGGTCAAACATATATGGCATTCTCACGATGGCTTTCGCAAGACGGTCATACTCAACCAGACACTGGCCGCGGCGACCGGCGATTACCTGGTTTTTACCGATGCTGATTGCGTGCCACATGAGAAATTCATGGCCGATCATGCCGCGCTGGCCGAAAAAAATTTCTGGGTGCAAGGCCGGCGCTGTTTCGTGCGCGCCGAATTCGTTGCCGAATTCGAGCCCGGCGCAACGCCGGTCTGGCCATGGATGCTGTCCCGGAAAATCAGCGGCGCCGTCAAGGGCGTTCGCTGGCCCTTTGCGGTGATTCGTCGCGATACGAAACAACGCGGTATCCTTGGCTGCAACATGGGGTTTTGGCGCGATGATTTGGTCGCCGTCAACGGCTTCGATGAGGATTACACCGGCTGGGGCGTGGGCGAGGACTCCGATATTGCCACGCGGCTGTATCACTTGGGGCGTCGTCGTAAATTTGTTTATGGCCGCGCCATTACCTTTCACTTGAACCACTTGCAGGCTCCGCGCGACCATTATTCCGGCAGTCTGGCACGGCTCGCCGAAACGATTGCCAGCGGTAAAATTCGCTGCGAGCATGGCCTGAACCAACATCTTGAAGACCGTTGAGGACATCCTGCTGATCCGGCTCAAATCAATGGGCGATGTTGTCTTTACGCTGCCGGCGGTGCATGCGGTGCGGGAGCAATTCCCGGGGGCGCGCTTACATTTTTTGGTTTCCGGGGAATACGCCGAATTGCTGCGCGGATTCAAGGATGTCGATGAGATCATTCCCCTGGACCGGAAGATGTTTTCGACCGGTTCACCGCTGGCGGCGGCACGGGGGGTGGCTGGATTGTTGAAAAGATTGCGGCGGAACCGGTTCGACCTGACGATTGATTTTCAGGGGTTTGGTGAGACCGAATGGCTGTCCTATTTTTCGGGCGCGCCAGAACGGCTGGGCAATGTCTACAACGCGCATCGGGGCTGGACTTATACCCGCACCTCGCACCGTGATGGCAGTACGCATCCCGCGGAATGGAACCTCGCGTTGCTCCGGACCATTGGCATTCGTCCTGCGCGGGTTCGCAATGAATATCTGCTACCGCCCGAACCGCTGGAGACCGCCCGGGAGTTATTCCGGACCCGCCAGCTTTCGCTGGATCGGCCCACCGTGTTTCTGCAACCGTTCACCAGCAACGCCGACAAGAACTGGCCGCTGGAGAAATTTGTGGAACTGGCGCAATATTACCGGCAGCAAGGCATGCAAATTATTTTTGGCGGCGGCCCCGCTGACCTGGCCAAATTGGCGGCGGCGCAGGCGGCCGGTTTTTGTGTGGCGGCTGGAACGCCCTTGCTCGTTTCCGCCGGCCTCATGCAGCTTGCTTCCGTGATCGTTGGCGCCGACACCGGCCTCCTTCATCTCGCCACGGCCATGGGAAAGCGCGCGGTCATGATCATGCGGATCAACCAGCCGGGCAGTTGCCATCCTTTTCAGCATCCTGACTGGTCGGTCACCTGTGGGCCGGGAAATAAAATTGCCGGGGTTCCGGTGGCAAAAGTGATCGCGGCTTGCGATCGGGCGCTTCGAGGGGATCAATTAATGTTATGATTTTTAATTTTAATCGATCCGCTTCAAGCAGGTCGCGGGCTGGCGGGCAAGTTGCCCGCCAGACGGGCGGGTCGCCCGTTCCACCCGGACGATGCGGCGTCGCTCGTGGCTCGCCGGGGATCAATCGACTGCGTGGTAATGTTTCTTGTTGAAGCGGAAACCAAACCACTTTTCCAGCTTTAACATCCGGCGATGTTTTTTTTCGCGCCGGGTCAATGGGTGGGCGGGGTCGGCTTGGAAAATACCCGCCGCCGGCGGGAGCCAGTTTTTAATCGTCTGAGGGTGGCTGCCGGTGAACAGCCGGAGTGACTCCGGGTCCACCTGGGAATAATCTACCTGGGCGGCTGGTTTATCCTCCCAGTATTTATGGGTGGCATTTGATTTTAGATTCATCTGCGATTCACTCCGGACCCAGCCGTAGTGATAAATCGTGGCGCCCGTATGGGCTGCCCGCGGAAATCGCCCTTTTTTGTGAGTGTCCAGCACCACAAAAAAGAGTCCCTCCGGTCCCCAGGCCGGAATGGTGTTGCGGATGATCCGGACTTCTGACCGATACCAGCGCGGCGACCAGGCGTACGTGTTGGCGTTTCCGTAAAAGTGGAGGTAATCGAACGCCAGCGCTTCCACCCGGGGATCATCCAGATATTTTTCCATGGCGGCGCGAATTACTGGCAGGTCGTTTTCGTGCAAGACTTCATCCGCCTCCAGGTAGAAAGCCCAATCGCCGGTGCAATTAAACAGGGCGATCGATTTCTGCTGGCCGAAAACATAGCCTTTGACGCTGTACTCCGGCTGGATGCGTTCATTCCATTGGGTGGGAATGATCCGGATTTTCGGGTCGGCGATTTCCCGAACCATTCTTTCCGTGTCATCGTCACAGGGACCCAGCGCGATGATGAATTCATCGACGAGCGGCAGGATAGATAGAATGGAGGCCACGAACGGGTAACCCAGTTTTTGGCCGTTGCGCAAAAATGTAAAGCCGCTGATCTTCATGAATCTGTAGATGGAACAGGTTTTACACGGTCGCAGGCAACCATTTTTTCAGCACGGCGATTTTTCCCTGCCAGGCAGGATGACGGTTATATTGATGCAAAACCGGGACAATGCGGCCATCCGCATTCACGACTTGGCCGGCAGAATTCAGGTGAATCTCGGTTTCCGGTAGGATGCCCATGGTAAGGACGGTGTCGCCGTTTTTATGGATGCGAGCCTGGGGCAATTCCCGGCGGACGGTCAGATTTAAGCAGGCTTGGTCGCCGGATTCGAGGATGGTACGCACCGTAGGCAACACGCGGGTGGTTTTGTCAAAGAGCTCCAGCAAACTATTCGGATCGCCCAGAATGGACCCGGCGCACAAGACCGGGTGTGCGCCCAATTCCCTTAGAACCTCGCCGCCGAACAAGCTGTTCAGCCACCAGGCATTGCAGGGCTCGGAGGCCAGAGTCCGGGCTGCCCATTCTTCGAAACAATGCAAGCCTTCGGCGGGGGGATCCGGGAAGGGGCCGGCTTGAAAAACCACATCGCCGACGTCGATGACCATGATTTGGCGATAGTGGGCGCTGTGCCGTTGGAGAAACTCCCGGTAGGCGAAGTGCCGCATGGAACTCAGGCTGCAATAGCGTTTGAACAGCCAGCGCCGGAACCAAGGGGGCGCCAACCGGGTTTTTCGCCAATAGCGGGAACGCGGATGAATGGGACGGGTGGAGGTTTTTTGGGTGAGCGCGCGGACCGTGATTTTCCGTTGCGTCAGTTCTGCAAGGGTGGGCGCGTCAAGTCCTCTCGTTAAAAAGCAAATTTCCCCCTGGAAGCCGGTATCGAGCAGGGAGTTGACGAACGGCGATATTTGGTGCCATGAATAGTCCTGGATGCAGCCCAGAACCAAGTCTCGCTTCATTTTGACCAAGACTACAATGCGCCCCGCCGTTGACAACAGGATTCCGTTTTTACACATTGATCATTCCGGCCCGGAGGCCTGATTCCATACCGTTTGAGCCGGCCCCATGAGAATTTCAGTTTTACTGGATAATTATAATTACGGGCGCTTTTTGAACCGCGCCATCGCCAGCGCGTTGCCCCAATTGGCAGCGGCGGATGAATTGATCCTGGTGGATGATGGCAGTACGGATGACTCCGCGGCAATCATGAGCGAATGGGCGGCGCGCGATCAGCGAATTCAGTTGGTTGCCAAAAAGAATGGCGGGCAACTTTCGGCTTTCAACGCGGGTTTTGCCCGGTGCACCGGCGATCTGGTCTGTTTTCTGGATGCGGATGACGAATACGGCCCGGGGTATTTGGAGCGCCTCCGCCAGGTCTACCGGGAACAACCGCAGGTGGATCACGTGTTCTGCCGGTGTGAGGTGATCGGCGATGGTTCGGCGGAGACTCGGGCGGAGCCCGGGGAATTGCGCCTGGCGCACGATTGGGATTTTGGGCTCACTTATTGCCAGGTATGTCTGTTGCGAAGTTACATTGGCGGCCCGACCTCGAGCCTCTCATTTCGGCGCCGATTTCTGGCGAGAATCCTTCCTTACGCTTGGGAGGATGATTGGGGAACGAGGGCGGATGATGTTCTGGTCTACGGCAGTTCGGTTTTGCTGGGACGAAAGTATTTCGTTGCCGACCCGCTCGTCCGCTATCACGTTCACGGGCATAACAACTTTCGGAACGTGAAACCAGATGGGATGGAGCAGTGGCGGCACGACTTTGCGGTCACCCGGTTGATTCACCATTTCGGCGGCACGGTTCTGAGCGGAGAGCGCGAATGGCACAACTTGATCCTGCGCGAGTTTAAGATAAAGCCACGCCTGCTGGCTGCGGATGAGGATTTGTATTTGCACATGATAGAGCAATACGTGCCCTGGCGGCGCCGTTTTAAAGCCAAATCCCGCATCCGGCAGCACGCCCGCCAATTGGGAACAGTCAGGCGCTGACTGGCTGGGTTTGCGCCGAGCCCTTTTTTGGGGCGCGGGTGCTACCGGGCCGGGCCGATGAGTCGCGCGGCATTTGGCTGGCTCCTGCCGAGGTGGAAAGTGGAAGGCCCCGGCCTATTGGCTGCGGCCAAATTTCTTTTCCAGTTCGCGATAATTCAGTTCGATGAGAGTCGGCCGGCCGTGCGGGCAGGTATACGGCATGGCGCACTGCCGCAATTCCTGCACCAGATTTTCCAATTCCGGGCCGCCCAAAAAATCGTTGGCTTTCACGGCATGGCGGCAGACGGTTTTTGCCACCGTGTGTTCGCCGAGCCGGGCCAGGTTCACTTCCCGTCCGGCGGCGCGCAGTTCATCCACGAGGTCGAGCACAAAACGGCGCGGGTCGGCCGCTTTGACAAAGGGGGGCAGCGCATCCAGCAAAAAGGTGCGTTCGCCAAATTCGCTAACGCCCACGCCCAGCCGCGTGAGGGCGGTCAGTTGATCCCGCAAGAATTGGGCATCGCGCGGCGGGAGCTCGATGGTCTCCGGCAGCAGCAATTTTTGCGACGGCGCGGCTTCGTTTTGTTCCAGACGATTCAACATTTGTTCAAACAGAATCCGCTCATGTGCCGCGTGCTGATCCAGCAACACCAGGCCGCGATCCGATTCCAGGAGCACATAGAGCTTGCCCACCACGCCGATGAGGCGCAGGGGAATATTGAGCAGGGGGGTGACGACGGCGGAGGCCGGCGCCTTGAGGTCGGGGGCGGAGTAAGCGCGGGGTTCGGTGGCAGCGCTGGCGGCGGGCAAAAAGCCCATTTTCAAGGGTGCTTGCGCGGCCGGGGCTGGCGGCTTGGTCGCCGGGGGGAAGGATGCGCCCGGCCAATCGGCAGTGGCCCGATTTGTGGCCGGGGCTGGCGGAACCGCGGGGACGACTGCCGCGGGTTGCACGGGAAGAATCTCGGGCTGCTGGAACGTCGGGGGCGAAAACGCGGTTACGCCCGGCGCGAACGTGGATTTGGGTGGTTCGGTATGGAACGCGAGCAAAGAATCCCGGACCGCTTGCGCGATTAGTTTGCGAATTTCGAATTCGCGATGGAACTTCACTTCGCGCTTGGACGGGTGAATGTTGACATCCACGGCGGCGGGGTTGATTTCCAGAAACAGGCAGCACACTGGATACCGTCCCTTCATGAGCGAGGTGTGATAGCCCTCAATGAGCGCGTAATTAATCCCCCGATTTTCGACGGGCCGGCGATTGACGAAGACAAATTGTCCGTCGCGGGTGGCGCGCGAAACTCCCGGCGACCCGATCAATCCCCACACCCTTAGTTCGGAGGAAGAACCATCGGCGGCGCTTTTCTCCGGACTGGCGGTTTCAAAAATATCGGCCTCCGCTGGCGGCGTGGGCAGGGAATCCTCGTTCAGCGTCGTCGCAAAATTTACCGGCAGCAGCTTTTCACCGCCCAACAGCGCGCGAAAACGTTCGCGCAGGGCTTCCACCTGGCTGGAGATGGCGGCGCCGGATTTGACAGCGGGGAGTTGCCAGACGGGACGGCCGTCTTTTTGGAAAATGAAAGCGACATCCGGATAAGCCAGGGCGGCGAGCGTCAGATAATGCTGAATATGCGCGGCCTCGGTTTCTTCCGCCCGCAAAAATTTCCGGCGGGCGGGCAAATTATAGAAGAGCTGCCGGACGTCGACGCAAGTGCCGGGGGCGATTCCGGCGGCCTTCACTTCGGCGATGGTGCCTCCGTTGACAATAATTTGCGTGCCCTCGGGGGAATCGCTGTCCCGTTCCCGGGTGGTGAGGCTGAAACGGCTGACGCTGGCGATACTTGGTATCGCTTCGCCGCGAAATCCCATGGTGGCGATGGCGGACAAATCCTCGGCGCGTTGAATCTTGCTGGTGGCATGCCGTTCCAGGCTAAGCAACGCGTCATCGCGGCTCATGCCGGTGCCGTCATCGGACACCCGGATCAAGCTGCGTCCGCCGGCTTGGACCTCAACGCAAACATTGCGGGCGCCGGCGTCCAGGGAGTTCTCAACGAGTTCTTTCACGACACTGGCGGGACGCTCAACCACTTCGCCGGCGGCGATTTGGTTGGCCACTTGTTCCGTTAGCAGTCGGATTCGATTCACGCGGCGGGATAATACGCCCTCCCGGCTATTTTGCCAACGGCAGGGCGAAACAAAAAGTTGCGCCGCGCTGGGGTTCATGGCGCACCCAGATCCGGCCGCCGTGATCCTCGACAATTTTTTTGCAGATCGAGAGGCCCAGGCCGCTGCCGTGGGTTTTTCCGTAGGTGGAGAAGGGTTGAAACAGTTTGCTGGCAATTTCCGGGGCAATTCCGGGACCGGTGTCTTCGATTTCCGTGATAATTTCCGGTCCGGCTTCCTGGCTGCGTATATAAATAGTGCCGCCGTTCCTCATGAAATCGGTGGCGTTGTGAACCAAATTATAAAAAACGCGATTGAGGCGGCGCGCATCCAAATTCACCATGGTTTCCGGGGCCGCCCCGGTGAACTCGATCACGGCGGATTTCAGTTCCGCCTCCGCCTTTAGATCGGGGAGCAATTTTTCCAGGAACGTGCGATACTTAACCGGCTGCAGGGTGCGGTCATGCCGCATGTGTTCCGTATAGATCAGGATATCGCTCACCATGGTGCTGATGCGGTCGACCTGCTTGCGGATGCGGGATTGCGCCTGCGCCTTGATCTCCGGCTGGATGTCCGGCATGTCAAAAATCTCGGCGCAAAGTTCAATGATGCTGAGGGGGTTTTTCAGGTCGTGAACGATGCCGAGGGCGAAACGCCCGATCAGCGCCAGGCTCTCGCTCTGAACCCGCTCGCGGAGGTGGAGTTCATCAAAAGCGCGCAGTCTTTGGCTGACCATCTGGAGCATGTTGAACGCCAGAACCGGGGACTTTTGCAGCAGCTGCCGCATTTCGTCGCGCGGAATAAAGTAAAGCGCCGTGTTCGCCGCCGCCAATGCCGTGGCGGATCGGGGGCGATCCTCGACGACCGCCATTTCCCCAAAAACGTCGCCGGGGGTCAGCGTGGAGAACATGTAGCGAATCTCCCCGGCCTGCACATGGGCGATCTGGACCGAACCCTCTTTGATCACATACAGACCGTCGCCGGCGTCGCCTTCTTGAAAAACGATGGCCGAAGGCGAGACCGCGGGAAACTGGTCATTGGACCCGCCGGTTTTTGGGGAGGGGGATTTTGCGGGGGGTTCCGGCGGGGAATGGGTAAATCGGCGCTCTTGCGCAACTTTGCGCATTTCTGCGAATTCTTGCGGGCTCAATCCGCGGAACAGGGGGACACCTTCAAACTCTACCATAAGCAGACTTTAAAAGAAAACTTTGCCGGGTAAAGCCAAGAGATTCGCGGGTGGCGTGGGATTTGGCCGGTTCACCAGTTGACAAAAAGTCGCGGAAACGTCACATTGATAATATTCGGGTAGCAGTACGTTTCTTCAGCGGGGTTCCCCACCCCCACCTCCTTGGCGTCTGCTGCCCGGATTTTAAAAACATCGAACGAGGCTTGACTCCCCCGCAAAAACCCTTAGTTTATGCGTCCCCTTCAGCGGGGGTGTAGCTCAATTGGTTAGAGCGCTGCCCTGTCACGGCAGAGGTTACGGGTTCGAGCCCCGCCACTCCCGCCATTTATATGGTGATAAGTGCGTTTGCCCGGTCCCCACCCCACCCCGGCCGGACCGGCAATATCTCTCCCTATCGGTTATGATGCAGCGGGAACATACTCTCCCTGGCAAAAATCAACGGTTTGCGGATCGCCCGGTGAAACTTTGGGGCGCTGAACAGGCTCCAAATTCCCGTCTGGATCGCCGGCCGGTTTTACTGTCCAGGGGATTAGTTGCGCTCATCCAGCCTCCTGCCCCGGCTAAACCGATTCGCTTCCTTAAAACCAAAGTTGTCGTGGAATCAGGGCTTCACCGTTTTGAAGGCGACCGTGACGGATTTGGCTGGATCGCCGGCGTGATCGTCGATTTTAACCAGCAGGTATCCATAGGTATTTTGTTTATGGTCCAGCCGGACCAGCGTATAGCCGTGGTGATTTCCGAAGTAGGTTTGGTCGGGATAGAAGGGTGCGCCGGCGGTGCCCGCGACGATCTGATTCAAAACAAAGTTAGTCGGCCAGTGCGGATGCGTGATCGCCATCCAGTCATAAGCGTGGTCGTGGCCGGCGAAAAAATATTCAACGCCATAGCGCTCCAACAGATTGACGAACTGGTCCCGTTGGTCCGGGAAAGCCGCCATGTTTTCCGCGTCGGGGTGGCTGGTGCAAGTGAAGGCCATCTCGTGCGAGAAGATGAAAACATGTTTCACCTGGTTCGTGGCGGCCTGCTGGAGCACGTTTTCCAGGGCGTCCAGATTGACGCGGTGAACCTGGCCGGGGATGAATTGATCGAGCGCGATCACGAGAACTTCCGGATGGCCGGGCGCGGCAAAGAAATAACTGAAGCCCGCTTCGCCGGGCAGGTAGGTGACATTTTTTGCATCCAGGCCCGGTTGGATAATGTTTCGCCAACTGACCCCGTTGGTGTCACCGTAGGTTTCATGATTGCCGCGGACGGGATAAACGGCCAAATGCGGCGCGAGGGTGGTGATCAGATTGGTCCAGGCGCTCAACTGATCGGCGACTTTGGTGGTCACCTTCGTATTTTCTCCGCAAACCAGGTCGCCCGTGAAAAGCAAAAAGTCCGGCCGGGAACGTTTGACATCGCGCAACAACTTTTTGACCACGGGCCGATCGATTCCCGTTGGATCTGGCGCTCCGACTTTCGGATGAACATTGGTTCGATCGTCGCCCGCCACGGCAAAAGACCACGAACTGGCGGGTGATCGGACACCCGTCGCCGCCAGGGTCACGAGCAACAAAAAATATTTAATCATCGATAAATTCGTTTCAACCGTTCAGCCGGCCAAGAACAACCGTTCGCCTCCCTCCTCCCGAATTACTTTCCGCGATGTGATTTCGATGTTTCCGAAAGACGCCAAGAGGCGGCGACTCAACGTTTAACCAACGGCAACCTGATGAAAAGGAAAATTTCGTTACGGTTTGGTGGCGAAATTCATCGCAGCCTCCTCCGGCAGAATCAACTTGACGAAGAATTTGCCGGCCGCGGTTCTGCCGAGGCCGGCCCCCCTGCCTTTCCAGAGGGGTTAAAATCAACCGTTAACAATTGAGATTAAACGTGTTGGCTGTATCGCTCTCCATGACTTTTCGCGGTGATCACCGTCATCAAAATAACTGAATCCAACCTCCAGCGCGGTGAATTTGTGCTTAAGCGGTGAAAAGTTACGCCGATAGAGGAGGAGCCGTGAACTGAATGCAGAAGGTCGTGCCTCTTTGAGGTCTTGAATTCCATTGTTATGAAATCGATGTCTTTGTGGGAAGAAAATAAAACGGGTGCGGAATTGATATTCGCGCCGATCCAACATTGGGTCCGCGTGGCCCTGGTGTTGATGGCGCTGGCCATGGGTACTTGGACGGCACGGGCGGCAGCGCCCGTATTGACGCTGCCGAGCAGCATCACCATTGGTGAAGACGACTACACCAATCTGCCGGTCGGGGTATCGGACGGCGCCGTGGCTATTTTTACGGTGACCACCTCCGCCAAGTCATCGAACACCAATTTGTTCAGTAATTCGCATCTAACCTTCAATGGGGCCGGAACCAGCCGGCTGCTTTCTATTATTCCCGGGTTGCATAAAAGCGGGACTGCCACGATTACCGTGATTGCCTCGGATTCCCAGCCGTCCAGCACGACGAACACCTTCACGGTCAATGTTACGGCCACAAACTATCCGCCCTTTTTCACTTCGACCATTCCCAACGAGACCAGAAATGAAAACGCCTCGGCCACGAACTGGTCTTTTTCCATTTCTGATATTGAGACGGCCGCGGCCAGCTTGACGGTTACGGCCACTTCCACGAATACGACGCTGGTGCCGAACAGCAATCTGGTTCTATCCGGCACGGGTACCAACCGCACTTTGACCGTCACGCCCGCGACCAACCAAAACGGGACGACCTTGATTTCGTTGGTCATTGCCGATGGCGGGGGGGCGACGGCCACGAACACCTTTTTATTGAACGTCCTGTCGGTGAATCAACCGCCGACTGTGACATTTAGCACCAATCGTCTCGTTTTTAATCAAAATTTTGGAGCCGTCACAAATACCACCTTGATTTCAAATATTTCCAGCGGGCCGGCAAACCAATCGAGCGAGAGCAACTATTTCGTGTTGAGCTATACCACGAATTTTTATGCCCAGACCCCGGCGGTGGACACCAATGGAGTTTTGACGTTTCAAGTGGGCACTAATATTTCCGGGACCAGCTTGATTAAGTTTGTTCTCGTTAATTCCGGAAGCATCACCAATGGCGGACAAAATAGCCTGACCAATACGCTTACCTTGGATGTTCTGTACGTCAACCAGGCCCCGACATTTAATCTCTCCACGAACCTCTTGGTTCTGTCAGAAGAAGCAAAGTTGACGACCAACGCCGCCTTCTTGACCGGCATCTATGTTGGGGCGACGAATCAATCGGGCCAGACTTGGACCTTTACCACCCTCACGCCGACCAACAATGCCACCAACGTGGAGTTCACGTTATTGCCGACGGTGGCGACGAATGGTGCTTTGACTTTGCAACCGCTGGCGCATACCTACGGCACGAATACCGTCACCGTGATCATGACGACGACTGGTTCCACCACGAACGGCGGCATCAATAGTTACACGAATAATTTCCTCGTGAGCGTTGCTCCAATATCTCACGCGCCGACGATCAATCAGTTGACTAACGTGGTGGCGCTGGAAAATGCGACCAATGTGACGGCAACGGTGAACGTGTGGGATTACGACCTGGCAGTGAGCAACTTTGTCTTCACGGCGACGTCCCTGAGCAACAACCTGGCGACGGTGAGTGTGACGGGCA
>Ga0302319_10005165_pt1 | contig 26348 bp, 26 predicted proteins | sample Bog_T0_2_FD_203319 | JGI IMG/M metagenome (GOLD analysis project Ga0302319, IMG submission 203319) | Peat permafrost microbial communities from Stordalen Mire near Abisko, Sweden - Bog_T0_2 | ecosystem: Environmental > Terrestrial > Soil > Wetlands > Peat | place: Sweden: Abisko, Stordalen Mire... | reverse complement strand
TCCAGGCCACGTCATCGATGAAACCGTAACTGTAGTGCTGCACCTGGTCGCAGGAATAAGCCGTCAGCGTGATGGTGGCCGTCTGCCCCACATAAGCGCTCAGGTTATAGGTGTAATTGGTCCAAGGCAGGTACTTCCATGGACCGTTGTACAGCATCAGGCTGGCCGTATCCGTCAGGTTGTAGGGGGTGCCCGGGTCCATCAACTGGGCGGCGTTGTCGTACCAGCTGAAGCGCTGGTTGTAGACCAGCGTGGCGCCGACCTGCACCTGGAAAAGGATATAGGCGTCCGAGTTGTACGGCTCGCTGAGGATGTAGTGGTAGCCGCTGAGCACGGCCGCGAAATCCACGCTGATGCAGGTGGCCCCCGCCGGCACCACGTCGCTCTGGCTGATGGCGGCCCAATCGCCATGGTTGGCGTCGCCACGCCCCGACAGGACGCCGCCGGCGTAGCTTCCGCTATGGACCATGCTGAGCAGCCCGTTGGTGTAGGGCGCGGCGGTCGAGGTGACGGCCAATCCGGTGAAGGGGGCGTTGAGCGTGGCCCCGGTGATGGGGCTGGTGGTGAAGGTCCAGCCCGCCCCGGTCCCGGTCTCAAAGCCGGGGTTCACCCAGGCGGCCAGCGGACGCGCTGCCATCAAGCCTAGGGCGCAAAGCGCCAGGCGCGAGCAGGTGCGGCGGCCGAGGAGGGGGATGAGATCCAAATCGATGCCTGATAAAGGCGGAAAAGCTCCTATGATTGGACCCTTTTGCTGCCCATCCTACTGCAAGAAATCGTCCGTTTCGCCGCCCGATAAGGTGACGGGCGCCACAGCCCGCCGCTTGCGTCCCGCCTGGCGGTCTTTGCGGCCCCTGAAAGGCCTCCCACGGCGCCATCGAAAGCCCGAACACCGCGTTGGATGCCGCTGGGGCCCCCCGGGTTCACCCGGCATGCAGGGCGTCCCGCCGCCTCAGGGCTGGCGCCGCGCCTGGGGCCCCATGGTCATCAGGGCCCAATCCTCGTCCGAGAGCACCGCCCGCACGCGCGCGCGCGGGCGTCCGGCGGCGGCCAGCGCCAGGGTCTCGCTGCGCTCGCGGGTCTGGGGGTGGTCGCTCAGCATGGCCGGCGGCTCGGCGTCGCCGGCGGCCGCTTGCAGCTCGCGCATCAGGCGGGTGGCGCCGCGGGGGTCCAGGCCCAGGCGCTGCAGCGTATCCAGCGCGGCCAGGTCGGCGCGGGCCTCCTCCTGACGGCTGAAGCGCAGGCCGGCCAGCTGGCGCCCGCTGCTGTTGAACGCCGTGCCCAGCCCGCTGCCGTCGCCCAGCAGCACCCCGCTGACCACGCCCAGGCCGGCGTTGTGCAGCAGGGCCCGCAAGGCGTGGCGCTCGCGCAGGTGGCAGGCCTCGTGGCCCAGCAGGGCGAACAGCTCGGATTGGTCCTTGAGGCGCTTGAGCAAGCCGCGATGCAGCACGATGGTGCCGCCGGGCAGGGCGTAGGCGTTGACGGTGCCATCCTCCACCACCAGCAGGCGCGGGCGCCGGGCCGGGTCGGGCTCCAGCAGCACGGCGCAGCGGCGCAGCGCCGCGCCCAGGGCCTGGTCGTGGTCCGCCCGTGCCAGCGTCAGCGTCTCCAACGGGCCGCCCAGATGGTCTTCGGCGCCGGGCGGCAGGCGCTTCACCGCCAGGTCCAGCAGGGGGTCCAGGCCCAGCCCCAGGCCGAAGACCAGGATGCCCAGCAGGGACAAGCCGGCCGAGGCGCCCAGCAGGCTGCGGCGCAGCCAGGGCCGCTGCAGCCACGGCACTTGCAAGCGCCCCTGCGCCCGCAGCCAGGCGGCGGCGGCAGGGTCGCGCAGGCGGGCCCAGCGGCCGTCGGGCAGGTCCAGGTGCAGCCAGCCGCCCTCGATCAGGCGCGGCTTGACGCCGTCCCAGGGCAGGGCGCGGCGGCGGCGATCCAGCACCAGGCGCAGGGCCTGGGGCTGCATCACCAGCCGCAAGCGGCGCGGCCGGGCCTGGCGCCCGTCGAAGACGTCGGCCCGGGCGGTCAGCCCCGGGTCAGAAGCCCCAGTCGACATTCACATCCAGCAAGGCTTCCATGCCGGCGCCCGACGCGCTGACATCCTCGGCATCCAAGGCCACGGCCTTGGCGGGGTCCAGCGTGCCCACCAGGCTGAGCCGCTCGGCGAAATAGCGGGTCTGGCGCACCCGCGCCCAGGCATAGCCGAAGCCCAGGGTGAACAGCACCAGGAAGAAATTGCCCAACTGCAGCTTGAACAGCGACCAGCCGTCCACGTCCATCTGCAGGCGGTCCTGCCCCAGGCGCACCTGCCCGTACAGGAACCGGTCCTGGTCGGCCAGCCACCAGGCGCCGTAGCAGCCCAGCGTCAGCACCGTCAGCGCGAAGCCCCTCCACCACAGCCTGAAGAAGGCCGCGCGGTCGCCTTGGAAGTCGAAGGCCAGGTTGCCGTAGCGCAGGCGCTTGAAGATCTGCTCCTGCCGGTGGAAGGGGTAATGCGGGTAAAGGACCATGCAGGTGGCCAGGATCTTGAAGCGCAGCAGGATCATCTGCCGCACGAAATCGCCGGCCTTGCCCTGCAGGCGGAAGCGCACGCCGTTCAGGCTGACCCGCGAGGCGCGGTAGGCCCGCGAGCGGAAATGCGCCTGCTCGGCCACCCAGGCCACCAACAGCTCCAAGCCGGCCAGGGCCGCCAGCACCACCAGGGCCAGCAGCACCGCGCCCACGGCCGCATGGTGCTTCAGCAGCGCCGCCCCGGCCACCGACCCCGCCACCAGCGCCACGATGCCCAGGATCACGCCGATGTAGAGCAGGATGAGGAACACGATGGCGATCAGGTAGCCGCGGAAGATCTCCTTGCCGGTGCCGTGGAACTCCATGGGCCGGCCGTCGAAGAGCGTGTTCCCGTAAAGGAAGCGGTACTCCTTGACCTTGGCCCAAGCCCGGTAGACGCCCAGCGTGATGATGCTGAGCAGATGGTTGACCAGCACGATCAGGAACAGGTCGCCGCCGGCGCCGCTGAACTGGAAGCCCCGCTGCTGGGGCGCCGCTTGCTTGGATGCCGCTTTCACCATGTGCCTTCCCTCCCTTAGGGTCTCACCGGCCCGGGACCCTTCCCGCGGCCGCCCACCGTCGACCATGGTATCGGCTCCGCCGCCGCTTGAACAGCCCGCGCCGCCAGCGCCAAAAAAAAGCCCCGCCACGGGGGTGGCGGGGCTTTTCACAGGGCGGCGGGCCCGCGCAGGCAGGGCTCAGTGCAGGTCGGGGTCCGTCACCTGGCCCATGAACAGGATGCTTCCGCTGCTGCGCTGGCGGATGAAGTACAGGAAAGGATGGTCGGCGTTGAAGACCACCGGCGGGTTGATCGGCGTGGCCACGCATAGCACCATGGCGCCCCCGATCACCGTGACCGCGGCGGCCTTGGTGCCGGTCTCGTCCACCTGCACCACCGCCTGATGCTTCACCAGGTCGATGACGATGCCTCCGCTGGGCAGGATGCCCGTGAAATCCGCCACATGGGGCAGGAAGGCGTCGACCATGCCCAGGCCCTGCAGGTTGGGGATCAAGCTGATGGGCCCGGTGTTCAGGTCCAGCTTGGGGAGGAACAGCTGGGCGTACTTGGGGCACAGGCCCTGGACCCAGGCGTTCAGCTGGGCCGGGCTCAGTTGGGCCTCCAGGGCGGGCAGGCTGACGCCGGCGGCCGGCAGCACCACCAGCATGGAGTAGTCGGTGGTGGCATAGGGCAGCTCCACCACCTGCGCGTCGCGGTCCTGCGAGTAATAGTAGGTGCCCAGCTGGGACATCATGGCCGTGCTGGTGACCGAGCCGTCGGCGCAGGTGAACGGGCGAGGCTGGGTGCCGCCGGGGCTGAATGGCGCCGCCCAGGGGCCCTTGAAGTAGACCGCGTTGACCAGCATGATGGCCTCGTACGGTGAGACGTCGGTCGGCTGCAGCACTTTCTGGATCATCTGCTGGGTCTGGTCGGAGACCCACTGGTTCACCTGGGCCGCCACCAGGCCCGTATCGCTGAAGCTGTTCTCGGAGGCGGTGTAGTACAGCTGCATGTCGCTGAGATAAGCCGGCGAGAAGGGCACGCCGACCTTCAGCCACAGCGAATCGGCGACGTTCAGGTTGAGGCCGGTCGCCGCCAGGTAGAGGCCCTCGCGCAGCTGCTGGAACTGCGCCCCCATCGAGGCCGGGTCGCCCGTGTAGTGCAGCATGGAGGCCATCTGCGCCGCCGTGGCGCCCTGGGCGCCGCTCCAGGTCATGGCCAGCGCGGTGGACACGCTGAAGGGCGAGAAGCTGAGGTTGGCGCCGGGGCCCTGGCTCTTGAGCAAGCTGGCGAACAGGTCAAAGGCGAAGGCGTTGTTGGCCGTCACCACCGCCGGGAAGCTGACCGCGCCGCGGCAAGGGACGGGCGTGGGCGTGGCGGTCGGCCCCAGCAGGTAGACCTTCCGAGGGCTGTTGGCCGGATTCTTCATGTCGTGCGGGTTGGTGCGCCGGGCCGGCTCCAGCCAACCGGGGAAAGCCATGGCGGCCTGGGCCAAGAAACAAAGCCCCAACACGCCCAAGATCCAGGACCTGCCACGCTTCCAAGCTTGCCGCATGAACGTCTCCCCAGCGCCATCGCTCCCATCCGCCCTACAAGCGGGCGGCTCTATCAATATAGACGGGCAACGCCCGCGCCTATTTCATGGAAGATGACCAAATTTCAGGGCCAGGCCTAGTACAGGACCAGGCCCACCGCCGAGCGCGGCGGCAGCGGCAAGGGCAGGGCTTTGGCGGGGTCGAAGGCCGTGCCGTAAGGCGGGATGCCGTCAAAAGGATAGGGCCCGCCGCCGCCTTCCATGCCGTCCACGCCGTTCCAGGACACTTGGGGGCCGCGCAGATCCTGGCCCGTGAGCACCCAGCCCATCAAGCGCCCCCGCAAGGATGCCCCGGCCAGGTGCAGGCGCGCGGTGCGGGCTTGGCCATCCTGGTTCACCAGCACCAGGCCCAGCTGGCCCCCGGCGAAGCGGCTGGCGTAGACCCGCAGGCTGGGGTCGCCGCTGGAGGCCTCCACCAAATGGTCGCCGAAGGCGCGCTCGAACAGGGCATAGGCGTAATAGGCCGGGCGAGGCGTGCCGTCGGGCACGGCGGGGTCACGGTTGGACAGCAGGGCGTTGTCGCCCTTCATCTTCTCATCCCAGCCATTCTTCCAGTCCCAGTAGTCCGCCGCCACGAAGCCGGCCTTCAGGCTCTCGCCCAGCACCGCCGCCGTGAACAGGCCGTTGACCAGCTGGACGCAGGGCGGGGCGGAGGCATTCAAGATGTTGAACTCGGTCAGGGCCACCGGCAGCGCCGGCGCGCCATACTTGGCGGCCATTCCGTCCATGGCGGCCTTGCCGTCGGGCACCTTTTTAAGCCCGTCGAACAGGGCCTGGTCGCTGGGGTCGACGTAGTCCTTGTGGCTGTCGAAGGGCCAGCTGAAGTACTGGTGCAGGATCAGGAAATCAGCCCGCCCCTGCAGCTGGGACAGCAGGCCCCGCATCCATCCGTGATAGCCGGTCCACCCGTCGTCGGCGTCCACATCCAATCCCACCGCCCCGATGCAGATGTCCGGGTCGGCGCGGCGCATGGCGTCGGCGATGCCCCGCATGCCCCGGGCGTACTCGGCGCCGGTGAGCTGCGGCAGGCCCGGCACGGTGTTGCCCTCCTCCCACGGGCCGAAGCCCTCGTTGCCGACCTCCCAGTAGTGGACCTTGAAGCCCTGCTGCTGGTTGAAGTAGCGCACCCAGCGCGCCGCCAAGCCCTCGGCGAAGGCCTGGTCGGCGTAACGCGCCGCCGCGTAGTTGACCGTGACGATGGCCTCCGAGCCGGTCTGGCGGCAGAAGCTGATGAAGTCCGCGCTGTTGACGGCCCAATCGCCGTTCATGTTGGCGGTGGGCTTGCCCTCGTGGTCCAGCCCATGGCGGCGGTAGTCGCCGTCCCAATGGTAGTTGTCCGACGAGCTGCCGCCGGGCCAGCGCCAGAAGCGCAGGCCCGCCTGCTTGGCCTTGTCGATGCGGTCGGGGTCCAGGAACCAGCCCTTGCCCGCCCACCACGCCGCGTTGCAGCCGAATTGATAGGGCGTCACCGGCCGCAGGATGGTGGCCGCGTCCACGCTGACATCCACCAGGGCGCCCGGGGCGAAGCGCCAGGGCCGCGCGGTGGGCAGCAAGGGGGGCGCCTCCTTCACGTAGGCCGTGGGCGTGGCGCCGTTGACCGCGGGCCACAGCTGGAAGGGCGCGGCGGGGGCCGCCAGCGCCGGGAGCGCTGCCGCCATCAACGCGGCGGCGGCCCCAAGGCAGCCCCACGCCGGTCTGAGGACCCTCTTGGCTCGAGCCATCACCCATCCTCCCGCAGCACTTCGGCCGGCGCCGCCTGGTAGGCCCGCCAGGTGGCGGCAACGCCCACGGCCGCGCCGGTGGCCGCGAAGAGCAGGCCCAACTGGGCCAGCAAGGCCCAGGGCGCGTGGTACTCCAGCTCCAGCATCCTGACCAGCAGCACCCAGCCCAGGCCCAGGCTCAAGGCCAGGCCCAGCAGCGCGGCCAGGCCCGCCAGCAGGCCGAATTCGGCGCCGGCGCTCAACAGCAACTGGCCGCGGCTGGCGCCCAGCACCTTCAACAGGGCGGCCTCGGCGCGGCGGCTGCGGGCCGTGGCCAGGGCCAGGCCGGCCAGCACCACCAAGCCCGTGGCCAGGCAGGTCAAGGCCACCAAGCGTATGGCCGCCGCGATCTTGTCCAGGATGCCCAGGATCTTGGCGGTGGCCTGGGCCACCTCGAACACGGTGACGTTGGGGAAGCGCTCCGCCAGGGCCGCCTGCAAGAGGCCGCGCTGGGCCTCGCCGCCGCTGTTGGCCACCGAGCCGATCCACGTCTGCGGCGCGCCCTTCAGCGCCCAAGGGCTGAGCAGCACGAAGAAATTAGGCTGGAAGCTGGCCCAGTCGACCTTGCGCAGGCTGGTCACCCGGGCCTGCACCTCCACGCCCTGCACGTCGAAGCGAAGCACGTCGCCCAGCTTGGCGCCCAGGCGCTGGGCGTAGTACTCCTCCAGCGAGGCTTCCACCTCCTGGCCGTCAGGGTCCATCCACTTCCCCGACGCCAGGCGCTCGCCGGGGCCCAAGGCCGCGCGCCAGCTGAGGTTCTGCTCGCGGCTGCGCATGGACTGCGACTCCTCGTCCTCGCGGGTGCGGGCGGGCCCGCTCAAGGCCTCGGCCTGGCCCAGGATGCCGCGGTAACGCGCCCGCACCATGGGGCTCAGCTCCAGCCGCGCGCCCGGGCAGCGGCCCGCCACCACCGCCTGCAGGCCCGCCAGCTGCGAAGGCTGGGCGTCGATGAAGAACAGGTCCGGCAGGCGCCCCCGCTCGCGGGCCGGCTCCAGCTCGGTGAGAAGGCTGTGCTGGTAGACCGCCAGCACCCCCAGCAGCAGGGCCGCGCTGCCCAGCGCCACCAGCCCCGCGCCCGCGCGCAGGCCCGGCCGCCCCAGGTTGGCCAAGGCGTGCCGCAGGCCGAAGGGCAGGCCCAGCGAATGCAGCCGGGCCAGCCGCGGCAGCAGGCTGCTGGCGGCCGCCTGCAGGATCAGCGCCGCCGCCAGCAGCGCCGCGAACGCGCCGGGCCCGCGCACCCACGACCGCGCCTCCAGCGCCGCCACGCCGGCGAAGGCCAGCGCCGCGCCCAGGCGCCACCACGCCACCGGCCGCGGCAGGGGCAGGCCGCGCCAGCGCCGCCAGCGCGCGGCGGGGGCGTCCTCGTCGCGCAGCAGCGACGCCGCGCTCTGCCCCGCCGAGGCGATGACCGGCTCCAGCCCGAAGGCCAGCGCCGTGAGCAGGCCCAGCGTCAGGCCCCAGGCCAGGGGCCGCCATTCCCAGGCCGCGACCAGGGCCACCGGCAGCAGGCCGCTCAGGGCTTGGGCCAGCAGGCCCTGGGCCAGCTCGCCGCCCAGCGCCCCCAGCAAGCCGCCCACCAGGCCCAGGAGCAGGCACTGCCAGGCGAAGATGCCTGCCACCGCCGCAGGCGTGGCGCCCACCGCGCCGAGCACGCCCCGGCTGACCGAGGCCTCGCGCACGAAGGCCCGCGTCACCCCGGCCACGCCCACGCCGCCCAGCAGCAGGGCCATCAGCGACACCAGCCCCAGGTAGTCGGCCAGGCGGTCGAAGAAGCCGCGCACCTGCGCCTGGGCCTCGCGCACGGTGCGCAGCCGCACCACGCCCGGCGAGGGCGCCTGGCCGCGCCAGGTGTGGCTGGGCGTCAGGCCCCAGCGCTGGCGCAAGGCCGCCGCCACGGCCTCACCCTGGGCCGGGTCGGGCAGGCCCACCAGCGTCTCGTAGGACGCCCGCGAGCCGAAGCCGGTCAGCCCCGCCGCCGCCGCCTGGTCCGCCCCGATCAGCACGCGCGGCCCCAGGCTGAAGGCGCCCGCGCCCAGGCCCGGCTCGTCCTTCAGGAGGCCGGCCAGCACGAAGTCCCGCGTGCCCAGCCGCACCTGCGCGCCCAGGCTCAGGCCCAGCGGGGCCAGCAGCTCGGCTTGGGCGAAGGCCCAGGGCCGGCCCTGCAAGGCCGCGGCCGTCAGGAGCCCGCCCGGGCCCTCCACCACCAGCGCCCCCGCCAAGGGATAGGCGCCATCCACCGCCGCCAGCTGCACCATGCGGCTGCGGCGCGCCGCCGCCGGCCCGGCCGAGGCCATGCTCAGCAGGCTGACGCGCGCGCTCAGGCGCGAGCCCGCCGGCAGGAAGCGCCCCAGGTCCTGGGCCCTGGCCGCCTCCAAGGGGCTGCCGCCGCTCAGCTCCAGGTCCGCGCCCAGCAGGCTGCGCGACTCGCGGGCCAGGGCCTGGTCCAGCGAGCCCAGGAAGCTGCCCACGCCCGTGCGGGCCGCCACGCCCAAGGCGATGCAAAAGATGAAGAGCCAGGCCCGGGAGGCCTGGCCCTGCAGCAGCCGCCACGCCAGCGTGAAGCCCTTCATCGCGGCGCCTTGGCGCGGCCGCCGGCCAGGCGCCCATCCTTCATGGCCAGCACGCGGTCGGCCTTGCGGGCCAGGGCCGCGTCATGGGTCACCAGCACCAGGGCCGCGCCCTGCTCGCGCGCCAGGCCGAAGAGCAGGCTGCCCACCAGGGCGCCGTTCTTGCTGTCCAAATTGCCGCTGGGCTCGTCGGCCAGCAGCAGGCCCGGCTCCGGCGCCAGGGCGCGGGCCAGGGCCACGCGCTGCTGCTCGCCGCCGCTCAGCTCGCTGGGCTTGTGCCCGGCCCGGCCCGCCAGGCCCACGCGCTCCAGCCAGCGGGCCGCCTGCGCCTGGGCCGCGGCCTGGCCCAGGCCCGCCAGATCCAGCGGCAGGCGCACGTTCTCCAGCGCCGACAACTGGGGCAGCAGGCGGAAGCTTTGGAACACGATGCCCATGCGCCGCCCGCGCAGCGCCGCCAAGGGCGCCTCGGCCAGCGTGCTGATGGGCTCGCCATCCAGGCGGACCTCGCCCAAGTCGGGCCGCTCCAGCACCGCCAGCAGGCTCAACAGCGTGCTCTTGCCCGAGCCCGAGGCGCCGGTGATGGCCAGCCGCTCGCCGGCGGCCACCGCCAGGCTGACCCCATCCACCGCGCGGATGGAGGCCTGGCCCAGGCCGAAGCGTTTCACCAGGCCGATGGCTTGCAGTCGCGGCTCTTTCAAGGCGCCAGGTCCTTTCGGGTGCGCAGCACGCGCGCGGGGGCGGCGGCCGCGGCGGCGCCATGCAGGGCCTTCAACTGAGGCAGCAGGAAGTCCCCCACGGTCTTGGCCACCACGACCTCGCCTTCGGCGGTGGGGTGGAGGCCGTCGGCCTGGTTCAAGGCGGGGATGCCGGCCACGTCTTTCAACAGGAAGGGCAGGAACGGCGCGTGCGCGGCGCGGGCCACGCGCGGGAACAGCGCCTTGAAGGCGCCGCGATACTCCGGCCCCAGGTTGCTGGGCAGGTCCATGCCCGACACATAGCACGCGGCGCCGGCGGCGCGGAAGCGGGCCAGGATGACCCGCATGTTCTCCTGGGTGTGGGCCGCCGACAGGCCGCGCAGCCCGTCGTTGCCGCCCAGGCAGACGAACACCGCCGTGGGCGGGCTCTTCAGCAGCCAATCCAGCCGCTGCACCGCGTCATCGGTGGTGTCACCGCTCACCCCCGCGTTCACCACCCGCCAGCCCGGCAGGCCCGCATCCAGGCGCGTTTGCAGCAGCGCCGGCCAGGCCCGGGATTCGTCCAGGCCATAACCGGCGGTCAGGCTGTCGCCCAGGCAGAGCAGCGTCTTGGCGGGGGCGGCCGCCAGGGCGGCGGCCATCAGGGCGGGGATCAAGGCAAGGAGGGGGCGCAGGCGTCTCATCCGGCCATCATCTTAGGGCTGTCCCACGCCGAGCCATCCTTCCCAACAGCACGAATTTGACGCGCCTTCGGCCGCATTGCCGTCCGTGGGCCTCGGAAGCCATGGCCGACCAATGATCGATCGACAGCCTTACTTCTGGTCATTTTTAAACTCGAGTTCGTCATATCAAAGGGTTCTTTGGTCCTTCCCGCAAAAGGCCCTTCATGCCGCGCGCACGCAGCGGAAGCCCATGCCGCCGTCGCGGCTGCCGGGCAGGCTGCGGAAGCGGCCGGAGGCGCGGGCGTAGCGGGGGAAGATGAACCAGCCGCCGCCGCGGGCCACGCGGGCGGTGCCGGCCACCGGGCCGCGCGGGTTGTGCACGGGCAGATAGCTGTAGTAGCCCTCGTCGTACCAGTCGGCGCACCACTCCCACACGTTGCCCAGCATGTCGTGCAGGCCATAGGCGTTGGGCTTCTTCTCGCCCACGGCATGGGTGCGCCCGCCGCTGTTCTCCACGTGCCAGGCGTATTCGCCCACCGCGCCGGGCTGGTCCAGGCCCTTGGGGCCCTTGGCGGCGCGCTCCCATTCGGCCTCGGTCGGCAGGCGTTTGCCGGCCCAGTGGGCGTAGGCGGCGGCGTCGTCCCAGGTCACGTTGATCACCGGCTGGCGCCCGCGCCCCCAGCCCTGGTCGTTGGGCTTCTCGCGCACGGTGGCTTCGCAGAAGCGGTCGTACTGCTCAAAGGTGACGGGGTGCTTGTCGATGTAGTAGGCGTCCACGTAGACCCGGTGCACGGGCTGCTCCTCGGGACGGCCGCTGTCGGAGCCCATCATGAACTCGCCGGCGGGGATCAGCACGCTCTCCGCGCCGTCGGCCCCCAGCAGCACCTCGGCGGCGGCGGCGGCGGCGGGCTCCAGGCTCTTGCCGCAGCTGCGGCAGAAGCGGGCCGACTCGCGGTTCTCGGCGCCGCAGGCCTGGCACAGCAGCTGGGCCTCGGCCTGGGGCTTCAACGAGCAGCCGCAGGCATCGCACCAGTCGCCGTCAGGGACCTCCTTCCTGCAAGCCGGGCAGGTCACCGCCTCGGGCGCGCTCATGGCCGCGCCCCATGGCCCTGCCGCATCCCCGCCTCGAAGGCGTCCACGTCGGCGATGTAGCGCTGGCCCACGGCCACCAGGGCCGGATTGGTGATCAGCTCGCCCTTGGGCGCGGCGATCAGCGCCACGATGGCGGCGGCCACCTCCTGGGGGGTCTGCGACGGGGCGGGCGGGGCGCTGGGCCCAGCCCCCGGCGCGGCGCCGCGGGCGTTGGCCGCGAAGGGCGTGCTGACGATGCCCGGCATCACCACCGACACGTGGACCCCCGGGTGGCTGGCGCCCAGGTCCATGCGCAGGTTGGCCGTGAGCGCGTTCAAGGCCGACTTGGCGGCGTTGTAGGCGCTGCGGATGCTGGCCATGGGCACGCGGGCCAGGAAGGACGACACGTTGATCAGGTGCCCTTCGTTGCGGCCCTGGAAATGCGGCACGATGGCCTGCATGCCGTAGAGGGCGCTCTTCACGTTCACGGCCATCATGGCGTCGATGTCCTCGTCGGTCAGCTCCAGCACGCCGCGGCTGATGCCCTGCCCGGCATTATTGACCCACACGTCCACGCGCCCATGCGCCTTCAGCGCGGCGTCACGCAGGGCCACGACCTGGGCGCGCACGGTCACGTCGGTGGTCACGGCCAGGCCCTGGCACTCGGCGGCCACCGTGCGTAAGGCTTCAGCGTTGCGCGCGGCCAGGACCAGGCGATGCCCCTGGGCGCCCAGCTGGCGGGCCAATTCGGCGCCGATGCCGCTGCTGGCGCCGGTGATGACGATGATCTTGGGGCTCATGTGCGCTCCACGAATGGCCTCGAAGGGCCGGTCCCTCAATTCCAATGAAAGGCAGCTTAGCGCGCGTACCGGGCGATGACCGTGACGTGGCTCACCGCCGCCGGAAAATGCGCCTGCCGGACGGCGAGATAGCCCCCGTCGGCGAAGAAAGCGTCATGGGCGGCCGCATCCGGGAAGGCCAGCACGAAGACCCGGTTGATGGGCTCGGGCGTCTGAGCCGTCAGCACCTGGGCCACGCGCAGGTCGTAGCGGAAAGCGCCGCCATGCCGCGCCAGGATGGGCAGCATGCCTTCGCGATAGCGGCCATAGGCGGCCTCGTCCACCACCTGCAAGCCGACGCAGCGCTCGTAGGCCATGCTCAGCGCTTCCCCGCCGCATCCCGGGCCAGCCAGCGCCGGAACAGCCAGTAGCCGGCCAACAGCAGCGGCCAGCCCAGCGCCTGCACCCAACGGTCAGCGTGCAGGAAGTCGCGGTAGCCTTGGGCGCGGGCCTGGTCGCTGCCGCCGGCCGGCAGGGCGTCGGCGTAGCCGCCCAGCACCTGGGCCGTGGCCGCCGCCGCCAGCAGGGCGATGCAAGCCAGCAGGAACAGGCCGTGGCCCACCGTGCGCCGATCCACGCCCCAGACCACCAGGATCAAGGTCATGGCCGTCAGGTAAAGGGCGATGGGCGAGGCGAGGATGATGAACAAGGGGCTTCTCCTTGGGGAGGCGGGGCGGGGGATCACAGTTTAGCAAAGGGCGCCCAGGCCCCGCATCCGGCATTGTAACGAATCCGCACCGGGGCGATTTTCCCCCAGCGCAGGCGGCGCCGATAGTGGAACATGGAGCGTCATCGGGGCGTCCTTCCCGCTGGAAGGAACGCCTCAAGCCGGGCGGCCCTAGCGGCTGCGCCCATGACGGGACCGGCGAGACGGACTCTTATGGAGGATGGAACGATGCGCAAAGAGCTACTGAAAGCCGGCCTGGTGGCGGGCCTGTTGGGCGGCCTGCTGGCCCCGACCTACGCTCACGCCGACGGCATCAGCCTGAACGTGAACCTGGGCGCCGACGACGAGGCCCATTTCCATTTCGCCGACCGGCACGTGCACCACAACCCCGAGATCCTGAAGGCCGCCCAGCAGCTGCAGAACGCCAAGCACAGCCTGTGGAAGGCCCGCAACGATTACAATGGCCACAAGAACGCCGCCATCAACGCCATCAACGTGGCGCTGGACGAGCTGCGCATGGCTGAGGAATCCCGCCACGACCATTGATCCAGCCGTGAAGGCTTGACGCAGCCAGGCCGCCGGGGAGACCCGGCGGCCTGGCTGTTTTAGCGGCCATCCGCCCGGGCTAAAGGGCCGGATCAGCCGGATGGGCCCAGCCCTTGCGCCGGACCCGGTGCGCCACGCGCAAGGCCGGCGCCGCATGCAGGGGCTCGGTGTCCAGCGCGTAAAGCTGCCAGCTGCCGCGGCCCCACGGGCCGCCCGGGCCCGCGCCCCAGGCCGGGGCCGGGGCGCTGGGGGCGCCCGCCTGCGCCGTGGCGGTCAGCGCCGGAGGGTCGGGCAAGCGCCAATCGGTCACCGGCACCGGCCGGCCGTGCTCCCGCACCCAGGCTTGCAGGGCCTGCCGGTTCTGGGCCTCGGCGGCGGCGGGGCCGCTGAGCGCCTGCGGCCCGCCGAAAAAGCCGCGGCCGCGGGCATCGCCGGCCTGCATCAGGGCGTAATGCAGGCGGCCCTGGGCCACCAGCGCCGCCAGGCCGTCGGGCTTGAGGATGGGGTCGCTGCCGCTGAAGCCGCCCCAGGCCAGCACCGGCAGGCCCTGCTCGATGACCAATTGCTGCAACGGCCGCACGCTGTCCGACGCCACCGCGTACTCGGCGCCGCCACGGTGGGCCTGCAGGTAGGCCGCCAGGCGCTGGCTGCTGAAGCCCAGGCCCATGCCGCGCCCCGGCCCGCCGCCGTTGCCGGTCAAGAGGCCGGGATCGGCCTCCACCCGCGAGCCGTTGCGCGCCAGCACCGGCGACAGGGCCCAGAACAGCGGGCTGAGCATCAACGCCCCGAAGCCCAGCACCAGGGCCAGGCCCGCCAGCGGCCGCCGCGCCGCCGGGAACAGGTCGGGGGCCAGGGTCAGGCCCACGATGGCCAGGCCCACGCCGCCGGCCAGCAGGCAGGTCAAGGGCCCCACCCAGTCGGCCTGGTCCATCATCAGCTGCCACTGCCAGAACGCGGCCAGCCCCAGGGCCAGCGGCAGCAAGCTGCGCAGGCGGCCCTGCTCGCGGTGCTCGGCCCACAGCGCCTCCAGGCCGATGCCGGTGAGCGCGGCCAAGCCCGGGCCCAGCAGCACCAGGTAGTACACATGCATGGCCCCGCGCATGGCGCTGAGCACCGCGCCATGGATCAGCACCCATCCCAGCCAGACCAGCAGCGCGACCCGTCCCGGGCTGCCGCCGCCGGCCGCCGGGCGGGCCCGCCCCCACGCCGCCAGCAGGCCCAGCAGGGCCAGCGGCAGCAGCCACGCGGTCTGCTGGGCCAGGTGCCCTTCCAGCAGGCGGTTCAGCCCGGGCTGGCCCGCGCCCATGAAGCCGCCCCGGCCGCCGCGGCCGCGCCGGTTGAAGCCGCCCCGCCCCGGGCCGCCCGCTTGGCCGGCCAGGCCTTGCCCGCCCGCCGCCGCCTCCGGCTGCGCCTGCAGCTGGGCCGTGGCGCTCAGCCCCCCGGCCTGGCCCGCGACCCCCGGCCCGCGGCCGCGCTGGGTCATGCGCTGCAATCCGTTCCAGCCGAAGGCCAGGCCCAGCTCCGAGTTGTCGTGCGAGCTGCCCACGTAGGGCCGCTGCTCCGCCGGGGTCAGGTCCACCGCCGCCACCCAGGCCAGGCCCGCCGCCGCCAGGACCAGGCCGGCCAAGAGGCCGTTGACCCCTTTGCGCCACCAGCCCAAGGGCGCGGCCAAAAGGTAGACCCCCGCATACGCCGGCACGACCACCAGGCCCGCGCCCATCTTGGTGTCAAAAGCCAGGCCCAGCAGCAGCCCCGTCAGCAGCAATGGCCCGCGCCGGCCGCTTTCAACCGCCACGCTGAAGGCCCAGGCCGACAGCGTGAGCACCAGCATCAGGCAGCTGTCCACGTTGTTGAATCGGTCCGCCGACACGGCGATGGGCAGGGCCGCCAGCACCAGGGCCGCGGTCAGCGCCGCCAGGGCGCCGAAGCGCCGGCGCACCAGCCACCACAGCAGCGCCACGGTGGCCACGCCTTCCAGCGCCTGGGGCGCCAGCAAGGCCAGGGGGTGGAAGCCGAAGAGGCGCGCGCTCAGCGCCTGGATCCACAGGGCCAGCGGCGGCTTGTCCACCGTGACGAAGCCCGCCGGGTCGAACGACGCGTAGAAGAAGTTGTGCCAGCTTTGCAGCATGCTGCGCACGCCAGCGGCGTAGTACGGGTTGCCCCATCCGTTGTCGCCCAGCCCGTAGAAGCGCAGCCACGCCGCCAAGCCCAGCACCGCCGCCAGGCCCAGCGCCTCCGCGGTGAGGCTGCGCCGCCCGCCGTTCAACGTCCCCTTGTCCATCGCCATCGATCCGTCCTCCAGGCCCCGCCGGCGCCCATGGCCGGCCCCAGGATTGTCGCGGCGCCTGGGCGGGCGGCCAAGGGGCGGAACAATTCCTTACTTGGCCCAAACGCCGCAGGCGGCGCTATGATGGGGCATGCGTCGATCATCCCTCACCCTGCTATGCCTGCCGCTGGCCCTGGCCGCTTGCAGCGCCGCGCCCGTCCGCTCCACCTGGGCGGCCCAGCCCCCGCCCGCCAATGGGCCCGACCCCGCGGCCGTGGCGCCCGCCGCGCTGACGGCTTCCGACATGGACCTGTGGGCCAGCAACGATGGCAAGCGCCTCTACCTGACGCTGTCCTCGGTGGCCGAGCACGTGAAGGACCAGTGGATGGGGGTCTACAGCCAGAGCCTGCTCATCTTCCTGGACCCCAGCGAGCGACATCCCGGCGCCGAGGGCCTGCGCTTGACGCTGGACCCGCCGGCGGGCGTGGCGCCGCCCTGGGACCCGCACCGCGAGCAGGACTATGTGATGGGCAGCGGCGACCGGCTGGAGCGGGTGCGGCGCCGGCCCAGCGGCGGGCTGGAAGCCGTGCCCATCCGCCCCCAAGACGCCGATTGGGAGATCCATTTCGAGGGCCCGCGCCTGGTCTACCGCCTGAGCCTGCCGCTGACCCAGGCCCAAGGCTGGGACCTGGGCCTGGCCCCGGGGCGCCACCTGGGCGTGCGCGTGGAGACCACCGCCATTGAGCCGCACCTGGCCATGAATTTCCGCCTGGCGCACGAGCCGGCCAAGGTCTCGGGCACGGCCAAAGCCGGCGCGGGCAAGGCGGCCAGCCAGCCCCCCGCCGACGCCGGCTCGCTGGCCACCCAGGTCCGCCAAGACGCCGCGCTGGCCAACGCCATGGATGCGCAGCGCCTGGATCCCACCCGCGGAGGCGCGCAAGCCACGCGCATCATGGAACCCTATCCCGCGCCCAATCAGGTGCCCGACCCGCTTCAGATCGACCTGCAATTGCTCCTGGCGCCCGCACCGAGGCCCAAGCCCTGAGGGCGGGCGGCGCCGCCGTCAAAAAAAAAGAACGGCGCCCGCTCAGGGGCGCCGTTCTTTTTTCAGGCTTAGGGAGGGCGTTCAGGCCGGGCGCGTCAGCGGGCTCGGCGCCTGGACGGCAGCCGAGGCCCCTTGCACCGGGGTCAGCGGCCGCGCCAGCGGCTCGTGCCGGGCGATCCTATCCACCATGCGCTTGTTCTGCATGGCCGCAGCATCGCGGATATCCCAACGGCCGCCTAGTGCGCGGACCCGGGCGGACTGAATGCCTTGGATCGGTTCAATGGCGGCCATGTTGATCCCCGAAATGGACTGGCGCGACTGACGCCACGACCCCAACGTCCCTAGCTTAGCAAAGATCCGCCGGGGATGTCGCCCTTGGTGGAACACTTCGTCTTTTTGTTGCAAAAGACGGAATCAGGCGGATCTCATCGCGCTCTTTTCGCCCCAAACCAATCAATTGAAACGTTTTAACCCGTTTAATGTCCAATAATGCAGACTGAAATCGATTGCAGTGACAAAAGCCCAGTTCAAGGCCACCGCCACGATGACGCCTCCGGCTCCTATCTTTAACGCAAAAAAAACGGACCAAGCCCCGACCCTCACCGGGAGCGCGCGGCTCTTGGCGGCGGCCTGCCTCTGCCTGGGCTTGGCCCGCTCGCTGCCGGGCGCGGTCAGCTCGTCCGTCATCGTCGACCAGGTCGGCTATCTGCCCACCGAGACCAAGTACGGCATGGTCACCTCGACCGCCGCCACCGGGGCTTTCAGCGTTTGCCGGGCCTCCGACGGCGTGGTGGTCCTCAGCGGGACCCTGGCGGCGTCCTTCACCGATGCCGCCTCAGGCGACAAGGTCCGCACCGCCGACTTCTCGTCGCTGACCGCCACCGGCTCCTATTACCTCAACGCGGCCGGCGTCGGCCAGAGCTACAACTTCGCCGTCGATCCCAACGCCTTCGTGTATTCCTACTACATGGCCGGGCGCGGCTTCTACGCCCAGCGCTGCGGCATGGCGGTGAACATGGGCACCGTGGACGGCGTGACCTACGATCACGCCTCGTGCCACAGCTCCGGCGCGGCCACGGACCTGCCCGCCACGTACCATCCCTCCTCGGGCAAGTCCGGCACGCTGAACTCGGCCAAGGGCTGGCATGACGCCGGCGACTACGGCAAGTACATCGTCAACGCCGGCATCTCCACCGGCGAGCTGCTGTGGACCTATGAGTGGTTCAGCGACCGGGTCGGCGCCGTGAGCCTGGCCATCCCCGAGTCGGGCAACGGCACCCCGGACGTCCTCAACGAGGCCCGGTGGGAGCTGGACTGGATGCTCACCATGCAGGACACGGACGGCGGGGTCTGGCACAAGCTGACCAGCGCGGGCTTCGGCAGCTTCGTGCTGCCCGAGGACGACGACGCCGGCACCCGCTACGTCATCGGCACCGGCCCGGGGTCGGGGGCCGCGCCGTACAAGACCAGCTGCTCCACCGCCGACTTCGCGGCGGTCATGGCCATCGCCGCCCGCCTCTACCAGCCCTTTGACCCCGCCTTCGCCGCCACCTGCCTGGCCGCCGCCGAGAACGCGTGGACCTGGGTCAGCGCCAATCCCACGGTCTACTACACCCAGCCCAGCAGCGGCCCCGCCGTCAGCACCGGCGGCTATGGCGACGGCGATTCCTCCGACGAACGCCTGTGGGCCGCGGCCGAGCTGTTCCACACCACCGGCCTGGCCCTTTACAACACCTACGTCACCGCCAACGCCCCCACCGGCACGCTGATCTCGGGCGCGAACCTGCCCCAGGACTGGGGCGACCTGCAGGACCTGGCGATCTGGACCTACTATTTCTCCGGCCAGGCCACCGCCAACGCGGCCCTGCTCACGCGCATCAAGGCCGACACGCTCAACGCGGCCAACACCATCGCCGCCTACACCAGCGGGGGCACCAACGGCTACAAGGTCTCCTTGGGCACCGGCCAGTACATCTGGGGCTCCAACGGCGCCGTGGCCAACTATGGGCTGCTGCTGCTGGCGGCCAACCGCATGTCGCCCTCCGCCACCTACACCAACGCCGCGCTGGACGACCTGCATTACATCCTGGAACAAGTCCTTCGTCACGCACCTGGGCTCGAACCCGGTGATGCATCCCCACCACCGGCCTTCAGGCAGCCCCCAGTACTCGGCGCTGGCGCCCTGGCCCGGGCTCATGTCCGGCGGGCCCAACTCCACGGGCAACGGGGCCGACGGGCTGACCCCGGCCAGCCCCTTCCCGGCCAAGTGCTACGTCGACACCACGCTGGCCTACGCCTCCAACGAGGTGGCCATCAACTGGCAGGCGCCCCTGGTCTTCCTGCTGGCCTGGTGCCAGCCGGTGCCGGCCACCCCCACGCCGACGCCGTCGCCCACGGCTAGCCCCACCCGCACCGCCACGCGCACCCCCACCGCCAGCCCCACGGCCTCGGCCACGCCCTCGGCCACGCGCAGCGCTTCGCCCACGGCCACGCCCAGCGCCAGCCCCAGCCTGACCGCCTCGCCCTCGCGCACGGCCACCGCCTCTCCCAGCCTGTCGCCCAGCCCGTCGGGCACGCGCAGCGCCTCCCCGTCGCCGTCGGCCTCGATGACCGCCTCCCCATCGCCGTCGGCGTCGCTGACCGCGTCGCCCTCGCCGAGCCCGACGCCCAGCGCCACGCCTTCGCCGGCCTGGACGCCCACCCCCAGCCCCACGGTGACGCCGCCCTACAGCGCCACCGGGACGGGCACCGCCACCGCTTCGGCCACCCCCACCACCACGCCGTCGGTGACGCTGACGGCCACCCCCACCGCCAGCCCTTCGACGACGGCGACCGCCACCGGGACCGCCTTGCCCAGCGCCGTGCCCACCGCCACCCTCACCGCCAACCCGTCGCGAACGGCCAGCCCTTGGCCGTCGGCCAGCGTCACGCCCACGCCGTCCGCCACGGCCAGCGGCACCCCGGGCCTCACCACCACCGCCACGCCCGGGGCTGCGGGTGGGGGCCGCCTGCTGCAGGCGCTGCCGGTGCCCCAACCCCTGCGTGGCGCGCAGATGGGCCTGGCGCTGCAGTTGGATGCCCCGGCCGACGGCGTGGAGCTGCGCATCTACTCCCATGCCCTGGTGCTGGAGGCCGTGGTCAGCGCGACGGAGCCCCTGGCCCGCGGCTGGGACCGCGTCAGCATGGTCATCCCCCGCCTGGCGGGCGGCGTGCACTTCTTCAGGGCCGCGGCCATCAACGGCGGCCGGCCTGGCAAGGCCGTGCTGGGCCGCCTGGTCGTCCTGCCCTAGCGCCGCTAAGCCCCCCCTTCGTCCGCCCCCGCCCCCGCCCCCGCCAACGCCGCCTCGATCCCGATCAATTCAAAGCCCATCCCCTCGATCCGCCGCCGGACCGCGGGGTCGGTGAAGAAAGCCAGGTCGCGCACCCGCGCGTCCGCCGCCCACGAGCGCGAGGGATGCTGCGGCGAGCACAGGTGCTGCAGCTCGTCCGAATCCACCGCGGCGTGGCCGAACAGGTGGTAACGGCCCGGCGCGGCCCAGCCCGCCAGCAGCTTGAACAGCTCCTCGTCGCCCAACCGCGTGCAGCAAGCCTCGGCCACGAAATGCCTCAGGCGGCCGGCCGCGTCCCGCTCATAGGTGTAGTCCAGGGAATAGTCCCGGCAGATCGCGCGCACGATGGCATGCACGCGCGCGTGGATGGGGTGGTCGGCGCGGCCGCTGATCATGTGGGTCTCCACATGGCTGGGGCGGCCATAAAGGGCCAGGACCCGCTCGACCTGGGCGCGCAGCTCGGCCTCCATGTCGGCGTCGGTGGCCCCCAGGGCCTCCAACTGATGGTGATAGGCGGGGAAATGGCCGTTGGCCGTGCGCAGCGTGGGGGCCGGCGTCAGCGGCCCCCAGGTCAGGCGGTCCCAGTCGCAGGTGAGGCAGAGGTGGACGCCCACCGGCAGGTGGTGGCGCTTGGCCAGGTCCACGGCCTCCAAGAACCAAGGGCAGGGGGCCAAGAAATTCGTCACGGCGCAATGGCCCTGGGTCATGGCCTGCACGATGCCCAGGTTGACGCTGTGGCACATGCCGAAGTCGTCGGAGGTCAGCAGGAGCTGCTTCTTCATGCGATGCCTTTCATCAGGGGCGGCGCTGGCCTTCCACCGGGCCCTCTGGCCCGAGCCGCAGGTGGGCGCGTTCGATGATAACAAAACTGGGGCCCTCATCGGGCCCCAGTCGTCGTCGTCACTGCGCTTGAACGCCCTAGCGGCGCCAGCCTCCGCCGCCCCGGCCATAACCCCCCCGGTAGCCGTAGCCGCCACGACCCCAGCCGCCGCCGTAGCCCCAACCGCCATAGCCCCAGCCGGCCCCGATGAAGAAGGGATAGGCCACCCAGGGGCCCGGCTCGAAGCGGACCCGTTCCGGATCCAGGCCGTAATGGCGCTCGATCTCCTTCCAGCTCCAGCCTCCCAAGCGCAGGCTCACCACCGGGCCGGGGGTGATGCCGGCCGAGGCCGCCACGAAGAACACGATGGGCAGGTCGGATTCGGAGATGCCCTGGCGGCGCACCCAGCGCACCTCGGTCAGGGGCACCTGATAGCGCCGGCAGATGTCGTCGTCCAGAGTGCCCACCGGCGTGGTCGGCCGGGGCGCGACCACCGGGGCCACTGCGGCGTCCGCGTCCGCCGCCGGCGCGGCTTCGGCCTGGCCCGCCTCCGCCGGGGCGCCAGCTGCGGCTTCCGCCGAACCGCTGCCGTAGGCCACCTTCTTCACCAGGTCGCGCTTGTAGCGGCGGCTGACGCCCTTCACCTGCATGGTGATGGTGTCCTGGCTCTCCTCGGTCACCTGGCCGCTGATGACGCGGCCGTCCTTCAGCGTGATCTGGTCGTCCGCGCCGTCGGCCATCAAGGCCGCGCTGAGCCCCAGGCAAAGGGCGGCGCACAGGGTCAAGGTCTTCAGGCGTTGCATGGTCTCCTCCATCATTGCGACACGGCCGTGAAGCCGCTGGTCCAACTGTCATTATAGGCGTCCGTGGCCGTCACGGAGTAGTCCAGCGTGGCCCCGGGGCAGCCCGCCAGGTCATAGATGGTCTCAAAGGTGAACGGGCTGTCCACGATGTTGCCGGCGCTGTCCACGGCTTGGCCCCGCACCACGTCCCCGGCCTGGATCACATGGCCGGTGCTGCCGAAGACCGCCGTGACCTGGTTCACCGTGGCGCAGCTGGTGACCGACAGCGCCGCATGCACCAGGCCGGCGGTGCCGCCGGAGCCGGTGTTCTTCAGGTAGACCACATAGGCCACCGAGTGCGAGCTGGCGGTCGCGGTCAAGCTGTACTGCTGGACCTTGTAGACTTCCAGGTGCGCGCCCGATTGCTGCACGCCGAACAGCGGCTGGCTGTACAGGTTGGTGGGGCCATGGTCGGCGCAACCCGCGCTCAAGGCCAACGCCGCCACGGCCAGCGCCGCGACGCCAGCCCAGCCCACGGCTTTACGGATGCGCTCAGCGGCCGAATTCATAGAACGCCCCCAGGCGGACGGCATGGTAGCCGGTGTAGGAAGAGACCAGGTCGTAGCTGTAGCGCAGGTCCAGGCCCACCGAGCCGGCCTTGACTTTGACGCCAGCCACGCCCAGGAAGCCGTTATTGCCGTAGCCCACCGAACCGTTGGGCATGGCGGAGTCGCTCAGCTCGATGCTGCCAAAACGCCCGCCGGGCCCGGCGTAGAGGGTGACGGGGCCCAGGTGCCAGGGCGCCACCACGGCCAGGTCCAATCCATAGTAGTCCAAGGCTTGCAGCGTGCCGGGCCCGTTGACGTCGGCGTGCCAGGTCGCCAGGTCGGCCAGGAACACGTCTTGGATGTTGAGGCCCAGCGACACCCCGTCCAGGTGGTCGCCCACCACGCCTTTAAAGGTGCTGTTGACCGGGAAGAAGGCCTCATAGCCGGCCGACAGGTCCATGTGGAAGGGCCGATGGGGCCGGCCCACCCGGCGTCGGGGGACCTCGCTGCTGGGCAGCGTGGGCACCACCATCCCGTCACCGGCGGCAGTCGCGGCCATGGGCTCGCGATCACCGGCGCCAGCGGCGGCCATGGGCTCGCGGTCGTCAGCGGCGGCCTGGGGGTCGGGCGGCGCCGGCACCGTGACCGGCGCAGAGCCGGCCCCCGCATCCTCCCCAGCCGGCAAGTCAGCGTCGGGGATCCACACCGTGCGCGCCCAGGCATCCGCGCCGCCAGCGGCGGGGTGGAGGTGCAGGCTCAGGCTGACGCCCTGGCCCTGGGCCCGGTACTGGCCGTCCAGCACCAGGTCCGCGCCTTCGGGCTTGGCGCCCTCGGGGCGGATGGTCAAGCCCTTGGTCTCGATCAAGGCCTGTCGCAGGGCCTCGATCAAAGCCTGCTCGCCGGCCGCATAGGCCTGGCCGCCGACCACCTGCAGCGCGCCGATGGCGATGGGCTGCCCGGCCACCGCCGTCTTGGCCGCCAAGGCGTGGGCGGCCACGTTCAGCCGCGCGCCCAAGTCGGCCCGCAGGGGCGCCGCCAGGCTTAAACCAGCCAGGACCAGGGCGGCGGCCCAGGGTCGGGCCGCACCGCGCTTGCCTGTCGATCCAAGTTTGTCACGCATGCCGGTCCACGCTCAGAAAGGGTCTGCGGGATGAACGCGCCGCTGGGGGCCAGGGTTCCGCTTGGCAGGGCGCTTTTGGGCCGGATCCGGCCCGCGACCCGAATGCCCCTTGAAAATGGTATCAAAAATCACCTGGCCTAAGGTCCCCGGCTTGTAACAAATAGTCCCCACCAGGCCGGAGAATGGCTCAGGCCGGCTTGGCCTCTTGGGCCTTGGCCAGCGTCTCGCGCAAGGCCTCGATGGCGGTGGCGGGATAGTTGCGCCGCCTCTCGGGGAACTCGAAATCGGCCTCGATGTCGGCCGGGCTCAAGCGGCCCGCCTGGTCCAAGGTCAGGCCCTTCACCAGCTTGGTGGCCACCGCCAGCGCGGCCAAGCCGAAGCCGCAGCCGCTGGTGGTGTAGCTGGCGTCCTGGATCACCCCGTCGGCGCCCACCTTCAGGAAAAGATGGTAACCATCCCCGCAGGCGTCGTTGCGGTAGACATGGTCCACCGTCGCGTCCGCCAGCTCGCGGAAGTTCTCCTTCTCGTCGTTCATCCGCTTGTAGCGGTCAAAATCCATGGCCATGGCTGCTTCTTCCCCGGCGTTAGAAGGGCCCCGAAACGGGCAGAGGCTCCCGCCCGATCTACGCGGGCAGGAGCCTCCGGGTTTGGCGCCTTTACTTCACCAGGGTCAGGTCGTCGATGCTGATGTCGTAATCCTTGTCGCCGTCCACCGGCCCGAAGGAGATCTTCTCGACATCGTTGAACACGTCGCCCACCGCCTTGCCCCAATTCGGCTGCTTGAAACCGTCCAGCGGCAGCGTCACCAGGGTCCAGTCGGCGCTGGTCTTGAACTGGGACTCGTGGGTGGCGAAGTCCTTGACGGCCACCTTGCCCACCTGCACCCGCACCGTGGAGCCGTCACCCTTGGCCCAGAAGCGCAGGGCGCTGTAGCCGCTGATGTCGGGGTTGGTCAAGGCCAGGGCCAGCGACGCCCAGGGCCACGGGGCCTTCTGGCTGCCGTAATGGCCATGGATGCGCCCGCTGTGGCCGGGGCTGTCCTTGCTGCCGCCCTTCTCGGGCGCCCAAGGCTGGGGCAGCAGGGTGGTGCCCAGCTTGTTGTCGTCGCAACCCGCCCACCAGGCGCTGCCGTTCTTGGCCGTGGCGCCCTCGAAATCGTCCAGCAACAGGTCGGCCGTGGCCTTGGCGCTGGGGGCCGCGACAGCCGCGCCTCCCTTGGCCTTCAGGTCGGCGTTCTCCTTTTGCAACTGCAGGATCTTGGTCTTCAACTGGGCGTCGCTCCAGCCGGCGAAGGGATCGTCCGCCTTGAGCAGGGCCGGGGCCAAGGCCAGGCTCGCGGCCAGGGCCAGGGACAAGAACTTCATGGTGCCTCCATGCGGGTGGGGGGAAGATGATCGGGTCGATGGTACTACAGCTTGGACGTCAGGGGGTAGGGCATGGTGTCAGGTCAACGGCGATTCTGCCTGGGCGCGGCGGGCCTGCATGGATTGATGTCCATCAGCTTCGGGGCCTTCGGCGCCCACGGGCTCAAGGCCCTGGCCGCGACGCTGCCGCCCGAGGAGGCCGCCCGACTCTTGGATGACATGGCCATGGGGGCTCGCTACCAGCTGGTCCACGCGGCCGCCTTGCTGGCCTTGGCCGCCCTGCCTCCAGGCCCGCGCCTGCTGCGCGCCGCCTGGGCCCTGCTGCTGGGGCCGCTGATCTTCAGCGGCACGCTCTACGCCCTGGCGCTGGGCGCCCCGCGCTGGCTGGGCGCGGTGACGCCCCTCGGCGGCCTGCTGATGCTGTTGGGCTGGGGCTTGGTGCTGGTCGAAGGCTGGCGCGAACGGCCTTGAAATAAAAAAGCCCCAGGCTGCCCTGGGGCTTTTTAAGGCAGGGCTCAATGGACCCAGCGCACATTGTCCACGGACACGCCGTCCCCCGGCGCCGGCGTCCCGCTCCGCATGACCGTGAGGCCGAACGCGGTGTTGTTATACCAGTTCGCGGGCGGATCGGTGCAGCCGGAAGTCTTGAAGGTTCCCGCCGCGACGACCACCGGCGTGAAGGTCCCGGGGATCAAGTTCGCCGTGGATATGTTGCACACTTGGGCGCATTGGGCCGGCCCCCAGCTCACCGCGATCGTATCGATATCGACCAGCGGCAGCGTCGCGCTCACCATCAAGTCGAATTTCAAGGTCCAGGTGTTCATGGCCGCAAAGGTGGGCCAAAGCAGGGGTTGGCTGCAGGCCGGCAAAGCGCTGCTCGGGCAGAACTGCGCCCCCAGGCCGGCCGACCCCGCGCTGAGATCCAGGTACGTGGACACGTCGCCAAAATTGGGGTCCACCACGCCCGCGACCAGCGGGCTGACCGTCACGGTCACCGAGCCAAAATAGCCCGCAACATTGTTGGATAGGACCTGCATGGCCAGCGTGCCCGTCCCGCCGCCGCCGCCACCCCCACCGCCGCCCGACGACCCAAAGGGATCGCTGCCATTCCCGCCGCAACCGGCGATAACGCCCAGCGCTGTGCACAATGCGGCGAGGGCGGTCCAAGATATGAGCCTGAGTTTCACCAGAATCCTCCTGTGAGCCGGGGTATTCTACCCGCTGGCCCACCGTTTGTCCAACCAGGCCTAAAAGGGAAAGGGCGGCCCCCGCCGCCCTTTCCATCGTCCTCTTTCGGCCACCCTTTACGCCGAACTACTTGGTCTTGGTGACTTTTTTCAGCCCCTTGGGGTTGGCCGGGTCCAGCCCCTTGGCCAGGGCGTTGTAATAGGCGAACCATTGCCCGGGCAGGATGGTCAGCAGGGGCGTCAGCGGCTCGGGGGCCGTGGCGCTGGCCAGCATGCTCAGGTCCAGGTTCGGGTGCTTCTTCAGCTTGGCCAAGCCCTTGTCCTTCAGGCCCACGCGGTAGACGCGGGCGCCGCGGGCCAGGAAGTCCTGGGTGTAGAGGGCGCTCTCGCCCTCCAAGGCGCCGGGGCCGCTGACGTAGAAGATGGGGAAGCCCTTGGTCGCCAGG
>Ga0302319_10005164_pt1 | contig 26348 bp, 24 predicted proteins | sample Bog_T0_2_FD_203319 | JGI IMG/M metagenome (GOLD analysis project Ga0302319, IMG submission 203319) | Peat permafrost microbial communities from Stordalen Mire near Abisko, Sweden - Bog_T0_2 | ecosystem: Environmental > Terrestrial > Soil > Wetlands > Peat | place: Sweden: Abisko, Stordalen Mire... | reverse complement strand
AAAATTGGCCCGCCGCCGCGCGGGCTTTGGCTCCGGCGGCGCGCGCGATGTCCGCGCTGGAAAACGTCAGCGCCGACAGCTTGCCGGCCTTGCCGCGCAGCAGCGCATAGACCGGCAGCAAGCCGAGCAGCGCCACCAGCCACGGATATTGAAATTCAAATGCGCCGCTCATTTTTAGTGGCACAGGCATCTTGCCTGTGTCTTGCATTTTCCGTGAGCGCGACAAGTTCCAGCGCGCGGGTTGCGGCGTTGAGCGGAGCGGCGGCGGGTGAAGTGGAAAATTTCCGCTCGTCGCACGCGCGGAGAAAATCAGAAATGGCTTGGGCGGGTTCCGTTCCGATTTTTTCGCTGGCGGCGAGCGCGGCGCAAAATTCCGTCGTGGTCAATTCCGCCGCAGGCAGTTCAAATGCGGCGATGACGTAACGGCGCAAGATTTGCGAGACGTTGCTCAAAAGCTTTCCATCTTCGGGCTGGCGCAGCAATTTGGTCAGCGCTTCGCGCGCCAAAACCTCCGGCGGCAATATGACCGGTGGTTTTGGCCGAAAAATTTTCCACAAAATCAAAACAGCCAGCGCGATGACAGCGGTGCCGGCCACAAGAATCACTGTTCCATGCCGCTCCCAAAATGTCGGCGGGATTTCACCGTAAGGCGGCGCGAGGGCGGGAAGCGCGTTTGTTGACGCCTGACCGAAAAGTCGCGGGGTTGCAAATAAAATGGCGGTGAAAACAAACATTGAACATCGAACATCGAACACTGAACACTGAACGATTCCGCGTGACGCGGCCATTCGATGTTGGGCGTTCGATGTTGGGCGTTCGATGTTCATCACAAAATCACCCGCGCCTCCGGCCCCGGCGGATTTCAAAAAACCGTTGCAGCGCGGGCGCGAACGGTTCGGCAGTGTTGAGCCGCAGCGTGTCCACGCCGGTGCGGATAAGCGCGCGGTCCAGTTCCGCCAGCCGCTCCGCGTTGACGGCGGCAAAACGCTCGCGCACGGCGTTGCGGTTGGAATCCAGTTCCAGCAGTTCGCCGGTTTCGGCGTCCTCAATTGTGAGCAGGCCGGCAACCGGCAGCGTGCTTTCGCGCGGGTCATGCAGGTGCAGGCAGACGACATCGTGCCGCGTGTTCGTGAGGCCGAGTTCCTGGACGACGTCGCGCGATCGGAGCGCCGATCTCTGAATCGGCGCGTTGGCGGTTCCGGAACGCGCCGAATCGGAGTTCGGCGCTCCGCTGTGCAAAAAGTCCGTCAGCAGAAAAACCATCGCGCGGCGGTGCAAAACGTGGTTCAAAAATCCGAGCGCGCCGGAAATGTCCGTGCCGCGACGGCGCGGCTTGAACACCAGCATTTCGCGGACGAGGCGGAGCAGATGGCGGCGGCCTTTGCGCGGGGGAACGAACAATTCCATTTCATCGGTGAACAGCAGCAGCGCGACTTTATCGCCGGTCCGGGCGGCGGACATGGCGAGGGTGGCGGCAATTTCCGTCGCGAACTCGCGCTTCGTCCGGCTGGCCGAACCGAAAGCGGATGACGCCGAAACGTCCACGGCGAGAACGGCGGTGAGTTCGCGTTCCTCGCGGAAGCGTTTCACGAACGGGCGGCCGAGGCGATGCGTGACGTTCCAGTCAATGTCGCGCACATCGTCGCCGGGGATGTATTCGCGCAGCTCCTCGAAATCCATGCCGCGCCCCTTGAACCGGCTCAAATACGCGCCGACCATCGTGTCGTTCACGAGTCGGTTCGTGCGCACCTCCACACGGCGGACGGATTCGAGCAGTTCGGTGAGGGTCATGGGAAATAGACTCAATGTTTTTCAACCGGAGTGGCGAGTGAAAACTCTTTAACAATTTTCCCGGTTTCGACATCAACAACTGACAACAACCTCGAATGGCGTGCAAATGTTTCGATGTTTTGAGCCTTGTCCTCCGATACTTTTACAAGCGAAGGAAGACAGAAAAGAAAACGTCCATCTGGCGAGAACACAGCATCCACATCATCTTTCAATGCGATGGCGTTTGGCTTGGTTTGTTCGGGCAACGAGGCGATTTCTACACAACCTTCCTGAAAAAAAGCCTGATGTTTCCCGTCATCCGAAATGGCTTTTAGTGATCCGAACTGCGCGTTCTTTTTTCGCCATAGTTCCTTGCCGTTTTTTGCAGAAAGGGCCACGAGGTCGGCGATGTTGTCTGTCTCTTCGTCAGATTCATACACGACAACATACGGCAAATCGGGTGTGTCCGGCCAATAGCCGGGTTCGGCGAACTTGCCTTTGGGAACCGGCCAATCCCAAACCAATTTGTCGGATTGATTTCTGGCGCGCAGATGCCTGTCGCGGCAAAAATTGACGTAACATTGTCCGTCTGCCAGCGCAATCGTGCCGGTTTGCACGTCATCGTCAGTTTCGGAACGCCACAAGGTTTTGCCAGAAGATGTATCCATTGCCATCACTACCGCATTATTTGGCGGGCTGTCAGCCAGAATTAGCGTGGATGTCGTTTCAACGAAACCGCAAATGCTGGGACTGACAATTTCGACTTTGAAATTATTCACTCGTTTGCCAGAAGCATCATAGCCAGTCACCGTTGAGAAAAACTTGTCGCCGACGAGAGTCGCTTGATCGGTCAACATCGCAAGCGCTAATTGTCGGTGACGCGACGCGGACAGATTGTTGACCGGATAAGCCAGTTCGTTAGTGGAAAGGCTAAATTGATTGAGCATTGCTCCTGAAGAAAAGTTCCACACTCCCACGCTTCCCTTTCCCGAGACCGTGATTAAGTTTGAATCTGTCGCTGAAAACCAAAGCACCTCTTGAGAATCATAAACTGCTTTTGGTGGAGCGAACTCCAACGCATGAGTCCGCGCAACCAGCAGCCACACGCTTGCGATGGCAACGAGCGCCTTTTGAAATTTATCCGAATTCATGGCGGCGTTGATGCCTGACTGCTTACGGCACAGGCACCGCGTTGAACACTTTCTTGATAATCGCGTCCGTCGTCACCGCCTGCGCCTCGGCTTCGTAGGTCAGGATGATGCGGTGGCGCAGCACGTCGGGGCCGATGCTTTTCACGTCTTCGGGAATCACATAATCGCGGCCTTGCAGCAGCGCCCACGCCTTCGCGGCGAGCGTCAGGTAAATCGTCGCGCGCGGGGACGCGCCGAACTGGATGAAATGCTTTACGTCCAGCTTGAAATCCTGCGGCTTGCGCGTGGCAAAAACGATTTTCACGATGTAATCGCGGATTTTTTCGTCCACATGGATTTGATCCACCAGCTTGCGCGTCTGCAAAATTTCTTCGAGCGAGACGATGGGGTTCACCGGCGTTTCCGGGCTGGTGAACGCCATTCGATCCAGAATTTTGCGCTCCTCGGCCTCGTTCGGATAATCAAGCAGCACCTTGAACATGAAGCGGTCCACCTGCGCTTCGGGCAGCGGATAGGTGCCTTCCTGGTCAATCGGATTTTCCGTGGCGAGCACGAGAAACGGCGATGGCAGCTTCATCGTTTCGCCGCCGAGCGTGACCTGCCGTTCCTGCATCGCCTCGAGCAGCGCGCTCTGGACTTTGGCCGGCGCGCGGTTGATTTCGTCGGCGAGAACGAAGTTGGCGAAAATCGGCCCGCGCGTGGCGTGATATTTTGAATCCTGCGGGTTGTAAATCAACGTGCCGACGATGTCCGCCGGCAGCAGATCGGGCGTGAACTGGATGCGGTGAAATTTCGCCTGGACCGCCGCCGCCAGCGTGCGGACTGAAAGCGTCTTGGCGAGTCCGGGCACGCCTTCGAGCAGGACGTGGCCGTTGGCGAGCAGGCCGACGAGCAGCCGGTCCACGAGTTGTTCCTGCCCGACAATGACGCGGGCGATTTCTTCCCGCAACGTCCGGATCCAGTTGGACGTTTGCGCGACCTGGTCTTTCAACGAAGTGTTCATGCCGGTTGAATTTAGGGCGGGCGGCGCGGCGACTCAAGCGCAGGCTCCGAAAATCGAGCCGCCGGGCGGAAACCAGAGATGATGCGGGCCGTCGGTTGCCGGCAGGCTACGTCGTCGCGAAATCCACGTTCGGAACTTCCTTGACCGACGGCGGCACGCTGAAGAAATCGCCCTCGGATTTAAAGCCGAACATGTTTGCCACGAGGTTGCTCGGAAACGTTTCGCATTTGTTGCGGTAGTCGCGGACGTTGCCGTTGTAAAACCGGCGCGCGGCCTGGATGCGGTCCTCGGTGTTGACCAGCTCCTTTTGAAGCTGGAGAAAATTCTGGTCGGCCTTGAGCTGCGGATAATTATCCACCACGACGAGCAGTTGCTTGAGCGCGTCCACCAGCTGGACTTCGTCGCGGGACTGGTCGGCCACCGGGCCGTTGTTGGCGGCGCAGCGGTTGCGCAGCTCGGTCACGCGCTCCAGCACCTCGCGTTCGTGCGCGGCGTAGCCCTTGACCGTGGCGACGAGGTTCGGAATGAGGTCGTAGCGGCGCTTCAATTCCACATCCACGTTGCTCCACGATTCGCGGATGTAATTGCGCAGGCTGACGAGCGCGTTGTATTGCGCCAGCAGATAAATCAGCGGCAGGCCGACGATGACAAAAATGGCAATCAGGACGGCAATCATGCGTTGGCGAAAAGATATTGCGGCAAACGCGAGCGGATTTCAACCAGTCGTTGCAGGTTGGATTCGATTTGCTCAACCGAGAGGCGGGTGTTGAATGCCAGCGCAATCACCTCGTTTTCGATTTCAATGCTCAAATCGCGGTTGGCGAGGAGGTATTCCATCATCTTCGCGTTGCAGACGTCGCAGGCGAATTTTTTGTCCGGCGAGCGCACGCAAAACGCCTTGGAAAATTCGGCGGACTCGAACTTGATGTCCTGGTAGCCGAACACCTCGGCAACCTTCGTGAAAAGATTTTCGCGCCGGATGGTCAGGTCGGGAAAAGCCGCCGGCAGCGTCAGGATGAAGAACGAAAACCAATGGTCTTCGGTTTGCCGATGGCCCTTGGAATCGGTCGAGTGCGTCTCGTAATGATAATCGAACGCGAGGATGTCATTCTGCTGATAAGTTCCCGAAATCACGTTCGTGGCATAGCGGTTTCCGCCTTGCGCGAGTTGTTTGAGAAAGCCAAAACGGCCGGCGATGTCGCAATCCCTGCCCGCATCAAAATTCAGATTCAACCGCTGCGCAAGTTCCAGAAGCCCTTCGCGCCGCTTTTGCTGCGCGAGGGCGTTGAAGATGGCGCCAATCGCAATCACGATAACCGCCACCACAAAGAGGAAGGGCATTGCGTTCTGCATCCGGCATTTCTAAACCAAGGCCGCGTTTCAGGCCATTACAATTTCAGGTTCAATTTTTCATCATCCGACGGGGGGATTTTGCTTTCCCGCATTTCCGTTCGCCGCCATCTTTGCGGCGTGGAATTGTCCGTCAAAGAAATCCGCCAGGCCGTTCAAGCGGCGCTCGTCGAGGACATCGGCGGCGGCGACGCGACGACGCTGGCGACGGTGCCGAAAAATCTCACGACGCACGCAGTCATGCGCGCGCGCGAGCCGCTGGTCGTCGCCGGGATTGAATTCGCGGAAATGGCGTTCCTCGAAGTCGCAACCAAATATTTTCGGAGGGAGGAGTTCCACGAGTGCCAAATTTCGAGAATTGTCAGATCAGGGACTCGTGAAACTCGTCCCTCCGAAATCCGCATTGAGCATTGCGTTCCCGATGGCCGGCGCGTCAAGGCCGGCAAAATTTTGCTGGAAATTTCCGGTCCGGCCTGCGCCATTTTAAGCGCCGAGCGCGTCGCGCTGAATTTCGTCCAGCGGCTTTCCGGCGTCGCGACTTTGACCGCGCAATTTGTCGAGGCCGTTCGCGGCACAAACGCAAAAATTCTCGACACGCGCAAAACCACGCCCGGCTGGCGGCGCTTTGAAAAATACGCCGTTGCCTGCGGCGGCGGGAAAAATCATCGCATCGGTTTGTTTGACATGATTTTGATCAAGGACAATCATCTGGCCGCGCTGAAAAATGAAAAGCCGAATGCAATTGCGGCGGCGATTCAGCGCACGCGCAAACAATTTCCGAAGCTCAAAGTCGAGGTCGAGGCCGACACGCTGGAGCAAGCCGCGCAGGCCGCCGATGCGGGCGCGGACATCATCTTGCTCGACAATATGAATTTGAAACAGTTGCGCGCGGCGGTGAAAATCATTGCCGGGCGTGCGAAGACCGAGGCCAGCGGCGGCGTGAATTTGAAAACCGTCCGCGCGATTGCTGCGACCGGCGTGGATTACATTTCCGTCGGCGCGCTCACGCATTCGGCGCGCGCGGTGGACATCGGGTTGGATTTTGAAGGGTGAAGTGATTCGCCGTCGGTCGTGTTGGAACAAGGCCAGCCTTTTGCCGTTCGCGTAAAAATCCTATCAGCCCGGACATTTTCTTGACTCCGGGCACGGCAACTCAAAAACTGGCGCATGAATTTGTTCGCCCGCCGGCGGGTGGCCGATTTGCAGGCCGAGGCGCTGACCGACCAGCGCCTCAAACGCGTGCTCGGCCCGGTTAACCTCACGTCGCTGGGCATCGGCGCGATCATCGGTGCGGGCATTTTTGTCCTCACCGGCCACGCCGCCGCGCAATACGCCGGGCCGGGCATCGTTTATTCATTCATGCTCTCCGGACTGGCCTGCGCGTTCGCCGGGCTTTGCTACGCAGAATTTGCCTCGATGATTCCGCTTTCCGGCTCGGCCTATACTTACGGCTACGCGACGCTCGGCGAATTCGTCGCGTGGATCATCGGCTGGAATTTGATTCTCGAATATCTGTTTGCCGCCTCGACCGTTGCCGTCGGCTGGTCGGGTTATGTCGTTTCCTTTTTGAAAGACCTGGGCATCACAATTCCGGCCGCGTTCACGTCCGCGCCATACGACCACATGGCGGCGGCGAATCTGCACTGGTGGAACGTCTGGCAACTGTTCGCTCACGGCTGGACCAGCACCGGCGCGGTGCTCAACGTTCCGGCCATGCTGATTGTCGCCGTGATCACGGTTCTGCTCGTCGTCGGCATCAAGGAATCGGCGAACTTCAACAACGCCATCGTCGCGCTGAAACTGCTGGTGATTCTGACGTTCATCGCGGTCGGTGCCGCTTACATCAATCCTGCCAACTGGCATCCGTTCGTGCCGCCGATGGATGCAATGGGCAATTTCGGATGGCATGGCGTGGTGCGCGCGGCGGGCGTGATATTTTTCGCCTACATCGGCTTTGACGCCGTGTCCACCGCCGCGCAGGAGGCGAAAAATCCGCAGCGCGACATGCCCATTGCCCTGCTCGGCTCGCTCGGCATTTGCACCGTGCTTTACATCGCCGTGTCGCTGGTGCTGACCGGGGTGGTGAATTACTCGCAGCTCAACGTCCCCGCGCCCATCGCCGTGGCCGTCAGCACGCTCGGCCCGTCGCTGGCGTGGCTGGAATACTTCATCAAAATCGGCGCCATCGCCGGGCTGTCGTCCGTCATCCTGGTGATGCTGCTCGGCCAGCCGCGGATTTTTTACACGATGTCCAAGGACGGCCTGCTGCCGCCGATTTTCAGCGCGGTTCATCCCAAATACCGGACGCCATGGATCGCGCAGCTTCTCACCGGCGCGACCGCCATGCTCATTGCCGGGCTGTTCCCCATCGGCCTGCTGGGCGAGCTGGTTTCCATCGGCACGCTGCTGGCGTTCGCGATTGTTTGCGCCGGCGTGTTTGTCCTGCGCTTCACCGACCCGCAAATCCACCGCCCGTTTCGCACGCCGCTTTTCTGGCTGACCGCGCCACTGGGCGTTTTATCCTGCGGCTATTTGATGTATGGCCTGCCGCCGGACACCTGGGCGCGGCTCATCGTCTGGATCGTCATCGGCGTCGCCATTTACTTTCTTTACAGCTGCCGCCATTCCGAGGTCCAGAAGCACAGGCTCTAAGCTTCGCGGAAATAAAGGCCGCTTCCAAGTTTTTCAAACAAACGTTTGACAAGCGGCGGGAAAATACCTACCGTTCGGTAGTTTTTTATGGCCAAGGCGGTGAACAACCCAAGCGCCGATTCAGAAACGCGACGACATATTCTTCGCGCGGCGCTGAAGCATTTTGCCAACGCCGGCTACGCCGCCACGTCCGTCCAGCAAATCGTCGGCGATGCGAAGGTGTCCAAGCCGGCGCTGTATTATCATTTCCGCGACAAGGCCGCCCTGTTCGAGGCGCTGGTGAACGAGGCGCATGACGAGCGGTTTGAAGTGGTGCAACTGGCGGCGGCGCGCGGCAAGGGGCTGCGCGGACAATTGATCGAGGTGCTCGCGGCGCTGTTCGATTATTTCCACAAGAACCGCGATCTGACGCGCATCGCCTTTGCCACGGCGTTTGCCGCGCCGGGCGAGGTGCCGCCGAATTTGTGCTATCCCGACAAGTGCCAGCGCAATTTCGAGGCGGTCCATTCGCTGTTCAAACAGGCGCTCGCGCGCGGGGAGCTGGACCGCCACTTTAACAGTTTGGAACTGGCCTACGGTTTTTACGGGCAGGGAAATTTTTACATCGTGTCGCATTTGATGATGCCGGACTGCCGGCTGGATCGCCGGGCCGCCGGGCGCATCGTGGATTTGTTCCTCACCGGCGCGGGCGCAAAGAAACAACGAAAGGGAAAATTGTGAAACCAGGAAGAATGACAAAAATTGCCGGCGCGCTGCTGGCTGGAATCGCCGCGACGGCGCTTTTCGCGGGCTGCGGCCGGAATCCGGCCGGCCCCGGCGGCTACAATATGAACATGCCGCCGCCGGAGGTTGGCGTGGTCACCATCGCGACGGAATCGGTGGCGCTGACGACGGAACTGCCGGGGCGCATTGCTCCGGTGCGCGTGGCACAGGTGCGCGCGCGGGTGGACGGCGTGGTGCTTCACCGCGAGTTCCGCGAAGGCGCGGATGTGAAAGCCGGCGAGGAACTTTACCAGATTGATCCCGCGCCGTTCCAGGCGGCGTATGACAGCGCAAGCGCAAATCTCGCCAAGGCCGAGGCCAATTTGAAACAGGCCCAGCAACTGGCGGATCGCTATCAGCCGTTGGTTGCCATCAACGCCGTGAGCAAGCAGGATTACGACAACGCCGTGTCGGCGGCGGCGCAGGCGAACGCCGATGTGCTGGCGGCCAAGGCGGCGGTGGAAACGGCGACGATCAATCTCGGTTACACGAAAGTGACTTCGCCGATTGACGGCCGCATTGGCTCGGCGCTGGTCACCGAAGGTGCGCTGGTCAGCCAGAGCGCCGCGACTGAAATGGCCGTGGTCCAGCAATTGGATCCGATTTATTGCGATTTCACCGAATCGAGCACCGAGCTGCTTCGGCTGCGGCGCGAGCTGGACAGCGGCGCGCTCAAAAGCGCCGCGCCCGGCGAGGCGAAGGTGACGTTGCTGCTGGATGACGGAACAACTTACGCGCAGCCCGGCAAACTTCTGTTCTCTGATGTCACGGTGGATCCGAGCAGCGGCATGGTCACGCTGCGGGCCGAGTTTCCCAATTCCGACCATTTGCTGTTGCCGGGGATGTTCGCGCGCGGCGTGCTGGAACAGGCGGTTGATTCCCAAGCGATCACCGTTCTCCAGCGCGGCGTCAGCGTTGGCGCGAACGGCGTCGCGAGCGTCATGGTGGTGGGCGCGACAAATAATGTGGAGGCCAGAGAAATTAAAATCGGCCAGGCCGTTGGGAACAAATGGATTGTCACAGACGGGCTGAAGGCCGGGGAAAGCGTCATCGTCGAAGGCCTGCAAAAATTTCAGCCGGGGATGGTGGTGAAACCCGTTCCATTTAATCCAGCCGGCGGCAATTCCGCGTCGCCCGCTCCGGCCAGGGAAAATTAACCCGACATCGCCATGCCGAAATTTTTCATTGACCGCCCGATATTTGCCTGGGTGCTTTCCCTGCTCATCATGCTGGGCGGCGTTCTGGCCGTCACGCATCTTCCGGTCGCCCAGTATCCCACCGTCGCACCGCCGTCCATCGCCATCAACGCCACCTATGCCGGCGCATCCGCCGAGACGGTGCAAGACACGGTCACCTCCGTGATTGAGCAGCAGATGAACGGCATTGACAACCTGCTTTATATGTCGTCGAGCAGCAGCGCAAGCGGGCAGTCCACCGTGACGCTGTATTTCAATTCCGGCACCGATCCGGACATCGCGCAGGTGCAGGTGCAGAACAAATTGCAGCTCGCCATGCCAAACCTGCCGCAGACGGTCCAGCAGCAGGGCATTACGGTCGTAAAATCCACGCGCAACTTCCTGATGTTTTTCGCGCTGTCGTCCACCAACACGGACGTGAGCGACATCGCGCTGGGCAATTTCATTTCATCGTCCGTGCTCGATCCGCTCCGCCGCGTCACCGGCGTGGGCGAGGCGGATTTGTTCGGCACCGAATATGGCATGCGCATCTGGCTGAATCCCAACCAGCTCGAAAGCTACAATCTCGACGCCAATGACGTCATCACCGCAATTCAGTCGCAAAACACGCAAGTGCCGGTGGGGCAACTCGGCGCGCGCCCGGCGGTGAACGGGCAGGAACTCAACGTCACCCTGCAAGGCCAGAGCACGCTGACCAGTGTCAAACAATTTGAGGACATTTTGCTGCGGGTGAATCCAGACAGTTCCCGCGTTTATTTGCGCGATGTCGCGCGTGTGGAACTGGGCGGCGCGAGTTATGCCATGCAGGCGCGGGTGGACGGAAGGCCCGCCGCCGCCGTGGGCATCCGGCTGGCGCCGTCGGCCAACGCCGTGGTTACTGCCAACGCCGTTCATGCCAAGGTGAAGGAGCTTTCCAAATTTTTCCCGGCGGGCGTGCAGGTGGATTTTCCCTACGACAGTTCCGAATTCGTGCGCGCCTCCATCCGGGAAGTGGTCACGACGCTGATCGAGGCCATCGTGATGGTGTTCCTGATCATTTTTCTGTTCCTGCAAAATTTCCGGGCAACCTTCATTCCCACCATCGTCATCCCGGTGGCTTTGCTCGGCACGTTCGCCGTGATGTATGCGCTGGGATTTTCCATCAACGTCCTGACCATGTTCGGCATGGTGCTGGCCGTGGGCGAACTGGTGGACGACGCCATCGTGGTGGTGGAAAACGTGGAACGCATCATGAGCGAGGAAGGATTGGGGCCGCGCGAGGCGACCATCAAGGCGATGAAGCAGATCACCGGCGCGCTCATCGGCATTTCGCTGGTGCTGACGGCGGTGTTCATTCCGATGGCATTTTTTGGCGGCTCGGTCGGCGCGATTTACCGGCAATTTTCGCTGGCGATGATTTCTTGCATGTTGTTCTCGATCTTCCTGGCCATGTCGCTGACGCCGGCGCTGTGCGCCACGCTGCTCAAGCCCGTTGAAAAGGGGCATCATTTGCGGAAGCAGGGATTTTTCGGCTGGTTCAACCGCGGCTTCCTCGCCACCCGGAAAAACTACGAGGGATTCCTGGCCCGGACGCTGAACAAAACACCGCGGTATCTGGTGGCTTATCTGGCGATTGTCGTGGCGGTGGGCTGGCTTTACTACTTCCTGCCCTCGTCATTTCTGCCGGATGAAGACCAGGGATATTTTATCACCAGCATTCAATTGCCGGTGGGCGCGACCCAGGAACGCACAGTGGACGTGCTGAAGCAGGTTGAGGCTTACTATTTGAAACAGCCGGAAATTGCGGGCATGGTGGACGTCGCCGGTTTCAGCTTCAACGGCCAGGGACAAAACGCCGCGCTTGCGTTCGTGCATTTGAAGGATTGGAGCGAGCGCCACGGTCCGCAACATTCCGTGCAGGCCATCATCGGCCGCGCTTTCGGTGCGTTGGGCCAAATCAAGGACGCCATCATTTATCCCATCAACCCGCCGCCGATTCCCGAACTGGGCATTTCGTCCGGATTTGATTTTGAGCTGGAGGATCAGGCCGGTCTCGGCCATGACCAGCTCATGCAGGCGCGCAACCAGTTGCTGGGACTCGCCGCGAAAGATCCCGACATCATCCAGTTGCGTTTCCAGGGATTGGAGGACACGCCGCAACTCAAAGTGGACATTGATCAGGCCAAGGCGAGCGCGCTGGGCGTTTCGCTGGCGGACTTGAACGCGGCGCTCACCACCTCGTTCGGTTCGGCTTACATCAACAATTTCGTGAACGGCAACCGCGTGCAGCGCGTCATCGCCCAGTTGGATTCGCCGTTCCGCATGTTGCCCCAGGATGTCAGCAAGATTTACGTTCGCAACAGCAGCGGCCAGATGGTTTCGCTGTCCAGCCTGGCGACGTTGCATTGGATTTATGGCTCGCCATCGTTGCAACATTACAACGGCTTTCCGGCGCTTGAACTCGTCGGCTCCGCGACGCCGGGCAAAAGCACCGGCCAGGCCATGACCGCCATGGAAAATCTGGCGGCGAAATTGCCCAACGGTTTTGGTTACGAATGGACCGGCCAGTCTTTCGAGGAACGCTTGTCGGCCAAACAAGCTCCGATGCTTTATGCGCTGTCGCTCATCGTCGTGTTTCTGGCGCTGGCCGCTCTCTACGAAAATTGGTCCATCCCGGTGGCGGTGATTCTCGTCGTGCCGCTCGGCATCCTCGGCGCGCTGCTGGCCGCCACAGGTCGCGGACTGCCCAACGACGTGTTTTTCAAAGTCGGCCTGCTGACCATCGTTGGCTTGTCCGCCAAAAACGCCATCCTCATCGTCGAATTCGCCAAGGACATGCAGGCGCAAGGCAAAGGTTTGATTGAGGCCACGCTGGAAGCGGCGCACATGAGGTTGCGGCCGATTCTGATGACGTCGCTCGCGTTCATTCTGGGCGTGATGCCGTTGGCGTTGAGCACCGGCGCAGGCTCGGCCAGCCGCCACGACATCGGCACCGGCGTGGCGGGCGGCATGATTTCGGCCACCGTGCTGGCCATCGTCTTTGTGCCAGTGTTCTTCGTGCTCGTCCGCCGGATTTTCAAATCCAGCAAACCAACGCACACCATGATGGTGCCCAAACCCGCCGGCTTGGATGATGATGACGAGAACAACAATTCGGCAAAGCCATGAGCAAATACCTTTCGCCCATCATCGTTCTGTTCGTCCTGGCTCTGGCCGGTTGCACGCTCGCGCCGAAATACCAGCGGCCGGCGGCGGCGATTTCCCCAAGCTGGCCAGCGGTTCCAAGCGGGACCGAAAGCCGGACCAACGCCGCAGCCGTTCCCGCCGCCGACATCGGCTGGCGCGAATTCTTCCGCGACCCGCGCCTGCAACGGCTCATCGAGCTGGCGCTGACCAACAATCCCGACTTGCGCGTCGCGATGTTGAACGTGGACCAAACCCGCGCGCTTTACCGCGTCCAGCGGAATGCCCTTGTTCCCACCGTTGACGTCAACGCCAATGGCTCGCGCCAGCGCATTTCAACTGGATTTGGCGGCAGCAATTTCACGGCGACCTTCAACCAGTTCAACGTGAACCTCGGCGTTGCCCAATATGAACTGGATCTGTTTGGCCGCGTTCGCAGCCTGAAAAAGCAGGCGTTGGAAGCCTATTTCGCCAGCGAGGAAGCGCGGAAGAGCGCACAAATCACGCTGGTGGCCGAAGTGGGCGCGGCCTATTTGACGGAACGCGAACTGGCCGAGCAACTCGCCCTGGCCCGGCAAGTGTTGGAATCGGCACGCAGCGCATACGACTTGACCCAGCGCAGTTATGAAGCCGGTGTCCTATCCTCGCTTGACATGAATGCCGCCGAAATCCGGATGCAAACCGCGCGCGTGAATGTTGCCAGTTACGAACAGCAACTCGCCCAGGCGGAAAATTACCTGGTGCTTCTGGTGGGCCGCCCGTTGCCCGATGACCTGCCCGCGCCGCAAACTTTTGATCCACAGGTTTGCCTGGCCGACATTCCGGCGGGTTTGCCCTCCGACCTGTTGCAACGCCGTCCGGACATTCTTGCCGCCGAACATCAGCTCGAAGCCGCCAACGCCAGCATCGGTGCCGCCCGCGCCGCCTTTTTCCCGACCATCACCCTCACCGGCTCGGCGGGCACCGCCAGCTCTACGCTCGAAGGGTTGTTCGCCCCCGGTTCGCAGACCTGGAATTTTTCGCCGCAAATCGTCTGGCCCATTTTTGCGGCGGGGACCGCCTGGAACGAACTTCAGGCCATCAAGGCTGGCAAGCTCATCGAAGCCGCGAATTATCAGAAAGCCATTCAAACCGCGTTCCGGGAAGTTGCTGACTCCCTCGTGGCGCGGGCCGCACTCGAGACGCAACTGGCCGCCAATCAATCCCTGGTCAAGGCTGAACAACAAAATGAGCAACTGACCGAGGCGCGCTTCAACAGCGGCGTGGACAGTTCCATCGTCTTGCTCACCGCCCGGCAGACCCTCGACGGCGCGCGGCAGACACTCGTCCAGTCCCAATACTCGCGCCTGTTCAATTTGATCAATCTCTATCAGGCGCTCGGCGGCGGCTGGCGCGAATACTCGCCGCAGCCAGGCGCGAAATGACGAAACCATGTCGCCAGCGCAAATGACTAAACCATAACGACGAATGACTAAAGAATTCCAAACGACAAATGTCGAATGGCGTGAAGTCGCTCAATTTGCCATTCGTCATTAGGATTTAGGAATTAGTCATTTCAATTTTTATGAGTGAAAATATATCCGTTCCTGCAAGTCCGCCGCCGCCAGCCATGCCCGGTGGCGGACAACTGGCGAAATTAAATTCGCCGCTGGTCATCTGGCCCGCCACCGTCGCGCTCGCGGTGCTGCTGTATTTCGGCCTCGGCTACCTCGTGGACGTGCTGACGCACGAATCCACCGACGACGCTTTCATTGCCGCGCACGTCGTTTCCATTGCGCCGAGAATTTCCGGTCAGGTTGCCGCCGTTCACGTCTTTGACAACGAAATGGTCCGCTCCAATGAACCGCTGGTGGAGATTGACCCGGCGGATTACGCCACCATCGCCGCGCAGAAGCAATCTTCCGCCGACGCCTCGGAAGCCAATTACAAAACGGCGCTCGCCGCGCTCGATTTGATGGCCGTGAAAGTGGCCACCGCCGAGGCCACCGCCGACCAGTCGAAGGCCGACGCCGACGCGGCGGAAGCCACCGACGCGCGGGCGCAGGCGGATTTTAAGCGCAACCAGGAATTGCGGACGCAGAACACCATTTCCGCGCAGGAATTTGACAACGCGCAGGCTGTGGTCAGGGAAGCGGACGCAAACCTTGCCGCCGCGAAACAAAAAGCTGTTGCGGACGCTTCGAGAATCAACGAAGCCAAGGCGACCCAGGCGGCGGCCGAAGCCTCCGTCGGCGTGGCGCTCGCGATGTTCAAGCAGTCGCAGACCTCCGTGCAGTCGGCGCAACTGGATTTGTCCTACACCAAAATTTTCGCGCCGAGCGACGGGCGTGTGACGCGCAAGGCGATCGAGCCGGGCAATTACGTCCAGACCGGCCAGCAATTGATGTCCATCGTGCCGCCGGAAATCTGGGTGGTCGCGAATTTCAAGGAATCGCAATTGAAAAAAATGAAGCCGGGCCAGCCGGTGTTGGTGGAGATTGACTCGCTGGTCGGAAAATTGTTTCGCGCGCATGTGGACAGCGTGCAGGCTGGCAGCGGCGCGGCCTTCAGCCTGTTGCCGCCGGAAAATGCGACCGGCAATTACGTCAAGGTCGTCCAGCGCGTGCCGGTGAAAATTCTTTTCGACGAGCCGCTGCCCGCCGATCACACGATTGGCCCCGGCCTGTCCGTGACGCCGGACGTGCGCGTCAGCGATATTGAAATTCCCGATTGGGTGGTTGGGCTGGCGGCATTGGTTCTCGCCTTGATCGCCGGCTTCATTTTTCGGTTTGTCTTGAACCGGAATACGAACGCCAGCGGCGTTTAATCTCCCATGCCCGACAGCGGACATCTTCAGGACTGGCGTCCGCGGCACAGCCCGTGGCTGGTCGCGGTGGGCGTGATGCTGGCGACGTTCATGCAGGTGCTGGACACCTCCATCGCCAACATCGCGCTGCCGCACATCGCGGGCAGCCTCTCGTCTTCCACCGACCAGGCGACGTGGGTGCTGACGAGTTATCTCGTGGCCAATGCCATCATCCTGCCGATGACCGGCTGGCTGGGAAATCATTTTGGCCGGAAGCGGGTCTTCATCGCGTGCATCGGGATGTTCGTGTTCGCGTCGGCGTTGTGCGGCATGGCGGTGAACCTGCCGATGCTGATTGCGGCGCGCATTTTGCAGGGCTTCGGCGGCGGCGCGATGGTGCCCATCGCCCAGGCGATTTTGCTGGAAAGTTTCCCGGTGGCCAAGCGCGGTGTCGCGATGGCGACGTTTTCCATGGCGGTGATCGTGGCGCCAATCATCGGCCCGACGCTCGGCGGCTGGATCACGGACAATTATTCCTGGCGCTGGATTTTCTACATCAACCTGCCGGTCGGCATGCTGGCGATATTCCTGGCGGAATGGCTCGTGGAGGATCCGCCTTACATCAAACGCAATTTGAAGGCGGCGATTGATTTCATCGGGTTCGGCCTGCTGGCGCTATGGCTGGCGACGCTGCAAATTGTTTTGGACAAGGGGCAGGACGCGGACTGGTTCGGCGCGGAATGGATTCGCTGGTTCACGGTGATTTCCGTTGCCGCCTTCCTCGGCTTCGTCTTTTGGGAATTCCGGGTGAAGGACCCGCTGGTTAATCTGCGGATTCTCAAGAGCCGGAATTTCCGCACCGGCCTGATGCTGATGACGGTCATCGGCGTCATCCTTTACGGCACGACGGCGGAACTGCCGCTGTTTCTGCAAACGCTGATGGGTTATCCGGCGTTGCAAAGCGGCTACACGATGAGTCCGCGCGGCGTCGCCGCACTGTTCACCACGTTTCTGGTGGGGCGGCTGGTCGGGAAAGTTCCGTTGCGCTGGCTGCTGGGATTCGGGTTTTCGATGTTGAGCCTGTCGGCGTTCATGTTGAGCGGCATCAATCTCCAGGTGAGCATGGCCAGCGTCATTTTTCCGACCGTGCTGAACGGTGTGGCCATCAGCTTCATTTTCGTGCCGCTGACGACGGCGACGATGAGCCAGTTGAAGCAGCAGCAAATCGGCAGCGCCACGGGCCTTTACAATCTCATGCTCAACATCGGCGGCAGCATCGGCATCGCGCTCGTCACCACGATGGTGGCGCGCGGCGCGCAGACGCATCAGGCGCTCATGGTGGGGCATTTGACGCCGACCGACCCGGTGTTCACGCAACGGCTGGCCGCCGCGCAACACGCGCTGGCGCAGCAGACCGATCCGGTGACCGCCTCGCACCAGGCTTACGGACTGATTTACGGCACGCTGAACGCGCAGGCGCATTTGTGGGCGTTTGTGGACACGTTCCGCGTGTTCGGGTTTCTGGTGCTGTGCTGCCTGCCGCTGATTTTGCTGTTCAAGCGCGTCAAACGCGCGCCGGTGCGGCAGGTGGACGCGCATTGAAATGGCGGATGGGAAAGACCGCGCAACGACGGCAGTTGAATAATTCCTTCATTGTGCGTAAAATGATTACGCGCCTAGGTTGATTCTTCCGGGAAATCCGGCAAAAATGGCGTGGCATTACCGATGCCGGCAATGGAGACGGAAATGAAAACTCAATGGACAATGCGTGGCGGCGAAGGATTCACCAGCGTTGAATTGCTGGTGGTCATTTGCGTGCTTGCAGCGGTGGCGGCTCTTTTGCTGCCTGCTCTTGCTGCTGCGAAACGCAAAACCTCGCGCGTTGGCTGCATCAACATGTTGAAACAAGACGGCCTTGCCTTCAAGATGTGGGCGGGAAATAACAGTGATAAATATCCGACGCAAGTTTCGGTGACAAATGGCGGCGCAATGGAATTGGCTTTCGCTGGAAACGTTGCTGGAATCTTTCGTGTCATGTCCAATGAGTTGTCCACGCCAAGGATTTTGGTTTGCCCGGAAGACACCGGACGACATTACGCAACCAATTTCACGACTGACTTAAACAACCAAAAAATCAGTTACTTCGTCGGTTTGGACGCTGATGATAATTCTCCGCAAATGATTCTTTCTGGCGACGATAATCTCGCTGTCAACGGCGTGCGCGTTCGTCCCGGAATTTTGAATCTTTGGACGAACGCTTCTGTGGGATGGACAACGGAAAGAATTGGAAAGCTTCATGGCGCTGGCAATGTCGGATTCACCGATGGTTCGGTGCTGGAAATGTCCTCCAATTATAATTTGGCAACCGTCGGCATGACCAACCGTCTCGTGATACCCTGATTATGCCCCGTTCCCGACGTGACAAGGAAAAAGAGAAAAGCCGGTTTTACCTGCTGCCGGGACAGGGCGGCCGCGCGCACCGGCGCAAACAGTTGTTCATCCTGACGTGGTCAACCGTCGTGGCGCTGATTGTCGCCGGGGTTCTGGCGGCGTTGATGTTATGGATGGACCGCCACCCGCATTGAGTTGTCGCGCGCTTGACCCGCCGGTGGCAATTGTTAGACTGCGCGGCAGTTGATGAAAATTTTCCGTTTTGTTGCAATTCTGGCACTGGCGCTTTGTTCCGTCCCGCGTCTCCACGCGCAAACGAACATCGTGGACGGCGTCCTGGCGGTCATTAACGACACGGTCATCACGCGCCAGCAGGTGGAGGATTTTATTACACCGGCGATTGAATCCCTGCAGCGCCAAAACGCCGGCCAGCCGGACACGGTGTTGCAGCAGAAACTCGCCGGGGTGATCAACGACGGCCTGGAGCAGTTGGTCGAACGCCAGTTGATCCTGCATGATTTCGACACGGAAGGTTATCGGATGCCTGACAGCTATCTGGAGCAGCTGGTGCAGGACCGCATCCGCGAGCTTTACAGCGACCGCGTGACGCTGATGAAGACGTTGCAGGCGCAGGGCGAGACGTTCGAGCAGTTCCGCCAGAACGTGCGCGACCAGGCGGTTGCGACCTTTATGCGCTCCAAAAACGTCGCGCAGGAAATCATCATCTCGCCCTACAAGGTGGAAAATTATTACCGGGCGCACACCAACGATTTTGCGGTCGAGGACCAGATCAAATTGCGCATGATTGTCCTCAACAAATCCTCCGCCGATGAGACCAACACGGCGAAGCTGGCCCGTGAAATTCACGCCCAAATTCTGGCGGGCGCGACGTTCGCGGAAATGGCCTCCATTTATTCGCAGGATTCACTGCGCAGCCAGGGCGGCGACCGGGGCTGGATCGAACGCTCCGTGCTGCGCGCGGAGCTGGCCGACCCCGCGTTTGCGCTCCAGCCCGGCCAGGTGAGCGACGTGGTCGAAACGCCCAGCACCTGCTACCTCATGTTCGTGGAGGAGAAGCGCCCGGCGCACGTCAAACCGCTGGATAATGCCGTCCGCAACGAAATCGAACAAACCCTCCGCGCCCAGGAACAGACGCGGCTGGAAAAACAGTGGATTGCCAAGTTGAAGGCGAAAACCTTCATCCTGTATTTTTGAAATTTCAACCTCGAATTTCAAATTGTGAACGGCGGCGGCGCCGGGCGGGCGATTCGCAATTCAAAATTCGCAATTCGTAAATTGACATGACCGGCTGGATTGGCATTTCGCTTGGCGACGCAACCGGCGTCGGCCCCGAAGTCGCGCTCAAGGCCGCCGCCGCCGAAGCCGCGAAGGATGACGCAAAATATCTTTTCATCGGCGATGAGAATTGCCTCCGCCGGCTTCTCCGGAAATTCGGACTGAACCTGCCGCTCGAAAAATTTTCCAGTTACAACGCCGCCGGGAAATTTTTCATCACCAATTCTCTGGCTGAACCTCTGCCGGAAAATTTGCCCGCCGGTTCGCCGGCGGCCGCGCGGGCCGCCATCGCCTGGCTGCGCGATGGGGCGGAACGCTGTCTCCGGCGCGAACTCGACGCGCTTGTCACCGCGCCGGTCAACAAGGAATCCATCGTCCGCGCCGGACATAAATTCGTCGGCCAGACCGAATTCCTGTCTGAACTCGCCGGTGCCAGGCGCACCGCCATGATGCTGCTCGGCCACGACGAAAAAAACCGCTGGCTGCGCGTGGCGCTGGCGACGATTCACATTTCCATCAAGTCGGTTCCCGAAAAACTGACGGCGGAAAAAATCATGCTCGCCATCGAGCTGGCCGCGCAGGCCTGCCGCGATCTGGATTTGCCCCGCGCGCGCGTGGCGGTTTGCGGCCTGAATCCGCATGCCGGCGAGGGCGGCGAATTTGGCGACGAGGAAATCAAAACCATCGCGCCGGCGGTTCTCGCCGCGCAGAAACGCGGATTCGATGTTGTCGGCCCGTTGAGCGGCGACACGGTTTTTCACTATGCGCTGCAAGGGGATTTCGACGCCATCGTCGCGATGTATCACGACCAGGGGCTGGCGCCGCTGAAAGCAATCGCGTTCGACACCGGCGTCAACTGGACGCTCGGCCTGCCGTTCATCCGCACCTCGCCCGACCACGGCACGGCCTACGACATCGCCGGAAAGGGAATCGCCAATCCGTCGTCCATGATTGCCGCCATCCGGCTGGCGAAGCAACTGGCGAAGAATCGGGAATGATTTTTCGGAGGGACGAGTTGCACGAGTTCCAAATCAAAAGAGAAATGTTTGGGACTCGTGGAACTCGTTCCTCCGGTTCAGCCAATCAGCTCGCGGATTTTGGATTTGATGTCTCCGCCGCGCATCAATGACTCGCCGACCAAAATGGCGTTCGCGCCGCACTGCTTCAATCGCTCCACGTCCGCGCGCGTGTGAATGCCGCTTTCGGCTACCAAAAATGACGGGTAACGAGTGACAGGTGACGGGAAAAGTTTCGCCGCCAGATTTTCGGTTGTGGCGAGATCAACTTTGAAAGTTTTCAAATTGCGGTTGTTCACGCCGACCAGCGCGGGGGAAATTTTCAACGCGCGTTTCAATTCAACTTCGTCGTGGACTTCGACCAGAACAGCCAGTCCGGCTTCCGTCGCGAGCGAGTGAAACTTTGCCAATTGCGCGTCGGTCAAAATGGCGACGATGAGCAAAATCGCGTCCGCGCCCCATTCGATGGCTTCGAGGATTTGCCGCTCATCAATGATGAAATCCTTCCGCAACAGCGGCAGTTTCACCGCCGCTCGGATTTGCCGGAGATAATCCAGCGAACCTTGGAAAAACTTCTCATCCGTCAGCACCGACAAACAGCTTGCGCCCGCCGCTTCGTATTCCTTCGCGATGCGGACCGGATCGAAATCCTTGCAAATCACACCAGCGGATGGCGACGCCTTTTTGACCTCGGCAATCAGCGCGATGCCGCCGCGGCGCGGATTTTTCACCGCGCCAATGAAAGCGCGTCGTTCGCCATGCTCCAGCATCGCGTCGCGCAAACCGCCGGCGGCGATGATTCGCGCGGGCAATTTCGCGACTTCGCGTTTCTTTTCTTCAACAATTTTGTCGAGAATGTTCATTAAAGCTTGTCAGCACAATTTTATCTTTTCTGAATTATTTTGATCATTTCATTCTCCATTGCCTCCGCCTTTGCGCCATAATGCACCTCACGATGGTCGGACGGACAAAGTGCAATCACGTTATTAACTGTGTCTGGTCCTTGTTTTGCAAGGGAGATAATATGATGAGCTTCTAAATAATGACTGCCATCAGGCAGAAGAAAGCCCAATTCACCACAATATTCGCACACACCTTTGGCTTGCTCTATAACAAATCGTCTCACTTTGTCATCTCTTTGGTATCGAGAGCTGCTGGATTGCGTTTTACTTGGCATCGCAGAACCAGCCGGCATAGAAAGCGGAATATCGTCAATAGCAGAATTCTGCAAACCAACATAGTTGTTGACCAACGCTGGCAACTCACCAATTTGAAAACACCTTAAAACTTGTGCGGATGTATAGCCTTCTTTTTCTTCTCTTAAATTTCCAAGAAGAAGTAGCTGTTCATCGTCGAAAGTTTTAATTTTTACTTTTTCAGCTTTTGGATCAATAAACTCACCAAGGATTCCGAAACATTTAGCCCCGTGTCGGATTGCCTCAAGATGTCTCCACCGTTCTTTTCCACCGTTAGATTTTCCCCATCTTTTCCAATAGACCTCAAATCTTCCGTCTTCTTTTTGCTCGCTCACCCAAACTTTGAGAAACACACAATTGTTAGTTGTGTCAATTGCCCCATACGACCATTGAGGATTCTTCAGCTTTACTCCGAGTTTTTCTTCAAAGAAACGAGTAATTTTAATATCTGACTGGTGAGTAATTTTGAACATAGCGGAGCAATTATTCTTCATCATCCTTCACACCCTGCATCCTCTTTATCGGGCAGCCGGCGCGGAGCCAGCCGTGGACGAACGCGTCCAAATCGCCGTCCATCACGCCCTGCACGTTGCTCGTTTCCACGCCGGTGCGCAAATCCTTCACCATGCGATACGGCTGGAAAACGTAGCTGCGAATCTGATTGCCCCACGAGATGCTGCCCTTCTCGCCGTAAAACCGCTCCATCTCCGCCTTTTCCGCGTCCACGCGCTGCGCAAAAATCCGCGACAGCAACAGCCGCATCGCCGTGGCGCGGTTTTGATGCTGCGACCGCTGCGTTTGCGACGCGACGACGAGGCCGGTTGGAATGTGCGTGATGCGCACGGCGGTTTCCACCTTGTTCACGTTCTGGCCGCCCTTGCCGCCGGAACGGAACGTGTCCACGGAAAATTCATTCGGCGGGATGACAATTTCTTCGTCGTTCTCCTCGATTTCCGCAATCACGTCCACGCTGGCAAAACTCGTGTGGCGGCGCTTGTTGGAATCGAACGGCGAAATGCGCACGAGCCGGTGCACACCGCGTTCGGCTTTGGTGAAGCCGTAGGCGTTTTCGCCCTCCAGCAGCATCGTGACGCTCTTGAGGCCGGCAGTATCGCCCACCAGCGCGTCGGTCACCTCGACTTTCCAGCCGCGCGATTCCGCCCAGCGCGAATACATCCGCGAGAGCATCTCCGCCCAATCCTGCGCCTCGGTGCCGCCCGCGCCGGCGTTGATGCTCAAGATGCAACTCTTCCGGTCGTGCGGGCCGTTCAGGAAAACCTTCAGTTCCAGCGAATCGAGTTCCTTGAAAAACCGGGCGAGGTCGCGGGTGAGTTCCTGTTCAATCTGCGCCTGCGCCGCGGGCGGCTCGGCCTCGCCGAGTTCGAGCATGACGCGGAAATCGTCGAGCTGCTTTTCGGCCTTGGCGAGCGGCTCGATTTTGGCGCGGAGGGAATTGGCCTCGTCAATGATCGTCTGCGCCTTTTCGCGGTTGTTCCAGAAATTGTCCGCGCTCATCAGCGCGTTGATTTCGGCGAGCCGGTTTTGCAATGCGGCCACGTCAAAGAAACCTCCGCAGGTGCGAAAGCTTCTCCGAGGCCGTGGCAATTTCCGTTTTAACCGTGTCAAACATGGCGCGAAAAATACCGGAAGCTGACACGAATTACACGAATTTTCACGAATTCAAATCAGGCCAAATCAATTCGTGATAATTCGTGAAATTCGTGTCTAATCACGGCAGCGCGAGGCGGTTGGTGGCGAGGCCGGTTTGGTAAAGTGCTTCTTGCAGGTTGGCTGTCAAGATTTGTTGAACCGAACCATCGACAAGCCCGATGTTGCCTGAAGATTTATGGCGCGCATCTGTCCAGGCGACGGGAAGATTTGTCGAAAGTTCCAGCAAGCCTGATTTTACAGGAACGCCGTCAATGGCGAAGTTATCATCACCGGAGAGAAACATTTCCGGCTGGCTCTCACTGGCATCCAAGCCGACAAAATAACTGACATTTGCGTTGTTAAAGCCAACGGCAAAATTGGTAGCACAAAGCCGGCTTTTATCCGCGGGACAAACCAGGATTATTGGCGTGCTCAATTCGTTGGACATGACGGCAAAATCAATCCAGACACTTCTGCCATCGGTCATTTCCATTGTTCCACCATTGGTCACCGAGGTTTGCATTGGAAACTTGCCGCCATGATCATCTTCCCACATTTTGAACGCAAGCCCGACTTGTTTCAAATTACAATTGCAACAAATGGATCCGGCGCGTCGCTTTGCCTGAAACAGCCAAGCCAGCGCCAGACAAATTAGCACCCCAGCAACCGCTATGATCACCAGAACTTCAATTTGCGTCAGCGCATGATTACTTTGATTTGAACGGCGCGGTTTCACGGCAGCGCGAGGCGGTTGGTGGCGACGCCGATTTCGATCAATTTTTGAACGAGTAGTTTGTCGTCTGTTTGCGAGACTGAACCGTCGGGGAAGCCGATGTTGCCGGCAAATTTGTGACGCGCGGCGGTCCAGGTGATGGGAGCGTTCGTCGAAATTTCCAGCAGGCCGGATTTTACCGGAATGCCGCCGATGGCAAAGTTGTCGTCACCGCAGAGAAACGTTTTGGAACGATTCGTATCCGCGTCCAAGCCGATGAAATAGCTGATGTTTTTGGCGGTAAAATTCACACCGAAAGTTTTTGTGAAAGTGTGAATGGTGTCCATCGGGCAAAACAGAATTAATGGCGTGGATAATTCGTTGGTCATGATTTGAAAAGTCGCCAGCACATTTCCAGTTGCCGCCAGTTCCATGGTGCCGCCATTGGCAATGGAAATCTCCATCGGATATTTGTCGTTGTTGTCGCCAGCCCACATTTTGAAAGTAAGGTCGACTTGTTTCACATTGTTGATGCAGGTGATACCTTTGATACCTGAAGAAATTCTGTTTGGCTGAAGAAGCGCGGGCAAAAACACAGCCGCAAGCACAGCCAGCACCACAATGACTACCAACACTTCCGTGAGTGTCATTGCCCGGTTGCTTTGATTTGAACGGCGCGGTTTCATGACCGCACGTAATTTGGTTTTAGTGGCCGCCGTTTTTGATGAGCATGGCCGCGAAGATGATCAAGATGATGATGATGAGAATGCTGATGCCGGCGCCGATCCAAAAATACAAACCGGTCTTGTTCCGCTTTTTTGAAAACATGCTGCTGGTGGTGTCCAGCCCCGGCTTGCGGCCGCCGCTTTCCAGATCGCTCAAGCTGACGCCGCGCGGCATGACCATGGTGGCGGTGTCCGCTGTTTTTCTCGCCGGAGCCAGAACCGGAGCCGCCGGAACTGCTGGAGTCGCCGGGGCGGGAGGCGCCGCGGCGCGCGGCGCGCCCTCGGCCTCGAGCTTCAATTCGACCTGGCCCAGGCGCAGGGTCTGGCCGGGTTTCAAAACGCTTTCGGTGATCCGCGCGTCGCTGATGAAGGTGCCGTTGGTCGAGTTGAGATCGCGGATGAGGACTTCGCCGCCGCGCAGCAGCGCCTCGCAGTGGTGGCTGGAAACGGAGGCGTCGGCGATTTGAAACGTGTTATCCTCGACGCGACCGATGGTGGTGCGATCCACATTCAGCTCGTGCGCGCGGCCCGTCATGCCCTGCGTCAGGATAACCAGTTTGGCCATAGCTTGATGAACCCGATTATGTTCGCCGAACGCCGCAAGTCAAACGGAAATCTTCACGAAAATTTCCGGCTCAACCGCGCCGTTCAATCAACGAGCGAAATTCCGCGAACAACGGCGTCGAATCGTGCGGTCCGGGCGACGCCTCCGGATGATATTGCACGCAAAAAACCGGCTTGGTTTTGTGCCGCAAACCCTCGACGGTCCGGTCGTTCAAATTGATGCGGTTCACGGCGACGTCGGACGGCAGGCTTTTTGCGTCCACCGCAAAGCCGTGGTTTTGAGCGGTGATTTCCACTTTGCCGCCTTCCAAATCCTTGACCGGCTGGTTGGCGCCGCGATGGCCGAATTTCAGCTTGAAGGTTTTTCCGCCAAACGCCTGCCCCAAAATCTGGTGGCCGAGGCAGATGCCGAAAATCGGGATGCCGGTGTCCACGAGCGTCTTCACCTCGCGGACGATGTAATTGAGCGCCGCCGGGTCGCCGGGGCCGTTTGAGAGAAAAATTCCGGCGGGCTTGTGTTTCAGCGCGTCGTCGGCGGACGCCGTCGCCGGCAAAACCTGCGTGGCGAAACCATGCTGCCGCAGCCGCCGGAGAATGTTGTATTTCAGGCCGTAATCGAACGCGACAATGGGAATGTCGGCGGGCGGCAGCGGCTGGCGGACGTTGCGCGCGTCGGCGGATTTTATTCCCCGGACCAAATCGAACGCCGCGCTTTGCTCGTCTTTTTCGTCCCAGCGGAACGCCTTTTTGTGCGTGACTTCCTTGACGTAATCCACGCCGACGAAAACAAATTCCCTGGCGCGCTTGACGGCTTCCTTGTCCGAAATTTCCTCCGTCGAAATAAACCCATTCATCGCGCCGCGCACGCGAAGCTTTTTGGTCAACGCCCGCGTGTCAATGTCTTGAATGCCGGGAATTCCGTTTTTCTCCAGATATTCCGCCAGCGAAAAATCTGCGCGCCAGTTGC